>WNGK01009176.1_pt1 | contig 12225 bp, 20 predicted proteins | sample 5400601 | NCBI WGS metagenome assembly WNGK01 (sample SAMN13153376, study PRJNA577476) | soil metagenome | isolation source: 60 cm soil or saprolite under Garry oak tree replicate 1 | place: USA:California | collected 2016-06-15
GATCCGCAGGCATCCGCGGGCGCAGCGATCCCGATGAGGAGAACGACGATCAACGCGAGCGCGGCGAGACTGCGCATGTCAGTTTCCCTCCTGCCAGAGCTGCCGCATCTCTCGTTGCAGCTGCCGCATCCGGGCATTGGCCTGGGCGGCGCGGCCGAGCTGCTCCGGCGTGAGCAGGGCGCGGATGTCGAGCGCCGTCTGCGCGCTGTCGCGCAGGACCTGTTCGCGGAGCTGACTGATGTGCTGCAGCTGCGGCTGCACGTCGGCCAAGTTCACGTTGCCTGGCGCGAGCAGCTTGCCCGCCAGGTCGTCCTCGGACTGTCGGAGCTGTTGCATCAGCGATCGCGCCAGGGCGCGGCGGGCGGCGACCAGTTCCTTCACCTTCGCGTCCTGCTCGGGCGTGAGTTTGGCCGAGCGGAGCATCAACGGCAGCAGCCCCGCCCCGCCACCCATCGGGCCACCGCCGCCGCCCATGCGTCCGGCCGGCTGGGCCATGGCGCTCCCACTCGTGAGCAGCGCGGCGGCCGCGAGCATGAGGGCCAGCGGGATCGAGGCGAGCTTCGTCGTCATCGTGATCTCTCCGGGTACGTGTCAGTGGGCGCGTCGCTCGAAGTGTCGCTCTCGCATCCGAGAATCGCCAGAGGATCCGACGGGCAGCCACTGGCGAGGCCGTCCGCGGAGAACGGGCCGGACGCGCCGTCGTCGCCTGCCGCAAGCGCGTCGCGCGCCGAGAACATCGTCGCCGAGAGATCGCTCAGAAACGCGGTGACTTCTTCGGGCTGGGCGGGCGTGACCGCGCGCCACACGGTGATCTCGACCCAGACGAGCAGGGCGAGACTGGCCACGGCCGCGGCGGTGGCCGGCATCCAGTAGCGTGCGAGCAGGGGCGCCGACCGGAGCGGAGGCTCGGTGTGGAGCAGTACCTCGGTCACGCGGTCGAGGGCGTCGCCGATGGCTCGATAGCGTGCCTCACACCGATCACACGCGGCGAGGTGAGCCCGCTGGGCCTCGCGGCCTCCTCCGGCGATGAGACGCATGAGCGTCCGCTCGGAGAGGCACCGGCTCATCGGTAGCTTCCGGCCGCCGCCCGGAGCTCGCGTACGGCGCGGAAGAGGTGACTCTTCACGCTCCCCGCGCGGAGGCCGAGAGCGGTCGCCACTTCCTCGGTCGTCCAGCCCTCGAGGTGACGGAGGACGAAGACCTCGCGCTGGCGATCGGAGAGCCGGCGGAAGGCCGTCCAGATGCGCCGCAGCGTCTCCTCGCCGATCGCGGCTTCCTCGGGATTGGGCTCGCGCGCCATCAGGCCCACGTCCTCGATACGATCGGTCCGATACCGCCAGCGCGGCCACCACCCGGCGCGCCGGCGATCGTGACAGAGGTTCACGGCCACACGGGTGAGCCAGGCTGCCCACGACATGGCCGCCATGCCTTCGCCCTGGACCTTGTGGAGCTTCAAAAACACTTCCTGAACCACTTCCTCGGCCTCCTGGGGGTCGGAGAGCAGCAGCCGACACAGACGGTGGAGACGCCGGGCATGCGCGTCGAACAGGTCGTCATAGCTCGGACCCCCCTCCACGCTCTCCTCGCGGGCCTCGTCCAGCCCTACCGGTGATGACGAATGAGCACGGTCGCCGGTTGACCCGGCGATTGCCTTATTATCGACCGACTTGTTGTATGCTTGCCGCGGGCTTATGAAGGCACCGAGGCGATCGAAGCAGGCCGAGCCGATCGAGCGGCGCGCCGGCGCCACCATCGTGAGGTTCGTGCCCGCGGGAGCGGCACGGGCGGGCCGTAACGGGCGCGCCCACGATCCCAGCCGCTGCCACAAATGTGACAGCACCTATATCGTCCGCGAGCCTGCCTTCGTACACTGCCGCTACTGCGGCGCCATGCATCGCATCCAGAGTGGCTCGCTCCTGGACCAAGAAGAGTTCGAGATGCGCTCCGGCCTCCGACTCGCTTCCTGACGCCGCCCCCGTCTCGCTGACCGTCTGCATTCTGTCGACAGGCATGCGACGGTCTGCACAGTCGGGCCCTTTTCACGTAGGCCCTCGCAGCCCTGTGGTGGCGGTGTGTTACTTGCAATGCCACAGGGGCGATGCTGCCACTGACCGCGGGGCAGATTCAAACCTTCTGGACGACCGGCTTCCTCGTCGTCGAGCGCCTGACGTGCGGGGACGACCTCGGCCACATCCGCCGACGGCTCAACACGCTGTTCGCTCGCTTTCACGAGCTGCCCGGTCGCCATGCGTTCGACCTGGGAGACGAGGGCCGCCATGCCGGCATTCAGCAGATCCCCGAGATCAACTGGACGACCCGTCTCATCCCCGCGCTCAAGCGGACGCCCACGTTCAGAGCAGCGCGTGAGCTGGCCGCCGAGCTCCTCGGCGGGCGCGCGGCGCACACGGGCTTCGACCACGCCATCCTCAAGCCTCCGCACAACGGCCGGGCCACGCCGTGGCATCAGGACGGCGCGTACGCCGGTCCCGATAGCGTGGCCACGACGGTGCACTTCTGGATCCCGCTGCACGACGTGTCCCTCGAGATGTGCAGTTCATCCCCGGGAGTCACCTGGGGCCGATTCTCCCGCATCACCCGCGCGCCCACCGCCAGAACGCTCACGTCATGGAGGTCGATGGCGTGGACGCCGCGCGTGCCGTGGCGTGTCCGCTCCGTGCCGGTGACGCAACCGTGCACCTACCGCACACGCTCCATCAGACGGGACCGAACATGACCGACGACGCCCGGGTCGCGTGGATTCTCGAGTTCGGCCTGGCCCGGCCGTGCGTGCCGTGGCGAGCCTGGCTCGGGCCGCGCTCCTGAATGAGCGCGCGGGCCCGACGCCCTCGAGCCACGATTCCAGTGAGGGCGGCAAATCCGATGCTGGTGGCCGTGGCCTGATCTAGACTCTCCCGGTGGCCTTGCCGCTCACGGGGTACCGGGTCCTCGAGATGGCCCATCTCATCGCCGGGCCCGCGTGCGGGATGTACCTCGCCGACATGGGTGCCGACGTCATCAAGGTGGAGAATCCCGGCAGCGGCGATGCGTCGCGCACCGCGTACGCGCGCCATCTGAACGGCGAGAGCGCCGTGTTCGTGACGGTGAACCGCAACAAGCGGAGCGTCGGTCTCGATCTCGCGCATCCCGATGGGCGCCGCGTCTTCCACCGCCTGGTCGAAGGCGCCGACGTGGTGATCGAGGCGTATCGCGGTGGTGTGGCCGAGCGCCTCGGGATCGACTACGACTCGCTCGCCGCGCAGAATCCACGACTCGTGTACTGCTCGCTGAGCGCCTTCGGGCCGAGCGGGCCGTGGCGCGAGAAGCCCGGCCTCGACATGCTCGTGCAAGCGATGGGTGGGCTCATGGCGGTGACCGGCGAGCCCGACGGCACGCCGATCCTCACCGGGGCGCCCGTCGTCGATACCATCGGGGCACTCCTGGCCGGGCAGGGAATCGTCACGGCGCTCCTGCACCGCGAGCGCACGGGCCAGGGCCAGCGCGTCGACGTGTGCCTGCTCGACGGGTTGATGCTCGCTCACGCCGCGCGACTGAGCATCTTCCTGGCGACGGGCGAGGAGCCCGGCCGTCACGGCAGCGCCCATCCGTATCTTTCTCCGTTCCAGGCCTTTGCCGCGCGCGACGGCTGGATCTACGTGGCGGCATGGCTCGATCGCCTGTGGGCGCCGTTCTGCGCGGCGATCGAGCGTCCCGATCTCGCCAAGGACGAACGCTTCACCACCAACGAGTCGCGCGTCCGCCACCGCGCCGCGCTCAACGCGATCCTCACGCCGATCTTCACCCACGCCACCGTGAAGGAATGGATGGCGCGTCTGGAGGCTCGCGAAGTCCTGTGCGCGCCCGTGAACCGCTACGCCGACCTCACGAGCGATCCCCAGGTGGCGGCGACGGGCATGCTCGTCCCCGATACGCATCCGCGCGCCGGAAGATTCACGAATCTCGGCACGCCCGTGCGGTTCGGGCGCACGCCCGGCACGATCCGAACACCGGCGCCGCAGCTCGGCGAGCACACCGACGCCGTCCTGAGCGAAGCCGGCCTCGCCGACGAGATCGCGCGGCTTCGGGCCGCCCGGGTGGTGGCGTGACGAAGGCGATCGAGTTTCCTCCAGGCGCCTTCCGCCGGATGAACGAGGAGGACGATCTTCTCTTCTATGCGCTACCTCGGCGCGTCGTCCACATCGACGATGGGGCGATCGCCGCGCTGAGGGGCCTCTACGCCGCGCTCGTCCCGGCGTCGGCCACCGTGCTCGATCTCATGTCCTCCTGGCGCAGCCATCTGCCGCCAACCTTCACCGGCACCGTGATCGGGCTCGGGATGAATCGCGACGAGATGCGCGACAACCCTCAGCTCGGTCAGGGCATCGTCCACGACCTCAATCGCGAGCCGTCGTTGCCGTTCAACGACGCCGCGTTCGACGCCGCGCTGTGCGCGGTGTCCGTCCAGTACCTCACGCGCCCGGTGGACGTCTTCCGCGAAGTCGCGCGCTGCCTGAGGCCGCGCGCGCCCTTCATCGTCTCGTTCAGCAACCGCTGCTTCCCCGAGAAGGCGGTTGCGCTCTGGCACGCGGCCGACGACGCCCAGCATGGCGCCATCGTCACCGCGTACTTCGCGGCCTCGGCCGCCTTCACCGACATCGAGCAGTGGGCGCATCCGTCGCCGGCCGGCGATCCGCTGCACGCCGTGTGGGCGTCGCGCGCCGAGGAACGCCGATGACCACGCCGCTGAATCGCCAGATCGTACTGGCCCGTCGCCCGACCGGAGCGCCGCGTCCTGACGACTTCATGCTCATCGAGTCGCCGGTGCCGCGGCCCGGCGACGGCCAGATGCTCTGTCGGACGATCTACCTCTCGCTCGATCCGTACATGCGCGGCCGCATGAGCGAGGGACGCTCGTACGCGAAGGCGGTCGACCTCGGCCAGGTGATGGTGGGCGGCACCGTCAGCGAGGTGATCGAGTCGCGCCACCCGTCCTTCAAGGCCGGCGACCTCGTCGTCGGCCACGATGGCTGGCAGGGCTACGCGGTGTCGACCGGCGCCGGGATGCGGACGCTCGATCCCGCGCAAGCGCCGATCGGGACGGCGCTCGGCGTTCTCGGCATGCCCGGGCTTACCGCCTACGTCGGCTTGCTCGACTTCGGCCGCCCGCGGTCCGGCGAGACCGTCGTCGTGTCGGCGGCGTCGGGCGCCGTGGGCAGCGTGGTCGGGCAGATCGCGAAGCTCAAGGGATGCCGGGCCGTCGGCATCGCGGGCTCCGAGGACAAGTGCCGCTTCGTCGTCGACACACTCGGCTTCGACGCGTGCGTGAGTCATCGAACGGCCGATCTCGTGGGCGCGCTTCGCCTGGCCTGCCCGTCCGGCATCGACGTGTACTTCGAAAACGTCGGCGGCTCCGTTCTCGACGCCGTGCTCCGCCTGGTCAACCCCGGCGCGCGCATCCCGCTCTGTGGCCTCATCAGCCAGTACAATGCGACGGAGCCGGTGCGCGGGCCCGACCTGCGGCCAGTTCTCGTCAACCGCGTCAGCATGCGCGGCTTCATCGTCTCCGATCACACCGACCGTCAGGCCGACTTCGTGACGGAGATGACGCGCTGGGTGCGGGAGGGCCGCGTCCGCTATCGTGAGGACGTCGTCGATGGGCTCGAGCAGGCGCCGCGCGCGCTCATCGGCCTGCTCGAGGGCCGGAACTTCGGCAAGGTGATCGTTCGCGTCGGGCCCGAGCCGACCCGGCGCTGATCGAACATTGTGCGTTGAGCTGGCATCGTGGGATGGTCAGACGCCGTAAGGGGCGTCGAGGAGGATGCATGCGCGCTCGTACGACCGCGTTCGTCGTGGCCACGCTCGGCGGCGCAGTGCTCGGATACGCCTGGAACTGGCCGGGCTTCAAGGCGGCCTACGAAGGGTTCATCCGGTTGTTCGTCGATCCGCGTGTCCCGGTGGTGACAGCCTCCGTCGCCGTCCTGCTCGCCTTCACGTCGGGGGTCAGTCGCATCTGCGTCCCCTGATGGACGCCCATGATCTTCACGATCACGCCCCTGGTTCAGGAGGCGAAAACGAAACGGCAGTGGCTGAGGACGTTCGGCCTCTTCACGGCTGCACTCGTCCTGGTGCTCGGCGCATTCGGCGCGGCCATGGCGTGGGCCGGGGCGGCGGTGGCGGCGAAGGTGACGACGCCGTGGGCGCGAGAGGCCATTGCGTCGATCGCGCTGACGGTCGTCGGGGTGCTCGCGCTCGTGGTCGCGCTCGGTGAGCTGGGCGTGATCCGCCCGCTGCTGCCCCAGGTCCGCACCGTGCCGACGGGACCGGGGACGAGCAGCCTGTCGCGCCGCGCGCTGATCATCGCGCTCGCCTTCGGTGCGACGATGGCCATCTTCAGCCCACTGTCCGCGTACGCGTTGATCATCGGCTGGGTCGCGGCGAGCCAGAGCCCGTGGCTGGGCGCGGTGACCCTGATGGCGTACGGCCTGGGCCTCGTGGTTCCACTCGCCGTCGCCGGCACGCTGATGGCGCGCGGCGACCACCGGACCCAGGTCTTGCAGGAACGTGTGAGGCTGGTGGGCGGTGTCGCTCTCGCCGTCGCTGGCGGCTTCATGCTCTCGATGTGGACGCTGCGCGCGACCTGGGCCCTCTTCTTCACGCGCGCCTAGCCCAGCGTGCGACCCACCTTCGTGCTCCGCCTCGCCTTCGTCCTGGCGCTCGCCGCCTGCGCGCGCCTCGAGCCCGGGACGCCCGACGTCGCGCGAATCACGATCGTCGACATCAGCGACTGGCACGGCCAGATCGAGCCGGTCAGCGTCGTCGAGGGCGGTCAGACGCGCCAGGTCGGTGGCGCCGCCGCGCTCAAGGCCTACTTCGACGCCGAGCGCGCGACGAATCCTGGCGGCACGCTGGTGGTCACCGCCGGCGACGCCTTCGGCGCCACGCCGCCGCTGTCGGCGTTCTTCGACGACGTCCCCGCCGTGCTGGCCGCGAACCTCATGGGCATCGACGTCGATACGCTGGGCAATCACAACTTCGACCGGGGCGTCGGCCACTTGCGCGCGCTGATGGCGCACGCCCGCTTCCCGTACGTCGCCGCCAACATCGTCGCGGCGGACGGCACCCGGCTCGTGCCGCCGTCGTGGCTCACCACGCTCCATGGGATCAAGGTCGGTGTCGTCGGCATCGGCAACCCGGAGACGCCCGCCGTCGTCGCCGTCGGCCGCGCCGGCGAGTTCCAGTTCTTCCCGCCGGTGCCCGCGATGAACGCCGAGGCCCGTGCGCTCCGTGCCCGTGGCGCCGAGGTTGTGATCGTCCTCGCCCACGTGGGCGCCATCGCCGTCGCCCCCGATGGCACGCCGCGCGGCGCGATCGTGGAGATGGCGCGCGGGGCACGCGGCGTGGACGTCCTCATCGGCGATCACACCGACATGACCGTCAACACGGTGATCAACGGCGTGCTCGTCGTGGAGAACCGCTCGAAAGGCGTGGAGTACGCGGTGGTCACCATCGACTACGATCGCCGTGCCGGTGCCGTCGTGGGCAAGGCCGCCGTTCAGAAGCGGCCGTGGACCGACGCCGTGCGCCCCGATCCCACGGTGCAGGCGCTGATCGAGGAATATCACGCGCGGAGCCGGCCGCTCTTCGACGTCACCGTCGGCGCCGCGGCCGTGCGTCTCGACCGCTCACGCCAGGAGGAGTCGCGCCTGGGCAACCTCGAGACCGACGCCCTCCGCGCCACCTACGGAACGGACTTCGCGTTCGACGTGTCGGGCGCTCTGCGCGACGACGTGCCGTCCACGTACCAGCCGGCCGACCGTCGGCTGCGCCGTCCCTCCGCCGGGTACGCGGCCGGGCCGCCGTGGGACGTGGTCGAGGGCGACTTCCACGCGGTCTTCCCATTCAACAACGTGGCGGTCACGTTTCGCGTCAGTGGGCGCACGTTGTGGGCGGCCCTCGAGAACAGCGTCAGTCAGGGAGCCTGGGTCGGCGGCCGATTCCAGAACGGGGTCGGACGGTTCTTGCAGGTTTCGGGCCTGCGCTACACGTTCGATCCGCGCCAGCCGCCCGGCCGCCGCGTCGTGGCCGTGACGCGAACGGGCGGCGCTTCCATCGCGCCGGACGACACCGTGTACACCGCGGCGACGAGCGACTTCGTCTACAGCGGGGGCGATGGCTACGGGATGCTGGCGAACGGGACGGGCGTGACGCGCGAGTTGATCGCCGAGACGATCAGCCGCGCGGTCCGCGCTCGCGGACTCGTGACCGCCACCGTCGAAGGCCGCATCACGGTCGCGCCGTGATGTGGCGCGTCGCTCAACTGCCGTTCAGCAGGCGTTCGATGAGCGCGCGCGTGGCCGGCGACGCCCAGTCGTGGGGGCCGACGCCACGAGCCAGCAGTCGCCCCTGGCGATCGACGAAATACACGGTGGGCGGGCCAAACACGCCGTAGAGGCGGCCGGTGACGTCACCGTTGGCGTCGAGCAGCGACGGAACGACGTAGCCGCGCTCCTTCACCGTGCGGCGAACGAGGTCGGCGCTCTCGCGAAACGCGATCAGCCGAGCTTCGAGGCCCTTGGTCTTGAGCTCGCTGTACATCCGGTTGACGGAAGGTAACTCCTCCCGGCAAGTCGGTCACCACGTCGCCCAGTAGAACAGCAGGAGCACCTTGCCCCGGAAGTCCTCCAGCTTCGTGGTCTTGCCGTCGAGATCGGGAAGCGCGAAGGCCGGTGCCGGCTTCGGCGGGTCGTAGGGCTGGAACCCGACCGCGGCGAAGTCGTGACCGGCGGCGCTAGCAGCAGTCGCGAACGCGAGCACTGCCGCCAGCGCCAGGCCGATCACCGTGTTCATGAGGCGGCGCCAGACTCTCTGATCTGCCTGAGCACCTCGTTGGCGTCCAGCAGGTCGAGGGGGTTGTCCATCACCTTCGTGTACTTCACGGTGCCGTTCTTGTCGAGGATGAAGTACGCGCGCTTGGCGTAGCGGTAGATCGGGCTCTTCTCATCGGTGACGATCGCGTCGTACTGCGGGAGCATCTGACGGCGGAAGTCGGAGAGGAGCAGGTGCTGCGTGTGGTTTTCCTTGACGAACGCGTTGAGGGTTGCGACGTGATCCGCGCTGACGCCCACCACCTGGGCGTTGAGGGCCTTGAACTGCGGCAGCGCCGCTTCAAAGCCCGCGATCTCCTTGATTCACGTCGGTGTGAAGACCTGGATGGCCGTGTAGATGACGACCGGCCCCTTGCCGAGCAGATCGCTCAGCTTCACCGGCTGCTGCTGGCCCGCGGCCGGCAGCGCGAACTCGGGCGCCTTGTCTCCGACGCCGAGCGCCCCGGCCGTCCCGGTGAGCATGACACCGGCGAGCAGCGCGAGGACGAAACCCCGGACGAGTGTGCTGCGCATGACGTGACCCCCTCTGGCGTGGCTTGAACGCCACGCCAGTGTACTAACGATCCGGGGAGTCGGCGCGTTCCACCGTCCGGAGCCGGACTTTGCCCTCGGCGGCGAGCAGCGCGAGTAGCGAGCTGGTCGCGGGCTCGCTCATGCCGAGCTTGTGGCCGAGCTCGGCCGGTGTGAGGTAGGGATTCACCGCGAGACAGGCGAGGATTTCGTCGTCCACCGACCACCAGTCATCCATGCCTGATCTCCGCGCGGTCATCCCGTGATGGCGGTCCCGTCGATGTCGATGAACATCAGCGGTCGTTCTGACTGCGCCCGAGCAACCCAGATCGCCGAAGCCACCGCGCCGGTGCGCGGATTCAGCCCCTGCCACACGCCGCCCGTCGGCGGCCGCCGTGGCAGGCGCGCCGTCTCGTACTTTACCTCTTGAAAGCCATCGTGCGATAGGGCTCCCATCACTTCTTCGGGTTCGGCCACCCAGCCACGAGCGGGGCCGAGCCAGACCATCCGACCGAGTGCGCGCAACTGATCGAGAAACTCTGGCGCTTGCATCGATCGCCCCTCCAGACTCCCAGCGTTCATGTTGGCGGCCGGGAGTCGGGAGAAGGCGTGCAAGACGACCGCCACGCTGCAACCCGGCGTCCGATCGTGCTTCGCTGACGAGCGACGCACGCTGTGTGTGAAGAAGTTTTCCCAGAGTGGTGCGGGTCACGCTTCCGCGGTGCGTCAGGTGAGGCGCCCGAGCGGACCGAGATCGAGGTTGAGGTCCTCGGGAGCGAGATCGAAGCGCTTGGCCATGTCCTGGTCGAACAGCTTGCGCAGGAACTCGACGAGCGTCAGCACCAGCTTGGCGACGGACCGCTGCACGTCCTCGGGATTGGCATTCCAGCGCGAGGTCACGCCGTCGACGCGCCGCTCGAGCTCTTCGCGCAACGCTTCGATGTCACGCACCTCACGGGCGATGAGGGGCGGCCGGCTAGCCGGGCGGCGGCGCGGTGTCGTGCGGCGCTTCTTCACGCCACGGCGTCCGGCGCGAACGCGTAGGCCGGCCACGGACCACTCGGGCTCACACGCACGCCGGCCAGCCGAGCGCTGGCCGCGGCGACCGCGGCCAGATAGCGCTTGCTGTCGCCGCGCCGGACGAGGTGGTAGACGCTGGCCAGCAACGGCGGCCGCTCGTGGCGCTCGATCCGCTCGGCGCTGACGAGTCCGCGGAGCGCGCGACGGACCGGATCGACCTCGGGCGCGCGCCGCGCGCGAAGGCGCCGCTCGAGATAGCGCTGGCCGGCGCCCGCCGATTCGGTGGCGCTCTCGTCCGACGTCGTCACGGCCTCGCCGTACACACGCAGCGTCATCTGTTCGTGGCCGGCGACGAGCGCCAGCGCTTCGCGTAGCCCGGCGGCCCGCGGCGCCAGTGCGCGGGCCAGCGCGAGCCGGTCACCGACCACGGTGCCGAACCGGATCGGCAGCACGGCGTCGGTGCGGCCGGCGAGGCGCCGCACCGTGGCGTCGTGACGACGAAGCGCGGTCGGCGTCACTCGCGGCGCGTCGCCGACGCGGGCGGCGACGACGAGCAGGCCGGCGACCTCGATCAGCCTCAGCGTCTCACCGCCGAGACCGCGACCGAGTGGCCGGCGAACAGGCCGGCCGACGAGCGCATAGAGATAGAGGCTCATGGCTTGGCGAGGCGATCGGCCGCGCACAGCAGCGCCGAGAGCCGAAGATAGACGAGGTCGACGTCGGCCAGCCCCAGGATCACTTCGCCTTCGATGAAGACGCCCTTGTTGAGGACGTGATCGACGAGATCCAGCAGCGAAGGGTCGGCCTCGGCCAGGATCTGCTGCGCCTTGCTGACGCGCGCCTTCTTCACGTGGGGTCACCCACGAAGTTGTAGGGCGGCCAGGGCCCGGTCAGCGTCACGTCGAAGCCGCGAGGCTCGAGCGTTGCCGCGGCAGACTTCACGGCGGCTCGAAAGGCCGCCGCGCGCTTGGTCGGCACCAGGAACGCCGCGTCGAGCGCGACGCTGACGCCAGTGCCGGCCTGGCTCGGAGTCTGGCGGCGCGCGTCGTCAGCGCGATGGGCCAGTGCGGTAAAGAGCCGATCGGCCTCGATGCGGGCATCCTTGGCGACGTTCTGCACAACCTGGCGCTCTCGCTGTTTGCGCAGCAGAAACGCGGTGCCGCCGGCGGCGGCCGGCGCTTTGGCCGCGGTGGCCGTGCGCTGACGGAGGGCACGCTGCTCGTCGAGCCGCAGGCGCACGCCCCACTCCTCACGATCGCTGACACGGGTGAGCACGTGTCGCACGCGCTTGAGGGAGCGCCGCACGTGGTCGACGGCGCGCTCGTCGCCGGCGAAGAGCGTGAAGAGCTTCATGGGGATGACGGTCCCGTGACGCGCGAAGTGCTCGATGACACGCTCGTGGGCGACCGCGCACGACGAGACCCAGCCGAGGTCGCGCAGGTGTTGCTCGATCGGCTCGCTGCCGTATCGGCTCAACGGCGCGTCGGCGACGATCAGGCGCAACCCGTCGTCGACGTCGAGCGCGCGGACGGGCCCGGTCCCGGCGAGACCACGCGGCCCGCGGGCCCGCGGCGGCGAGCGCCGCGCGCTCAGCAGGCAGTAGACGTAGGTGGCGGTGCCGTTCGCGTCCGTCATCGGCGGTCCGGAATCCACTGGTCACGCCAGCGCGAGAGCGCGGCGGCCCCGCGCGGCGGAGGTGCCTCGGCCGGCGCCAGAATGATAGCGCACCGCTTGGGCGGCCGCCGCGCCTGCCGGAGCGCGTCGAGCGCGCGGGACTCCGCGGTCGCCGCGCGGCGGCAGTGTGGACACCCCG
>WNGK01006570.1_pt1 | contig 12224 bp, 11 predicted proteins | sample 5400601 | NCBI WGS metagenome assembly WNGK01 (sample SAMN13153376, study PRJNA577476) | soil metagenome | isolation source: 60 cm soil or saprolite under Garry oak tree replicate 1 | place: USA:California | collected 2016-06-15
ACCTTCTCCGCCCCACGCCTTGCGGAGGGCTTCCAGCCCGCGCTTTAGATAGACCCCCACCGAACCCTTCGCCACGTTATGCCTTTGCGCAATTTGCTCGTGGCTCAGCCCGCGAAGGAAGGAATCAGCCAGCATCTCTCCAAACGGTGGTTTGAGCGCGGCCAAGACCTTTTGCAAACGCTCGGCCAACTCCTTCGCCTCCAACGCGGCCACCGGGGAGTCGGGCGCGATCGCCTCTGGAAGCTCGCCGCCGGCCTCCTGGATAGCCTCAAGGCTTTCCCCTTTCCCGCCCCCGCGCTTGGCCGCGAAATGCTGACGCGACCGGCTGACGGCCCGGTTATGGGCAATACTGGCGACAAGCCGCTTTAGTTCATCGGCGGACCTTAAAGCCTCCACCTTCGGCACCAGTTCCTCCACGGCCTCGATCGCGACGTCCTCTGCGTCATTCGGCAGATGGCGTTCGAGCGTGACCCGCGCCGCCCCGATCGCGGCGGGCCACAGCCATCGAAACGCCTCGTCCCAAGCCTCGGAATCGTACTGCTGAAGTGCTTGAAGATTAGGCACGTTCATTCTCTGAAAAGCTCCCCTGGGAGCGCCATGTTCATCGCAGTAGCCGCCCTCGCGTTCAACCTCGTTCTCGTTCTCGTCGTCGCCCTCGAGCTTAGCCCCAATCACGCCTCACGCCTCACGCCTCACGTTTCACGATTTACGCATCGCGCCACAAAAACTCTTGTATTAAATCCTTCCCTTTGCGGAGGATTGCCTTCATCAGGCGAGCCAAGTTGATTCAAGGCTCGAAAAAGCGGTCAAAGCCTCGTGCTTGCAACGCCACCTTCAACTCCTTGTCCTCGGTCCAAAACCGCCCATCCAAGTACAACGTCAGTGCCACGTAAGGCGTGTCCTTGGCGTCAATACCTTTGCAAAGCCGATGCGCTTCCACCCATGTGCCTACGGGAATGTTCGCCTCGTTGACGAATTCCAGCCGGCTTACCAACGCATAAAGCGCATCCAACAACTCTGCCACAGAAAAATTCGCCGCAGCCTCCAGTCGGTCCTTGTGCTTGAACAATTCGACGAAAAGAAAGCGCGGGCTGAAAAATTGTGGGTGTCCGCCAGGCCCGATGCGTTCTCGCAAATCGCCCCGACCGGACTGAAGGGACTTGAACGCGATGTTGGCGTCAACAATGACGCAATCGGCGTTCATCGCTCGCCCGGCGGAATGAATCTGTCCTTGTTGGCCGCCCACCACTCGGCCTTGATTTCATCGGCCATCCGGTCCGCCCCCTCTGGCGTGAGGCGGCTCCGTTGTGCGATTTCCTCAAGCCGCAGCCAGTCCAAAAAGGCGTTGAACTGCTTGGGTGGCACGGCGTTCCTTGGGATTGTCACCCGCAAATCTTTCTCCGTCTGTTCCACCGTGATCATGTCCCTAGGCTAAGCTCCCGCTCCGAGCCTCGCAAGCCCTGCTTTCCACCAAATGACCTGCCCCGCAGCGCACTTCTCTGGTCTCCATTCGTTCTTGCCTCTTACGCCGGTTCTTCGTCGGCCTCGGTCTTACTGCCAATCACGCATCGCGTTTCAGGCATCACGCTTCCGAGCCTTACGCAGCAATTGCTGCTGGCCGTGGGGCAGATTTTCGTCGAGCACCAACATTGAAACCGCTGAAAGGTTCGTGTTTGACTACGAGGTCTGAGATCGCAATCGCCTCAGAAATCGCCGCCTTGGGAAACTTTCCGGGCCATTCGCGGAGGATTTCATCCCAGCCCATGCCGCGATCGAGTTGTTCAAGGATGATCCACACCATAATCCGCGTCCCTTTGAACGTTGGCTGGCCGCCGCAAATATTCGAATCTGCGACGATGTGTCGCCCCAACTCGATTCGCCGACGATTCCCATTTGCCTTCGCTTTCATGCCGATGCACCCCACTATGCACCCGACACAATGCCGTTGCAAGCCGGCCCCTAACCCGATTTTTGCCGCCGTCTCATTAGTTCCGACTCGTCTCGTCGGGGCTTCAGCAACGTGATCGTAGCCCATCGAGCTCAATAGTTTCAAAGGTTCCTTCCCTTCGTCCTCGTTCTCGCCCTCGCCTGCTCCGCCGTAGCTCCCAGCGAAGGCGGGTCGTCGTCTTCGATCGCGTCCTCTCCGACCCACCAAAAATTCTTGTAATAAACCTCTCCGCTTTTGCGATGCACTGGTTGAAGACCGTTCCAGTGAACAAACATCAAACTGGCGACAAACGCCGCTGGCACTGACGAACGGCTTCAGCAAAAGATCAAAACCATGAAAATTCTAAAACAACTCGCCCTTGCCGCCGTGTTGCTTACCAGCACCTTAGCCGCCAAAGCCGACTGGGTCAGCGGGCATTTCCGCAGCAACGGGAGATCCGTTGCCCCGTACTATCGGACGCCCGCAAACAGCACCCCTTACGACAACCTCAGCTATCGCGGGTACCCCTCGCAGCAGCCCGGTTATATCTCCCCGCGCACTTGGTCGCTGGGCGCCGACCAGAACCGCCCGAAAACGATGCCCTACTACGGCAATTCCAGATTCGACGTCGGGCTCCTGCCCGAAACCGGTGAATATTCCCCCAAACCGCTGCATCGCGATTCCAGTTCGTTCGGCTTCTGAACGAATCACTAACGACAACCGAAAATCTCTGTATCCAAATTGAACTATGAAAACTCTCAAAAGACTCCTCTTTGTCGCCACGATGTTGGCCGGCATGATGTCCGCCCAGGCCGATTGGGTCAGCGGTCATTTCCGCAGTAACGGCACGTATGTCGCACCGTATTACCGCTCCAGCAGCGGCTCACTCGGCGGTTATTCCGGCTACTCTAGTTCCAGCCGCGATTACGTTTACCGCAATCCTTACGCCGCTTACCCGTCGGTGCATGTGCATGGCTATTACCGAAGCAGCGGTACATACGTTCAGCCGTACGTCCGCACGGCCCCCAATGGCCTGCTGGAGGACAACCTAAGCTATCGCGGTTACGGAACGGTCCGCGTGCCGCGTTACACGTCCGGTTGGTAACACTCCGATGAAATTCAGCGAAAACCTCCACGGACCATCAAACCTATGAAAACTATCGCAAAACTCGCGCTCGCTGCAATGCTGGCGGCCAGCATCATTCAACCGGCAGTCGGCAGCGCTTCGGAGAACCCCAAAGCGGCCTACGTCGCATCCGTCAACCGCGAACCGTTCCACAAGCCAACTTGCAGGTGGGCCGAGAAAATCTCGGACAAGAATCTGCAAACCTTCAAAACGCGGGATGAAGCGATCAAGGCTGGCCACAGGCCGTGCAAAGTCTGCAAGCCGTGACTGACACGCAGCGGTGGTCTGATGCACCACCGCTGCAAGTTTCGCTTTCAGTGCAGCCTTGACCCATCGTGGACTGAGGCACAACTTCAAACCATGCTATGGAACCCGTGAAGCAACACCGTTTCGTTTACGCCGCCAAACGGGTTCGATAACCCCAAATCATGAGCCGATCCAAAGGAATCAGAGTTTTCATTCTTGGGGCGGGCTGTTCGATCGAATGCGGCTATCCGCCTGGAACAGGCCTTAGGACCGAACTTGAAAGGTTTCACCACGAGGTCCCCGACCGGTGCCCCGGCACCAAGCAGAGCGTGACCGACACGATCAAGCTGCTCGGGGATCTCCCCCGGATCGAGACGCTCGATCAGCTTGCCAGTTACTGCGATGGCAGCGTGGGCGCATGGACGCGGAAGCACGGGCCGATAATCGAAGATGAGGCAGACTTCGGCGGAAGGAAGAGGGGCGCTGCCAAGGGAATCTTCGACGCCAAGATGGCCACATCTGCCATGTTTCTGTTCAGGGAGGATGCAGCCCGCCGGACTGGACTGCCGCGGTACAAACGGCTCATCACTGAGATCCTCGGCGGAGAGCCTTGGCGAGATGCGCTGCAGGAGACCTCCTGCCATGTGTTGACGTTTAATTACGACCGGCTTTTCGAAATTGCTTTCTTAGAAATGTTTCCGAGTTTTGATCGTCGCGAACATTTCCTGTACGCCGAGGAAGCGTTAAACTCAGGCTTCCTCCTCTATGGAGATTACGACCTTGCCGATCCCCCGCCTGGCCGATTCTGCTTTCTGAAACTACACGGTTCGGCAGGCTGGTGTGTGAAGCGAAAAATTGGCAGCGGCAGACAATACTCCCTTTCTGTCCCCGCGGGAGCAATGAGCCTGGTCGAAATTGAGAAGTCTATTCCAAAAGAGCGAGACCCGCTTTCTGGACCGGAGCCGTTGATAGCATTCCCCCACGAGCGACAGGGTTCCCAAAACTATCTCAAGGGCCAAGGCAAATCCAGCGACTATCTGTGGGCTCCGTATATCGACTCGGTCTGGAAGCACGCTGCCGCCTTGGTGGCCGATGCCACCGAGATCAAGGTTATCGGTTATTCATTCAATCCGATTGACAGCCGCTATATGGTAGCTGAACTCCTCGGAAAGGCCGAGTGCGAAAAGATCACCATCCAAAACAAAGATGCTGAAGCCGTGAGGAATAACCTGGCGAGCTACACGCAACTACGGGATCGGCTGGAATTCGACTCTACACCGTTCTGAACGCAGTCCGAGTTCGCGTGAGCGAGGGGAAAAATCCTGTGTTGGCGCCAAAGGAAGCCGAATGCCAGCGAAAAGGCGGGCCTGAGGCCAGGCCGCATCCTATGCTCCGCGCGCCCCGAATACCAATTTGACCCTTTCCGGCCCCTAACAGTGTATCGCTCGTACCGCCAGAGGCTTTGCGTTAAGGTTTGCCCGAATCCAGCGGAGCCGCGCATGATTCTTTACGGCGAGGGCTTGTTTTGGGTGATTCAGAACCGTTACGATCCAGCCAAGTTAGCAGTTGAGATTCAGATAACTTCACCGGCTGGTTCAGGGAGGCGAGTGCTAAGGCTTTCTCTGGCGCAACGTCTTGTTGATCGGATTGAGAAGCATCCCGATCTGAAGGTTGCCGATTTTTTTTGCCGGAGCTACATTTGATCCAGGTTCCGCCATTGATTGATTGTTGATCGTCTCTGGTCGTTGTAACACATGGAACCGAGCTGGTCATCCTAAGCACCTGCGACCCCGGTTCGGGCGAAGCGAAGATCGGCGAAGGCGTGATGCTGCGCCGCGCCTTCAGAATCGCCGGGCCGAGGCCGTGCTGGCCAGTCACTGGAAATCGAACGACAAAACGACCAGCCGGCTGACTACCGAATTCATTCGCCGCTGGCGCTCCGGCAAACCGCGCGCCCAAGCGTGGCGTGAAGCCCAGTTGTCCCTGTTGCATTCGAAAGATTTTTCCAATCCTTACTTCTGGGCCGCCTTCGGCCTCACCGGACAGTCGAGATAGCCGCCGGTGGCTTTCCATATCGCTGTTCACCCGTTCCCATCCATGACCAAGTAAATCCTGCGTCGGAGATTTTTGTAAGAAATGAGTGACCGTTTGCGATGAAGTGAATGAAGCCTGTTCCGGTGAACAAACATCAAGACTGGCGGCGAGCGCCGCTGGCACCGGCGAGCGACTTTAAACAAGTCAAAATAATGAAACGGCACCGTTAGCGAATGCTTCCCTGTTTTCACTCGAAGCGCCGAGTAACGGAGGCCCGATCCAGAAAGGAGCCCAAATGTCTGACAATATCGAAAGCCCAAATCACGAGGTCCGAATCGCGTTCCTCGGCTACATGGAGTTTGACAACGCCGCTGCTTATCGCGGCGCGATTCTAATCACTGATGGGTGGGGGAAGCCACTCGAATTTCGTTGTACTGCGCCGGTTAAACCGAACGCCGTGCAGCGAACTCTCTACGGCAGGACGCTCATGCCTCACATTCTCGTCGAGCTGATCGGGGTGCCGCTCCTCCACGCAGTCCAGCAGAAGCCTGAGGTCGTCGTCGTCCAGGAAAGCATGTTCTTCGACCTGAGGTATAAAACCGAAACGCCGGTCGTGCGTCTGCGGCGTCAGGGCTCAGACGTGAAAGTGCGGGATGACGATGAAAGCAACGAGCCGAAGCCTCTGATAGTGGCGTCCCAGTCCGGGAAGTTCGACCCAGTTGTGATGGAGCCGCATTGGCAATTCTCCGCCGACGTGGAGTCCTGCCGCGAGCGGATGCGCGAGCTGTTGGGGCGGTGGGATCTGATCGAGCCTTTCGATCGGTTAAACAAAGGCCTGGACTACATTCATCAACAGAAAGAATTGGCAAGTTAAAATGTGGATTGCCTCCACCATTTTCCGGCGCGTCCACTGCGGTGCTGCTAAAGCGGTCGCGCCCTTCCCTCTTGTTCGGACCGCCCGCTTTGAACTTCCCCACATAGTGGAACCAAAACTTGGCCTGCTCGAAAACGACGATTACCAACTCGAACGGATCGCTCATGGCAACCCGCCGCTGCTCCATCAAAGGCCAAGGTGCGAGAGATTCGATTTCGACCGGCTCGGGAAACGGGGTACCGGCGATTTGCCCTTTGCCTTCACAGCATCAAAGGTAGTGCGTGTCTCGCTGCTTGTCGCGCCGAAGACGCATGAACTTCTCCAATGGAAGCCGTCCAAATTAGGCGCCCTCAGTTCGACCGAGTACAACTTCGTAGCGACGCCGCACTGGTCGGTAGCGCTGCCGACAAGCCCTGAAGTATTTTGGCAATCCTTGGAAGCTCAGGCACCTGCGGGAGACGCGTTCCTGATTCGCATTAAGCCAGGCTTCCCCGAGCTTCCCGCCAGCATTGCCGTTTGTTTCTTCATGGCCACCGCTGAGGCTGCCGATTGCTCCGATTTTCTCACGGAACTCGTTCAAATCTCGGCCAACCTATTCAAGCGGCTAGGAAAGGCGCCGACGGGTGGCAAGGACTATTCGCGAGCGAACCCACGACTAGCGGGTCAGATGGGCCTTGGCTTCGGCGAGCGATCTCAACCCGGAAGCGTGGGCCAATCAAATGGTGGCTACAGAAAGAGCTACTCCGAAACCAAGCATGAAGGCGGAGGCACCAGGAGGCAGGGAATGACTGTCTGGGACCTGCTGCTTCCGATGCTCCAGCCGCCGCTCGGCGACCTAGCACAGCCGGAGCAGGTGCTCCTGCCCGCAAACCTGCTGCCCCACCAACCGGAGGGTGTCCGTTTTCTCGCCTTGCGTGAGGCGGCTCTGCTTGGAGACGGGGTTCAGACAGGGAAGACAGTGCAGACCATCGTGGCGATGAAACTCCTATTCCAGACGGCAAAGATCGATTCAGCGCTAGTTGTTTGCCCCATCCAGACCCTGATCCACTGGCAAAAGCAGTTGGAGAAGTGGGCACCGGAACTCTGGCAGGGATTAACCGTCGTCCGCAGCGCCAACCGAGAGGAGCGGCGCAACAGGTGGCGCATGCCGGCGCACGTTTACGCGACGAATTACGAGACCCTAGTTGCCGACTTCGATGAGATAGCCTCGATCCGAGGGGACAGTCGGTTCGCTCTGATCGTCGCCGATGAAATTCAGAAGATAAAAAACCGAAAAAGTGGGTTTGACCAACTGAAGGAGCTGGGAAACAGCGCGAAGTACCGCTGGGGACTGTCGGCCACGCCGATTGAGAATTCGGTCGAAGACATTGTCTCAATTTTTGATTTTCTTAAACCTGGTCTGCTCCGCCGCGGTTTGGAGAATGAGCAGTCGGCAAAGAGGAAGATCGAGCCGTTCTTCCTGCGCCGGCGGACCGCTGATGTCGCGAAGCACTTCAAAGAGCCTAGACACGACAATTACTTCGTCCGGATGGAGGGTTCGCAACTTGAGGCCTACGAGCGGGCCTTCACCGAATCCGTGGCTGAGTTGAGGCGCCTGGGCGAACGAGTCACGCTCACGCACGCTTTGGCGAAGCTACAGGCGCTAAAGCAACTCTGCAATGTTCATCTCCCGAGTGGCGAGAGTGCGAAGTTCGAATGGCTACTCGACACCCTCGAAGAAATCAAGGCGGTTGGCGACAAGGCGCTGGTCTTCACTCAATATATCGAGAGCGGCCGCGATTTCCTGAGTGAAGGTTTGAAAGAGTTCGGCTGCGTCACTTATGACAGTCAGGGATCGGACACGCAGAAGCAAAAGTGCATAAGGGCTTTCACAGATGACTCGACCAAAACGGTGTTTCTCGCGAATGCGAAGGTAGCTGGCATCGGTTTGCCAGACCTTAAGGTGGCCAACTACGTCATGCACTTTGACCACTGGTGGAACCCTGCGGTGGAAGAGCAAGCGAACGGGCGCATCCTCGGCATCGGTCAAAAGAAAGACGCATTCATCGCTCATCTCTGGGTCGAAAACAGCATCGAAGGGAGAATTCAGACGATATTGGCTCGCAAGCGCGATTTGTTTGGGCGTGTAATTGAATCGCAGTCGAACGTCAACGGCAGCGGGCTGACGGAGGACGAATTGTTCGAGATTTTCGGGCTACAGACTCCGCCGAAGAGGCCGCCGGCGGGGGTCTCGACGGCGCCCCCCCCACCGGCCCCACTGGCGAGTGGAGCTCCCCCCGGTTCAGGCCCGGTGCAGCCCGGTCTTGCGGCGCAACAGCGCTCAGAAGTTGCGCCGCAGCACCTGTCACCGCCCGAGTTCGAGGACCTGGTGGCGCGCCTGTATGGGGCCATGGGCTACGCGGTGCATCGCACAGGGCAGACCCGCGATGGAGGCGTCGACGTTATCGCCATCCGCGACCACCCGATGGGGCGGGACAAGCTGGCCATCCAGTGCAAGAGGCAAGAAAAGCCGGTCGGCAGGCCGGAGCTCCAAAATCTCCTCGGCGTCATCGCCGCGGATCTGTCGTTTTCCGCCGGGGTGATGGTAACGACCTCCACATTTTCATCTGACGCCCAACGATTTGCCGGTCAGAACGCACGCCTACGGCTCGTGGACAAGAACACGTTGGCACGACTGATAGTGCAGAACCGGGTTCCGGTGAAGAGGTAATGCCCTCAGCGGCTTGGTCAGTGTGGCTTTGAGGCTCATTTGCACGCGCATCCCCGCGTAGCGCGCTTAACCTTTGTAGGCTCGACGCGACTCAAATGAACTGGCAGCATCCAAATTATGGATGCTGCCAGCAGCCGCGTAGTTGAGACATCTTTCAATGGCCAGTGGGTCGCAAAGCTCATTTTGGCTTGCTACATCGGGATTTTACTCAGCTCGTCAGCAGACAATTCGGTGGCCCAAGTGCCACAAACACCAACTTTCCAATTTAAGGATGCAAAGACCCCGGCCGAGTCGGTTGATTCAATCAAGCTGCTGGAAAGAGCTCTGGAGTTGACCCAGACTGCTTTGGGTCCCGAAGACTCAGCAGTTGGAGAATTGGCCTACAGGTTGGCCCAGCGTTACGACGACGCCGGAGATTATGACAGGGCGATCCTGTTGTATGAACGATGTTTGGCCATCGACGAGAAGGTTTTCGGACCAGAGCACCCGAGTGTTGGCGACTGTTTGAACGATCTGGCCATCGTGTATGACGAATTGCAGAATTACGACGAAGCTTTGAGTCTTTACAGGCGCAGCCTGGCCATTGCTGAGAAGACCTACGGTAAAGAACATCCGGAGGTGGCAACTACCCTTTGCAACATGGCGGACCTGTACCGTGAGAAATCACAGTACGCTGAGGCTTTGCGCGTTGGCCAGCGAAGTCTGCACATCAGGGAGAAAGCATTGGGACCGGAACATCCCGATGTCGCTGACAGTCTGTACACCTTGGCGGAGATTTACAGAGAGATGGGAGACAGCACGCAAGCGATGCGTATGGCTGAACGGTCTTTGACCATTGCGGAGAAGGACCTGAGGCCCGACCATCCGATCGTTGCCGAGTGTCTGTCAACATTGGCGGAGATTCAGGCAGACCGTCGTGATTATGACCAGGCCATCCTCTCGCACCGTCGCGCTTTGGCCATCAACGAGAAGATTTCCGGACCGGAGCATCCCGATGTCTTTCGAAGTCTCAGTTCGCTAGCACAAGTTTACGCCATCACAGGTGATTTGAAGCGCAGCATTTCGATTCTTGGCGATCTCTCGAGCCGTCAGCGACGCTACCTGGCGCGTCATTTCCAGACCTCTTCGTGGATGGTGGCCTCTCGCGTTGCGGACGTATTTCGTTCGTCCGCTGAGATCCTCCAGACCCTCTGCGCAGCGGGAGCAACTAAGACGACGGATTCCATTGCAGCAAATGCGGCGGAGAACTCCGCGCTTAACAAAGCATTCTGGGAAGAGGTGCAGGCAGCCCGAGCAGCGATGGAAGCCGATCACCAAATCAAAGCGGGGCAGTTGTATTCCCAGTATCAGTCAGTGCAAGCCCAATTAACCCGCTTGCCGCAGAAAGAGGCGGACCAAGGCACACGCGACGCCAGACGGCTCGAACTGGAATCCGAATTGAACCGGATCATAACCGAGTTAGGTCAGCGTGTTGGATTTGTGGCTGAGAAGGTGCTCGAACAGAGCCTCAGCTTGGCGGCTATCGCTCGCTCGCTGCCGGCTCAATCAGCGCTTGTTGATGTCGTACAGTATCGCCGCTATGACTTCGCCGCCAAAACCAATCAATGGAAAGAGCAACGCTACGCCGCGTACCTGACATTTCCGCTGGCTGCCAATTCAACTAATGCCTCGGTCGAGCGCGTGGACCTGGGTGAGGCAGCGGCGATCCACGAGGTCGTCGAGTTAGTCTGCAAGCGGATGGCAGCCGGACAATATGCCGCCAAAGATCTGGCGGCGGCATTGCTGCGGTTGAGCCAGGTGGTCTATGCCCCTCTCGCTCCGCATCTGACGAACGTTTCGCATCTTATCGTCTGTCCCGACGGCCATCTGGGCCGGCTGCCGTTCGAGATGTTGCCAGTGGGCGACAAGTTTTTGGTTGAGGAAAAAACCATCAGCTACGTCACCAGCGGGCGGGAGGTGGCGTGGCTCGCCCAGACGAACAGTCCAAAATCTAAAGTCCAAAGCCCAAGGTCGGTAGTGATGGGAAATCCGGATTTTGATTTGGATTTAACGAAGGAGCCCAGCGCCCAAGGTAAGGAAGGGTTGACTCAGAGGTCAGAAGTTGATCAGAGCCTCTCTCGCCCGGCGGGGTCGGCTGCTACGAAATTGCTTAGCCGTGACTATCGAGGCGGCAAGTTCGCGTCGCTGCCGGGTTCGGAGGAGGAGGCAAAGAGCGTGGCCGCGCTCCTGGGCGGCGGTTGCGTGCTACGCCTGGGCAAGGACGCGCGGGAAGCGGAGCTAAAGGCGGTGGCTTCGCCACGCGTCCTGCATTTGGCCACGCACGGGTTCTTTCTTTCAGATCAGGAGCTCAAACGCACGAATGGGCTGCGAGATTCATGGACGGAAAATCTTGGGACGCGGTGGAATGCGTCCCTACCGGGAGTGGGTTGGGAGAACCCGATGGTGCGTTGTGGCATTGCGCTGGCAGGAGCCAATCACGCGAAACAAATTACGAACGCATTCGCAGAAGACGGCCTGCTCACTGGCTTGGAGGCGTCATTGCTCAACCTGCAAGGGACTGAGTTGGTGATCCTGAGCGCGTGCGACTCCGGTTCGGGTGAAGTGAAGATTGGTGAAGGGGTGATGTCGCTGCGCCGCGCCTTCAGAATCGCCGGCGCCGAGACTGTGCTGGCCAGTCACTGGAAGGTGAACGACAAAGCCACCAGCCAATTGATGACCGAGTTCATCCGCCGCTGGCGTTCAGGCGAACCGCGAGCAAAGGCGTGGCGTGCAGCCCAGTTGTCGCTCTTGCGCTCCAAAGCGTTCTCAAACCCTTACTTTTGGGCCGCGTTCACATTGACAGGGGACTGGAGGTGAGGGACCAGCACCCAACTGGTTTACACCATCTATAAAGGCCATCCATAGGACCCCAAACGAGACTCCCTGGCTGGAGCCGGCGAGAGCATTACGACAGATTTCCGCAGATGGCGAGGCTTGGGGTCCGGACCGGCTGTGCCGCCCGGCTGGCGAACCTCGCGAAGCGTCTGGAGTGCGTCCAGCTTGCTGGCGGTTTCGAGCCACCCACCGCGCCCCAAAGCGGGAGCAAGCTCCACGCACTCCGTGCGCTTCGCGACGTTCGGTTGCGGTCTTTCTGCCTTTGGCGCGCTGGGAAATTTCCAGGCTGGAGCTGGGTAGTAGAGCGGCGTCCCCGATGGTCAGACCGAAACGCCGAGCACTCGCCGGCGGGGACGCTATGAACATCGTCAAAAGCCTTCTGCTATCTTCCACTGCCCATTGATGGCCTCCAAGCGGATGGTTGAAGTTATTC
>WNGK01007943.1_pt1 | contig 12224 bp, 2 predicted proteins | sample 5400601 | NCBI WGS metagenome assembly WNGK01 (sample SAMN13153376, study PRJNA577476) | soil metagenome | isolation source: 60 cm soil or saprolite under Garry oak tree replicate 1 | place: USA:California | collected 2016-06-15
ACCCAGTTCCAGGCAATACATGCCTAACCCGGGCTCATAGAGGCAATGAAACAGGATGGCCTGCTGCATCGGGGACATTAGATAAATGTCCTCCACATTGGTTAGTTTCTTTGGCTCTGTGGACGGTACGTCCTGAACGTTGGTCGCACTCATGTTTTTATCTCTGTAGAACTTTGTTTGAATCGGGACATGGTCCCGGGTGCCAGATTTGGAAGGCACGGTGAAAATGCAATTGATTGAAGTTGAAAATAAGCTATGACGAAAACTATTTGCTTATGAGTGACGCAATTTGCATTAATTCTGTCTGCGTCATATTGTTGGCGCCAACGAAGTCGGACGGGGTGAAGCCGCCGGCCTCTTCGCTGCGACAGTGGGCGATCAACTCCCGCAGACATTCCATGTACTGGCGCGCGACTCTCTCTACGGTTTCCCGCCGGTGCAACTTCTCACTGTAGCCCCAGTACACCTGCAACTTACCCTGCACCACCATCCCGTTCACATCCAGCACATACGCCCGCTGGTTCTCTCCCGCCATCGCCCGCCCACCGCTGTCTCCGCTCGGCGCAAACAACTCCGAGCCCCGCAGCACCTGGTCTACCTGGCCCAGATAATTAAAGATGATCTCCGCCTGCGGCAGCTCCTTCATCCGTTGCCGCACTTCCTCATCTTCACTCACATAGCGCAGCAGCCCATGGCCCAGTCCCCGGTTCGGCACCCCACGCAGCTGCTCCTTCACCGTGCTCAACGCCTTGCCCGGCTCCCACGGTCCTCTTCTGCTCCCCGCCAGTAGCACCGGGTACGTACTGCTGAACCATCCCACCGTCCGCGACACATCCATATCGGCAAAGATCTCTTCCCGTCCATGACCGTCCGCGACACATCCATATCGGCAAAGATCTCTTCCCGTCCATGTCCTTCCAGGTCCACCAGCACCCCTTCACCTAGCACCCCTCCACCCAGCATGCCTTCACCTCGCACGCTTTCACTCAGTACACCATCGTTTCCTTGCCACTCCTCCATCGCCCGACCCAATGCCGTCAGCAGCACATCATTGATCTGCGTGTTATAGGCACTGGGCACGTCCTGCAGCAGCGCTCGCGTCTCCTCCGCCTCCAACTCCACCAGCACGCTCTTCTGCGTGGCTATCAGGTTCTCTCCACGATTTCCCTTATAGTCCAACCCCAGCCGCTTTACTCTTCTCCTCGCTTCGCTGCTCCAGTACTCCAGCTCCTGCCCCACCTTCTCTTCTCGTCCGTACTCCTGTAGCCGCTCCCCCCACTGCTGGAACGACGTCGTCTTGCTTCCCAGATCAATCTCTTTGCCTTGCTTCAGCTGCTCGTAGCCTCGCTCCAAGTCTTCCAGCAAGATCCGCCCTCCACCACCTTCACCAGCCGGCCCGCTCCCAGGTCCAGACTCTTCTGCACCCGCTCCGCATCCCGCTCCATCTCTTCTTTCTGCTCTCTCTCATCCGTAACCGACAGCTTCTTCCGCTCGTACACTCCAACCGGCGCCTCCGCCTCACACCTTTGCTCCCACCCTCTCACTCCGCGTTCATACCTCATCCGCAAAGCATCATGCTGCTTGATTAACCCTGCTACTGCTTTTTCCAGTAACTCCGTCTCCGTCCCCGCCTTCACCTCCAACAGCACCGACTGGTTGAAGTGCTCCGGCCTGGCCAGCTCCCACTCGAAGAACACTCTCTGGAACGGCGTCAGCGCCGACCGTCCGCTCACCACTCCCTGCTCCGCCACGATCGCCACTCCCCGTCCCGCCACCTCCGCCAACTCCGCTATCGTCTGCTTCTCAAACAGCTGCCGCGGCGTCAACTCCACTCCCGCCTGCCGCGCCCGCGCTATCACTTGAATACTCAGTATCGAATCGCCTCCCAGCTTGAAGAAGTTATCGTGGATCCCTACCTGCTCCAGGTTCAGCACGCCCGCCCATATCCCGCTCAGGATCTTTTCCACTTCCGTCCGCGCCGCGGCATACTCCGGCTCCGCTCCCGCCGTTTCTCTCTGCCCCACCATCCGCTCCACCGCTCCACGATCGATTCCTCCCTCGGCGTTCCGGGCAATCTTCTCCACCGCCACCACGCTCTTCAGCCGGATCCCCTCTCCCATCCGCTCTTGCAACAGCGTCCGCAGTTCTTCCTCGATCTCCGCCATCGTCTGTCCACTCGTCTGTCCGCTTGCCTGCCCTTCCTCCTTCACCATCACCGCGACCAAACTGCCTTCATGCTCTCCAGGAAGCTCCCGCATTACTACCGCCGCTTCCCCCACCCCCGCATGTTCCACCAGGATCGTTTCCATCTCTTCCGCTTCCACCCGGACTCCACCCAGCACCATCCGCCCATCCCGGCGTCCGCAATACTCCAAGCTCCCGTCCCCCCGCCGCCGCGCCCAATCCCCCGTCCGGTACAAACGCGCTCCTTCCACTTCAGAATATATATCCGGCACAAACGCCGCTCCGCTCAACTCCCCCTCCCCCTCATACCCCAGCGCCAGACACTCGCCTCCCAGACAGATCTCTCCCACCACATCGTCCGGCGTTGCCTCATCCTGCTCGCCCAGCAAATACATCGTTATGCCCGCTCGCAACTGCCCTGTCTGCAATGTTCCCATCCGCTGCCCCACCTCTTCCCGCAGCGGCGTCATCCTCCAGCTTCCTCCCGTCTCGCTCCATCCCTGCACGCTGTACGTCCGCTCCAGCACTTCTTCCTTTACCATCTGCCGCACCCAGTTCAGCGCACTGCCACCGTCCTCACACACGATCTGCCGCACACTCTTCAGCGCCCAGGGAAACTCCCGTGCTATCCGCTCCAGCTCCACCGCCGACGTCCGCCATACCGTCACCTTCTGCTCCCGCAGATAGTTCGCCAGCTGCCGCGGCGCCGGCACCGGCCGGCTCGGAACTTGCACCGTACAAGCTCCTCGTCCCAGCGTCCGGAATACTTCCAGGCAACCCATCTCCGTAGCGAAGCCCATCCCCTGCGCCACTCGGTCAGATTCCGTGATCTCCACTTCTCCGCCAAAGCCTGTTCCTCTCAGCATCCCATGCGTGATCAATACACCCACAGGCCCTTGCGCGCTCGCCCGATACAGCACGCATGCCACGCTCTCTCCACTTATCTCTTCTTCCAGCTCCGGCTCGGCTTCTCTCTCTTCTTCCACCTTTGCCCTGTGCTCCTCCACCACCAGCAACCGCACTGAGTTGGGCACAAACAGCCCCGCCTGCCCCTTTTCCGTTACCACCAACGCCGCTCCCGAACTCTTCAGCATCCTTTGTATTCGCTGCCCCGGCTCACTCGCATCCAACCCCACCACCACTCCTCCACACTTCATCACTCCCAAAGAAGCAACCACCCAATCCGCCCCCGGATCCAGACATACCCCTACTCTCGTTCCCGGCTTCACTCCCTGTTTCCCCAGATAATGCGCCCACTGGTTGCCCTGCCGGTTCAACTCCGCGTACGTCAGCTTTCCTCTTTCCGTCACCACCGCGAACCCCTGCCCCCGCTCCTCTGCCTGTTGCGCCACCAGCTCTCCCACACTCTTGCTCTGCCAGGCAGAAGCCTCCACCACCGGCCCCGGCGACATCCATCTCCTCACCGCCTTCCCCCGCTCCGCTTCACTCAACACCGAGATCCGCTCCATCGCCCACTCCGGATTCTCCACCACCTGCTCCAGCACCCTCTGGAACCGCCCCACCATTGTTGCCACCGTCCCCGCTTCGTACAAATCGGTGTTGTATTCCAGCGTTCCCCGCAACTCTCCCGTCCCCTCCCACAGCGACATCGTCATATCGAACTTCGCCGTTCGGTTCTCTTCTCCTAAACTGAACTCCCTGGCCTTCAGCCCCGGCAGCCGCACTTCCTCCTGTCCCGCATTCTGTAGCACCAGCGCCACCTGGAACAGCGGCGACCGGCTCATGTCCCGCTTCAACTCCAACTCATCCACCAGCTTCTCGAACGGCACATCCTGATGCTCATACGCTTCCAGCGTCTGCTCCCGCACCTGCCCCAGCAGCTTACGGAAGCTCCACTCCGGGCTCAGCTGTGTTCGCAGCACCAGCGTATTAATAAAGAACCCGATCAGCCCATCGGTCTCCGTCCGGTTCCGTCCCGCGATCGGCGTTCCCACCGCGATGTCCTGCTGCCCGCTATACCTAGAAAGCAAAATCTGAAACCCCGCCAGCAAGGTCATGAACAGCGTTGCTCCTTCCGCCTGCGCCAGCTCCTGCAACTTCCGCGACAGCTCCGCCGGCAACGCAAACGTCACCAGCGCTCCCCGCTGCGTCATCACCTCCGGCCGGGGTCGGTCCGTTGGCAGCTCCAGCACCGGCATACCTTCCAGCCGCTTCTTCCAATACCCGATCTGCTTCTCCAGCACCTCCCCCTGTAGCCACTCCCGCTGCCACACCGCATAATCGGCATACTGGATCTTCAACTCCGCCAGCCCCGCATCCTTATTCTTCAGCCCCGCCTCGTACAGCCGCGCGAACTCCCGCACCATGATCCCCGCCGACCACCCGTCACTCACAATGTGGTGCATGTTCACCAGCAGCACATGCTCCCGTTCCTCCATCCGCAGCAGCTTCACCCGCAGCATCGGCCCATGCCCCAGATCAAACGGCGTTCCCGCCTCAACCTGCGCCAACCGCCGCGCTTCTCTCTCCCGCTCCTCCAACCCCAGCCCGCGCAGATCGATCTCCTCGACCTTTACCTCCATCTCCTCCGCGATCACCTGCACCGGACTTCCGTCCTTCACTCCAAAGCTGGTCCGCAGCGACTCGTGCCGTTTCACCAGCTCCTGGAAACTCCTCCCCAGCGCTTCCCCCTTCAACTCTCCTTCCAGCCGCAGCCCGAACGGCATGTTGTACGCCACTCCTCCCGGTTGCAGCTGCTCCAGAAACCACAAACGCTGCTGCGCGTACGACAACGGCAGGTCCCTCTCCCGCCCCACCCTCACCATCACCGATCCCTTCTCCCCCTTCCCCGCCTCCACCAGCTGCCCCACCACCACCGCCAGCTCCGCCACCGTCGGCGCCTCAAACAACCGCCGCAACCCCAACTCCACCCCATACCCGCTATTTACCCGCGCCATCACCTGCGTCGCCAACAACGAATGCCCACCAGCTTCAAAGAAATTCTGTTCGACCCCGATCCGATCGAGCTTTAACACGTCGGCAAAAATTCGGCATAGCATTTCTTCTTCTGCATTCCGTGGCCCGATCTGTTCCTGGCTGACCGTATACTCGGGCTCCGGCAGCGCTTTCCGATCCACCTTCCCGTTGGGCGTCAACGGCAATGACTCCAACTCCACAACAACCCCAGGCACCATGTAGTCAGGCAAGCTTTCTTTCAGATACTGGCGAAGCGCCGCCCCAGCAAAATTTTCGTTTCCTACAGGTTTCCTCACCACATAGGCCACTAGCCGTTTGTCTCCTGGCTGATCTTCCCGCGCCAACACCACCGCCTGTTCCACGGCTTCATGCTTCTCTAGCGCGGCTTCAATTTCACCCAGCTCGATCCGGTAGCCGCGCACCTTCACCTGATGGTCTACGCGTCCCAGGAACTCCAGATTTCCATCGGCTTGCCATTTCACCCGGTCCCCGGTCCGATACAGCCGCTCGCCCGGCTTCTGGCTAAATGGATTCGGCACAAACCTCTGGGCCGTCATCTCTGGCCGGTTCAAGTACCCGCGCGCCACACTCGCCCCACCGATATAAATTTCACCCATCACTCCGATCGGCACCGGGTTCATCCGCGCATCCAGCACGTATACCTGCCGGTCTCCAATCGGCCTGCCGATCGAAATCGACGCTATCTCTTCCGCTGGTCTCCTCGGCACCACATAGCATGTGCTGAACACCGTGCACTCAGACGGTCCATACCCATTCACTACCCGCGTCCCGGACAACTGCTCCACTGCTCGTTGCACCCTTGACACCGATACTGTTTCTCCACCTGTGAGTACGTCCCTAACTCCCTCCAGGCTCGCGGCATCGCTTTCCACAATTGAGCTAAAGAGCGCTGCTGTCAGCCACAGCGTATTGACCCCCCTGCGCACGTACTCTCTGATCTCTCCCGCCGTCAGCACTGGTTGCTGCGAAAGCACGCACTTTCCGCCTTTGAGCAACGCAGGCCACAACTCCAGCGTGAGTGCGTCCCAGCTCACAGAAGAATGCTGCAACAGAACCGTTTGTTCGTCGAAATGCGCGTAGTCAATTCCAAAAATAAATCCCGGAATGCTGCGATGCGGGACCTCGCTCCCTTTGGGTGCGCCGGTTGATCCGGAGGTGTAGATCACGTACACCAGGTTCTCGACGCCAACTCCGCTCGCGGGCGTGCTCTCTGCTTGCAACGCTATCTCCGGCCAGTCCGCGTCCAACCGCACCAACGTACCTTGAAATGCCGCCAACCCTGCAACCAACCGATCCTGCGTGAGCAACACCGACGCCTGTGCATCATCCAAGATGTACGCCAGACGCTCGGCCGGGTAGTTGAGATCCAACGGCACATACGCTCCGCCCGCCTTCAGGATTCCGAGAAGGCCGACCACCATCTCCAGGCTGCGTTCGACGCAGATTCCTACCCGCACTTCCGGCCCCACTCCCAGCTTCCTTAAATAATTTCCCAGCTGATTGGCCTTGCGATTTAACTCGTCATAGGTCGACCCTTTCCCTTCATACTCCACTGCGACGGCGTCTGGCGTCCTTGCCGCCTGCTCTTCGAACAATTCATGCACGCATCTTTCATTCGCACATCTTTCATTCACACACCTTTCATGCTCGCGTCTTAACGGATATTCCAATGCCGTCCGGTTCCACTCCACCAGCACCTGTTCCCGCTCCGCTCCCATCAGAAGCGACAGGTCGCTGATCCTCTGCCCAGGCTCTTCTACCATCTGCTTTAGTGCTAACTCCAGGTAGCCAGCCAGGCGTCCCACCGTTTCGGCTTCGTACAACTCCCGCGCGTAACTGATCTCTCCCTCTATCCCCTCCGGCCCCTCTCTCAGTGTCAACACCAGATCGAATTTTCCTACCCCGGACTCGACGGCATAGCTACTCAGCCGCAATCCTGGCATCTGCAACTCTTCCTGCCTCGTGTTCTGTAGAACCAGCATCACCTGGAACAACGGCGAACGCCCCAAGTCGCGTCCTGGCTGCAACTCCTCCACCAGCTTCTCGAACGGTACATCCTGATGCTGATAAGCGTTCAATGTCACCTGCCGCACTCGACTTAGCACTTCCGAAAAATTTGGATCCCCTCTCAAGTCTGTACGCAGCACCAGCGTGTTCACAAAAAAGCCGATCAGATCCTCCACTTCAACCCGCTGGCGGTTCGCCACCACGGTTCCTACCGCGATGTCCTCTTGCCCCGCATACTTGCTCAACACCACTTGAAACGCTGCCAGCAAGCTCATGAACAGCGTCACCCCTTCGCGCCGGCACAACTCCTTCAGCTTCCCGCTCAACTCGGAACTAACATGAAAAGGAACTCTTGCTTCCCGCCCGCTCATGGTTGCCAGCCGCGCATGGTCCGTCGGCAAATCCAACGGCTCCAGGTCTGCCAACTGCTTCCGCCAATAGTTGGCCTGCCGCTCCAGCACCTCCCCTTGTAGCCACTCGCGCTGCCATACTGCATAGTCGACATACTGGATCTTCAATTCCGGCAGCGACGACTCCGCTCCCTGCACATACCCCTGGTAGAGCCTGTTGAACTCCCGCATCATGATTCCCGCTGACCAGCCATCACTCACGATATGGTGCATGGTCACCAGAAGCACGTGCTCCTGCTCTTCTATCTGCAACAGCTTCACCCGCAACAACGGTCCTCGACTCAGATCAAATGGAGTCGCCGCCTCTGTCTGCGCCACACACCGGGCTTCTGCTTCACGCTCTGCCAATGCCAACCCACGCAAATTGACCTCTTCGATGTTCAGCTCCAAGTCGGCCGCTATCACTTGCACCGGGTTGCCATCTCTTACCGCAAAGCTGGTACGCAGCACCTCGTACCGCTTCACCAACTCGTTGAAACTCTTCTCCAGCGCGTCCTTGTTCAGCGCGCCTTCCAACCGCAGATCAAACGGGATGTTGTAGGCCGCACTTCCAGGCTCCAGTTGATCCAGGAACCACAGCCGCTGCTGCGCGAACGACAACGGCAAACTTTCTTCACGCCCAACACGCACGAGCGGAGGCGCTGGGACCTGTTCCTTTCTCTGCTCCAAACGAACTCGTTCCGCCAGCCCGGCCACCGTCGGTGTTTCAAACAACGCCCGCAGCGGCATTTCCACGGCAAACACACTGCGCACCCGCGACATCACCTGTGTTGCCAGCAGTGAATGCCCACCCGCCTCAAAGAAATTCTGCTCTACTCCTATCCGACCCAGCTTTAATACCTCGGCAAAAATTCCGCACAGTATTTCTTCTTCCACACTCCGTGGCCCGATCTGCTCTTGACCGGACGCATACTCCGGAGCCGGCAAGGCTTTGCGGTCTAACTTTCCGTTGGAAGTGAGCGGCAGCCCCGCCAGCTTCACAAAAAACCCAGGCACCATATAGTCCGGCAAGCTCTCTTTCAGATAACTGCGCATCGCGGTGACATCCAAATCCTGGCTTCCCGTTTGTTCCATCACCACATAGGCCACCAGTCTCTTCTCCCCCGGCTGGTCTTCCCGCACCACTACAACTGCCTGCGCCAATGCTTTGTGCTCGAGCAACGCCGCTTCGATCTCTCCCAACTCGATCCGATGTCCACGGATCTTTACCTGATGATCGATGCGCCCCAAATATTCGATGTTCCCATCACTCCAGTAGCGCACCAGGTCGCCCGTCCGATACAGGCGCTCTCCCGGCTCCTGGCTAAACGGATTCGGCACAAACCGCTCCGCCGTCAATTCCGGCCGGTTCAAATAGCCGCGCGCGAGTCCCGCTCCTCCCACGTACAACTCACCGGGCACGCCAACGAGCGCCGGATGCCAGTCTTTATCCAATACATACGTCTGCAAATCCGGAATCCGCCCACCGATGACACTTGCGCTGCCTTGCGCTGCTTCCGCCGTCAACGGCTTATACGTCACATGCACGGTGGTCTCGGTGATCCCATACATGTTCACCAATTGCGGACGCGCATCTCCATGGCGAGCAAACCAGGGACGCAAACTTCTCATCTCCAGCGCTTCTCCGCCGAAGATCACCAAGCGCAAGCTCAACTCCCGCGCGCTGTACCCAGCTGTCTCTTCGACCAGACTCAGTTGCTGGAACGCAGAAGGTGTCTGGTTCAGAACTGTCACCTTCCGGCTTTTAAGCAATGCGTAAAACGCTTCCGTGGCGCGGCTCGTCCAATACGGAACGACTTCCAGCCGCCCTCCATATAACAGCGCTCCCCATAACTCCCACACGGAAAAATCAAAGGCATAAGAATGGAACAGCGTCCAAACATCCTGGTCCGTAAATTCAAACCAGTGCTGGGTGGCGTTAAACAGCCGCACCACGTTGCCGTGGTTGACCACCACTCCCTTGGGTTTGCCAGTTGAACCGGAGGTATAAATCACATAGGCCGCGTTCTGCCATGTTGTTTCAGTCCGCGGATTGTCCGTACTTTCCTGAGCAATGGATTTCCATCTCTTCTCCAGATCAAGCACCTTAGCTTCATGCAAGGGAAATCTTGGCTCGATTTCTGCCTGTGTCAGAAGTACTTTGGCCCGTGTATCTTCCAAGATGTAACCGATACGCTCGGGTGGATAACTTGGATCGAGCGGTACATAGGCTCCGCCGGCTTTCAGGATTCCCAGAATCCCGATGACCATCTCCAAACTGCGCTCCACGCAGATTCCGACCAGCACCTCCGGCCCCACTCCCTGCTTCCTTAAATAATGTCCCAGCTGGTTGGCCTTCCGGTTCAGTTCGTCATAGGTCATCTGCTGGTCTTCATAGACCACCGCTGTCGCCCGCGGCGTCCTTTCTACCTGTTCCTCAAACCACGCCGCCAGACACTTTTCCTTCGGATATTCTGTCTCCGTCCGGTTCCACTCCACCAACACTTGTTCCCGCTCCGCTCCCGTCAGCAGCGACAGCTCTCCGATCCTCTGACCAGGCTCCTCTACCATCTGCTCGAGTGCCAACCGCAGGTGCCCCGCCAGCCGTTCTACCGTTCCGGCTTCATACAGATCACGCGCATAGCTGATCTCTCCATGGATTCCGTCCGCACCCTCACACACCGTCAACACCAGATCAAACTTCGCCACTCCCGATTCAATCCCAAACTCACTCAGCCGCAGCCCTGGCATCCGCAGCTCTTCCTGCTCCGTGTTCTGCAACACCAGCATTACCTGGAACAACGGCGACCGGCTCAGATCCCGCTCCGGCTGTAACTCTTCCACCAGTCGCTCAAACGGCACATCCTGGTGCTGGTACGCATCCAGCGTGTGTTGCCGCACCCGCTTCAGTAACTCCACAAAGCTTGGGTTCCCTCCCAAGTCCGTCCTCATCACCAGCGTATTGACGAAGAACCCGATCAGATCTTCTACTTCCACCCGTTGCCGGTTCGCCACCGTCGTCCCGACCGCAATGTCCTCCTGCCCCGCATACTTGCTCAGCACTACCTGGAACGCTGCCAGTAAACTCATGAACAGCGTCACCCCTTCGCGTCCACTCAGCTCCTTCAGCTTTCCGCTCAGCTCAGAACTAATAGCGAACGGAACGCTCGCTCCTCGCTGGCTCATCACCGCCGGCCGCGCATAGTCCACCGGCAACTCCAGCGGTTGCAGTTCCGCCAACTGCTTCCTCCAGTACTCGATCTGTTCTTCCAGTACCTCACCCTGCAACCACTCCCGCTGCCACACCGCATAGTCGGCATACTGGATCTTCAACTCCGCCAACCCCGCTTCTTCCTTCTTCAGACCTGCCTCATACAGCCGCGCATACTCCCGCACTATGATCCCGCTTGACCAACCGTCACTCACGATGTGGTGCATGGTCACCAGCAGCACATGCTCTTGCTCGTCCATCTGCAACAGCTTCACCCGCAACAACGGTCCTTGACTCAGATCAAACGGCGTAGCCGCTTCTTTCTGCGCCACACGCCTGGCCTCGGCTTCCCGCTCCGCCAATCCCAGCCCGCACAGATCCACCTCTTCTATCTTTACCTCCCTCTCCTCCGCGATCACCTGCACCGGGCTTCCATCCTTCACCGCGAAACGAGTCCGCAGCGACTCGTGCCGTTTCACCAACTCATCGAAGCTCTTTGCCAGCGCTTCACGGTCCAGCTCCCCTTCCAGCCGCAGCCCGAACGGCATGTTGTAGGCCACTCCTCCCGGCTCCAGCTGGTCCAGAAACCACAACCGCTGCTGCGCGTACGACAATGGCAAATCTCCTGCTCGCCCTACACGCACCAGCGCCGGAGCTTGTATCTGCTCCGCTCCACGCTCCCGCACCACTCGCTCCGCCAACCCCGCCACCGTCGGCGACTCAAACATCGCCCGCAGCGGCAACTCCACCGCAAACACGCTCCGCACCCGTGCCATCACTTGCGTCGCCAAAAGCGAATGCCCGCCCGCTTCAAAGAAGTTCTGCTCTACTCCTACCCGATCCAGCTTTAATACCTCGGCAAAAATCCCGCACAGGATTTCTTCTTCCGCATTCCGTGGTCTGCTTTGTTCCTCGTTGACCGTATACTCCGGCTCCGGCAGGGCTTTGCGGTCTACCTTGCCGTTCGGCGTCAGCGGCAGTGCTTCCAGCTTTACGAAGAAGCCAGGCACCATGTAGTCTGGCAAGCTCTCTTTTAAATAAGCACGCAGCCCCGTCACATCGAAGTCTTCTCTTCCCGCTTCCTTCATCACCAGATAACCCACCAGCCGCTTCTCTCCCGGCTGGTCTTCTCGCGCCAATACCACCGCCTGCTCCACCGCTTCATGCTTCTCCAACGCGGCTTCGATCTCTCCCAACTCAATCCGGTAACCCCGCACCTTCACCTGATGGTCGAACCGTCCCAGGAACTCCAGGCTCCCATCACTCTGCCACCGCACCCGGTCCCCCGTCCGGTACAATCGCTCTCCCTCACTCGCGCTAAACGGGTTCGGCACGAACCGTTCCGCCGTCAACTCCGCTCGCTTCAAGTAACCGCGCGCCAAAGGCATCCCGCCTATATGGAGTTCTCCGGCAACGCCCGGAAGAACAGCTTGCTGATAGGCATCGAGGACATAGACGCTGGTGTTATCGATCGG
>WNGK01018996.1_pt1:0-5000 | contig 12224 bp, 10 predicted proteins | sample 5400601 | NCBI WGS metagenome assembly WNGK01 (sample SAMN13153376, study PRJNA577476) | soil metagenome | isolation source: 60 cm soil or saprolite under Garry oak tree replicate 1 | place: USA:California | collected 2016-06-15
ATCGGTGACTACCACCCCATAACGCGCTACTGCTGCCATGCTTTGCAACAGCGCAATACCCTGCTGCCACTCAAGATGATGTAACATGGTCGAACATAGTACAACATCAAAGGTACGGGCACGAAAAGGCAAACACAAACCATCGGCCTGCAAGCACATAATCGACCGCGGGAGAGATTGGACAGAGCGCATATACTGGAGCACCCCGTGATGGCTATCGATAGCCACCACCGTGATACACACCCCACAACGCTCCCCCCAGCGCGTTAAGATTGCTGGTATGTCCCCAGCCCCAGTCCCGATATCTAACACGCGCAGGTGTTTCGGAGAACCCATCTGGCGCCACACACGCTGGAGTGCCGTGCAGAGCAGCCAGTGACTCCCAAGATAACGATTCAACCACTGTAAATCATCCAGATTCCTCTGTAAGTCCTGGGTAGGGATATCATCGGCATCGAGCCACTCCAGCTGTTGTGACCGCGCTGGTAGCCACAGCGTTTTGAATGAGGGCCAGCTCATAGGGTGTGTTGGGCTGCCTCGTGTTCTGGACGATAACGCTTTAAGACTAAAGTAGCGTTGATACCGCCGAAACCAAAGGAGTTCTTCAAGATGTAGTCCACCGTCGCATGCGACCCGCAATTGGGCAGATAGTTCAAATCACACTCGGGATCAGGAGTGACGTAATTAATCGTCGGTGGTAAATAATGATGCTGCAAAGCCAGACAACAAATCACCACCTCGATGGCTCCAGTAGCGCCAAAGGCATGGGCGTGCAGGGCTTTCGTCGAACTCACGGGGATAGCGTAGGCACGCTCGCCAAAGACCTGTTTGATGGCGCGCGTTTCAATTTTATCATTGAGAGGTGTAGAGCTCCCGTGAGCGTTAATATATCCAATGTCCCGCGGCGCCACCTGGGCTTCCTGCAGGGCGAGCTGCATGGCCCGTGCTGCCGGCTCACCTTGCGGATGCGGGGCTGTCATGTGGTGGGCATCATTGGTGAGTCCATAGCCGAGAACTTCGCCAAAAATCATGGCGCCACGCTGTACAGCGTGCTGTAATTCCTCAAGCACAAGTACTGCTGTGCCTTCGGCCATCACAAAGCCATCACGATCACGATCGAACGGTCGGTACGCCCGGGACGGTATGTCGTTGGCGGTCGACATGGCATGGATGACATCGAAAGCGCCAAAGGAGAGCGGTGTGATCGGGGCTTCCGCACCGCCAGCTAACACCACCTCCGCATGGCCAGCACGGATCAGGCGGAAAGCCTCGCCGAGCGCTATCGTACCAGCAGAACAGCTATTCGAGTTGGTGCTGTTTGGACCTGTGATGCCCATGTCGATGGCAATAGTACACGAACACGACGCGCCGAATACGGCCAAGGCCAAGGCCGGATTCACTGCCCGCAGGCCGTGCTGCAGGTAGGCGAGATATTGGGTCTCCGCCATTGTGATGCCTCCCAGTGCGCTCCCCATGATCACACCGACAGTCCCTGGCGGTTCATCTGGTAATCTCAAGCCCGCATCCTCGACCGCCATACGGGCAGCGATGACGGCAAACTGCGCGAAACGGTCGAGACGTTTAAGCTGCCTGCGATCGAGATAGTCTGCCACATTGAGTTCGACTTCTGCGGCCATCCGTGCACGATACGGTGAGGGGTCAAAGCGCGTCAGACTGCGTACTGCTGATTCCCCACGCTGCACCCCCTCCCATAATCCCTGCCGCCCATGCCCAATCGCCGTCACAGCACCCATACCAGTAACTACCACACGACGTGTCATCATGTTGCGTATCCTATCCTTGTTCTGGGGAGATGTGCCGACTCCAACGGTTTATGCTCATCATTGACGTGAGCCTGGGCAACCGAGCAGTTTTTCTGTCCCGCGTGCTGGACCGTTGACCTTAACACGACCGTGACGCCCCATGCCCTTCAACATGTTGTTTGATGGTGCGGAGTGTCTTAGAGGCAATATTGCTCACGAAGAGTTCTCCGATGATATAGTGGGCGATCAAAGGCCCAATAGGCGGCCAGCGCCACATGAGGTCATGCACAATGCGGACGTGCACCAGTGGTCCATCTGCTTCCAAAAACCAGGTTACTGCCATCCCTCGACTGATGCCACGCACATGAGTAAAATAGATGCGATGCTGTCCCGGGTCAAGGCGCTGGCGAGCCGTCCAGCGCACTGGAAAGCCGTCACGATGTGCCGCCATCTCCACCAGGCGTTCTGTCGCGTCTCCTGAGAGCACGTGGACCCATCGATAGTGCGGCAGCAAACGTGGCCATTGCTCGACAGCGCTGGCCATAGCGTAAATCTGATTGATGTCACCACATATCGTGATGCTGTTCTCCGTGTGCATACTTTGCTTCCCAGTCCAGACACAGTGCAATCCTCATGGAAGCTAGAGGTACACTTCTCTGACTCCCCTGGAGAGGAGCGAACTCGTTATGGGGACCGTACAGCCACCAGCCCGGGTGAAACTTTTCTGCGCCCTGCTTGTCGCTCCTACTCTCCCTCTTGACGAGATAGAAATCGTCTTGGCAGAGACCTATGGGGTCATTGTGCTGCGCAGTACGCCGATGCCCTTCACCCAAACCACTTATTACGAGCGCGAAATGGGCGCCAACCTCACTCGTCTCTACATTGCTTTCGATCCTCTCGTCAGCATTGCGGCGCTGGCCGCCGTGAAACACATGACGAATCGGCTTGAAGCCAGGTGGTCTACCCCACAAGGCCAGCGGCGTGTCAATATCGATCCGGGCTACCTTGACCTCGCCAAAGTAGTCCTGGCATCAACCAAGGATCACAGTCATCGTCTCTATATTGGTGATGGTATTTTTGCCGAAGTCACCCTGCGCTATCGACAGCACGCCTTTCAGTCCTGGGAGTGGACCTACCCTGACTACCGTGTACCGGCAACCCTCACCTTTTTCTACCAACTCCGAGAATTATACAAACACCAACTACGCGCTCTCCCCCGCACGACGCTCTAACCCACCCTTCAGATGAGGCTTGCCACGAGATGACCGAACTGTCGTAGGCTCTCCACGTTATGCACTGGCAAAAAATCATGCACGTAAGGCAGCGCTGTCTGTATACCTTTGCACAAAGGCTGATAGTTCGCACTCCCGAGCAATGGATTGAGCCAGATAACGCGCAAAGCCATGCGGCGAAGCTGGGCCATGGCACTATCAAGCACCGCGGTATCCCCCGTATCCCAGCCATCGCTGATAATAATCACCAACGTTTTCGAGGTCACCATGTTGGTCGCCATGGTCCTATTAAACTCGTGTAAACAGGCCCCAATCTTGGTGCCGCCAGACCAGTCCTGGACGGTTTCAGAGATGAGGCGGAGCGCTGCATCAATATTCCGGCGTCGCAAAAGCGGTGTGATGCGTGTCACGCGTGTACTGAAGACCATAGTCTCTATACCTCGCAACCCATTTTGAAGGCCATACAGGAATTGAATAAGGAACGTGGTATAGATGTCCATTGAGCCACTCACATCACACAACACCACCATTTTCGTCTTGCCCAGCTTTGGGCCACGCCGCACGAGTTCCATCACCTCACCACCGTAACGCAGGCTCCGGCGCATCGTCCGCCCTGGGTCGATCACGTGTGCTTTGACCCCGGCCTTTTTCCGACGACTCATACGGGTCGCCAACTCGCGTGCCATCGCCGTGAGCAGACGCTGCACACGCAACAGTTCCTGTCCAGCCATTTTACCGAAGTCCTTGTGTGTCAATACTTCCTGCGGGCTGTATAACGCCACAGTCTGCTGCGGCTCTGCAGAGCCATCATCATTCCGAAAGTCCCAGTTTCCAACATGCATTTTGGTTTGTTCGAGGGCTGATGGCAGTGGTGCGCAGGCATCCTCCCCAACTGGTACACACGGGTCTGGAGGCATCACCCATGTCGGGCCACTCCAGAACTGCAGGAAGAGTTGTCGAAAGAGTTCACGGTCACCTGCACGCGAAATCACATTCGCTTCCAGTGCCGTATAAAAAACGTCTCGTTGAAAGACATCGATGGCTTGCAGAGCTCGAAAGATGTCAATAATTCTGCCCGCGGTCACCTGTATCCCATGCGCCCGTAAAAGGCGACAAAATTCCAAAAGCTTTTGTTCTATGACTTCCGCCGCCCGCTCACCCATCTCTTCGATACATGCAATCTGCATTGTGGTCTCACACTCGTATAGTATTGAGGATGGTCTCTAGCAGATCTTCGTTGGCCTTATCCAGATCCTCCTTATACTTCAAGACGCATCCTAAAGTCTCCTCGATAGTGGGAATCTCCAGACGTTCCCGTCCCAGGTAGAGCAACGCACGGGCCCAATCGAGCGTTTCAGCAACCCCTGGTCTCTTATAAAAATCCTGCTGCCGCATCGCCCCCGCAAACTGGCATACCTGACGTGCCAGATGCGCTGCAATGCCTGGCACCTTCGTACGCACGATGGCATATTCTTTCTCAAAACTCGGGTACTCGATCCAGTGGAAGAGGCAGCGGCGCTTCAAGGCATCGTGAATCTCGCGGGTGCGGTTGGAGGTCAGGATAACGAGGGGGGGACGTTCGGCCTTCATGGTGCCTATCTCAGGAATACTAATTTGAAAGTCTGATAACACTTCAAGTAAAAAAGCCTCAAACTCTTCGTCCGAGCGATCCACCTCATCAATGAGCAGCACCGTGGGTTGCGTCATGCCACTTTGGATCGCTTCGAGTAATGGCCGTTTGATCAAGTAGTCAGTACTAAAGAGTTCGTGTTCAATTTGCTCAGCAGTGGCATTGGCTGCAGCTTCAGCAATCTTGATGTGGAGCATCTGCCGTGGGAAATTCCACTCATAGAGCGCCGTATTGACGTCCAGTCCTTCGTAGCACTGCAGACGAATCAGCTTTGCTCTGAGCATGGCAGCCAAGACTTTGGCCACCTCCGTCTTGCCTACGCCCGCTTCCCCTTCCAGGAGAATAGGCTTTTCCAGTTTTATCGCCAGAAAGATG
>WNGK01018996.1_pt1:7500-12224 | contig 12224 bp, 10 predicted proteins | sample 5400601 | NCBI WGS metagenome assembly WNGK01 (sample SAMN13153376, study PRJNA577476) | soil metagenome | isolation source: 60 cm soil or saprolite under Garry oak tree replicate 1 | place: USA:California | collected 2016-06-15
AATGGGGCAACCTACTAGAGGTCATGCTCTAGTAACCATGTCTGAATCCATAGGACATGGTGGCGAACGAGGGGAACTGAACCATCTCAGTACCCTTAGGAAGAGAAAGCAAATGCGATTCCCTTAGTAGCGGCGAGCGAACTGGGAAGAGTCTAAACCGCATAACTGGAAGCCTGCCGGCGTTGGTTATGTGGTGTTGCGGGGCATTGTTGGGCAGTTCGGCAGAACTGCCGAGGTGACGTGTGATAGGTATAGACGAAAGTGTTGGAAAACACTACCAGAGAAGGTGAAAGTCCTGTAGTTGAATATGCTTATCCGGCCTTGGACAGTGTTCCCAAGTACCGCGGGACACGAGAAACCCTGTGGGAAGCTGGGAGGCCCACCTCCCAAGACTAAATACTACCGCGTGACCGATAGAGGACTAGTACCGTGAGGGAAAGGTGAAAAGGACGCCTGTTAGGCGAGTGAAATAGAACCTGAAACCGTATGCTTACAAGCGGTAGGAGCCCGAGTTGTACAGTAGCAATACTGTGCAGCGGGTGACTGCGTGCCTTTTGCATAATGAGCCAACGACTGACGTTAACGCGCAAGGTTAAGCCGTGAGGTGGAGCCGCAGCGAAAGCGAGTCTGAATAGGGCGTTTTAGTGCGTTGATGTTGACCCGAAGCCAGGTGAGCTACCCATGGCCAGGGTAAAGCGATCCTAACAGATCGTGGAGGCCCGAACCGACTAAGATTGAAAACTTGGCGGATGAGCTGTGGGTAGGGGTGAAAGGCCAAGCAAACCTGGAGATAGCTGGTTCTCCCCGAAATCTATTTAGGTAGAGCCTTGTAGTCGCGTCCCGGCGGTAGAGCACTGATTGGAGTAGGGGCCCTACCAGGTTACCGAATCCAGACAAACTCCGAATGCCGGTAACGACAGCTACAGGAGTCAGACTGTGGGGGATAAGCCTCATAGTCGAGAGGGAAACAACCCAGACCGCCCGCTAAGGTCCCTAAATTGCTGCTCAGTGGTAAAGGTTGTCAGATTGCTCAGACAGCCAGGAGGTTGGCTTAGAAGCAGCCATCCTTTAAAGAAAGCGTAACAGCTCACTGGTCGAGTGGTATGGCGCCGAAAATTTCCGGGACTCAAGCAGTGTACCGAAGCGACGGATACTTCTTTAAGAGGTATGGTAGGGGAGCGTTCTCAGCGGGTTGAAGCTATACTGGAAAGCGTGGTGGACTGCTGAGAAGTGAGCATGTTGGCATGAGTAACGACAAAGGGGGTGCGAATCCCCCTCGCCGAAAACCCAAGGGTTCCTGGGCAAGGTTATCCTCTCAGGGTTAGTCGGTCCCTAAGCCGAGGCCGAAAGGCGTAGGCGATGGACAACTGGTCAATATTCCAGTACTTCCTTGCTCGCGTCTGAGCGATGGGGGGACGCAGAAGGGTAGTCCAGCCGGCGTTTGGATGTGCCGGTGCAAGCCTGTAGGGGGGATGAGGAGGCAAATCCCTTCATCCAACAACTCCGAGAGGTGATGGCGAGACCATTAGGTCATTAAGTGGATAATCCCATGCTGCCAAGAAAAGCCTCTAGCAAGTGAGTGAGGAAACCGTACCCGAAACCGACACAGGTGGGTGAGGAGAGAATCCTCAGGCGTTGAGATAACCCTCGTTAAGGAACTCGGCAAGTTGACCCCGTAACTTCGGGAGAAGGGGTACCCCAGTAGCGTGAAACCCCACGCGGGTGGAGCGTGAAGGGGTGGCACAAACCAGGGCCTGGCGACTGTTTACTAAAAACACAGGTCTCTGCAAAGTCGTAAGACGATGTATAGGGACTGACGCCTGCCCGGTGCCGGAAGGTTAAGAGGAGGGGTCATCTCCTTCGGGGGAGAAGCTCCGAATCGAAGCCCCGGTAAACGGCGGCCGTAACTATAACGGTCCTAAGGTAGCGAAATTCCTTGTCGGGTAAGTTCCGACCTGCATGAATGGCGTAACGATTAGGCTCCTGTCTCAACGAGGGTCTCAGTGAAATTGTAGTCACAGTGAAGATGCTGTGTTCCCGCGGAAAGACGGAAAGACCCCGTGCACCTTTACTATACCCTGATAGTGGCCGTCGGGCAGTTATGTGTAGGATAGGTGGGAGGCGTAGAAGCAGGGGCGCTAGCCCTTGTGGAGCCACCCTTGAAATACCACCCTTGAGTGTTTGACGTCCTAACCGTGGCCCGTTATCCGGGTCCGGGACCCTGTCAGGCGGGTAGTTTGACTGGGGCGGTCGCCTCCTAAAATGTAACGGAGGCGCCCAAAGGTGCCCTCAGGCGGTATGGAAATCCGCTGACGAGTGTAAAGGCAGAAGGGCGCTTGACTGCGAGAGGGACACCTCGAGCAGGGACGAAAGTCGGGCTTAGTGATCCGGTGGTCCTGTGTGGTAGGGCCATCGCTTAACGGATAAAAGGTACGCCGGGGATAACAGGCTGATCCCGCCCAAGAGTCCACATCGACGGCGGGGTTTGGCACCTCGATGTCGGCTCATCGCATCCTGGGGCTGAAGCTGGTCCCAAGGGTTGGGCTGTTCGCCCATTAAAGCGGTACGCGAGCTGGGTTTAGAACGTCGTGAGACAGTTCGGTCCTTATCTTCCGTGGGCGTTGGAGTGTTGCGAGGAGCTGTCCTTAGTACGAGAGGACCGGGATGGACGCACCTCTAGTGCACCAGTTGTCGCGCCAGCGGCACAGCTGGGTAGCTATGTGCGGACTGGATAACCGCTGAATGCATCTAAGCGGGAAGCCAACCTCAAGATGAGCACTCCCGGGAGCAATCCCCACAGACCCGTCGAAGACTACGACGTTGATAGGCTGCAAGTGGAAGCGCGGCAACGTGTGAAGCTGAGCAGTACTAATTGGTCGTGTGGCTTGACCTTTGACTTCACTCTCAAAGCTCAGTATTGTGCCATTGTCAGATAGATAGCATAAAGGTTTCCGGTGGCCATAGCGAAGGGGCCACACCCGTTCCCTTTCCGAACACGGAAGTTAAGCCCTTCAGCGCCGATGGTACTGCACGGGTGACTGTGTGGGAGAGTAGGTCGTCGCCGGGATAGTTAGGAGAAAGCCTGCTTCAGGTGGGCTTTCTCTTTTCTCCGTTTGGATGTTCTGAAGTTCCCGCCAGTTTGATGCTCTTGCCACCAAAATTAACATATCACCACAACGTAAGTCTGTATGCTTCTCGGCATCAAAGACCACAGAATTCAAAAACTCGTTCACTGCGGGCTGGAGAAGCCCCAGAGCCATACGCTGCCCACCGATCGTGTACGGTGTAACGACACAGTCTGCCCCAGCACGCAGCAGTTTCTCCTCCGTCTCCCGACTCGAGGCACGTGCAACTACCTGTAGGCGCGGGTTGAGCCCTTTCGCACTGATCACTACCAAGGCATGATCGGCATCCGAGTATTGCCAGAGCTTGCCACACTCTTTTCACGAGCGCTCCAGTCCGAACTCTCTGTCGATAGCAAATTGCAATCCACTCAAGGAACTGGCGTTAAGAGGGAGGAATAGTCTTTATACGGCATAATACAGGGCTGCCCTGCGGCATAACGATACACACTGCCAGCAATCTCAGGGGTGAGAGCAAGAATAGTCGAGGACACAGTGCCATAGCCCTCATGGTCACGATGCATACAGATGGTCTCGCGGTCTTTTACACCGCTTTCGTGATCACGGCAGACTTGCTGCAACAGCGGTAAACAGCGCTGCCATTCCGTATATGGTGCGTGCTGGAGTAAACGCCGCGCCCGGCGAATGCGCACCGTCTCAAAATCGTTGATATTGCCATTTGCCAGAATATGTAACCCGGGCTCTAAACGATGTATTGAGGCTTTCCCTTCGTAGGCTGCCCAGAGGAGCTCATGGTGATCCATCATAAGCAGATTAAAGGGATTGTAGCGTTCAGGAGACTCGCTCAGGAGGAAATCGGCAGCCTCTGTCGCAGTATTACAGTGTAAGGCTTCCAGACACAAAAGACCGCGCGAGCGACGTTGCGGATCGTTTTCTTGATCCTCCCGTGTACGCCGATTCGTCAAGCCAATCACCAAACCATGGGTGTTCACTCCTAACCAGGTGCCACCAGCGCGCGTATCCCGCCCGCCCCATATAGCTGGGGTGTGCGCTAATTGGTGTGGCCCTTGTGTTAGACGGTCATAGTACTCATCGCGATTTGCCACGACAACCATAGGATACCCTGGGACGCCTTGGTGAATCACCATCAAAAGGCACATATGCTCCCCATCTCAAGTCTTGGGCTATTATCTAACACAAGTGCTCCACCTCTCACTAGCATTTCCGTATGCCCTCTGTTACCATGCCAGAGCAGCAACACTATTGTAACATAGCCCTCATGTGCGCTATGGTTACATGGCCAGGGAGAGCCGGACGAAACACCGCAAGCGAGAGAGCCAATCTATTGAAGGTACAGACGTGAACACTCGCATTCTTTGTATTCTCCAGTGCATGATGTTGTATGTTCTGGCAACCGTGCATCCGGCAGCAACTGCCATGGGAGATGCGCAAGCCGGGAAAGCAATTTATGAACGCTCATGCGTAGGCTGTCACGGCCCAACTGGCCAGGGGGGACGCATGGCTGCGATGTTAACAGTGCCACCGCGCAACCTCGCAGATCAAGCATATATGGGCACGCACTCCGATCAACAGCTCTTTGACGTGATTAGTAAAGGCGGAGCTGCCACAGGTCTATCCGCC
>WNGK01045616.1_pt1 | contig 12223 bp, 10 predicted proteins | sample 5400601 | NCBI WGS metagenome assembly WNGK01 (sample SAMN13153376, study PRJNA577476) | soil metagenome | isolation source: 60 cm soil or saprolite under Garry oak tree replicate 1 | place: USA:California | collected 2016-06-15
ATCAGCGTTGTCTTGCCGGCTCCGTTCGCCCCCAGCAGCCCGACGATCTCACCCGGCTCGACCACCAGGTCCACCTCGCTGACCGCGGTGAAGCGCCCGAACCGCTTGGTCGCCCGAGCGCACTGGGCCAGCGGGCTCATGCCGCACCTCCCGCCCGCTGCTGCCGCGAGATAGCGGCGACGGTCACCGCGTCCTGCAGGTCAGGCGTGATCGCGCCGGGACGTCCCGGGCCCGGATCCCAGGTCCGCCAGTGCCCGGCCCGCCGCCACGACCGGTCCGCCGCATCGCCCGCGGGCCTGGCCGCCACCGCGCGCAGCGTTCCCGGCATCGCCGCGACGATCTCGTCCGGGGTTCCGGAGGCCAGGGCCGTCCCGGCGTCGAGCACGAGCACCGACACGCACCGCTCGGCCTCGTCCAGGTACGTCGTCGCCAGCACGATCGCGCAGCCCTCGGCGGCCGCGCGGGCGATCAGCCACCACAGGCCCGACCGGCTGACCGGGTCGACTCCCGTCGTCGGCTCGTCCAGGACGAGCAGGTCAGGCTGGTGCAGCATGGCGGCGATCACGGCGAGCTTCTGCCGCATCCCGCCGGACAGCTGCCCGGCGAGCCGTCCGGCGGCCGGCGCCAGGCCCGCCCGCTCCAGGTACTCGGCGGCCCGTTTCCTGGCGTCCTGCCTGGACATCCCGTAGCCCGTGGCGCGGAAGTCCAGGTTCTCGGCCACGGTGAGATCGGGGTAGATCCCCGAGCTGGACGGCAGGTAGCCGGTCCGTTCCTTGCCCGGGCGCCCAGCGCGACGGTCTTACCATAGGCAACGCAGATCCGCGTCGCACCCCAGGCGGGCAGGCCGGCGCCGTCCCGTCCGGCGACCGCGGTGCTCGCGTCCTGGCTGGTCATGCTCCTGCTCCCTGCGGCTGGACGGCGGGCTTACGCGCGCCATGCTCCCGGGACTCGGGCGCGAGGTAACCGCGGAACCGCAGCGTGGCGCCCGTGACGACCACCGCCCCGAGCAGGGCGAGGAAGACGAACGGCGGCCAGAGCGCGGCGATCGGCTCGGCCCGGAGCATCACCCCGCGGGAGATCTGGTTGAAGTAGGTCAGCGGCAGCAGGTAGGAGATCCAGCGCACCCCGGCGGCGATCGAGGTGAGCGGGAAAATCAGCCCGGAGAGCAGCACCTGCGGCAGCAGGGTCATCACGGCGAGCTGGATGGCCTGGCCCTGGTTCTGGGAGACACTCGAGATCAGCACGCCGATGCCGAGCGTGACGAACAGGAACAGCAGCGCGCCGAGCCCGAACACGGCGGGATTGCCGCGGAATGGCACCCCGAAGATCGCGATGCCGACCGCCAGAACGATGGCCAGGTCCACGGCGGCGACCAGGAAGTACGGCACGATCTTGCCGAGGAAGACGTCTCGCGGCCGCAGCGGCATGACCGCCAGCTGCTCGAGCGTCCCCGACTGCCGCTCCCTGACCACGCCCAGGCTGGTGATGATCGTGCCCACGAAGACGAGCACGACGCCGCACAGCCCGGGGATCATGATGTTGGAGGTGGTCAGGCCCGGGTTGTACAGCACGATCACGTGCGGCGGCCCGGCAAATACTGCGCCGCCCGGCGCGACGCCCCCCGCCGCGGAGAGTCCATGCCCCAGGCCGGCCAGGGCCGCCAGGGCGGCCCGGGCCGAGAACAGCTGGCTGCCGTCAATGAGCACGAGCGGCCTGGCGCCGGCGCCGGTGACGACGGCCATCTCGGCCTTGCCGTCCCTGAGCTGGTCCTGCGCCCAGGCCCGGCCCTGGCCCGAGGCGATCCGCTGGACGTCGAAGGGCGACGCAAGGTTCGCGGCAGCCACGCTCGCCTGCGGCCCCGACGCCACCACCGTGATCGTCTTGACGTCGAAGCTGGCCGCGTAGCCGAGCACGACGAGCAGCAGGACGGGGAGCACGATCATCATCGCGAGCGTCCGGCGGTCTCGCCGGACCTGGCGGAATTCCTTCACGATCATTGCCCACATCGGCGTGCCCTTCTTCGAGTCGCCCGCTCTAATTCAACATCTGTTGAACTCTACAAGCGTTGAATTAGGCAGGTCAAGGCCGGCCTGGTGCGCGGGCCGGTCTGGTAGACAGGGGGCATGGCGCAGACTCGGCATGCCGGGACGTGGACGATCGAGGACCGGTGCGAGTCGGCCTGGCAGTACCTGCCGTTCGATGTGCCGCCCGGATCCAGCGCCTTAAGAGTCGAGCTCGACTACGACACCACCGCGGCCGTCCTTGACCTGGGCTGCTTCGGCCCGGCCGGATTCCGCGGCTGGTCGGGCGGGGCACGCCGGTCCTTCGTGATCGGCGCCGGGTCGGCCACCCCCGGATACCTGCCCGGCGACCTCGAGCCCGGCACCTGGCAGGTAGTGCTGGGACTGCACCGGATTCCCGCCGCCGGCATCGGCTACACGCTGACCGCGGACGTCACCAGTCAGCCCGGTCGCCCCGTTCCTGACACCAGGAACGAGCCGGTCCCCCCGGTCGCCGACCGGCTTGGCCCGCGCGACCTGCCCGCCTCCGGCGGGATGCGCTGGCTGGCCGGCGACCTGCACGCGCACACGGTGCACTCCGACGGCGTGCTGACCGTGCCCGAGCTGGCCAGGTTCGCGGTCGAGCGCGGCCTTGACTTCCTCGCCGTGACCGACCACAACACGACCAGCCACCATGTCGAGCTGCCGGCCGCCGCGGCGGCGCACGGCATCGCCCTGCTGCCCGGGCAGGAGGTGACCACCGACCAGGGCCACGCCAATGCGCTCGGCGACATCGGCTGGGTGGACTTCCGCGAGCCGCCCGACGACTGGCTGGCCAGGACCGAGCAAGCGGGCGGGCTGCTGTCCGTTAATCACCCGTACGGCGGTCAGGTGAGCTGGACCGCGCCGATGACACGGCGGCCGCCGCTGCTCGAGGTCTGGCACTGGAGCTGGCTCGACCCGCACTGGACTACGCCGCTGGCGTGGTGGCTCGCCTGGCATCCAGCCGCGATCGCAGTTGGCGGCAGCGACTGGCACCGGCCAGGCTCCGACGCACCACCAGGCTCGCCCACGACGTGGGTGCTCAGCGAGAGCGCCGAACCCCAGGCCGTGCTGGCCGGCCTGGCGGCCGGGCGAGCCGCGATCTCGGCGGGCCGGGACGGCCCCGTGCTGCTGCGCCTGGACGGCGAGCTAGTCGCCTGCGGAGCCGACGGCACGATCCTGGCCGGACCCGGCGGACCGAAGTCCAGAGTCCGCGGCGACCTGGTCAGGTTCGCCGCGGACCCCGGCCATCACCGGCTCGTCGATCCGGCCGGCGCCACGCTCGCCCTCTGCAGCTAGCACGGTGCAGCCAACACGGTTCAGCTGACACCGGGTCGGCTAGCTGTTCACCACGTCGTCGAACAGCGTGTGGTTGCCGTCGCCCTGTGCCGCGTCGCCGTCGTCGTGACTGACCAGCTTCCGCGTGTAGGAGTGACCGGCGACCACGGGCACTGGCCTGCCGCCAGCCCGAGTGCGCGACGCACGTCTTGGCCAGCACCGTGATCGTCGCGTGACTGGCTTTGTCGGTGAGCGTGGCGCGCGCCCACGAGGCCGCGACGGTGTCCGGGCAGCTGGTCTGGTACCACAGCGACAAGTGGGTGCCGCGGGCGGTGAACGTCTGGGTGATGGTGGAACTCCCGCTGGTCGCCGTGGACTTCCCGAGCCGGGCTGCGTGCCTGCCCGAGTGCGTGCCCGTCTTGACGATGGCCGCCGCCCCGGCAGCAGTCCAGTCCGCGAACGTGCCGGTCTCGAATCCGCCGTTAAGCACCCAGTTGTTGGTGACGACCCGGTGCGAGAACGAGCATCCGCCGCCCGAGTTGTCGTTCGCCCACGTCGACTGCATCGCGAACGTCCCGGTCGGCAGCGTCAGATCGTTGGTGCCGCCCGGGGTATCCGGCTCGTTCCACGCGCACAGGTCACCGTTCTCGGCGCCGCCGGTGGCGGTGTTCGTCCAGCCGAAGGCCGGATACTGGTCGGTGATCGTCTCGGCGTACTCGTGGCCCTCGACGATCGAGGCGCCGTCCAGGATGCCGGTGTTCCCGCTGTTGACGAAGTTCTCGCCGCACGACGGGCCGAGATCGGTCACGTACGGCAGGTTGGTGAACGCGGCGTCAAGCTTGGACTTGACCGGGCCAGCGGGCAGGTTCGGATCCGCCGTGTCGTCATGCCAGGCGCAGAACTGGCCGGTCGGCGTGTTGAACCCGTCGGGATGCGTCCCGGTCGGCGAGATGATCGCATACTGAGCGTCCCGGTTCGAGGCCGACGTGGTGTTGCCGAAGTGATGCGCGGCCGCGATGGCGATCGCGCCGAGCTGGTTGCCGGTCGCGGCGTCCGGGGCCGCGCCGGACTCGTCCACCCACACGCCGGCCAGCGGGCCGCCGCTCGGATAGGCGACGTGCCACGAGTTCGCCGGGCAGGACTTCGCGTTGTAGGCCACTGCGTCGCAGTACTGCGTCATGACGCCCGACCAGCGCTCGCGGCCGGTGCCCAGGCCCTTGAACAGCTGCTGCAGGTACGGCGCCTCGCCGCTCGGATCTCCGGCCAGCGTGATGTCACCGTGGCCGTTGGTGCTGTGCGATCCCCACTGTGATCCCCAGAAGACGAGGTAGACCTTCTCCTGCCCCCTGGTCACGCCCTGCCGGTGGACGCCGCCGCCATAGCTCAGGTCCAGCGAGTTCAGCGCCGGCACGGCCACATGCTGGGCGGCCCAGCGGTGCATCTGGCGCTGGCGGCCGATGGTTGGCACGACGCCGCGCCGGTACCGGTGTCCGGCGGCGGGCGAATAAGGATTGGCCGAGCCACTGCCGTGCAGGGGTGCGTTCGCACCAGTCCTGGGCAGGCTCACCGACCCGGGCGGGACCGAGCCGGTCCCGGTGGAGCCGCGGGCCATGTCCTGCGCGCCCGCGACCCCGGCTAGCCCGGCCACCGCCAGCGCAGCGGCCACTGCGGCGGTACCAGCCCGGATAGCCCATCGGACAACGAGCGTGCGCGGCGTCATCGGCTTCCCTTCACTGGCGTCCCGCGGCCGCCCGACCGCGCGAGGGAGAAACCGCCCCGGAAGGTGGTGGCTCGCGCCGAATCTAGCACCTTCGCGGGTACATCATCGTTCACATACCCGTTACGAATGATGTAGTGGGAAAGACGCCGCTTTGCTCCATCCGCGGCGGGCGGCCGGCCGTCGCCAGGGCCGGGTCCCGATGACGGGAGACCGGCGAACTGTGATATCTGTGCCTGGACCGCCCGACGCCAGGAGGAAGCAATGGCATCCGCGCTCCGATGGGGCATCACCCTGCCGCTGCATGGCTACTCGCTGACCGAGCAGCGCGAGATCGTCTCGTCGCTGGCCGACCTGGGTTACACCGACGCCTGGTCGTCCGAGCTGAGCGGCGTCGACGCGTTCACCCCCCTCGTCCTGGCCTCCCAGTGGACCGACGGGCTCCGGTTCGGGACCGCGATCGCGTCGGTCTACACCCGCGGACCGGCCCTGCTCGCGATGACCGCGGCCACGATGGCCGAGCTGGCGCCCGGCCGATTCGTGCTGGGCATCGGCACCTCGACCAGGGTCGTCGTCGAGCAGTGGAACGCGATCCCGTTCGAGGCGCCCTACCAGCGCTCCCGTGACACGCTGCGGTTCCTGCGCTCGGCGCTGGCGGGCGGGAAGGTCACCGAGGAGTACGAGACGTTCACGGTCAAGGGATTCCGGCTCGAGCGGCCGCCCGCCGTCACGCCGGAACTGGCCCTGGCGGCGCTGCGCCCGCAGATGGTCGGGCTCGCGGCGGCCGAGGCGGACGCGGCGATCACGAACTGGCTGGCCCCGGCGGACGTGCCGAAAGTCCGCGCCGCGGCCGGGCCGGACTGCGAGCTGATCGCCCGGATCTTCGTCTGCCCGACCACCGATGTGGACCTGGCCAGGATGATCGGACGGCGGCTGGTCACGGCCTACCTCACGGTGCCCGCTTACTACGCCTTCCACGAATGGCTCGGCCGCGGCGAGCTGATCCGCCCGATGCTCGACCGCTGGCAGGCCGGCGACCGCAAGGGCGCCAGCGCGGCGATCCCTGACCAGGTCGTCGACGACCTGGTCATCTACGGCGACCTCGAGACGTGCCGCGACCGGGTCGCGCGGTACTGCGCGACCGGGCTCGACACCCCGGTCATCGCGATCGTCGCGCCGCCCGGCCTCGACGTCGCCGAAGCCGTCCGCGGCCTGGCCCCCGCCTGAGGGTCACGCGAGGACTCCTGGCGGCGGGACCGGCGAAGGCCCGGTGTCAGCGTCGGTGATCGGCGCGGATCCAGCGACGAATCGGTCCAGCGCCGTGCCCGCGACAACCCGGGCCGGGAAAGGGTCGGCCGCCGCGCGGCTGGTCAGTCCGGCCACCGGCAGCTCGTGCTCGGCCGCGGCGACGACCAGGTTGCCGAACCTTCGCCCGCGCAGCACCCCGGCCTCCGCGATCACGCACGCGTGCCGGAACACCGAGCGCACGGCAGCGACTCGGCCGCGGGCATGGGCGAGCGGCGGCCCGTCCCCGACATTGACCACGTACAGGCCCGACGGCGCCAGCACCCTGGCCGCGGCCGCGGTGAACTCGGCCGACGTCAGGGGAGCCGGAGTCTGGGCTCCGGCGAAGACGTCGGCGACCAGAACGTCATACGAGCGGGCCGGCAGCTCGGCCAGGACGCCGCGAGCGTCGGCGACCAGGACGTCGACCTGGCCGGGTGCCGGCAGCCGTCGCGCGACAAGCCCGGCGACCTCCGGATCGGACTCGACCGCCAGCTGGGCGGAGCCCGGCCTGGTCGCCGCCACGTAGCGGGCCAGCGTCAGGGCGCCGCCACCGAGGTGCAGCACGCGCAGCGGCATTCCGTCCGGCGCGGCCAGGTCGATCAGGTGCCCGAGCCGGCGCATGTACTCGAAGTCCAGGTATCGCGGGTCATCGAGATCGACATGCGACTGCGGGACGCCGTCTACTAGCAGCATCCAGGACCGCGGCCGGTCGAGGTCGGCGAGCAGCTCGACGCGCATAACGCCATTGTCCAGCGGTACCGGCCGCTACTTCGGCGGGGACCGCCGGACGGCCGGCGGGCTAGGTCGCTCCCGTCAGCTGCGTCAGCCGGTGAAAGGCTCCAGCAGGTGGCTGAAGTCCCAGGTGTTCTGCGTGATTCCGGAGCAGGTATTGCTGTCCCTGGTCCCTGGGCAGCCGCCATTGTCGCGCTGGATCGCCCAGATCGACAGGAAATTCATGCCATTGGCCTGCGCGAAGTTCAGCATCGTCTGAGCGTCCGGCAGATAGGTCACCTCAGTCTTCTTCGGGTAGTCGTCGATCCCCGGCAGCAGCGTCATGGCCTCCATGTTCCAGATCTGCGCCGACGTCAGAGTCGTGAAGATGGTGGTCAGCTGCGTGTGCGTGTTATTCGCGGCGTTGACCGCGGCCTGGCCCATGTTCACCACGCCCTCGCCGGCGATGTAGTAGTCGAACACCATGATGTTGACCGACGTCACGGTCGCGCCGTTGGTAACGGCGTTCTGTAGCACCGCCTTGCCGTTCGCGTCGAGCCCGTACTGCTCGACCGGGATCGTGTACTGGATCTGCAGCGGGATGCCGTTCGCCGCCGCCCACTGCTCGGTCAGCGCGATGGCCTTGTTGCGCCGGTCGATGCCCGCGGTGTTGTTCAGCGACTTGGCCTCGACGTCCATCACGTCACCGCCGGCCGCGCGCAGCGAGGCGATGTCGGCCGCGTAGTAGTTCAGGGGCTGAGATGAGGTGCCGTTCCAGTCCAGGCTGCACGAGCCCTTCCCGGTGGACTGCAGGAACGCCAACGTGAAGTACTTGGCGCCCGATGCCTGGGACGTCGCGGTCAGGCTCGGGGTATTGGGCGCGAGGTAGGTCTCGTAGTAGGGGGCGTACACGTGCGCGGGCAGCGGGGTTACTGCCGCGAGGGCGGGAGCGGCGGCCGGGCCGCCGATGACGAGTCCAGCCGCGGCAGCGGCCATGGCGAACCGGTAGCGAAGCTTCACGCCTATCTCCTTTGGCTAGCACGTGCGCTGGTTGATGCGAGCGGAACGATTACGGAACGGGCGCGGCAATGTCGATCTTCGGGACGTTCCAGCCGGAGACGCTGATCACCGGCGTGTTGCCCTGCAGATCGGACGTGGCGTAGGTGACCGTGAGCGTCTGCGACTCACCCGGCCAGAGCGTGATGTCGTTCCCGGCCCAGATCGAGGACTGCAGCTCGTTGTCGCCGGACAGCTCCTGCCCTCCGGCAGTTCCCCGGCGGACGTCGCCGCGGAGCAGGAACGCGACCGTCGAGCTGGACGTGTTGGTGATGGTCACCGTCGTGGTCAGGTCACCGCCCGGCCCGGCCTGATGGGTCGTCGCGGCAGTCACCGAGACAGCGGACGGCGGCAGCGTCTGCAGCGACGTCAGGTTCGCGTACGTGGAGATCGTGCCCTGGGGCTGGCCGAGCGTCTTGGTCCAGTTCACGACGTCCGGCTGGGTGGAGAGCCAGTAGACGTTCCGGTCAGCGAACGCCCCGTTCTGCTTCAGCACCAGCTCGACGAAGTAGACCTGGACCGGGCTGCCAGTCGGCACCTTCGGGGTCAGCACGTTGTTCTTGACCTGCTGGCTGGCCAGGCTGATATTGCTGGCCGTCTGGTCGTCGAGCAGCGCCCCGGCCAGGTTGTAGACCTTCGCCTCGACCGACAGGCCGGACTGGGTCACGTTGGAGAGGTTATCGAGGGTGACGGTGCCGTTATCGAGCGCGTACAGAGCGTGCAGCGACCGGTTGGCCTCCTGCGCGCCGAAATAGCTGCCCGCCTGGTCGCCGTCGCTGTTGTAGAGCTGCCAGAGCAGGCTCGGCCAGCCCTTGTTCATCTGCCAGTAGATCGTGCCCGTCGACGGCAGCGGCGTGTTGTTCGCATGGTCGATGAACGCCTCGAACTGGGCCCTGACGTTCTCGTAGTCCTGGGCCTGCGCCTCCTGGACATACTGGCCGAGGCTCATCCAGGCGCCGTACCTGCTGCTCAGCGCGGTGTCGAAGTGGCACAGCGTGCCGAACGAGTAACCGGACTTGCAGCGCGGCTCGTAGTTGGTGTGGAACTGGTTGAACTTGGGTGTCTGCCACAGGTTCGACAGGTCGCTGGCCGACATGAACCTGTTCAGCGAGTCCAGGGTCGGGACGGTGTCGCCGGCGCTCTCCTCGCTGTCGTAGCCCCAGGCCGCACCGGCGTTCGTCACGGTCGAGTCGGTGCCCAGGTGCGTGGTGTCATACCAGTAGTCCGGCGGAACCCAGTCGTACGGTCCCTCCTTCTCCCCGGCCGGACCGAGCGTGGCCGTGGACTTGTACTCGGCCGAGGCGATCAGCGGCGTCTGCGGATAGAAGTCAGCGGCGGTGAATCCGGCGATCGACACCGACTCCTGCTGTGCCGTCGGCTGGTTGTCTGACCACTGGAAGCTGAACACGCTCGGGTGGTTGCGCAGGTTCGTGCCGATGGTCTGGGCCGAGTTCTGCAGCACGTTGAGTTGCGCCTGGGTCAGCGTGCCGCCCACCTCCCAGGCATCACAGCACTGGAAGCCGCCGTTGACCAGGATTCCGGCCGCGTCCATCTGCTCGAAGAAGTCGGCCGGCATGATGTGACCCTCGAGCCTGATCGCGTTCAGGCCCATGCTCTTCATCAGCGCGATCTGCTTGGCGATGTCGGCCGCCGAGTAATGCAGGAACAGGTTCGGGTCGAAACCGCCGCCACGGATCACGATCGGCACGCCGTTGATCTTGAACGCCCGGGTGCCGCTCGGCTCGATCGCGTTCGACCCGGTCAGGTACGAGGTGACGGTCCTGATCCCGAAGGTCTCGCTGGTCGAGTTCAGCGTGACGCTGTTCTGCGCGACGGAGGTCTGCAGCGTGTACAGCGGCTGCGCGCCGAGCTGGTACGGCCACCAGACCTGCGGGCCGGCGATGGTCAGGCTCGGGAATGCGGACGGCGTGAACGAGACCGTCTGCGTGGTGCCGGCGGGCACCGTCACACTCTGGCTGACCGTGATCGCCGTGCCGCCGCCCGGCGGCGTGATCGTGGCGCTCACCGTTCCGGTCTGCGAGCTTGCCGCAGTGTTCGTGACGTCGGTCTTGACGGTCAGCGCGGCGCTGGACAGGTCGGCCGCGTCGGACTGGTTGACGTGCGAGTTACCGACCGCGAGCGCGCCGTCGACCTGCAGCTGGACCGGGAACTGGATCCCGGTGTTGTTGTCCGGCGGTATCTGGGTCCAGTCCACGTTGTCGAGCGTGAACATCGAGGTCGGGTTGTTGGGGTTGACCTCGATCGCCAGCGAGTTGAGGCCCGAGACGATGTTACTGGTGATGTTGAAGGTGAGCCTGGTGTAAGCGCCGGTGACCGCCGCCGAAGTGGCCACCTGGGTACCGTTCACCCAGACGTTGGCCGAGCCGATCACCCCATTGACTATCAGCGATGCGACCTGGCCGGAGACCAGGTTCGGAGTGAAGTCGGTGCGCCACCACCACGGCACGTCGAACGCGGCGACCGAGTCCGGCCCGATCTTGCTCATGAAGCCGTAGCACAGCACAGCTGCATGTTGTTGGCGAAGAACACGCTGCTCGGGCTGCTCGTACCCTGGTTCACCGGCTGCAGCGCGGTGTCGCCCTGGCAGCGCCCGTTCTGGGCCAGCGCCTCGATCTCGGTACCTGGCGCGCCAGCGTCGTCGTTGCTGACTGACAGCCAGCTCGAGGTGTCGAAGCCCGGGGTCGAGATCTGCGCGCCGGTCTGGGTGGCCGTGGCGCTGCTCAGCACCTTCCAGCCGCCGCCGCCCAGGTTGGAGATATCGCTGGCTCCAGTGTCGGACGGCGAGGCGGCCGGAAGGGCCGGAGCGGCCGCGCTGGCGGCGCCGGCCGGACGGGCCGCCTGGGCCCGTGCCGCCTGTGCGCCCGACGCCGCGGCCAGTGACGCGACTGCCAGTGCGGCCGCCGCCCAGAACGCAGAACTACGGTGCAGAGCCTCTCGCATTGCTGGCGACCTCTCCGCGACCCGCCATGATCGGCCCCCGCTGTCCGACGTCTGGACGGCGCTTCGTTCCGGTTCCCGTTTACGGTTCGGATTGTTTGTATACTTTCCAAACAAAATCGTCAAGAGGGCAGCCAGAAAAGGGCGCCCTACCGGACTCAGCCGTTCCGCCGAGGCTCACCTCGGTAGGTGCCGAACGACCAGCGGTTACCCTCGGGATCGCGAGCCGCGAAGTCCCGCGAGCCATAGTCGGTCTCGTGCAGGCCCGTGATGATCTCGGCTCCCGCCCTGGTGGCCCGCTCGTAGAGGCCATCAGGATCATCGGTCACCACGTAGGCGCCGAAGCTGCCCGGCGGAACCGGCCAGTGGTCGGTCTCGTCGCTGTCCCGCACCGACCCGAGCATGACCCCGCCGCCGGGCGGCCAGGACAGCTGGGCATGGTCGACCCGGTCGCCATCTCCGTAAACGACCGTCTCCTCGAACCCGAACGCGTTGATTAGGAACTTGATCAGTGCGCGGGCATCGCGAGCCCGTAGCGTGGGCCAGACCTGCGGTGGTGGTGTGTTATCCGTCATGAATTCGACCTTCCCCCGGTACTGGCGCGCTGGCTTGGAGATTTCGGAACTCTCGCGCCAGCCAGGTCGTCGGCGCAGCGCCGGCCAGCACCCTGAACTCCGCGTCCAGATGCGCCTGGTCGTAGTAGCCGACGTGGGCGGCTAGCGCGCCGAGGTCAAGCGGCCGGCCAGCCGCCGCACGGCGCTGCAGCAGCCGCCGCGCCCGGTCGAACCGCACTACCCTGGCCGCCGCCTTCGGCGTGAGCCCGATCTCGGCGGCGAACCTGCTGCGCAGATGTCGGCTGCTCCAGCCCGTCTCCTCGGCGAGCGCGGACACGGCGATGGCGCCCCTGGTGGCCAGCAGGCGCCGCCACGCGAAGCCAATCTCCGCGCTGACGTCCTCGCGGCCGTCCAGGCGGTGCGCCCGCAGCCGGCGCAGCAGGACCTCGTCGAGCACGGCGAACCGCTCCGGCCAGGTTGCCCCGGCCTGGATGCGCTGCTGGACCTCGGTGGCCAGCGCGCCGCAGACCTCCTTCCCCTCGACGTCGACGTGCGCGAGGTCGCCGGCCTGGACGCCGAAGAACGCGCGGGCACCGACCGGGCTCAGCGCGAGCTGGATG
>WNGK01035729.1_pt1 | contig 12221 bp, 24 predicted proteins | sample 5400601 | NCBI WGS metagenome assembly WNGK01 (sample SAMN13153376, study PRJNA577476) | soil metagenome | isolation source: 60 cm soil or saprolite under Garry oak tree replicate 1 | place: USA:California | collected 2016-06-15
TCAAGCCAGGCTTCCATCTCTGGCGTAGCAGAGAACTGAAGACGCCTTTCGCGACCCTGAGACGGGCGACCCATGTATCCATCGTAGGCAGGGCGCTTTACTTCAACGCTGGTACCGGTCATGAAACGTGCGCGCTCCTGTCGTGAACGTAGCCAGCGATGCGCCGTATTGCTGCCACTGAATCCTTTGTCCATCGACCACTTGTTCGCAGGTATAATGTATTCAATCTGAATTTTTGCGCCATCAAGAGCGATGATCTGAGCGTCTACAGTAAATTCCTCGCCATGCATCTTGTAGAGGAATTTACCAATGAGTCCTACACTATAGATCATTCTTGCACCTGAAGGATTTTTGTAGGGAGCCAATCGCCTTTGCCATTCTCAAAGCGAACGAGCACGTTTCCGGCTACCTTGTCATTGTGCTTTTCTACCATTCCGGACTTCTTCATTGTTCTGACGAATACCAGGCTGCCGATTGGAAATGCGGCATTGGCGGTATTGATGCTCTGCGCCTTCTCTTGTGCCTTGCGTTCTTGCTTGCTCTTGTATGCCTCTGCCTCATCACGTGTCGCCTCTCGTACATTCGTATGCCAGCCGGTCATCAGATGTTGGTCATTGACTTCTTCAGCAAAACGTTGTGTTGCAGCATCGATATAGGTGCTGTCCTCTTTGGCTGTGTAGAGATCACCTCGGAACTCAAGCACATCACCGGCCTTGTACTGTACTCCTACGAGTAACGTTACTGGCTTTGTCATTTCTTCGCTCCTTGACTAGTGTTTCATCTTCTATATGAATTATATACTAAGTAAGTAACAAAGTCAAGCTGGTGAGATGCGCCATATACTGCTTCACCTGCTCCACTGTTTCCTCTAACTCTGCCACATGTGCCTCAGTCTCTACGAGCTTCTCGCCATAGGCTTGGCGGCATCCTTCATCAGGGAAGCCCTCCTGCAACGCTTGCAACTGCCCCAGGTCAAGACGGACCCGTTCGGGTTTGAAAAAGAGTTCTCTTATGATGGTATGTAGAGTCATCGGGCGCTTCCTTTCTTCCATGCTGCATGCCAGGTAGCAAAGCCATGCTCTAACCACTCACGGCGCGCCTCTATCTCGTAGGCCGCATATCTACGTTCTTGTGCCAGGTCGGCTGCAATTCTGCGCTCTTCTTTGCGCATGATGTGACGCTGTCGGAAGTACCAGATCGTGCCAAGCACACATCCGACGACCATGGCACACAGGAGTGGTGGGCCGTAGTCAATGATGGCAAGGAGACCATTCATCAGGTCCTCCTTTCATTCCGAGGCGGGAAAATGATGCGTTCAAACTCTTCAGTATCGACGCGTACGCCATTCTTGTGGTAGGGCTTGTTGTCTATCAGTTTCAGGTCACGCGTTACGGCTTTGAGATATCTCCCTGGCACATACGGCCTTTTCTCGACGCCTCGTGCAAGTGAAAACACGTGCGGCGTGCGTGGCACCTGCACGGCTCGCTGTTCCGGCAAGGTGACGACCTCACGCACTCGCACCACCGGGCGTTTCTCAGTCACGGCAAGCGGTGGATGACAGGAGACGCCACAGGTGGGGCATGTCCACATCTCACTCTCATCATTCCAGATCATGTAGGTCCAGAGACAGTAGAGGCAGAAGTTCGCCGTGGCAGGGGAGGCAGCCACAACGAACGGCTTATCATTGATGTGCTCATTCGTCTTTGCCGCGTGGCTTGCCAGGAACAACATAAGACGCTCATACAGACGGCCTTTCCATGCATGGATGCGGGCGCGTAGTTTCATCGCGAAACTCCTTTCATGACTGAACTTCAGCATATTCCGGATGTTTCGTTTTCATATGTCGTTGCAGTTGCACAAATGAGCGGTTGCAGCACGGGCATACGCCATTCGCTACGCGCTTCTTGTGTCGAGAGAGTTCCCGTTGCGAGGCGAGCAACTGATCGTTTGCACTCGTCAGTTGTAACTCAGCCTGCCGGCGGCGTTCGACCTCGGCTTGAAGTTCGTCGCGTAGAATATCAACGGTGCTTTTCTTGTACCTCAAGTTATGCCCGTTCGGGCAATAAAAATCACTGGATGTGCGTTGCCTGCCTGCAAGCCAGTCGTGTGGAACGGCAAAGGTGATACCACATGCATCGCAGGTGAGTTGCTGTAAGGTGACGGTCTCCGTGTAGGTTCTACTCATTCCCCTTGTTCCTTTCCTGGTGGCTATGGCTGCTTTTCTGAACTAGCCATTTCTGCTTCAACAGTCGTGCTATAGAACAGATTCCCAAGATACTCAAGGATTGCGTATCGTGGAGCCTGACCAGAGGCAATCATTGGTGAAACCATTGGATTAGACGCAATATAGAATCCGCTCTCAGCCTGTTTGACTTCCAGGCGAATAGTGATTTCTGTCCTGATGCCAGTTGCTACCTCTTTTATCCTCAAATCGACATCGTAAAACATATTCCGCTTACTCCTTTGCTTATCACTTCCCTAGCACTTGGCTATCATCTTCTCTGCCACAACACGGACAGACATGGAGGATTTCAGCATCTACGGTGACATCAACAATCGGGCTGTAGACAAAGATGATGGCTTTCGTTTCCTCATGGGGCCGGGCATCCAATGAGACGCGATACATCTGCCAATCAATGAGCTGGCCTGTGTCTGCATCCAGGATCTGTGTCATATACCCTGGCTTGCCATCATTCACAATACGCACGCGCCTTTTCTCACTCATTCCCCTTGCTCCTTCCCTTCGCCATATTGCACGAGCAGCGCTTTGGCACGCTCTACCAGCGCTCTGCCTCCAGGCTTGTCGCCTCGGATGTGTGTCCCGATAGCAATCTTACGCAAGAAGACGGCCGTTTCATCGAAGAGCAAGCCAAGTTCGCCCTGTGCCTCCTCCATTTCGCCAAGCGNNNNTCTGTTCGAGAAGCCCTTCCACTTGTTTTGTCAGTTGTATGATCTGTTCGTCTTTCTTGGCATTGCGATTGAAAAAGGCTTGAATGTTGCTCATATGTCACCTACTTTCTTTCTTGTCTCATACCGAGGTAACGTCGCTTTGAGTGTCGTACTCATCAGCACTGCATCGAGTGTTGACTTGCGAACGCGATAGATCGCGCGCTTACTCTTGTGCGGCAATCCAATGGCATCGAGTGCACCGACCTTGATCCAGCGTCTCACCGTGGTGATATCCACGCGCAACGCTCTTGCCACCTCAAGCGTCGTCAATAACGGATCATCCTCTGCCATCTGTCACCTACTTTCAGCTAATAATGTACATATTCCTTACTTGCATCACCATCTGGTCTCCGCCTGCCTGTTTGCGGATTGCGAAACCAGCCTTGCGGTTCAGGTTCAGTCTCAGGATTCCATCGTTCAAACTCACTCACGGCAAGTTCAGGAGTCGCATATCAGTAGCCATCATCGAAGATGAGCGGGCTGAATGGACTGCTAATGCAGATCCGCGCTCTGCCATAGGTAAGCGCTATCACATAGAGCCATCTCCCATCAGGGAGTTGCCGCTTTACATATTCGCCATCTGCGTTTGGTCGCATGTCTTCCTTCTTTTCACACTAGCACGAACAAGCGTGCGGCGATACAGAGCACGATGGCCGCGATGAGCAGCAGGATGATGAAGGTCACGCGGTCATCGCTGGTCATGCCTACTTCCCTCCTGCGTAAAATGCAATGAACATCAGCACGAACCAAAGGGAGAGCAATATGATAAATGTACGGGGGCGCATCTTCACATGATAGATAGGCGAGAAGATCACCAGGACACCGACCATGAGTGCTGCAAAAATCAGCATTACTTCCCTTCCTTCTGCCATCTGCGTACGCTACTTGGCGATAACCCGGTCTGTGCTGCAATCTCTTTTGTCGTCAAATTCGGATGCTCTTTTTTGAGCGCTTCTAACACTAGAAGGCGTTCTTCCACACGTACACCTCGTAACTTTTGTGGTGCGAGATCGAACATCTTCTGCACGACATTTGGCGTGTTCAATTCGGTGTTTTCAATTGCCTCTACTTCGGCTTCTGGCACTGGCTGAGGCAGTGTCAGTTTTTCGCCAGTTTGGGGGTCGGCTTCAATCACTTTGACGCTATCGGTGGATGCAAGAGCGGCGCTCACAATGGCCCGATGTTGCCCTGTCAGTTCCCGGTTATAGGAGTATTCAATGGCCCGGTAATAATGAGAGAGTTTCTCCCATCTGGTGAAGGCCCACAGTTGCACCATGAAGATAACAACTGTGGCTATTTCGATCACCGTATGCGTCCAGTCGGGGAGAACATCACCGAAGCTATGCGAGACGAGTGTGAGCAGTTGATAGCCTGCCGCCGTGCCAACGGCAAAGAGTGAGAGGCGCTCCATATTGCGGCTAAACATGTGCTGCTGCGGCGTCTCGACTTTGTAATGGTGGACATAGTGCCAGAAGAGCAGACCGCCTTCGTAGAGCACAAGCGCCAGGATACGAAACCAGAAGTCGCCTAAGAAGCGAGTAAGGAAGCCATAAGTAAGATAGCCGCTGAGTACCAGGAGCGCTAGCTTGACGATCTCAAACACCCAATTCATTTGATGTCTCCGCATCATATTCTGCATGTCATTTCCCTTTCAGTCTTGCTTGTTCGTTTTTCAAGTAATCCTGAACACCATGCTCAGGGTTGTTGGCACAGGCAGGCCTCGCCACCTGCCTGGCTATTTACGCGCTACGCGAAGATGTCTCCTTGATTGCCTGTCCCAAGCGTTGAGCAGGATACACCATCAGCCGCTTGCTGCATCAGATCGCCCGCGTCAGTATCGGAATCCCCACCGACATACTTGAAACAATAATTGCCCTGGGTCGGTACACCACCAGCGCCATAGTTGAGTTTTGCAAATGCCTGGATACCTTGCCCAATCGTGTCACCTGTGCAGGTGTCCACCGTACAGCTTTTCGGCGCATAACTGCCACCGGCAACGGTAAAGTTGATATAGCCGGTGAATGTTCCCTTTTCCAATGCCCGGATGTGGTGAGGCGCATTACATGGTGAGTTTGCCGATTGGCCTGCAACGGTGGTGAACTGTCCTCCATCGAAGTACAGGGTAAAGGTTCTAGGCGCTTTCCTGTCATAGCGTTCAGTATAGGTATCAAACGCCCAATCACCACTACACACGCGGCTATCGAACGATGCATGAGCAATAGACCAATTCGGGCCGGTCGCCAGTGCAACGCCGGTCACGAGAGACAAGCTCAAGAGAATAGCCAGGACCAGGGTTACGAGTTTCTTCATAAGGATTTCCTTTCAAAATGGTTTTTACGCTAAAATGGACGCACTACGATTGTCGTCTCCATGGCGGCGTCTCATCGCCTTCGTGTCGGTAGTCGTACCATTCTCGCTTGATTTGCGCCATGTCCTTCATATCCGCTTCCCAGGCGCGTCGCTCTGCCGCTACATCATCAGAGACATCGATCACACCACCAGCATCGATATAGCCAGCAATCACCGTGAGAAAGGCAACGATCATATCTGTTTCGCCTGCCTCGTAGTCAAATCGATTGAAGTCCACCCGATGTTCTATGATCTCTGCCAGTTTCCTCACATCCACATGTCGCTTGCCTTCTTCTGCAATCTGCTGCCCAAGGTCAAAATCCTCTAACATCTTCTCAGCCTTTCTTGTTCTCGTTCTCTGTTCTCTGCATCAAACAACTGCCATTCACGAAGCCGCATTTCCTCAGCATAGATGCGTCGGATGAGCCGGCATTGTGAGCATTTCCAGAAGGTGCAGCCATTCCAGTCAGGATTGCCGTGCGGGATATAGCGCGGGCGTGGCTGCTTTGCGTGTCGCGTCTCACGACTACAGGACGGGCAAAAGATCATCATACTCCTTCTTCCTCTCTTGCCTGCATATCCACCAGGATGCTTGACCAGTGGCACCATGCTGAAAACAAGTGGTCAAGCTCACCGCACCGGATCCAGTTGCGACACAGGCAGCAGTATGCGCAGTGCTACGACGAGCACCGCGCTATCCAGGCGCGCATGCGGTTGACCTGCGGAAGCGACATATCATTCATAGCTCCTCCCGATAGTCTTTGCCTACCATCTCTATCGCGATTTGCCCGATAGAGAGCCTGGATGCACATGCTCCACCTACATAATCAGCCAGGTCATCAAGGCGGTTGGTGGAAATGGCGATAGGCTTGCGCAAATTGGCGCGCTCATCGATGATGCTGAAGTACACCTCTTCTCGAAATTCGCTATGCTTGGCCCGGCAAAGAGACGAGGTGCAGTACAGAAGCGACACCGTGTCCCGCGTATGCGTAATTCATTGGTGAGTGCTGCAAGTAAGTGTGTTTTCCCGGTGCCATACGAGCCATGGAGGATGAATGTCCCGGTCATCAAATCAACAAATGAGAGCGTTGCTTGATAGGCATCCCGCTGCCGTAACACATCGAAGGTCTTAAAGGTCTTCTCTACCAGTATCGTGTCAGAAAGGCCATAGCCAAGCCAACCATAGGTTGCATGCACCTGCTCCATCTCGACAGCACGACGTTTCCGTGCCTCTTCTTTGGCGCGCAATCGCTCCTCTTCCGCGCGCTGGCATGCGCAAGAGGCTTTCATGTAGCGCTCAATGGCAGTGAAGTAGCGCGTGTGGGAGAGTCTTATTGATATGCTGCATGGCTTCCTCCCTGCATGGCTGCCTTTGCCGCGCGCTCGGCTCGGATGATGGCAACTTTCTCATTCATCTTGTCGATATTGCGCTGGTTGCGCTCTCGATCTAAGGTTTTCGACGTAAAATCACGCGTTGGGGCACGGGTTTTGTTTTGCTTCTGCTCTACAATGTCGCGATATTTCTCATACTTGCGGCATACAAAGTCGAGATCGCGTGCAACGTTTTTCTCATTCAAGAACTTGTCATCGCGCATCTCAGTCAGCACAGCGACAAACTCTTCATCGCTGGCTACCATGGCAACTAAGCCATTGGCAGCTTCTATCGTCGCCTTGCCAGGGTTAGACTTGCGGCCTTTGAACTTCTGATATTCATCGAGGATGTGCTGACCTTGCAACGTGAGTCCACCCCTGGCACGTTTGCGCGTCTCTCTTGTAGGTGGAGCAGCCTCTACTCCTCTTTGAGCGCCTTGGAGATATCCTTGATGATGTGTATCGTGATGTAGATCGCCCCCGCTAGGAACGGCGAGAAGAGTATCAGTCCGAGGATGACTACCCCGACTATCTCGATTATATTGAGTATTTGTTCCATCTGTTTCTCCTACTTCTTGCGTATGAGCCACACCAGCGCTGTGATGCTCACCACCAGCAATACCGCTATCGCGATGTCCATCAGGTACACCGACATGAGTAACCCCTGCATGGCTTCCCCCTTCCTTTCTTGTAGCTTCTATTTGCCGCGCCGATGTATATCCTTGAGGAGTTGCTTGATGTCGTACAGCCAGAATGCCATGAGGAGCAACTCCAGGCATATTCCCGCTATTCCGATGAGGATCACTATTTCCATCTTCTTCTTCCTTTCTTGTAGGCATAACGGCTATATGAGACTCAGTATCAACATTGTGGATAACCGGTGTGGATAACGTTGGTGGTTGGTTTCTGTCGAGTAACTTCTCCATCTCTGCAAGAAAGGCATCGTCCTTTGCTGTAAGCAGGGAAGTCATGGAGATGATGTCTTGATGAGGATGACTACCCTGAATAGCAGCATGTCCTCTTTTGTAGCGATGCGCGATTTCATCTTCGCTAGAAGATGAAGAATCTCTTGTATCCTCAGTAATATCCTCAGTAATATCCTTAGGTATTGCGTTATCAGTTTCAACAAATGCATCTGTTGGTTCTAACATTTGCATCTGTTGGTTCTGACAAATGCATTTAACCTTTTCAACAAATGCATTTGTTAATTTCAACAAATGGGAAACCTCAGAAGGGAAACCCATATGTTGCAGACAAACGCTTACCTTTTCGGCTAACTTCCTCAATGCTTGCGCTTGCTCCTTGCCAAAGAAGTATTGCCGCGTCTGATCGAAGCCCTTTACAGGATTGCGCCTCTGTCCGATAATGCCACTCTTCACCAGGGCGTTGACTTCCTTAATCACTTTACTGAGTCCCCATGACTCGTCAATGGATTGCCATATGTCCTTGGCAGTTCCATACCAGTAGTCAAAACCTTGCTTGAGTCGCCATGAGACAGAGTAAAGCAACTGGTTATAGACTGCTGCACGGCAGGCATCCCCATCGCAGATTTTCTTGAGGCCAGGGCGAATAATAACGAGGCTTTCTTTATAGACTGCTGTCTCTGTCATTCCACACCACCACTTTCTCCATGCTCAAAGCGGGCTTGACGAGCGGCGGTGTAGGCTGCGATGAGACGAGGCGAATCGTTTCTATGATGAGCATCTTTCTCACCGCAAGCAAGGCACTTTAAACCAGGATTATCAATGGTAACATTCTCACAGTGAGTGCATTCACACCAACACTCTGTATCAGTCGTGTGTGCATCCACAAACCGTACTGTCCATCCCCAGGTGATGGGCTTGTAGATGACTGCTAACTCTTTTTTGTGCTTCTCAATCAGGGGTAAAATCTCTTGGACGGTCTGAGCAAGTGACTGGTAGATACGAATGGCTCTCTCTGCATTCTCAATCTTGCAAAGCAGGTTTGTCTGTTGAGAGAGGTAGATTTGTCCTGCCTTATCTGCATGAAAGTCTAATCCTACTGACTTCATTTTCCTAAACAGAGAAACAACTTCTACAGAAGGTATCCAAGCCTTGTAATCCTTCGTGGTACGAATTTCTGTGAGAGGACGAAGATCAAAGAATGGAATCATGAACGTATTTGCCGTGTACGCAGGTGGGCACCAAGCATCACCGGAGAGGATATGCACAAAGAGCGTACCAAGTTTTGTTGGGGCTGTGTGAAGCGCAAGTAACTCTGCTTTCTTGGATTCGTCTTTTGTTGGCTTCTGTCCCTTAATCTCTATCCAGTACCTTTGCTTAGGTAGCCAGAAATCAGGTAAATACCATGTGCCTTCAAGATCAAAGCCTTCTTTCTCAAATTCGTACTTGATGTCTAGTGTATCGAAGAAGACAGCCCAACGAGCCTCTAAGCGGCTGCGAAAGCGATACCCATTGTAGACTGTCTCTATTGCCTTGAATGCGGTGGGTGCTGCATCCATCATTCACTATCTCTTCCTACCGGTACTAATCCGGTATAATAAGTGCGTTCTATCATTATGAGTACCATCCCTTCCACCCGTCTCCTTGCGCCTGTTTCCGTTACAGGCTATAATGGAGACAGGAGTACCGCCTTTTGCAAGGCGTGATGTTCTTAGGCTCTTGAGTGGACAATCTGACCAGGAGTGAAAAACTCAAGAGCCGCTGCCGACTTAGGGCGACCAGCGCCCTCCAACGTGTTGATGACCGAATCCGGGGTGAGCCGTTCCAGGCGACTCAATGGAGTGATGTAACGCTCCTTCATGCCAGTATCTTCACGTCGTTGAGCATAGAGATATGGCCTTTTACCGCGCATCCTTCTACGCAATGACCAGCCGCCATGCTCTTTGAGCAAAGATACTAGCTCTTGCTCATCCATTCGCCTCCTTTCCTGTTGTAGGGCAATTTTACCATTTTGCCCTACAGATGTCAAGGGGTGTGTCATTTTACATTCCTTTCGGTGAAAGAATGCCGTTGCTCATAAAGCTCAATACTATCTGCCACATATCGCAAACGCTTTGCTGATATGTCCCTGAAATAACTAGACCAGCCATCATGTCCCTGTTGTATCCATCCCTGTTTATATCCAAGTCTTAGGCGAGGATAATCATGTTGTTCAGCCCATTGCAATAGAGTCCTTGACCATTGCCACAATTCAGCCCAACTGATACGCCTGGGGGTAGATGCAGACTTCGTCTCAGCTTGATCTTGCTTTTCCTGGATGCGTTGTTTAAGTTGACGTACACGTTCATGACTACATCCAACTCGTTTACCTATTGCAGTAAGCGTCATATCAGGATGCGCAGATAAGAGAGCAGTGATATGCTCTCTACGGGCCATATCTACGGGTAAGATGCACGCTGCGCAGGTACAATCAGCAAAGGTTCTATCCTGCTTAGGTTTCCTTCTTTGCATCCTAGAAGCTTTTTCATATGCGAGATGACGCTCTCGCACGTCAGGGCGTTGTCTATAGGCCTTTTGGTAAGCGCGGGTATGCTCTTGCACTTCAGGACGTTGCCGATATTCGTTCATATAAGCCTTTATATAAGCCTTCCCATCAGGGCGACTTCTATAGGCTTTGACACTGGCTCTCATCTTCTCAGCACGCGTCGGGCTACGATGACAGTAGGCTCTATTGTTAGTAAGTATTCTTTCACGGTATTCGGGGTCACTGTGATATCTATCCCGATTATACTTGCGAACACATGGTTTACACTGTGCCTCCAACCCATATCTGCCTCCCTTATGGCGTTGAAAGAATTCGGGTGTGGCTGGTAAAAAATTCTTACAGGCATTACATTGTTTTAGCAGTACATCATCCTCACTCATCCCATATCCCGCCTTTCGGTAGTGCCAGGCCGATAGCTCGGCAAGGGGTGTGTCATGGCGCTTGCCTCGCTTGCTGTTTCGCGCGCCGTATCTCCCAGCTGTCTTTGGCTCCCTGACTACGGCGCATACTCTCATCCATCCGCCACCGTATCGTTTCAATCAGTGCCTCATCTGGTGAATAGCCAAGCCGACTATGAAAGTTTCTACCTCGATAGTAAAAGTAGCGGGACAAGAGCAGGAAGAAGGTATTCTCGTCAATGTCGAGAGCCTCAAGCGCTTCGATATTTTCGCGATCTACATCACTGAGTTTCATGGCGCTTGCTCCTTTGCCAACGCTTTTAATGTTTGCTCTTCCTGATGTAACCAGGCGAGCAGGGAGAGCGCTTGTTTTGGTGTGAGTTTTACATAGTCATGATTGCCATAAATCCCGATACCTTTGATGATTTCACCGCCTGGCTCAAGGTAGATATCATCATAGGTCACCTCTTGTCCTGTCTTCGTATCGAGTTTGCCATCATGCTTTATCCTCTCAACCGGACACATGCATATCTTCATCATTGGGGTCGGTGGTTGTGCAACACGCGAACCCGTGACAATCTCAACTTCGTAGTAGAAGGTTTTGACGCCGCAGCGGTCACATATGTTGCTCATGGCTCTTGCTCCTTGACATCAGGCACAAAGAAGATACCATCTGAGTCCAGGATTTCCCTCAAATCCTTCTCATAGGTTTTGTCATTGACTTTGATGATGTATTGTGGCCAGCCATCCTCACCTGCTCGCGTATCAAGGAGTAAACCTACCATCCTCTTCCCTTCATGGAGGAAGGTAAGACTTGCCTCCCAGTGTCCTGGCACACCATTCTGGAGCGCAGGGATGGTGATGGGTTCCATGCCCATTTCTATGCGCCCGATGGGCAGATGTGTCCTGGTTGCAAGCGCATTCTGTGAGATACGCCAATCCTGGCGCAGGTCTCTCACCCGGAAGCCAATGGCCTCGTAGATCGGGTCAATCTCGCTCATATCGCCTCCACTCCGTAGTCTTCTCCCCAGTCCTCATCTGCATTCACCTCATCTGAATAATTGTAGTGACATTCATCCGAGCAGAAGCCATCCTGTCTGAAACAGTCCTTACAGATTGGCTCTTCACACCAGACACAGCAAAACATGTCAAGAAATCTATTCTCTTCACCACACACAATACAGGGCACAAAGAGCCTGCGGATATCAATCTGATACGGGCCTATACTCATATCGCCTCCACCTCGCTATGACCATAAGGCCATTCTTCCCCGTCCACGAAGACCGAATAGAGAAAACTGGTGGTGCGCTCCGCATAATCGTGCAAGCGGATCACCTTGCAGATGGTGCCGTACTTGCCTTCATGCAACCTTTGCCAACCCGCGCCACCGTGCCTGATGCGCACAGTTGAGCCGGTGCGGTAGTGCTCCTGGATGACTGTGAACACGTCTTCCTTTGTGGTCATGCCGTCACCTCCTTGTGCCGAAACACGAGAACATCCTCTTCTTCTACGATAGGTAGGCCCTGCTCTTTTCGGCGGCGCTGCCATAGGGACAGAGGGTACACACGGCGCTGGTGATGCGCATGGAGCGCAAAGTCAAGAGACTCACAGAGCGTTATCGCGTCTTTCGTCGTCTCGACACGCTTCCCATTCCTGATATGATCTTTCAGGATGAGAATGAGATAC
>WNGK01010135.1_pt1 | contig 12220 bp, 12 predicted proteins | sample 5400601 | NCBI WGS metagenome assembly WNGK01 (sample SAMN13153376, study PRJNA577476) | soil metagenome | isolation source: 60 cm soil or saprolite under Garry oak tree replicate 1 | place: USA:California | collected 2016-06-15
TGTCGATGGTGATGCGCTTGGCCTTGCCGAGATCCTCGAGCTTCACGCCTTCCAGCTTGATGCCCAGGTCTTCAGTGATGGCTTCGCCACCGGTCAGGATAGCGATGTCGCCAAGGATCGCCTTGCGGCGATCGCCGAAGCCAGGAGCCTTGACGGCAGCCACATTCAGCGTGCCGCGCAGCTTGTTCACCACAAGGGTCGCGAGGGCTTCGCCCTCGACGTCCTCTGCGATGATCAGGAGCGGCTTGCCGCCACGAGCAACCTGCTCCAGCAAGGGCAGCAGGTCCTTCATATTGCTAATCTTCTTCTCGAAGATCAGAATGGAGGGCTCTTCCAGCACCACTTCCATGCGCCCGGCGTCGGTGACGAAGTAGGGGCTCAAGTAGCCACGATCAAACTGCATACCCTCCACGGTCTCCAGAAACGTATGGCCTGTCTTCGAATCTTCGACGGTGATGACGCCATCCTTGCCGACCGTCTTCATCGCTCCAGCGATGATTTCGCCAATCTCCTGGTCGCCGTTGGCCGAGATGGCGCCCACTTGGGCGACCGAACCCTCGTCCACAGGTTTCGACAGCTTGCCCAGTGCGCCGCCCTCGAACCACTTTCCGTCCTTGTCGCGCGTGCCAACAATCACGATCACGGCCTTTTCGATTCCGCGCCTCAGGGCCATCGGGTTGGCGCCGGCCGCCACCGTCTTCACGCCTTCGCGAAAGATGGCCTGCGCCAGAACCGTCGCCGTGGTGGTGCCGTCTCCAGCCACATCGCTGGTCTTGGAAGCGACTTCCTTCACAAGCTGGGCACCGACATTCTCCATCGGATCCTTCAGCTCGATCTCTTTGGCCACGGTCACACCGTCCTTGGTAATGGTGGGCGAGCCAAACTTCTTTTCGATCACAACGTTGCGGCCCTTGGGACCCAGCGTCGCCTTGACGGCGTCCGCCAGCGTGTTTACGCCACGCAGGATCGCTTGACGGGAATCCTCACCGTGCAGAATTTGCTTTGCCATTGCTCTCTCCTAAAAACAGTTGTCAGTGATCAGTGTTCAGTGATCAGAACATCTGAATACACGATTCAAATCTCTCAACCGAAAGCAGCCAGGAAATCCGATGTTCATTCACGCCATTCGCGCTGGCATTACTGAACACTGATCACTGACCACTGCATCGTTACTTCTTAACAATGCCCAGGACTTCTTCCTCACGCATGATCAGAAACTCCTCGCCGTCGATCTTGATTTCGGTGCCGGAATACTTGCCGAAGAGCACACTGTCACCAGCCTTGACGTCAAGAGGAAAGACCTTGCCTTCGTCGTTGGATTTGCCCTTGCCGACTGCGATGACTTTGCCTTCCTGGGGTTTTTCCTTAGCGCTGTCCGGGATGATGATTCCACCGCGAACAGTCTCGCCCTCTTCGACGCGGCGGACGAGGATGCGGTCGTGGAGCGGGGTGAACGTGGTAGTTACCGATGTCGCTGTCATTTGTTTCTCTTTCAGGCGCGCGCAAATATCAGCGCTCCGCTCGGGGTTCAGGTGGGTTTTGGGAGGGAGGCTTCTGAGATTGCGGACTGAGGCTTCAAAGATAGGAGCAGAGGATCCGGTCTGGCAGTTCCACCATAAGAGAGCGCGCTTAGCACTCTGACCTTCTGACTGCTAACAATAGGGAGAAGTGTCGACACTGTCAAGCGGTTTCTCTATTATATGAGCGCTGTGGGAAGTACAGGCGCTATGAAGGCAACCGTGCCGATCCGCTGCGATGCAGCAACCTGTCAACTAATAAGTCATTGCTATTAAGTTGCTTATTCAGCAATGTGCGTTTCTGTGCAGTTGCGCGCAAAACCTTAGAAATCAGACCAAAAAATCTCAGAGACCAAGCTTACCGATTCTGGACGTCGATGGAGCCGAGAATCCCACGATCCAGCGTGCACCAACAGAATGAGGCACTTGCGCTTTACTCCACAAGCGTTGCGGCGCATCACTTCTACAGGAAATCACCGACTGACTTAAGCAATGATACAGTCAGGTATAAAATGCGCCGCGAAGGAGGTGCGATGGGAACTCAGCCGAGAAAGACGCGAGGACTGTTTGAGCGCCCTGCATGTTCCGGCATTTGGTGGATCAACTACTTCGTCAAAGGAAAGCAGCACCGTGAGAAAGTCGGACGCAAGTCCGACGCCATCGCCCTCTATCAGAAACGCAAGGCGGATGCCCGGCGCGGCGAGAAGCTGCCGGAACTCCGGCCGCAGAAGGTAACAACCTTTGGGGAACTGGCAAACGGAGCAGTGGACTATGCCAAAGTACATCTGAAGACCTGGGCCGATTACGACTGGAAAGAACGTGCCCTGCGGGAGCCGCTTGGTTCCCGGCCCGCCGGTGAGATAACTCCACAAGAGATTGACCGCTTACTGACGGAACACTGCAGGACGCCGGCAACCGCAAATCGGTTCCGTGCGTTCTTCTCGCTTTGCTACCGGCTGGGAATGGAGAACGGAAAGGTCATGACAAATCCGGCGCGACTGGTTCGGATGCGCAGGGAGAACAATGCTCGGCTCCGTTACCTGAGTCGGGACGAATACAAGAAGCTTTCAGGCATCATTCTCCGCGGCAATCCCCGCCAGCATCCAGCCTTCAGCAGACCTGAAGCGACGGATGATTCGGCTGACGCAGACGAAGAATGGTTCGGCACGGAACGTCCCTCTCAACAGCGTCGCCGTCGACGCTCTCAGAACCCAGCAGAGACTGGTAAAGCACAAACCGACAGACCGGGTATTCCCGGAGGCAGGTGACTACTGCCGGTTCTGGTTCGAGCCCGCGATTAAGGAAGCGGAGATCAGCGAATATACCTGGCACAACAATCGCCACACCTTCTGCTCATGGCTGGCGATGGCTGGAGTTTCGATAAAGGAAATCCAGGAACTTGCCGGACACAAAACAATCGCGATGTCGGCGCGATATGCTCACCTATCGCCAGAGCGGACCGCCGCCGCGTCCGAGCGACTCGTGGCGGGGCCGTGACTTGCACCAAGCTGCACCGGCTGACGATCCGGCTAAACCTGCACCCGAAATGAACCTGGATAAACAGCAAGGTCGAACAGGCACCAAAACAGGCATCAGACGTAAAGAGGCCATCTGGGCTTTTGCTCCAGGCGGCTTATAATTCTTTTAGAATATTTGGTTTAACTGGTGCGCCCGGAGAGATTCGAACTCCCGGCCTACTGATTCGTAGTCAGTCGCTCTATCCAGCTGAGCTACGGGCGCACACTGAAATTCAGGTTTTGGGGCCTGAAGTGGTTCGGAAGAACCTGATTCAGATTATCAACAATTCCAAGGCCACGCAAATTCAAGCCGGGGTCGTGGGCGGGGCGGCGGGTGGCTGCGGCGGAGGCGGTGGAATCAGCGACATCTCCTCCACTACATCGAGCCCTGCGCGGCGCAGCAGGCTGGCGACGACGGCGCCGGTCAGGCGCGTGGCATCGTACTCCACAAGCACGGTCTGCTTCTCGCGGTCGAAGTTGAGGCGACGGACGCCGTACACCTCTCGCGCACTCGAGAGAGCCAGCAGCACGGCCTCGCTGGGCTGCACACCATAGCGAAAGAGAATATCCAGATTCGTCATAGTTGGATGATAGCAAGCGCAGGTGTTTCAGGAGGGGCGACGATCACAGCCGTCACGGCTTACATGTTCTTGAGATAGGTGCGGATCTCGGGATTGAACCAGTCCGGATCGCCCACGATCTTGCGGCGAATAATGCCGTCCTTGTCGATGATGTAGGTTTCCGGCCAGGCCTCGGTGTGAAACAGCTTGGCGGCGGTCTGGTTGGGGTCGCGCACCGTGGTCAGATCCACGTGGTAGCGCATCAGGAAGCTCCGATACGAATCGGCGTCATCATCGATGCTTACCCCCACCATTGCGATGTCGGGACGGTCGTGGTGGAGCGCTTCAAGCCCGGGTGTCTCCTGGATGCACGGACCGCACTGGCTCCACCAGAAGTTGAGCAACACCGTTTTTCCCCGATAGCTGGCCAAGTGGACGGTGTTCGAGCCGTCGCTTACCGTAAAGTCAGGGGCAGGTTTGCCCACCTGCGCGGGATGGTCTCCGCGATTGCAACCTGCAATAAGGGTCAGGCAGGCAAGGGAAGTGAGCCCGAGGGTCGAGAAAATGTGTCGGCAGTGCACATCCCTATCATACGGACGGAACGCCCAGGATGCCACATACTAAAGATTGATGGCGAAGGACCGGAACGACACCCCCGAAAGCGAACAGCCGCGCGACCGGAAGCCGGACTGGAAGCCAGTGCTCGGGCTCTCCTCCGAGCCCGGGGAGCCGCCCCAGTGGCACGCGCGCGCTGGCACGGTTTACGACCAGCCCGAGCCCGAACCGCTCATCGAGCTTACTGTCATTGTCCCCGCACGCAATGAGCAGGACTGCATTGCCGCGTGCCTGCAATCCCTTGTCGCCCAGTCGGAGGACGTTTTCGAGCTGGGCCGCGAGTGGGAACTGATCGTGGTGGACGACGACTCCACGGATCGCACTACGGAGATCGCCCGCGGTTTTCCCGGCGTGACACTGATGAAGGCCGGCAGGCTGGAGGCGGGGTGGACGGGCAAGGCAAACGCTGTTTGGACGGCGGCACGCAAGGCGCGTGGCAAGTGGCTCTTGTTCACCGACGCGGACACCATTCACGAGCCGGGCGACCTGCGCCGTGGCATACACGAGGCGGCGCGCCACAAGGCCGGCATGCTCAGCTACTCTCCGCGCCAAATCGTCAGCGGTTTTGTGCAGCGTTCGCTTATGCCGCTGGTGTTCTGCGAACTTGCGCTCGCCTTTCCGCCGGCCAAGGTGTCGGACCCCAACCAGCGCGTCGCCGCGGCCAACGGCCAGTTTCTGCTGGTGGAGCGGGAAGCGTATAGGCGCCTGGGCGGGCATGCGGCCGTCAACGACCGAGTGCTGGAGGACGTGGAACTGGCGTCTCTCGCCAAGCGCCGCAAAATCGGCCTGCGATTCCGGTACGCTGACGACGCCGTGTCGACGCGCATGTACCGGTCTACCGGAGCCATGATCGAGGGCTGGACGAAGAACCTGGCGCTGCTCTTCGACAACGTGCTGGCCCTGGCTGTGTGGCGCGCGCTGGACCTCATCCTGCTCGTATGCCTGCCGTTCCTCGCCATCGAACTATGGAGCGCCCGATTCAGCGCCCACGGTCTGGAATGGCTCGGCGCCGGCTGGCTGCTGGCCCTGCTGTGGTTGCGCACGCTGGTGCGCTTCTATGGCCGCGTGGCCAAATCGAACTTTCCTTTTCGAGACTGCGTCATAGCGCCGCTTGGGCTGCCGCTGTTCGTTGTCCTGCTGTATCGAAGCTGGTTCCAGCACCGCGTTCTCAAGCAGGTCCAATGGAAAGGCCGCACCTACACGCAGTAGCGTAGATGCGGGCCTTCGATTTCTCCGAGCGAGAGAACTTACCAGCGGTAAACGACCAGATCGTCAATGAATATATTGGAACTGCCGCTGCCGCTGGTTGCTCCATCCACCTGGAAGTTCGTAATCAGAGCGGGGCCCCAGCCCAAAGCGAATACCGATGACACCTTGGCCCCGAGGTACTGTTGCTTCCCATCCAGCACCACGTAGTTGTAGTAGACGTAGCCAACCGTGTCGCGCGAATACTGGATCTGCACATGGTGCCACTGGTTCAGGCCCCAGCTCTTCACGTTGCACGGCTGCGACGAGTGAACCCATTGATCGCGCGGGGCGGCCAATGTCCCGGTATTCGCGGTGTAGTCCCAGGTCCCGGACCATCCGTCGCACTGGACGCCATAGATGACAGTGTTCCCACTCGGAATCGTCTGGTTCACGTCCATCTCGAGGCTCGCAATCCCCGCGTTGGACCCGGAAATGTAGATCCATGCGTCATACATGAAGTTCTGCGCGATGGTATCGTCTCCAAACCACAGGGTGTAACGTTCGCCGCCATAGTAGGTGTAGGCTGTGGCGAAGCCGCGGGCGGCTCCAGTTCTCGATGGCGAACTGGTGACGCTGGTGCCGCCGTACGAACTTCCCGGCGTACCAGAGTCGTGGAGCAGGCCCCAATTGGCGACGGCTTGCAGGTTGCTGTTGTATTGGGCATTTGCAGGCACTGCCGCGGAGGAGGCTCCGACGGTTATCGCAACGTCGGTGAGGCACGCGGCGCCGGCATTGCCCCACGCTTTCACGTGAAGGGTGTGTCCCCCAGCGGCTACGGAGACGGGGCCATCCATCTGCGTGCCGGAAAAGACAGCGGTCGAGGTGCTGCTGTCAAACGAATATCCCATCGCCGTTACGGGCTGGTTTGAGCAGGATGCAGCGACTGCGTACAGCGTAAAAGGAGAATTCACGGATGCGCCGTTTACGGGGGAGTAGACGGTGACGGCGGCGAACGCGGGCAAAGCCGCGCCGAAAAGCAGGGAAGAGGCGAGAGCAAGGGTCTTAAGGAGTTTCATGCAGATACCTTCGGAGATGAATTTGCGAGCTTGTTTCCTATCGGTCTGTCTCGTGTTCCGGGAGCCTCGTTCAACTCCTTGAAGTTTTTCTTGCTCCGAGATTCCCGGTCTTACAACCTTTTCTCTCAGGCCGCATCTATATTCAATGGCGGCGTATGGAAGAAAATTGAGCTGCTATCGTGCTGACACGCAAAAACTCGCATGCGCGATAAGGTGCATCGCTTGTGCGCAAAAATCTCCTATGCTCCTGTGAAAAAGGAACCGGGAGATATTCGTGTTTTTGGGGCTGTTCTGAGTGGCGTTTCGCTTACGGAGCCGTCTCAGCAACCTCTTTCGTTCATCTCAACCTCGGCGCACGCGGAGGGCGTGCCTTGCTGCCAAGGGTGAGTTACGGCAAAACTTTAGGGGCCCAGCGGGATCGTGATACGGATATTTTCACTTGCCGTCCGCTCAACTACTTTCCCCGTTGCCGTCAAATTCTGCACGTCAGGCAACTTGATTAAGAAGCAATATCGCCATACTTACATGTCTGACCGGGTTGGGCAACCCAGGAAATCAAGAAAAAAGCGAAAATTTCTCGCGAGTTAGGCAGCCCGGTAAATAGTACCTGCATCGTGAAATTTCTCTGCGCGCAATTGTAAAAATTACGCGATTTCAATGCGTTTTCGTCCAAGCGGAAATTTTTACATCCCGCTATTCGAGATTCAAATCGATTTACTCCCATGAATACGGGCAACTTCTCCCCCTTCCATCATTTGGTGGCCTCGATCTTCTATCTTCAAAGATCAATGCATGAATTCATTCGCTGACGGGCAGTTGGTGCAGTTTCGCTGACGCGGCGTGTGCGTCGAGCGCGATGTGCGTGCAATTGAGCGGCACCAGGGGCATATCGTGCGAGAAGCTCGGGTCTACCCGGTTCCCTTTTGTCCGACGTACGATAGGGCTGAGAGATTTCGAACACTCCTGAACCCGGACGGGCTTCGGCGCATCTCTCTGATGCAGAGGCAATTCATGATCTTTCTCACGCGGCGGGCCACGTTCTCCGCCTCGCACTATTACTGGAACGACGCCTGGTCCGCGGAAAAGAACCAGCATGTGTTCGGCCGCTGCGCCAACCGCAACGGCCACGGGCATAACTACACGCTGGAGGTTACTGTGGCCGGCGAGCCCGATCCTGTCACCGGCTTTGTTGTGGACCTTAAGTGGCTGAAGGACGTGATCGAGGAGAAAATCATGACTGCATGGGATCATCGTCACTTCAACCTCGAAGTGCCGGAGTTCGCTACCTCCATTCCAACCTCGGAGAACATTGCCATCGCGGCATGGCGGCGCATCGAGCCCGCCGTGACTGCGGCCGGCGGCGCGCGCCTTGCCTCCGTGCGCGTCTACGAAACGCAAGAGATATTCGCCGAGTTTCGAGGTGAGCAATGAAAGCGTACTTCGGCCGCCGTTACGCACTTAGCGCCAGCCATCGGCTGCATGCCGACGCGCTCACGCCGGAGCAGAATCGCGCCGCCTATGGCAAGTGCAATAACCCTCACGGACACGGCCACAACTACGTCGTGGAAGTGCTGGTGGGCGGTCCTGTCGCGGCCGATACCGGGATGGTTATGAACTTGGTGGATCTGGATGCTGTGGTGCGCACGCAGGTTCTTGATCGTTTCGACCACACCGACCTGAACCTGGATCCGTTGTTTACTTCCGCCGTTCCCACCACTGAGAATCTTTGCACGGCGGTGTTTCGGCTCCTCAAAGATAACCTTCACCTCGGCGAACTCGCGTACGTGCGTGTGGAGGAAACCGAAAACAACTTCTTCCAGTGCTTTGACGCCGGTCCCCAGGGCGCAACTGCCGGATAAACAGCGCGGGGCGCGAGCCTCGCATCGCAAGGAAAGGACTGCTGCATGGCGCAGACAGTAGTGATGAACAAGGCCGCAATCAAGGAACTTATCGGGACCCCGAGTCTGAAGGACTTCAGCACCCAGGACCTCTATCGCGAGATGCTGACGCGCATCGGCGAAGACCCCACGCGCGACGGTCTGCAGGCCACTCCCGCGCGCGTCGAGAAGGCAATGGCCTATCTCACTAAGGGCTACGAGCAAGACCCCAGGGAGATCCTGCGCGGCGCGCTCTTCGAAGTCGACTACGACGAGATGGTGATTGTGAAGGACGTGGAGATGTACTCGCTCTGCGAACATCACATGCTGCCGTTCTTCGGCAAGGTCCACGTCGCCTACATTCCCAACGGCAAGGTCATCGGCCTCAGCAAAATTGCGCGCCTGGTCGAGGTGTTCGCGCGCCGCCTGCAGGTGCAGGAGCGCATGACCCGCCAGATCGCCGACGCCATTCAGGAGGCCATCGCGCCGCAGGGAGTGGGCGTGGTCATCGAGGCGCGCCACCTCTGCATGATGATGCGCGGCATCGAGAAACAGAATTCGTCCACGGTCACTTCCGCGATGGTGGGCGTCTTCCAGAAGAAAGAGACGCGCGCCGAGTTTCTCTCCCTGGTGCGCCAGCCTGCGAACATCTGATTGGGCGACTTGATCGTAGGCTCAGGCGCAACGGCCCATTGCGCCGGACTGCTAGATTAGTTGAGTGAACGGGCTGTTCGTAATCGATAAACCGGGCGGCATCACCAGTCACGATGTGGTGAACCGCCTTCGCAAAATCACCGGCGAAAAATCGATCGGCCATCTCGGCACACTCGATCCCATGGCCACTGGCGTCCTGCCGCTGTTGCTGGGAAAATTCACTCGCCTTGCTCAGTTTTTCTCTTCCGCGGAAAAGTCCTATACCGGTGCGATCCGCTTCGGCTTTGCCACCGACACCTACGACGCCGAAGGCGACATCGTGGGCGATTGCACGCAGCCGCAGCTTACGCTCGATGCCGTTCGCACCGCTGCACAGCGATTCAGCGGAGAGATGCAGCAGATGCCGCCGCCCTACTCCGCCAAGAAGATCGCCGGCACGCCTGCCTACAAACTCGCCCGCGCAGGCAAGGCCGTCGAACTCAAGCCATCCTCGGTCCGCATCGATTCGTTCGAGATCGTCGCTCTCCAAGACGACGCAGCGACCTTCGTCATGAGCATCAGTGCCGGCGGCTACGTCCGATCCATCGCGCACGAACTGGGCCGCGACCTCGGCTGCGGTGCCCACTTGAGCCGGCTGCGCCGCACGCAAGCCGGCGTCTTCACGCTCGCCGACGCGCATACGCTCGATGAATTGCAGCCTCTGGCCGGTAACGTGGAAGCGCTCGAAGAACTCGGCGTGCATCCCCGCAGCCTGCTGCCCGCCATGCCCTCCGTCACAGCCGACGCGCAGACTATCGGTCGCCTCCGCAACGGTGCCCAGGCCAACCTGCCAGAGTTCTCCAGCGCGTCGCAAGTCAAAGTCTTCGCCAGCCAGCGCGACCTGTTCGGAATCGCCATCCGCGTGGCCGGAACGCTGTTTCAGCCAGTCGTAGTGCTGGGATAGAGATAGTTTCCAGCCTCTAGCTTCTAGCTCCTAGCTTGGTCGTGCCCGCTGATGCCCGAGTGACCAGCGAAGTTCGTCCTCTGTAGACATGCGACTCGTGAAAAGCGCTGAACCCGAAGCCGAAGGCCAGGGTCAATCAGCTAGAAGCTAGAAGCTAGTGGCTGCCTTTACGAAGCAACGGCTTCAACGTTGGCATCAGCGTCCCTGCAATAATCTCGGCACCCTTCGCCGTGGGATGGATGCCATCGGGCTGGATCGTGTCGGGTACCTTGGCCAGATCCTTGTAGATCATGGGCACAAATGCCGCGTGATGCTTCGCCGCCAGCTCGCGAAAACTCGTTTCGAACGCATGAATGTAATCGGGTCCGTAGTTGGGCGGCAGCGTAATCCCTGCCAGCAGCACCTTTACGTGCGCGCCCTCAAGGGCAGTCAGCACGGCGTCGAGATTGCGACGCGTCTGGTCCGGAGGCAGCCCGCGCAGCCCATCGTTGCCCCCGAATTCAACAATCACCACGTCGGGGTGCCGCCGGAGTACCGACCCCAGATCAGCGACCGCGTCCTTGCTGGTGGCGCCGCTCGTGCCCTCGGTAATCACTTTGTAGTTGTATCCAGCCGCGTCCAGCTTGTGCTGCAGAGCATCGGGATACGCTTTGCCCGGCTGCACTCCGTAACCCGCGGTAATACTGTCGCCAAAGCAAACTAGCACCGGCCGCGTTGCACCGAACAGCGGCCCCGACCCGATTACCAGCAACAATGAAACGAGAACCCCTCGCCGAACGTCCACAAAGATAGTGTAGAGGCAAAAGACAACAGTGATCAGTGCTCAGTGGTCAGTGATCAAACACACAGGGAACTCGGGGCAGGGAATCGGCGTATCAAGAGGAAGACCGTGCCAGGCGACGTGTGCTCAAAATGGCCAGACTCGACATATAGGGCTTTGAACTTCACTTTTCACTTCTTTACATTTCACGGGCCGCCGCGTGCGTAAGCTGAACACTGACCACTGCTTTTCGGGAGAACGCCATTGATTGAAGTTCGAGACGCACAAAAGTGGATTCAAAACGGCGCGCGGCGCGTCGACATTCTCAAGGGCATTTCCCTCACCATTCCCGCGGGCCAGTTCGTGGCCATCGTGGGAGCTAGCGGCAGCGGCAAGAGCACGCTCCTCGGCCTGCTGGCCGGGCTCGACTCGCCCAGCACCGGCGAAATCTGGCTCGACGGCGTGCCCATCCACAATCTCGCCGAGGCGCAGCTCGCCGCCGTGCGCGGACGCAAGATCGGCTTCGTCTTCCAGTCCTACCAGCTCATCCCCACCCTCACCGCGCTCGAAAATGTCCTGCTCCCTTACGAGCTGAACTCCGACGGCTCCGGACTGGAAAAAGCGCGCGAGCTGCTGCAATCCGTCGGCCTCGCCGAGCGTATGGACCACTACCCCGTGCAGCTCTCGGGCGGCGAGCAGCAGCGTGTGGCCATCGCCCGCGCATTTGTGGTCGAGCCGCCCATCATTATGGCCGACGAGCCCACCGGCAACCTTGACTCCACCAACGGCCGCATGATTCTCGACCTGCTGCTCGAGCACAACAAGCGCGCCGGCACCACGCTCGTCCTCGTCACGCATGATCCCGAGGTCGCCAGCACCGCTGACCGCAAGATCGTTCTCCGCGACGGACGCATCGTCGAAGACACCTTGCCCTACGAGCAGGAAGCCGCCGCACCAGAACAGACTCAGGCCCAGGCCCACCATGGCTGATCTCCTCATCAAGAAGCGCGCCCTCGGCTGGAACCGCGCTGCCGCCATCGCGTGGCGCGACCTCAAGTCCGCTCCCGGCAAATTCGGCTTCGTGGTGCTCTCCGTCGCCATTGGCGTCGCCGCGCTCGTGGGCGTTCGCGGATTCAGCGAGAGCTTCCGCCGCACCCTCGGCACCGAGGCCCGTTCGCTCATGGCCGGCGATCTCAGCGCTCGCATCTTCCGCCCGCCCACCACCTCCGAGCAAGCAAAGATTGCCGCCATCGAGAAGCAGATTCCGGGCACGCGCTCCACCTGGGCGGTCGAAACCATCTCCATGGCGTCGCTGCCGCCCGACCCGGTGCCGATCCTCGTCGCCCTCAAAGCCGTCGACCCATCTCAATATCCGTACTATGGGAAGGCGCTGTTGGAACCGGAGATGCCGCTGGCCCAGGCGCTCGCGGGCAACAACATCGTGGTGGCCGACGAGTTCCTTATCCGCCTCAACGGACACGTCGGCCAGGACCTCCGCTTCGGCGGCAAGCTC
>WNGK01016088.1_pt1 | contig 12218 bp, 9 predicted proteins | sample 5400601 | NCBI WGS metagenome assembly WNGK01 (sample SAMN13153376, study PRJNA577476) | soil metagenome | isolation source: 60 cm soil or saprolite under Garry oak tree replicate 1 | place: USA:California | collected 2016-06-15
AAGGCGCGCTACCGCAGGATGTCGACGGCGCGCTCACCGAGTTCGGCTTCCCGATGGGGCCATTCGCGATGAACGACCTTGCGGGCATCGATGTCGGCTGGCGCTCGCGCAAGGAGCGCGGCGTACGCAACGAGATCGCCGACACATTGGCGGAACAGGGCCGCTTCGGGCAGAAGACCGGCAAAGGCTTCTATCTTTACGACGGCCGCGCCGCGAAGCCGGACCCGGAAGTCGAGCAGCTGATCGTCGATGCTTCGGTGCGGATGGGCGTGAAGCGGCGCAGCGTGTCGAATGACGAGATCATCGAGCGGTTGGTCTATCCGATGGTGAACGAAGGCGCGCGCATCCTCGAGGAAGGCATCGCGACGCGTTCGGGGGACATCGATGTGGTCTGGCTCTACGGCTACGGATTTCCGGCCTGGCGCGGCGGCCCGATGCACTGGGCCGATACCGTCGGGCTCGCCAAGATCCGCGACCGGCTAAAGAAGCTGGCGGCGGACAGCGGCGACAAGCGCCACGAGCCGGCCGCTTTGCTGAACAAGCTTGCCGATGAAGGCGGTACATTCACCGGCTACGCGACGGTGAAGGCCGCGTAAATTCTTTTCAGGGAGCGACGAATGTCTGAGGCCGTTATCGTTTCAACCGCGCGCACGCCGATCGGCAAGGCGTTTCGCGGCGCCTTCAATGTCACGCATGGCGCAACGCTCGGCGGTCACGTGATCAAGCACGCGGTCGAGCGCGCCGGAATCGAGCCAAGCGAGGTCGAGGACGTGATGCTCGGCTGCGCCACGCCGGAGAAAGCCACGGGCAGCAATGTCGCGCGCCTCGCGGCGATCCGCGCCGGAATGCCCGTGACGGTGTCGGGTGTGACGGTGAACCGCTTCTGCTCGTCGGGGCTGCAGACCATCGCGATGGCGGCGCAGCGCATCTTCGCGGGCGAGGCCGACGTGATCGTGGCGGGCGGGCTTGAGAGCATTTCGCTGACGCAGGAGGGCGGCCGCTCAGGGCCCGTCACCGAAGACTGGCTGCTCGCGCACAAGCCGGAAGTCTGGATGCCGATGATCGAGACCGCCGACATCGTGGCGGCGCGCTATAACGTATCCCGCGAGGCGCAGGATGAGTATTCGCTGGAAAGCCAGCGCCGCACCGCGTCGGGTCAGCAGGCCGGGCGCTTCACGCAGGAGATCGTGCCGCTGCCGAGCAAGAAGAAGGTCGTCGACAAGAACACCAAGGCCGAGAGCTTCGAGGACGTCGTGCTGAAAAGCGACGAGGGCAATCGCCCCGACACCAACATCGAAGGCCTGTCGGCGCTGAAACCCGTGCGCGAGGGCGGCTATATCACCGCCGGCAACGCCAGCCAGCTCTCCGACGGCGCATCGGCCTGTGTGGTGATGAGCGCCAAGCTCGCCGAGAAGAAGGGCCTCAAGCCACTTGGCACCTTTCGCGGCTTTGCGGTTGCGGGCTGTGAGCCGGACGAGATGGGTATCGGCCCAGTATTCGCGGTACCGAAGCTGCTGCAGCGCGCCGGCATGAAAATGGACGATATCGATCTGTGGGAGTTAAATGAGGCATTCGCCAGCCAGGTACTCTATTGCCGCGACCGTCTCGGCATTCCGATGGACAAGCTCAATGTCGATGGCGGCTCGATCTCGATCGGCCACCCGTTCGGCATGAGCGGCTCGCGCATGACCGGACATATCCTGATCGAAGGCAAGCGCCGCGGCGCCAAGCATGCGGTCGTCACGATGTGCATCGGCGGCGGCATGGGCGCGGCGGGATTGTTCGAGATTCACTAAGCGAAAGACGTCCCTCCCCTTGCAGGGGGAGGTATCGGAGAGACCGGAGGAAACACCATGGACCTTCGCTTCACGCCCGAGGAAAACGCCTTCCGCGCCGAGGTGCGCGCCTTCATCAAGGCAAACCTGCCGGACCATATCCGCGCCAAGGCCGCAGAGGGTATGCGCTACATCAAGGACGACATCGTCACCTGGCAGCGCATCCTCAACAAGCAGGGCTGGGCGGTGCCGCATTGGCCCAAGGAATGGGGCGGCACGGGCTGGAGCCCGGTGCAGCTCTACATCTTCAAGGAAGAGCTGCAGCAGGCGCCCGCGCCCGAACCGCTGCCGTTCGGCGCCGCGATGGTCGGGCCGGTGATTGTCGCGTTCGGCCGCGAGGACCAGAAGAAGCGTTTCCTGCCGCGCATTGCCAATCTCGATGATTGGTGGTGCCAGGGCTTTTCCGAGCCGGGCGCAGGTTCCGATCTCGCCTCGCTGAAAACCACCGCGAAGATCGACGGCGATTATTACGTCATCAACGGGCAGAAGACCTGGACGACCAGCGCGCAATACGCCGACTGGATCTTCTGCCTCTGCCGCACCGATCCGGCGGCGAAGAAGCAGGAAGGGATCACCTTCATCCTCGTCGACATGAAGACGCCCGGCATCACGGTGCGGCCGATCCAGACCATCGACGGCAGCCACGAGGTCAACGAGGTATTCTTCGACGACGTGCGCGTACCGCTCGAGAACCGCGTCGGCGAAGAGAACAAAGGCTGGGACTGCGCCAAATTCCTGCTCGGCAACGAGCGGTCCGGCATCGCGCGCGTCGGCGCCTCGAAGGCGCAGGTCCGGCGCCTGCGCGAGATCGCCTCGATGGAGCGCATCGGCGACAAGCCGCTGATCGAGGACGAGCGCTTCGCCATGAAGATTGCGGCGATCGAGGTGGAGTTGAAAGCGCTGGAGATGACGCAACTTCGCGTCGTCGCGGCCGAGCGTAATCGCAAGGGCAACAAGCCGGACCCGGCCTCGTCGATCCTCAAGATCAAGGGCTCGGAGATCCAGCAGAACATTTCCGAACTGCTGATGGAGGCGATCGGGCCCTACGCGCTGCCGGATCAGTTGCCGCATTCGGAGGACGAACGCTGGAACGAGCCGCCGATCGGCCCGGACTATGCGGCGCCGCTGACGCCGATGTACTTCAACTGGCGCAAGATATCGATCTACGGCGGCTCGAACGAGATCCAGAAGAACATCATCGCGAAAGCGATATTGGGGCTCTAAGGGCTTGCACGAACTCAAGCAGCTTTGCGCGTCATGGCCGGGCTTGACCCGGCCATCCACGCCTTAGCTGCAAAGAAGAAAGACGTGGCTGCCCGGCACAAGGCCGGGCACGGAGTGAACGGCACATGGACTTCGAACTTTCCGACGAACAGCGCCTGCTCAAAGACAGCGTCGAGCGCCTCGCCGCGCAGCGCTACGATTTCGAGGCGCGCAAGAAATACATGAAGGAGAACGACGGCTGGAGCCGCGACATGTGGCGGCAATACGTCGCGCTCGGCCTCACCGCGCTGCCCTTCGCCGAAGAGCATGGCGGCATCGGCGGCGGACCGGTCGAGACCATGATCGTGATGGAAGCCTTCGGCCGTGCGCTCGCGCTCGAGCCCTATTTCGCAACCGTCGTGCTCGGTGGCGGATTTCTGCGACACGGCGCGAGCGACACTGTGCGCCGCGACCTGCTGCCCAAGGTCGCGGCGGGTGAAACGCTGCTGGCATTCGCGCATACCGAACGGCAGTCGCGCTACGACCTCGCCGATGTCGCCACAATGGCGACCAAAGAGGACTCCGGTTACGACCTGGAAGGCGCGAAGAGCCTCGCACTGCATGGTGACGTCGCCGACAAGCTCATCGTGTCGGCGCGCGTCTCGGGTGCGCAGCGCGACCGGAACGGCATCGGCCTATTCCTCGTCGACGCCAAGGCGCCGGGCGTATCGGTGCGGGGCTATCCGACGGTCGATGGCCTGCGCGCCGCCGAAGTCATGCTCACCGGCGTGAAGGTAGACGCCGACGCGGTGATCGGTGAGCCGGGCAACGCCTATCCGCTGATCGAGCAGGTGGTGGACTCCTCCATCGCGGCGCTCTCCGCCGAAGCGGTCGGAGCGATGAGCGCGATGCACGACATCACGGTCGACTTTCTCAAGCAGCGCAAGCAATTCGGCGTGCCGATCGGCAACTTCCAGGTGCTGCAGCATCGCGCCGGCGAAATGCTGATCGCGCTCGAACAGGCGCGCTCGATGGCGATGCTCGCCACGATGATGAGCGAAGAGCCAAATGCAGCCGAACGCCGCAAGGCAATCGCCGCCGCCAAGGTGCAGATCGGCCGCTCGGCGAAATTCGTCGGCGAGTCGGCGATTCAGATGCACGGCGGCATCGGCATGACAATGGAGTACAAGGTCGGCCACTACTTCAAGCGCGTCACCATGATCGACAAGATGTTCGGCGATGCCGACCATCATCTCGTGGCGCTCGCCCGCATGGGCGGGATTGTTGGGGCTGCGTAATCGGAGTACGCCTCGCAGAACCGATCGCGCAAACTAAAGAAACTTGAGGGAGTTATCGATGGCCATCCCGACCCTTCCGCCGCCCAGCGCCAAGGCGGTGGAGATTGGCGAACGCGTCAAGGCGTTCATGGACGAGCACATCTATCCGGCCGAGGCCGTCTACGAACGCCAGCTCAGCGAGTCGAAGGACCGCTGGCAGTCGCCGCCGATCATGGCCGAGCTCAAGGCCAAGGCGAGGAATGCCGGGCTGTGGAACCTGTTCCTGCCGAAGAAGCATTTCCCGGATTCGCTGACCAACCTCGAATACGCCAGCATCTGCGAGACGCTCGGCCGCTCGCCGATCGGGCCGGAGCCGTTCAATTGTTCGGCGCCCGACACAGCAGAAGAAGCAGTGGCTCGAGCCGCTGATGGGGGGGCAGATCCGCTCGGCCTTCGCGATGACCGAGCCCGCGGTCGCCTCATCGGACGCGACCAACATCCGCTCGCAGATCGTGCGCGACAGCGATCACTACGTCATCAACGGCCGCAAATGGTGGACATCGGGCGCACCCGACCACCGCTGCAAGATCATGATCTTCATGGGCCACACCGATCCGCAGGCCGAGATGCACAAGCGCCAGTCGATGGTGCTGGTGCCGATGGACACGCCCGGCGTGAAGATGCTGCGCCCGCTGCATGTGCTCGGCTATGACGACGCGCCGCACGGCCACGGCGAAGTGCTATTCGAGAATGTGCGCGTTCCGGTCTCAAACATTTTGCTTGGCGAAGGGCGCGGCTTCGAGATCGCTCAAGGGCGCCTCGGCCCGGGCCGCATCCATCACTGCATGCGCACCATCGGCCTTGCGGAGCGTGCATTGGAATCGATGTGCCAGCGCGCGCTCTCGCGCACGGCATTCGGCAAGACCATCGCCGAGCAGGGCGTCACGCGCCAGTGGATCGCCGAGTCGCGCATGGAGATCGATCAAGCACGCCTGCTCACGCTGCATGCCGCCCACATGATGGACACGGTCGGCAACAAGGCGGCGCGCAACGAGATCGCCATGATCAAGGTGGTGGCGCCGAAGATGGCGCAGAAGCTGGTCGACCGCGCCATTCAGGTCCATGGCGCCGGCGGCGTGTCACAGGACTTCCACCTCGCTTATGCGTATGCGCGCACGCGCACCATGCGCATCGTCGACGGGCCTGATGCAGTGCATGAGGAAACGGTCGCGAAGCTGGAGTTGCGCAAGTATCAGGACCAGAGCCAGAAGAAGCGGTAGCTCCTTCTTATCCCTCTCCCCGCTCTTGCGGGGAGAGGGACAAGAAAGCGCGGGGCGAGGGCTAAGCAATCGTCACGCCGCCGTCCGCCACGATCACTTGGCCCGTAATAAAACTTGCCGCCGGCCCGGCGAGAAACGCCGCCACGCCACCGATCTCGTCCGGCATGCCGATGCGGCGCAGCGGCGTCGCGGCATTTCGTTTGGCGACGCCCTCCTGGTTCTCCCACAGCGCGCGCGCGAAATCGGTCTTCACCAGCCCCGGCGCGAGGCAGTTCACCCGCACGTTCTTCGGCCCCCACTCGCAGGCAAGACTGCGCGCAAGCGAGAAATCCGCAGCCTTCGAGATGCCGTAGGCGCCAAGCACCTCCGAACCGCGAATGCCGCCGATCGACGAGATGATGATGACGGAGCCGCCGCCACGCGCGACCATGTTCGGGATCGCGAGATTGCAAAGCCACAGATTGCTCTTGATATTCGACGCCATGATCTTGTCGAACTGCTCGTCGCTGATGCCGCCGAGCGGGCCGTAATACGGATTCACCGCGGCATTGCAGACCAGAATGTCGATGCCGCCATAGCGCTGGGCCGTGCCGGCGACCAGCGCCTCGACTTCGTTCTTGCGCGAGATGTTGCACGGGATGACCGTCGCCTCGCCGCCTTTGGCCTTGATACCGCTTGCTACCTCCTCGCAGGCTTCGGCCTTGCGGCTCGACACCACGACCTTCGCGCCGAGTATTGCGCAGTGCTCGGCGATCGAGCGCCCGATGCCACGGCTTGAGCCGGTGACGATGGCGACCTTGTTCTCGAGCCCGAACGGCGACATGGCGCTCTCCCTTTTGTTTTCAGGGTGCATGATGCATGGCTTGAGACGCGCGACAAGACGAGAGGTTTCGCGGAGCGGAAGAAATGAGCCCTCACCCTGAGGAGCGCGAAGCGCGTCTCGAAGGGCGAGGGCGTGCATGCGGAGTTTTTGGCCATCTTTCGAGGCCAGCGCTGCGCGCAGGCGCCTCAGGATGAGGTCGGAGCTACTCCAGCTCCCGCAACTCCCCGAGCATTGTCGGCAACAACTCCGTCACGGTCGGATGGATATGCATTGCGCGCTGCATCACCGTATAGGGCGCCTTCGCGTACATCTGATCCAGCACAGTGTGGATGATCTCGTCGCCATTGAGCCCGAGGAATGACGCCCCGAGGAACTGCTTCGTCTCCTTGTCGACCAGGATCTTCATGAAGCCGTTGGTCTCGCCCTTCTCATAAGCGCGGCTGACGTCCTCCATCGGCATGGTGGCGATCAGCGCGGGACGGCCGGACTTGCGCACTTCGGCTTCAGTCATGCCACAGCGGCCGAGCGGCGGATCGGTGTAGAGCGCATAGGCGGTGAGGCGATCACTCACCCGGCGCGCGTCGTTCTCGAACAAATTCGCCGCCACGATCTCGAAGTCGTTGTAGGCCGCATGCGTGAATGCGCCCTTGCCGTTACAGTCACCGAGCGCCCACACGCCCGGCACGGTGGTGCGAAGCTGATCGTCGACCTTGACGTATCCGCGCTCGTCAGCCTCGATCCCGGCTTGGTCGAGCCCGAGATCGTCGGTGTTCGGACGCCGGCCCGCCGCGAACAACAGATGCGAGCCGACCACGCGCGGCGAGCCCTCCCGGCAATCGACGTTGACCGCGATGCCGTCGGGATGTTTCTCCGCCGCGAGGCACATGGCGTTGAGGCGCAGCTCGACACCTTCGGCTTCGAGAAAATCCGCGATGCCCATCGAGACGTCTTCGTCCTCGCGCGCGACCAGCCGCGGCGCCATCTCGATCACCGTCACCTTCGAGCCGAAGCGACGGAACACCTGCGCAAACTCCAAGCCGATATAGCTGCCGCCGATGATGATGAGGTGCTCGGGCAAGAAATCCACGTCCATCATGGTCGCGTTGGTCAGATAAGGCACCCGATCGATACCACCCACGCTCGGCAGGCTCGCGCGCCCGCCGACATTGATGAAGATCTGCGGCGCTTCGAGCACCGTCTCGCCGACTTTCACGGCGTTCGGCGCAACGAACCGCCCGTGCCCCTGGAACACCGTGCAGCCGTCCAGGGCCTTAAGCGATCGCTCGATCCCATTGCGCGAGGCGGCCACCACAGCGTCCTTACGCACCTTCACGGCCTTCATGTCGACGCCGATCGGTCCGCCGATGGTCACGCCATAGTCGGCATTGCGCCGCGCGGTGTGGGCGGCGTAGGCGCTGGCGACCAGCGTCTTGGTCGGCGTACAGCCGGTGTTGACGCAGGTCCCGCCGAAATCCTTGCGCTCGATGATTGCGACCTTGCGTCCCTCCGCGACGAAGCGGCGCGCGAGCGACGGACCGGCCTGGCCGGTTCCGATAACGATGGCGTCGAACTGAGGCATAGTCGAAATCCTTCGCACGGCGTGGCTTGCCCGCCAAAGCGCTGGTCAGACACCTTGTTCCTCAGGCACGTCACCGTCGAATAACATTCCGTTCAATTCTCGGCCGCATTCAGGTAACGTCCGCGCGAGCGGGCGAAGAACCGGATTGGGGAGGGAAATCATGCGCGCATTTTGGATGGCGGCCGGACTGGCCGCCGGGCTTGCGGTCGCATTGCCGGGCGTACAGGCGCAAAAGCTGGAGACCACCAAAGTGCGTCTCGCGGTCGGCGGCAAGTCGTCGCTCTATTATCTTCCGCTCACCGTCACGGAACGGCTCGGCTACTTCAAGGAGGCCGGGCTTGATGTGGAAATTTCCGATTTCGCCGGTGGTGCGAAGTCGCTGCAGGCCCTGATCGGCGGCAGCGCCGACGTGGTGACCGGGTCGTTCGACCACACCATCCAGATGCAGGCGAAAAACCAGTCGATCACCGCACTGGTGCAGCTCGGCCGTTTCCCTGGCTTCGCGCTCGCGCTGCGCAAGGACAAGGCCGCGAGCTACACCGGGCCGAAGGATCTGAAAGGCATGAAGATCGGCGTCACGGCGCCGGGCTCGAGCACGCATTTCATGGTGCTCTACATGATGACGCAGGCCGGGCTGAAGCCGGAGGATGCCTCGTTCATCGGCACCGGCTCAGGCGGCACCGTGGTCGCGGCCGTGCAGCATGGCGAGGTCGACGGCATCTCGAATGCCGATCCAATGATCACCAAGCTCGACCGCGAAGGCCTGATCAAGATCGTGGCCGATACGCGCACGCTGGAGGGGACCACCAAGGTCTATGGCGGGCCGTATCCGGCCGGCGTCCTCTACGCGCCGACGGCTTTCATCGAGAAAAATCCCAACACCGTGCAGGCGCTGGTGACGGCGTTCGTGCGCGGACTGAAATGGGTCAAGGCGCACAATCCCGAAGAGATATCCAAGATGATGCCGGAGGAATACGCGCTCGGCGACAAGGCGGTGTTCGTGCAGGCGATCGCCGCGAACCACGACGCCTATTCGCCCGACGGCCGCTTCACCAAGGAAGCTGCCGAAACCGCCTACAAGGTGCTCAAGGCGTTCGATACCAGCGTTGCGGGTGCGAAGATCGATCTCGACAAGACATATACGGATACGTTCGTCGCCAAGGCGAATGCAGAGAATTAGGATTACCGCTGCGTGTCCCGCACGCGGTGCAGGGTAAAACGATGCACCGCAGATGCGGGACCCCGGTTGCTTCCCTTGCTGAAACAATAGTAACCGGGCTTCCGGGTCTGCGTCGCAGCGCGTCGCGTTGCGCTGCGCCCGAGACACAGACCGAGCAACCCATGCCTCTCCCCAACACCTCCCCGATCCGCCTCTGCGTCATGCATGGCGACGGCATCGGGCCCGAGATCACCACCGCAACCCTCGGCGTGCTGCGCGCGGCCGCGAAACTCTGGCAGATCGAATTCGCGTTCGAAGACGTCGCGGTGGGGCTAAAGCCCCTTGCCGCCCAGGGCACGACGTTTCCGGAAAGCGCGTTCGAGGCCGCGAAAGCCGCCGACGGCGTCATCCTCGGCCCTGTCTCGCACAATGACTATCCGCCCGCCGCACAGGGCGGCATCAACCCGTCGGGCGCGCTGCGCAAGCGGCTCGACCTGTTTGCCAATATCCGTCCGGCAAAGACGCGCGAAGGCTTTCCGGCGCGCTGCGGCAAGCCGGTCGATCTCGTCGTGGTGCGCGAGAACACCGAGGGCTTCTATGCCGACCGCAACATGTTCGCGGGGAGCGGCGAGTTCATGCCGACGCCCGACCTCGCACTCGCGGTGCGCAAAGTCTCGCGCGGAGGCTCGATGCGGATCGCGGAAGCTGGATTTCGCCTAGCGATGCAGCGGCGCAAGCTCGTCACGGTAGTACACAAAGCCAACGTGCTGCGCGTCTCCGACGGGCTATTCCTCGAATGCACCCGCGCGGTCGCGGCGCGCTACCCCAAAGTGAAATACGAGGAGAAGATCATCGACGCGATGGCGGCGCTGCTGGTGCGCGATGCCAGCGTATTCGACGTGATCTGCACCACCAACATGTTCGGCGATATCCTCTCCGACGAGGCCGCCGAGATTTCCGGCAGCATCGGTCTTGCCGAGTCGATCAATTCCGGCACCGATCACGCAATGGCACAGGCGCAACATGGCTCGGCGCCCGACATTGCCGGTCAGGACAAGGCCAATCCGAGTTCGCTGATCGGCTCGGCCGCGATGCTGCTCGCCTGGCTCGGCGAACGGCGCGATGACGAGCGGCTGGTGCGCGCTTCGGTCGGGATCGAGCGCGCGCTCGATGCCGTGATCGCGGTGCCCGAGTGGCGCACCGGCGACATGGGCGGGCCGCTGGGGACGAAAGCGTTTGGCGAGAAGGTGGCTGGGGCGCTCAAAGCGTAGTCAAACTCCGCTCATACCCGCGAAGGCATCCAGTTCTTTGGCTCTGGGTCCCCGCTTTCGCGGGGACGAGCGGAAGAGATTATGCCGCCGGCACAGCCCACGGCCTTGTCGCCTTGTCCTTCGCGGCGAATGCGTCGATCTGGCTCTTGTACTGCTTCGTCAGATCGAGATCGTCCCAGCCATTGAGCAGGCGCATCCGGCGCGCCGGATCGATGGTGAACGGCACGACGTAGTTGCCGGACTTGATGGTCTGCTCGTCAAGATCGACTTCGGCCTGGCCGGTCTGCTCCACGGCCGAGAGCAGCTTCTCGATATCATCCTCGGAGACGATCGCCGCCACGAGGCCGTTGTTCACCGCATTGCCGGCGAAGATGTCGCCAAAGCTGGTCGCCACCACGCAGCGGATACCGTGGTCGACCAGCGCATAGACCGCCGCCTCGCGCGAAGACCCGACGCCGAAATTCTTGCGCCCGATGAGCACGCTCGCGCCCTTGCGCGCCGGATCATTGAGCGGAAAATCCGGGCGTGGCTTGCCGTTCGCATCGAACCGCAGGTCGCGGAACAGCGCGTCGCCGAGCCCCTCCGCCCGGGCGACTTTGAGAAAGCGCGCCGGAATGACTTGGTCCGTGTCCACATTGTCGCGCCGCAGCGCGACAGCGACGCCATCGAGTTTGGTGAACGGCTGCATCTTGAACGACTGCATCACGCCCTCCCCTGCAACAGTGGCCGCACGTCGGCGAGATGGCCGTTCACGGCCGCCGCCGCCACCATCGCGGGCGACATCAGATGCGTGCGCGCGCCCGGCCCTTGCCGGCCACGGAAATTACGGTTCGTCGTAGAGGCGCAGCGCTCGCCCGGCGGCACGATGTCGCCGTTAATGCCAAGACACATCGAGCAACCGCTCTCACCCCAGGTCAGACCAGCCGCGGTGAAAACTTTGTCGAGGCCTTCCTGCTCGGCCTGATGCTTCACCATTGTGGAGCCGGCCGACACCAGGCCCGGCACCTTCGCCTTGCGGCCTTCGAGCACGGAGGCTGCCGCGCGCAAATCCTCGATGCGCGCATTGGTGCACGAGCCGATGAACACGCGGTCGATGCGAATGTCGGTCAGCTTCTGCCGCGCGAACAGCCCCATGTAGTCGAGTGCACCCTGCATCTGCTGCGCGCGCGCCGGGTCGTCCATCTGCGCCGGATCGGGCACGGCGCCGTCGATCGGCAGCGCATCCTCGGGACTGGTGCCCCAAGTCACCACCGGCGCGATCGCGGACGCATCGAGCGAAACTTCCATGTCGAACTCGGCATCGGAATCGCTCGGCAACTGTTGCCAAACCTGCACGGCGCGATCGAAGTCAGCGCCCTTCGGCGCAAATGGCTTGCCCTTCACGTAGGCGAATGTGGTCTCGTCCGGCGCCACCATGCCGGTGCGCGCGCCGGCCTCGATCGCAAGGTTGCACAGCGTCAGCCGTCCTTCCATCGACAGCGCGCGGATCGCGCGGCCGGCAAATTCGATCGCATGGCCCTGCCCGCCATTGGTGCCGATCTTGGCAATGATCGAGAGCGCGATGTCTTTCGCGCCGATACCCGGCGCGGTCTTGCCGTCGACCGTGATGCGCATGCGTTTCGGCTTCTTCTGCCACAGCGTCTGCGTCAGCATCACGTGGGAGACTTCCGAAGCCCCGATGCCGATCGCGATGGCGCCGAGCGCGCCATGCGTCGCCGTATGGCTGTCGCCGCAGACGATCAGCAAACCGGGCATGGTCAGCCCCTGCTCGGGACCGACCACGTGCACGAT
>WNGK01006581.1_pt1 | contig 12217 bp, 10 predicted proteins | sample 5400601 | NCBI WGS metagenome assembly WNGK01 (sample SAMN13153376, study PRJNA577476) | soil metagenome | isolation source: 60 cm soil or saprolite under Garry oak tree replicate 1 | place: USA:California | collected 2016-06-15
AGACGATCGTCTTGCCCCGCCGGGTGACACGACGCATCCGCGCCTCGCCCGGCTCTTCTATCGTGTGATCCAGATGCCGTGGCGAGCTGCTGGTCACTTCATGCGAGCAGGTGCAAGACGAGACGCTTTTCTCGGCTATTGGGGACCACTTTCCTTACTGGCATTGATCATGTTCTGGGGGGTGCTCTTCGTCTTCGGATTTGGGCTGCTTCTGTGGGGATTGGCTCTTCCCCTCAACGCTCCCGAGAAGACAATTAGCTTCGTCACCTATCTCTACCTGAGCGGAACCACGTTTTTCACCCTGGGCCTGGGTGATGTCACCCCTGTGCCGGGAGTGGCCCGCTTGCTGGTGGTGATCGAAGTCGCGCTGGGGTTTGGCTTTCTGGCGCTGGTGATCAGCTACGTGCCCATCCTCTACCAGGCATTCTCGCGGCGGGAGCTGAGAATCTCCTTACTGGACTCCCGAGCAGGTTCCCCGGCGACGGCAGTTGAGATCCTGCGTCGCAATCATGCACGCAGAAACGTCGAGGAACTGCGCATGCTCCTGCACGATTGGGAAGAGTGGTGCGCGGACATCCTGGAGAGTCACCTGTCGTATCCTGTCCTGGCCTACTACCGCTCGCAACACGATCAACAATCCTGGGTGGGGGCCTTGACAGTGGTCCTGGATACGTGTGCGCTGATCCTCACAGGCATTGAGAGCGTACCGGACGAAGCAGCCAGATTCACTTTTGCGATGGCCCGTCACGCAGTCGTCGACCTCGCCCAGGTGCTTAATACATCACCCACAACCGACGCAGCTCGGCTGCCATCGGCCGAATTTGCCCACCTGCAAGAGATGCTCGCGTCGTCCGGCATCCACTTAAATCCGGGAACGGCAACCGAGCGAAAGCTGGCCGAGTTTCGAGAAACGTATGAGCCGTTTGTGAGCGCCCTGGCCGATCGCCTGCTGGTTTCCCTGCCACCCTGGATTCCCCCGGCAGATAGTCTCGACGACTGGCAGACCACCGCCTGGGATGATCTGTTGCCATCAACCCGTCAGACGCTCATCAAGGTGATGCACGGGGAATGAAGAGGAAGGTATAATATATGCGCGTTGTGGCAATGAGCTACAGACACGCGTGCGAAATTCAAAGGAGATCGGCATGACACAGAATGCTCCTCTTAATAACGTGATCTATCCAGAAAATGTATCTCGCTTGAGAAACGCCTGGACCTATATCACCGGAGATGCCATCGAGTCCTCGCCAGTGGTTGCAGGTGGGGTCGTGTATATCGGCTCAAAGGACCATACGCTGTATGCCCTTGATACCAGGACCGGCAAGGAACTCTGGAGATATTCGACTGGAGGCGCTATTTACGCTACAGCAATAGTCATTGATGATGTCGTCTACATCGGCTCGCGGGATGCAAAACTCTATGCCCTTGAAGCCCGGACGGGCGCTCTCTTGTGGAGCTACACCACTGGCAACGCCATCGAGTCCTCCCCTGCCGTCGAGGGTGGATTGGTGTATGTTGGCTCCACAGACTCCACGCTGTACGCCCTGAGCACGGACACCGGTGATATGCTCTGGAGCTACGCGGCAGAGGCGGGTATTCAATCCTCACCAACCGTTGCCGTGGGGATGGTCTACGTCGGCTCGTGGGATCACAATGTGTACGCCCTTGATGCCAGCACAGGTGCCAGGGTATGGAGCTACACCACCGGGGACCGCATCAGTTCCTCGCCGACAGGTGCCGATGGCGTCGTCTACATTGGTTCGCAGGACCATCACCTCTATGCCCTCGATGCTGGCACGGGCGAAAAGCTCTGGAGCTACCAGACCGGGAAAATCATTCTCTCTTCGCCAGCAGTCACCAATGGGGTCGTCTACATCGGTTCGCATGGTGACACTCTCCATGCCCTCGATGCCCGGACGGGTAATGAACGATGGAGCTACAGGACCGGAGGTGCCATCGACTCCTCACCGGTCGTCGCTGATGAAGTCGTCTACGTTGGCTCGCAGGACCGCACCTTATATGCCTTTGCCGCCATAACGGGTGAAAAGCTCTGGAGCTACATGACTGGTGGCGCGATTGTCTCCTCGCCTGCTGTTGCTAACCAGTACGTGTATGTTGGCTCACAAGACGGCATCGTCTATGCATTCACTAGTGATAGGTTATGGAGCTACGCCACCGGCGGAAGCGTTCAATCCTCGCCAGCGGTGGCTGAGGGAGTCGTCTATGTCGGCTCGCACGACCATCGCTTGTACGCCCTGGATGTCGCTACCGGCGAGGAACTGTGGAACTACGTCACCGGGAACGCCGTCCACTCCTCACCAACTGTCGTCGATGAGATAGTCTACGTCGGCTCCGCTGATGATACGCTCTATGCCCTCGCAGCCAGCACAGGTGCCAGGCTGTGGAGCTATAAGACCGGGGGAGGCGTTGACTCTTCGCCAGCGGTGGCCAATGGAACGGTCTTCGTCGGCTCACAGGATCACTCGCTTTATGCTTTTGATGTGAACACGGGTGAGCGGTTCTGGAGCTATGCCACAGGGGGACCGGTTGTTTCTTCGCCAGCCGTGGTTGAGGGAGTCGTCTATGTCGGCTCTGAGGATCATTCGCTCTATGCCCTTGATGCATTAAGCGGAGCTTTCTTGTGGAGCTACGAGACGGCAGGCAGCATCCAATCCTCGCCGGCAGTGGCAGAGGGGGTCGCCTATGTTGGCTCGTGCGATCACTCGCTCTATGCCCTAGACGCCAGGACGGGCGCTCTCGTGTGGAGCTACCAGACAGGAGATAGCATTGACTCTTCGCCCACCGTTGACAATGGCATCGTTTATGTTGGTTCGCATGACCACCGGCTGCATGCGCTTGATGCGCAGACGGGTGAAGAGTACTGGAGCTACGCTACCGGCGGGCGCATTGACTCCTCGCCGACGGTGGCAGAGGGGGTCGTCTACGTCGGTTCGCATGATCACACGTTCTATGCTCTGAGTGCTCAGGCGGGCGAGAAGCTGTGGAGCTTCACCACTGGAGGCAGTATCGTCTCCTCACCGGTGGAGGCTGACGAGGTCGTCTACGTTGGCTCCAACGATCACAACCTGTATGCATTCAATCAAACAGTTCTGTTACAGAAGTAAGGGGTTTGCGGCTGGTAGGAACAGGTAGTCGGAAGAGCAAAGAGGATGAATGGGTCATCGGGGGAGCTAGTAAGCTTCAGAGACATCGATTTTCCGGTGAAGAGACGAATTGTGACCCAGAGAGTGGAAGCAAGAGAGGAAAGGTAAATCCCGATGTCTACCCCTTGACAAACCTGCATTTGCCTGTTAAAATAACAGTGTTATCTAAAGGAGCGATGTTATGAAAAAAGGCACAGCGGGCACACAGGCTGAACGCCTGCGCAAGGCGATTCGCCATCGCCAGGCACAAGAGAAGCAAGAACTGCGCCAGGCTATCCTGACCGCTGCAGGCGAATTGTTCCTGGAGCAGGGCTATGAGCGCTTCTCGTTGCGCAAGGTGGCCGAGCGCATTGGCTACTCGCCAACGACCATTTATCTCTACTTTCGCGACAAGGATGACCTGCTGTTCACCGTGGTCGATGAGGGGTTTGTGCGCTTTGGCCACCAACTGGCAGCGGCAGCTGAAAGTCAAGAGGATCCCTGGGAACGGATCATCGCACTCGGTCGAGCCTATGTGACCTTTGGTTTGCAGAACCCGGTGTACTATCAACTCATGTTCATGCAACGGACAGATTTCTTGACGCAAAGGCAAGTGGGTGAAAGCCAGCCGCGCATTGCGAGTTTTCAGGTGTTGCGGGAGGCCGTGCAACAGGCTATCGATGCCAGAGTCCTGCGGCCAGGTGATGCACAGAGCTATAGCGATGTTCTCTGGGCCCTGGTGCATGGGATCACCTCCCTGGCGATTAGCATGCCCACGTTCGACGCCTCCCGTCTTCAGCGCACAATGGAGACTGCGTGGCAGATGGAGTGCCAGGGCTTGCGGCTGCCCTAATGTTCTTTTTTTGCACGCAACTTAACGTTGTTATTCTAGTTGTATCAGTTTACTTATTGAGCTGATGGAGAAGACTAGTGCAGAATTGGTGAAGCTGCAACCCACCGAGACCATCCTGGGAGTGAGGAGCAAGCCGGATGCAGCACATTCGTAGTTCCAGAGAGAGAGCTTCCCGATACCTGGAAAAGCAAAAGAAACTCTGGCGAAAACAATACAGAAAGAGAGATAACACATGGCGAAAGTGATGCCAGGACGCTATACTGCCCAGATTGACGAACCCTTTGTGGTGTTTCTGATTGGCATGCGCATCAACAAATGGTTGGCCTTCTCGAAATGGATTCCGACGGCGAGGGCGATGGGGCCGATGTTGCGCACGCTGTTCCAGCATCCTGAGAAGGGGTTTCTGGGAGGGCAGATCTTCTTCTACTGGCGAGGCATCGCCCTTGTCCAGTACTGGCGTTCCTTTGAAGACCTCGAAACGTTTGCCAGAAATCGGCAAGAGCCACACCTGGCTGCCTGGCGGCGCTATAACCAGGCCATCGGCTCGGATGGCAGTGTGGGCTTCTGGCATGAGACCTATCTCGTCAATGCAGGACAGTACGAGGTGGTCTACGGAAATATGCCCGTCTTCGGCCTGGCTGCCGCCACCAAGCAGGTGCCAGCCGTCGGGCGTCGTGAGACAGCCCGCCGTCGTCTGGGCGGTGAGAATGAGCCTGCTGTGGCTTCACCGCGCACACCAGGTGATGCTGAGCAAAAACTTCCGCCGCCGCACCCCCCTGTGATGAATTTATCTAAAGTTCGACAATAAAACACGCTCGAAAGACATTGAAGATATGTCCTCGAAACCGAAGCCCGAAAAAATGTGAGGTGAAGGGCCGTACTCCCTCACCAAAATTCGCGAGAGAAACGTTACGTAACTGCCATCCATGTGAGTTACCTACCCCTGCTTGTTCAGGAAAGCTCCTCGCTGGTCATATAAATAGCCCAGGAGGTCAGCCGATTGTGCCTTGTTGAGAAAATAGCGCTCTGCTGGCGTTTTCACCACCAGCACACCATCATTCCATCGGAACGTTAATTCACCAAGTGTGATCCCTTGCGAGGTCTGCTTCTGTGGAGGCATCGTACGTAACTGGCTTTCTGGTAAGTTACGTAACACTTCCTCATGAAGATTCCGCGCCGTCTGCTCCAAGCTCGCCAGCGTGAGCTTGTCTGTTGCGCCTAAATATCGTTTGTAGATCTGCCGATGCTCCTTCCGATAGGCATACCAGTAGTCGTTGTGCCGTTTGTGCTCGCTGCGTGCTGTAAAATGGCCGGACTTGCCCTTGAAGTGAAACGAAGGAAGCTGAGTCAGCCAGGCAAACCACTCTGGGGAATCAGGCTGCAAGTCTCTCGCCTGTACCGTTCCTTCAAGCATATCCATAACGAGATAGCGATTCTCTGTGCCCCTGATATGTTCAATGAGATTGTACAAACGTGGACGTGGCATCTTTTCCCTCTACGGCGTTACGTAACTGGAAAAAATTCGAGTTACGTAACGCGATATCACACGCTACTGAGCTGACGATCTGTTCATGCTTTGCTCTACACCTGCTCATACAATTTCCCACGAGCACCTTTCAGCTCCGCTTTGAGCTGGCGATTTTCCGCTGCCAGTGCCTTGATGCGTCGATCTTTGGCGGCCAGCAATACCTCCTTCGTTTTGTCCGTGCGAGCCTGGTGCTGTTGACGTTCTGCCCACTGTCGTTCAAGCCGTTCCTGGCCTTGCTGGGTACGCAATGCTTCAATGCGCTCTCGCACATCCTGATGCGCATAGAGATAGCTCTTGGTGACGCTCGCTGCCTTTGCCACCGTGTTGAAATTCACTGTCTGTTGCTCTCGCAGGAGTTGGTCAATGGCCTGGTGAACACGCTTCTGTGTCTCCTCGGCTTTGTGGTGAGCATACGCCAAGAGGCCGTGCGTGTTCGGCTGGGCTGTTGCTTCTTTACTCATGCTCGCTTTGCCCTTTCTGCTGGCGTGTATTCGCGTATGGCCTTGCCAGCCGGATGATGCAGGTCGCCTTTGCGGAGCACCTGGATCAGCGGCAAGACCCGGTTGAGCTTCTGTGTGTTACGCTCGACCCAGATCTCGCTGCCAGCTCGTTCACCTAGCTCAATCAGTTCGTGAAGTTCTCGTTCCTGCTTCTCAAATTGAGGCAAAAAATCAGGTGTCGTGCAGAAGTGACGGCAGGTGTAGCAGGGCGAATCTTGTGTCGGACAATGGGCTTTTTTCGGTTTGAAGCAGTAGCCGTCGGCGAGCCGAACCGCATCCAAGTTGGAGCGAATGTGTTCCCACTCGATCTCTTGCTCATTACCCAGGTGCTCTGCTGTTACTCCTTGTGGATGGCCTTGCACATCGATTCTTACTGCACCTTTGGCAAATGCCTGCTCCCATTCTTTCCGCATGGTCGTATCGAGAATTCTTGCGTACACCAGGGTCATCTCAGGTGACAAGTGAGCTAACCATTTTTGTACATGAGCCTTGCTCATTCCTGCGTTAATTAACTCGACAGCTTTTGAGTGACGAAACGCATGCGTTCCAAAGTGAAAAATATGCCCTGCCTCGCCCTTAATTTCATACGTTACCGCTAACCTGTTAAGAGCATCTTGAACCGATCTACCAGTGAGAGGACGACCAGCTCGCTTTTGAGTGATAGCAGGGAAAAGGTATCTCTGGGGATTCTCTTGGAGCGTGAACTTCTCTCGAATGAGCGAGCTTTGAGCAGTCACAAGGGCGGCAATTTCATCTGAAAGAGGACCTCTGTGGTCAAGGATATCCGTTTTGAGAATGTCCCCTTGTAACCCCCAGCCGCTAGATGAACGGGCGAGGCAGGTATCATAACGAAGATTGAGTACATCTGAGATCCGCCACCCGGAGGCGCGCAGAACAATTACTACAGGGAGATAGACGGCAGGGAGCTTTTCTATCTGCTCTTCTAGTTGAGCTAATACCTGCTCAGCAATATACTTAATTTTTGGCCTGCTCGGCTGGGGAGCGCTGCCAAGCTCATCTACCCAAATTAACTTGCTCACAGGAGTCAGTGGAGCGTCTGGACTTGATATCCGTTCAAGGTATTCAAGGAAATGTCTTACTGTAGGTACTCCCTCCCAGAGATATTTAGCACTCAATGGTTTGCCATCGATACCCTCTTTGAGATGAACATGCAGCAGATACGCTTCAATATCTGATCGGCTGAGCTGCAGAAAATCACCCACTGTTGGCTAACGCGGCACATAAAAATCCAAGAAAAAGCGGAGCCATCTCAAAACAATATCGCAGAAAACATGAGAACGTCTAATGAGCAGCAATTGAATGTATCGTTTGGTCAAAGCACGAAATGGCTGAGGAACTTTGGTAAAATTAAGCAGATGATCACTCCTATGCGCTGAATATCGTACTCCAGGGATCTTACGTACATCCCAGATATCTTTGGCAAACTCTGCTTCTACAGGGTCCGGATGCACCTCAGTAGAGTGCATGGCGAGACGTGAGATCATTTGCCCTTCTCCTTTCGTGTTGGCTGGCTCAACTGGAGTTGGGATTCTGCTTTTTTCCATTCTTGACGCATTTCCTCTTCGTCTGGATGCACGTAAAGTTGGTAGGTGTACTGGAATTGGGCATGTCCAGCGCGTTCTCGCAGCACTTCCGGACGCATTCCGTTTTTTGCCAGACTTGTTAAGGAGCTGTGACGCAAGAGATGGGCGTGGGCATCAATACCTGTCTTGTTTTTGATTCGCTGAAAAAGAGCATTGACTTCTGCATACTCCAGCGGCTGGCCCACGCGGGGTCCTCGAAGTTTGATGAAAAGATGGTTTGTTTCTACATCATCCGTATGAACGAGAACCAGGTAGTCGAGAATCTGATTGATCAAATCAGCGGATACATCCACGCTACGGCAGCTCGTCGGCGTTTTGATCTCTGCATCGTTAGAGAGCGGGCCTCGATCACACACATGAATTTTGCGTCCCTGCACGTCTACATCCTCGATCCACAGGGCAAGGCACTCTCCAACGCGAAGTGAACTCTGGTACAAGAGGGTAAGCAAGAGCTGATCACGGACGTTGTCACACGCATTGATCAGCATCTCAATTTGCTCTTTTGAGAGAGTCTTGGGATGCCCTCGTTGAGGTAGGCGCTGTTTGAGGAGCTTTTTTTCAACCCGTTTACCTTTAGCAATGTGATGCAAGAAGCTCTTGTACGATCGTGCTTTGGCTGGCAGATAAGTTCGCGTTTTCTCGTTGAGATTCGTGGCCAGGTCATCCTGCCGCCAGAGGTAGTCGTAAAAGCCTGAGACGGCTGTGATGATCAAGTTAATCGTTCGATTAGTACGAGCCTGAGCTACGGGCTGTGCAGGAAGCACTTTGAGCGACCGATACGGATTCTTCAGCCAGAGTACAAATCCTCCCAGATCATCGAGGGTGACCTGTTGGTAGTCAAGGTGCTGCTGTGTCAGGTAGGTAAAGTACAGTGATAGGCCATGTGCGTAGGAGCGCAGGGTATGACGTGCTCGACCAATTGCATCAAGATACTTGAGGTAGCGAACGACCGGAATGACCAGATCTCCACGCTCATCAACGACGACAGACCGTTTGTGATGGTACTGTTGTGTGACAATTTCTTGGACACGCATGAGGGTTTCCCCTTTCCAACTTCCTCATCAACCAGATAACCGCCTCGTGTCGTAGACGTTGAAGACTATCCTACAAGACTTTCGTTGTACCGTCAAGAGCTAGTGGAAAAGGGGGTATTTTTCTTCGTAGAAGACGATGAAGACATAGCTACTATCACCTTTTGATATATTCATCCATGGGGATAAGGCGGCGTTCCTTTTTTGGGGTGGGGAAAGGGGGAATGCTTGACAGTCAGTAGGCATAGTGGTACAATGACTACCATGAACAACAAGCAACTCAACCCAAATATTCGGGTGACACCACAGACCCGCAAGGATTTGAAGATTATTGCGGCTTATACCGGCGAAACCATGCTCGAAGTGGTGGCAAGATTGGCACGTCAGGAACGGGAGAAAATACAGGAAGGAGGGAAGCATGCTCAAAGCGTACAAGTACCGGATTTATCCCAATAAAGCCAGCGCTCAGAAACTCCAATGGGTGCTTGATCGTTGCCGGGAACTCTACAATGCTGCTCTCCAAGAACGCAAGGAAGCCTACAAGTATGCGGGCAAGACGATAGGCGTCTACGAACAGAAGCGCGATCTGGTCGAAATTAAGCAGATACGCCAAGAGTATCAAGATATTGGTTCCCATGTCTTACAAGACGTGGTGTTTCGGCTTGAAAAGGCTATGCAAGCGTTCTTTCGGCGCGTGAAAGAAGGTTCCAAACCAGGCTACCCGCGTTTCATGGGGCCCAACCGCTACGACTCGTTCTGCTATCCCGATAAAGCCGGATGGAAGATTGAAGGGTGCACACTTCATCTCTCCAAGATAGGAGAGATCAAAGTCAAGCTTCATCGCCCTCTCGAAGGGAAGGTGAAGACTGCTACCATCAAACGAGAGGGCGATCACTGGTACGTGACAGTGCGCCGCTTCGGCGCTTGTTTCGATAACTCCATAGGAGTAGAAGGTCGAGAGCAAATACCCTTCTAGGATAACTGGCTTACCTGGCACCGAAAGGCAAAGGGAACCACAGCATGCCAGTAAAGCGGTTAAGCATGAAGGTCTGTAATGCGATGCACCGCAAATCCTGTACGCATGGTGAAGCCTGAATTGGTTAAACTCTAGCTCCCAACGATGCAATACCACATCCGTCGCACCATACCTGAAGCGGCGACACCGTAATACGCATTCGCATTTCTGAATGTGAAAATAGCTAGCCGAAGGTTACGACTAGTGAATGCTCTCTACGGTGAGTGACCTATAATGAATAGGCTGAAGGAAGCGAACGGAGCACCTAAACGTACTACACGTCGAACAAGCGTAAATGCGGGATAACCTACGGGTGGAGACACCTATGGTTACGGAACCCCCATAGTAGAGAGTGTTGCAAGACACAAACGAAGGGGCAGTTCTTGAAAGAGAACGCGAGCTAACCCTTTGATAAAGGTTAGCAGGGTAGGTATCGGTAAGCTCTATACGAGAAGGTATGCGTAATGCAAACAGCCAAGGCGTATCTAGAACTTATCCGTGAGCGAGGCAAGAAAGGTTTGCCTTTGGAACGGGTCTACAGGCAGCTGTTCAATAGGGACATCTTCCTCACAGCCTACGGAAAGATTTATCGGAACACTGGCGCAATGACGCACGGAGTTACCGATGAAACCCCCGATGGCATGTCGCTAGAAAAGATTGATACCATCATCAAAGTGTTACGAGATGAACGACATCAATGGCTTCCGGCACGACGGACGTACATCCCAAAGAAAAATGGGAAGAAACGACCGTTAGGCATGCCCGTGTGGACAGATAAGCTAATTCAGGAAGTCATACGCCTCATTCTTGAAGCCTATTACGAACCCCAATTTAGCGACCATTCACACGGGTTTCGCCCTGAGCGCAGTTGTGCAACTGCACTCAGAGAAATCTATTACAATTGGCATGGAACCACATGGTTTATTGAGGGAGATATCTCGCAGTGCTTTGATAAACTCAGCCATGAATTGCTCCTCCAAACAGTGGGCGAGAAAATTCAAGACGGAAGATTTATCCATCTCTTGCGAGAGCTCTTCAGTGCAGGATACATGGAAGACTGGACGTTTAATCAGACGCTAAGCGGGGTACCGCAAGGTGGCATTGTTAGCCCCATCCTCTCAAATATTCTGCTCGATAAGTTGGACAAATTTGTGGAAACCGTTCTTATCCCAAGATACACCAAAGGGGATAAAAGAAGAGTCAATCCGAAGTATAAAAACCTTTTGAATGGCTCTTACCGTCAGCGCCAAAAAGGAAACGCAGAGGAAGCAGAGAGGTTGAGAAAACAAGCTCAAACTCTGCCGTCTCAAATGATGGATGACCCCGAATACCGCCGCCTCAAATACGTCAGGTATGCCGACGATTTCCTTCTTGGGTTCATTGGCCCAAGGTCGGAAGCAGAAGAAATCAAGCAGGCTCTGCGAGACTTCCTACGAGACGAACTCAAGTTGGAACTCACAGAAGAGAAAACGCTTATCACACATGCGAGAAGTGAAGCTGCGCGATTTCTAGGATACGAAGTCACAATCATACAAGAAGATAAGAAACGATGCAAGTCGATACAGGGCTACGAACGTAGAAATATCAACGGAAAGATTGGACTACAAGTACCCAAAGACGTAATTGAGAAGAAATGTGAACCCTACTTGCGGAGACAGGAGGCGATACATCGAGCCGAGTTAGTACAAGAGAGTGATTTCTATAACATCACGAGGTACCAAGCGGAGTTCAGAGGCATCGCCAACTACTATCGCCTGGCTTACAACATGCACACACTTCGTAAGCTGAAGGGGGCCATGGAAATCTCATTAACGAAAACACTGGCACATAAATTCAAGGTGTCAGTGCCGAAGATATATGAGAAATATGGAGTCGAGCTAGTGATAGACAACAAGAAGTTCAAAGGGCTTCAAGTCAGTATACCACGACAAGATAAGAAACCGCTGGTAGCCACATGGGGAGGTGTGTCGCTATCATGGGATATTAAGGCAACCCTAGAGGAACAACCACCGCACGTATGGACAGGAAGGTCAGAACTTGTGCAGAGGCTCCTGGCAGATTTCTGCGAAATCTGTGGAAGCTCTCAAGATGTAGAAGTACATCATGTGCAGGCAATGAGAAAACTCCATGAACACCCAGGGAGGCCAAAACCAGAATGGGTGAAGAGGATGATAGCCCTCAAACGGAAGACGTTGCTCCTCTGCAAAAGGTGCCATGAGGCAGTCGAACACGGACTACCCATTACACGTCCTATAATCAGTCTCACGGAAGTCAAAGCCCGACGAAAGGCCAAAGCTCCGATACTGGAGAGCCGTGTGCGAGGAAACCCGCAAGCACGGTTCGGTGAGGGGAGGTCGGAAAAGGAATGAAGAAATATCATCACCTCGCCGGCCCCCTACTCTACTTCTCTTGCGAAGTGGAACAACCGGAGCCGTTGCCAGTGGTTGAAAACGAGATCGCTATAGACTTGGGAGTCACCCACTTTGCCGCGTTGTCAGATGGAACCTTCATCGAAAGCCCACGCTACTACAGAGTGTCTCAAA
>WNGK01006582.1_pt1 | contig 12217 bp, 10 predicted proteins | sample 5400601 | NCBI WGS metagenome assembly WNGK01 (sample SAMN13153376, study PRJNA577476) | soil metagenome | isolation source: 60 cm soil or saprolite under Garry oak tree replicate 1 | place: USA:California | collected 2016-06-15
TTTGCTCCACCCTTCTTTCAGGCCCCGCCTCGCGGCGAGTGTTATTCCACCCTTGCGCTTCACTAACCCTTCGTCTCCATCAGACTGGGTAGAGGGCTTTCACCTCCGAGCTGTTGAACATGCTTGGCACACAAGAAAATAGGCCGCGCTTTCACGCGGCCTGCTGGAACTTTCTCGACACCAGAGGTGTCCGGTTCGCTACTTTGGAGGTTCGGCCGGCTTGGGTGCCGGAGGTTTCGCCGTCCCCGCGCCGGGCCTCGGAGCGGCCGGCTTTGCAGCGCCAGTCGTCGGTGCAGCCACGCCCGACTGCACGTTGTAAAGATCAACCACCGCCTTGGTAATATCCAATCCCTCGCCTGCAATCAGGACCGGACCCTGCGGCCAGGCCTTCGAGGTATCGATGATCATGCCAAAGCCGTTTTCCTGTGAGTATTTGACGACGACAGGAGCCACCTTCTGCAGTATGCGGCTGAATATTTCCTGCTGCTGGTTGCCGAAGTCTTCCTGCGCATCCTGAACCGCGCGATCGAATACTTTCTGCTTGGTCTCGATCTGCTTCTTCAGCGTGGCCAATGCCTCTTCGTTCAGCTTGTCTTGCTGCGTCGTCAACTGCTTCTTCAGGCCCTCAAGCTCGTCGTTCTGGGTCTTCAATTCACTCTGCTTGGGTTCGAACTTTTTTTGCAGAGCTTCGAGGTCGCGGCGTCCTTCGTTGCTCCCGAAGACGGCACCTTCCACGTTGATGGCTCCGACCTTAGTGCCGGTGCTCGGGGCAGTCGTGGTTGCGGCAGTAGCAGCCGGGCTCGCAGGCGTGGCGGCCGGGCTGGATGGTGTGGCGGCGCTACCGGTTTGGGCCAATGCGGAAATCGTTAAGGTAACCGCAATGGCCAGAAGAATTCGTAGAAGCTTGCTTGTCATTGGATCGGTTGAACTCCTTGGAACATGGTTCCGGGAATGAACTTCGAGATCGCTCTCAGATCGCTTCTTCAGTCAACGCTGGGCCGCACTGAATGAGGTCTCCGCGATTAGCGGCCGCCGTCGGAAAAGGCGCAAGATTGCCAGCATCACACGCCGACCTTGCGGGCGTGCCGTCCACCGTCACCACGGATAACTTGATCGCGTGGATCGTTCATATTATAGAGACCGCACTCTTAGCCCGTCAATCCAAGTCAGAGCCCCAAAACTAGAGCCGCAAACCTAGAACGTCGTCGCCACCGTGAACCGGAAAGTCTTGCGTGGCTCCCTCAACAAGAAACTGGGAGCGTACGTATTCACTGCCAGGTGATAAGTGTAGTCCCCAGCCGCGCCAGCTGGGAACATGGCGCGCGTAATGGGGATTGGCGGGTTCGCCGGACCGTCGAGCCGCAGCGGATTGTAGGCCCAGTAGATGCGGAAGGGCGCATTAACCACCGGCAGGAACATTTGCAGTTCGAGTCCCGTAGAGATGCGCGGCTTCCAGTTCGTCGAGCTCAATACCTGCAGGTTCTGGGAAGGCTTCGGGTTCAGGATGCTTCCACCCTGACAGTTATAGCCCGTATCGAGGGTCGGACATCCGAATGGCGTACCGATCACTAAATCATATTGCTGAGTTGCGATTTGCAATTGCGAAGGCCGGACGATCGCGTCGATGCCTGAGTCCACGAAGGGAGCGATCACCACCGGTCCGGCGATCGTAATCCGGTACTCCAGGTTCGTCCACATACTCAGGTCGCCGCCAGGGAACACGATCTGGTCCACCGGAATTGGTATGGTCCAGTTCCCCTGCCGCGGGTTGGCCGGGTTCTTGGGAACCGGGGTTCCGTCGGGATTCGTCAGGGTGATGACGTTCGAGCTGGGCAGAAATGCCACCGGCGATATCGACCGAATATCGAAGCCGCGAATGTCGTTTTCGCCGCCCATGAAAGACCGCTGGAACGGGGGCGCTACCAGGCCTGCATAACCGCTGATAAACGACCCGTTCAGGGTGTAGCCGATCGCATTGCGGTGGTTCTGTATGGGAATGAATTGTTTGTACTGCACGATGGGGCGGACGGAACGGACCGTCCCACCCAGACCTGCCAACTCCATCCCCAGCGTCATCTGATGCCCCTTGTGCGGGGAGATTCCGCTATCCAGCGTATTGAATGAGAAGTTGGGGAAAATCTTGCTGGTGATAATTCCATTCACCGCATTCGGTCCCGAGATGCCCCGGAATGCTATGAAATCGAACAGGCTTTTAGACGCTGTACTAAGAGCGATCAAACTTGACCGGTCCAGCGAATAGGTCATGCCCAGACGCTTGAACGAACGGCGCAGCGGATAACTCATCGAAGTGGTAAAGCCCACGCTCGACTGCGAGTAGTTCTGCAAATTTTGCAACTGGGCGGCAGGCAGATTCAAGTTCTGTCCGCTGAAGATGGAAAGCTGCTTCGCCTGGTTATAGCTGATCTTGTTACCGAACACCGTGAAACCAAACTGCAGCGGGCGATCGAACATGTAGGGCTGGGTAAAGCCGAACATTACGCTGCGCGCCAGGTTTCCCAGGCTGATCTGAAGTTGCAGGGTTTCGCCGCGGCCCAGGAAGTTGTTGGTGGAGTAATTCAGCCCGATGAACGCCCCTTCCAACCCGCTGACGCCACCGTTGAGCCCAATGCTGTTCTTGCCTCTCTCGTGCACCTTCAGCGTCAGATCCACTTGTCCATTTTTCTCGTCCAGCTTCTTTTCCGTCACATTGGGATCGTCCGGCTTGATCTGGTCGAAATAAGAAAGCTGGTTCAGGCGGAGCAGACTCAGTTCCCACAGACGGGAGTCGTAGACGCCGCCCTCTTCAAGAGCTAATTCGCGGCGGATCACTTTGTCGCGAGTGGTCGTGTTGCCCGTGAACTCGATGCGGCGCACATAGAACTGCTTACCCTCGTCGATGTCGATCTCCAGAAATGCGAGTTTCTTGTCGTCATCAAAGGTAGTGGAGGGGACGCCCGTGTAGTTGATATAGCCATACTGGCCGTAGGCTTTCCGCAGAGCCTCCAGGCCTTTGGCGACCTTGTCGCGGCTGAACAGGTCCCCGTCCTTGAGCGGGAACAGGGAGCGCAGCGCAGCCGTGTTGGAAATGGCTTTGTTGTTCTTAAAGGTGATTTTGCCCAGGTGGTACTTGTCGCCTTCTTCGATGGGCATTGTAATGTCCACGGCCTTGCCAGGGCCCGCCTGCATCAGGGGAATGTGAACGCCTTTGTGTCCTGTATCGTGGATTTCCGTCTTGGGATCGTTCACCACAACCTTGAAGTAGCCTCGGTTCTGGTACTCCGCCCGCACCCGCTCGGTATCTTCTTCCAACTTGGTGGCGTCGTAGGTCTTGGAGAAAATGTTCTCCAGGAAGATGGAATGCGGAATGCCGATCGGCTTCAGATTTTTCATCGCGGCACGCAGAGTCCGCGTCTTGATGTTCTTGTTGCCGTCGAACTTGATTTTGCCGACTTTTACCTTCGGTCCTTCTTTCACTACAAATGTGATGCCGACCGCAGCGGGAGGAATCTGCCGCACTTCCGAGCGGATGTTGGCGAACTGGCGGCCATGCTCGGAGAGCAGATTCTTGATCGAAACTTCCGCCTTCTTGATGCGCGTAGGATCGTACTGACTCTCGACCACGAGGCCGACCTTGTCCTGCTTGAACCGGTCAAGGACATCGCTATTGGAGACCGAACTGAGGCCCGCATAGTTGATTTCGCGGATCGTCGGCTTTTCCTTTACGGCAACGGTGATCCGCCAGCCCTTCGGGGTCTGCTCGCGCGTGAACTTGATGTCTTCGAAGTATCCCGTGTTCCACAGGGAGTTGAAGTCGCGTTCCAGGGCTGCCGCGTCGTAAACATCCCCAGGTTTGGTAAAAATGCGGGCACGGATCGTTTCAGCGGGAATACGGCGGTTGCCGCTGACGACAATCTCCGAAACAACGTCAGTCTGCGCCCAGGTTAACGTCGCGCTCATCATCAGGAGCGCGGCCAGCGCATTGCAAAATGTGCGCGCACACCACCCCACCCTTGGCCAAGGCCGTTGAAATGAAGAAGATGGCACCGACTCGGCCCTCAGAAGGCGGGGGCGCTTGGGCACAACAAGGTTCTCCGAATGAAAGCGAAAAGGAATCGCTACGACCTCAGCCTCTGGGATGTGAGAAAACTGTCATTATACGGTAGCGCAAGCGAAAGCGTCCAAGCCGCAACTCTTTCTGTCAAATCCTGCAGGATCGGCAAAACCTGCGGTTGCTTCATTGGGATGGCTTGGATAACTCTACCTCAACCAAGACGGAATAAAACGTGGCTGAGTTGCCCATGTCGGTAAGTTTTTCTGATGTGAGGCTGTTAATGCTCTGGAAACCTGGGGTCATCTTCGCCCAATTGAGTCTGGCGGAGACGACTCCAGGCTGAACTTTGCCATCAACCCGTGCCTTCAGCAGGATGTCCCCCCGGTGATTGAAGACGCGAACCTGGTCGCCATCCCCAATGCCACGTGCCTTTGCGTCCTCTGAAGAAATCTCCAGCAGCCCTGGTTCTTCCATCTCCTGAACTGAAGGCACGTTCGAAAACGTCGAATTCAGGAAATTGTCGGACTTGCGGGCCAACAGTTCCAGTGGAGGCGCGCTCTCCTTCTTACCGTGCCGCGATTCAGTCGGCGGTGTAAAATCGGCCACAGGATCGAGCCCCAAAGCCTTCACCGCCTCACTGTAAAGCTCAGCCTTCCCCGAAGCCGTCTGAAAGCCGCCACTCGCGAAAGGAAGAAAAGGATCGGGTTCTGTGGAGCGGGCGCCCCCGCCCGCGTCTTTCTGCCCCTCAAAATTAATTCGCACCTGCCCCCGCTCGAGCCGGTCTCGACTGATCCCCTGAAGCCACGGATCCTTCGACTCCAGAGCCGAATCGATCATCTCGTCCACAGTCTCCCCGAAGCAGTCTTCCGCGAATCCCATGCGCTGCGCCAGCGCGCGAAAAACTTCGACATTCGAACGGCACTCCCCCAGCGGCGCAATCGCCTGATTCGAAACCTGCAAATAGTAGTGCCCATAGCCTTTCTGCAAATCTTTGTGCTCGAAGAACGTGGTCGCCGGCAGCACAATGTCAGCATAGTCCGTCGTGTCGGTAAAAAATTGCTCGTGCACCACGGTGAAAAGATCCGTCCGGAGCAGTCCGCGAACCACTTCGTTGTGCTCCGGACAAACCGCCGCCGGATTCGAGTTGTACACAAATAAAGCCTTCACGGGCGGGTCATTCAAAGTATTGAGCACCCGCCCCAGTTCGACCATGTTGATAGTTCGGGCTTCACGTCCCAGCGCCGTCTGCATCAGATCGGGGCGCTTCAAGGCCTGCGTATTCAGGTCCACGGCTCCACTGAGCGACATCTGGAACCCGCCGCCAACTTCTTTCCACGATCCCGTGATGCAGGGCAGCATGGCGATCGCGCGGGTCGCCATTCCTCCGCGCTCGGAGCGTTGCACGCCGTAGTTCAGCCGAATCGCCGCTGGCCGGACCGTTGCGTACTCGCGCGCCAGTTGGCGAATATCGTCGGCCGCGATCCCTGTCCATTGCGCAACGCGCTCAGGCGGATATTCCTTCACCTTTTCCCGCAGTTGTTCGAACCCCAGCGTGTACTTCGCAACATAGTCGGCATCGTGTCGATTTTCGCCGATGATGACGTGCATCAGGCCCAGCGCCAGCGCCGCATCCGTACCTGGATTAATCGGCAAGTACCAATCCGCGCATTCCGCCGTCCGCGTCCGATACGGATCGATCACCACCAGCTTCGCCCCGTTCCTCCGCGCCTCCGCGATGAAGGGCCACAAGTGCACGTTATTGCCGTGGATATTCGAGGCCCACGCAATGATGTATTTGGAATGGCGGAACTGCTCCGGCTCAGTCCCAAGCTTCACGCCCAGAACCGACTTCAATCCCGCCTCGCCAGCCGCCGAACAAATCGTCCGCTCCAGCTGCGAAGCCCCCAGCCGATGGAAGAATCGCCGGTCCATCGACGCGCCGTTGAGCGCCCCCAGAGTCCCGCCATAGGAATAAGGCAGAATGCCCTCGCTCCCAAACTCCGCCGCAACCGCGCGCAGCCGCGAAGCAATCTCCTCCAGCGCCTCATCCCACGAAATCCTCTGCCAGCTTTGTGTGTGAATAGCTTGTGTGGGGACAGTCTGTGTGGAAAAAGTTTGTGTGGGGACAGCCGCCCTCGGCTGTCCATGCGGAGCGAAGCTCCGCTGCCCCGCCACCGGTCCCTTAGCCCCAATCCTCCGCATCGGATACAGCACCCGGTCCGGCGAATAAACCCGATCCAGATACTTCGCCACCTTGGCACACAAAAACCCGCGCGTCACCGGATGCTCCGGATCACCCTGAATCTTTGTGGCGCGGCCGTCCTGCACAGTGATCAGCACCCCACAAGCATCAGGACAATCGTGCGGACACGCGGCATGGACAACCTGCTTCATGACCTTCAATTATATGGGAGCATCAGGCTGTGCGCCGCGCAGGAATAGCACTTCGTAAAAGTGGGAATGTGGGGACAGCCGCCCTCGGCTGTCCCCTGGCCGCAGGCCAGAGGTTTTTTCGATGCAGAATTCCGAAATCCAACCCTGACGAGAAACTACTTCAGCTCCAGCACTTCCTTCTCTTTCCCCTTGCTCATCTCTTCCATCTTCTTGATCTCGCCGTCGGTCAGCTTCTGAATCTCATCCAGCGAGCGCTTCTCTTCGTCCTCGGAAATCTTCTTGTCCTTCAGCGCCTTCTTGATGGCGTCGTTCCCGTCGCGGCGAATGTTGCGGACGGCCGTGCGATGCTCTTCCAGCACGCGGTGTAGATGCTTCACCATATCCTGCCGGCGCTCCTGAGTGAGCGGCGGAACCGGCACTCGAATCAGCTTGCCGTCGTTCATCGGATTCAATCCCATATCTCCGGAGCGGATCGCTTTTTCAATCGCCCCCAGCTGCGACTGGTCGAAGGGTTGCACCGTGATCAACTGCGGTTCAGGCGCGTGCACTTGCGCCACCTGGTTCAAAGGCATCTGCGAACCGTAATAATCCACGTTGACGCCATCGAGCATGTGTACCGAGGCGCGCCCCGTCCGCACCCCCGCCATTGCCTTGCGGAAATCTTCGACCGCCTTGTCCATCCGCGTCTTGAGGTGAACTCGAATCTCTCTAAGAGGCCCGCTATCAGCCATGGCTCTGCTCCATTGAACACGTCAGGAATCGAAACGTTGAATTATAAACCGAACCAGAAATCAGGCCACGGATTTGCACCGATCACACGGATTCTTGGCATTTCTGATCCGTGACGATCCGTGAAAATCCGTGGCCGATTTGGCTCGCCCCGGATGTTACTCGCCTACGCTCGCCGCATGCGCGCTCACCCTCGATCCAATCTTCTCGCCCAGCACCACGCGCCGGATATTGCCGTGGTGGTTCAGGTTAAACACGATGATGGGCAGGTTGTTGTCCTTGCACAGGCTGATAGCGGTTGAGTCCATCACTTTGAGGCCCAGCTTCAGAACATCCATATAGGAAATGTGGTTGAATTTCTTGGCGCCGTCGACCTTCATCGGATCGGCGTCGTAGATGCCATCGACCTTGGTGGCTTTGAGAATCGCATCGGCCTTGATCTCCATGGCGCGCAGCGACGCTGCGGTATCGGTGGAGAAATACGGATTGCCCGTGCCGCCGGCAAAGATCACCACCCGGCCCTTCTCCAGGTGACGAATCGCGCGCCGCCGGATGAACGGCTCGGCTACTTGCTTCATCTCGATCGCCGACTGCACGCGCGTATACACGCCCTGTTTCTCCAGCGCATCCTGCAACGCCAACGCGTTGATGACGGTGGCGAGCATGCCCATGTGGTCGGCGGAAACACGGTCCATGTCCTTGGCCTGCTGCGCCACGCCGCGAAAAAAATTCCCTCCGCCCACAACGATAGCGAGTTGCACACCCAGCTTGTGAACGTCGGCGAGTTCCGCCGCGACCTCGTGGATGCGCGCCGTATCCACACCAAATCCCTGATTGGCAGCCAGGGCTTCTCCAGAAATCTTGAGCAGAACGCGTTTAAAGGCAGGAGTTGTAGTCATGAGGGGATCTCGTAGCGCACGCCTTAACTGTAGCGCCGGCGTCCCCGCCGGCTGTCGCGAGAGCCTGCCCTGAGCTTGTCGAAGGGGCGTCCCGCCCTCGCATTCCCAGACAAAAAAAAGGCACCCATCGGGCGCCCCTGAATCACTCGCCTTTCGGCTCTGTCGGCTTCGTGACCGCGACCGTCTCGCCAACGTCACCCACCTTGAAGCGCGCAAATCTTCGCACCGCAATGTTCTCGCCCAGCTTACCCACCTTGGCCGCGATCAGCTGCGAGATCGAGATGGTCTGGTCCTTGATAAAGGGCTGCTCCAGCAGACAGACCTCTTCGTAGAACTTTTCCATCTTGCCGGTAACCATCTTCTCCGCAATGTTCGCGGGCTTGCCGCTGGCGATCGCCTGAGCCAGGAAGATGTCTTTCTCGCGCTCAAAGTCCGCCTTGGTCACGTCTTCCTTGCGCACGAATTTCGGATCGCTGGCTGCAATGTGCATTGCGATGTCGTGCACCAGTTCTTTGAAGTCCTCGGTGCGCGCCACGAAGTCGCTCTCGCAGTTCACTTCGACCAGCACACCAATCTTGCCGCCGGCGTGAATGTACTGGGCCACCGATCCTTCGCTGGTCACGCGCGCCGCTTTCTTCGCTGCAACCGAAACGCCCTTCTTACGCAGGATCACGACCGCCTGCTCCATGTCGCCCTTGGCTTCGGTCAGAGCCTGCTTGCAATCCATCATCGGCGCCCCGGTCTTCTCCCGGAGGTCCTTCACCTGCGTTGCAGAAATATTCACTGTAGTCGTACCCATATTAAAGTCCTTCTTACGATTAGATGCTGCTCTACAAACTTGGACCCGCGCCAGACGACCCGCGCGGGTCCAATTTACCCGGGTTTTACTGGCCACTGGCCACTGACAATTGGCCACTGCTCTTAAACCGTCTGACTCTCCGCCTTGGGCAGCTCGGCCTCTTCGTTCGCCACCGGCTTCTTGTGCGTTCCGGGACCCAGCACCTGTTCCATGCTGATATCTTCGCTGGCGTCGATCCCGCTTTCCTCGACATGGACCTCGCTGGCCGCACTCTCAGCCGCCTGCGCCGCATCCGACGCCGCTTGCATGTCGGCAACCTGCTTGTCGGTCATCAACTGCGCGCCCTCGGCAATCGATTCCGAAATCTTCGAGGTAAACAGCCGGATCGCCCGCAGCGCATCGTCGTTGCCGGGGATCACATAATCCACTTCGCTCGGATCGCAATTCGTGTCGACCACGGCGACCACCGGAATGCCTAGCTTGCGGGCTTCTCGAACTGCGATCTGTTCTTTGTTCGAATCAATCACAAAAATCGCATCCGGCAACCGGCTCATATTCTTGATACCCGCCAGGTTGGCCTGCAAATGTTTGCGCTCGCGTTCGAGCTTGATAACTTCCTTCTTGGGGAGCAGCTCGTAGCGGCCGTCCGTGGCCATCTCGTCGAGCTCCTTCAGACGCTTCACCGACTTCTGCACCGTGACCCAGTTGGTGAGCAGTCCACCCAGCCAGCGCTGGTTGATGTAGAACATGCCGCAACGCTGCGCTTCTTCGGCAATCGCGTCCTGCGCCTGGCGCTTAGTGCCGACGAACAGCACAATGCGGCCGTCATTCGCCAGATCCTGCACGAACTTCGACGCCTCTTTGAACATCTTCAGCGTCTTCTGCAGGTCGATGATGTAGATCCCGTTGCGCTCTCCGAAGATGAATTCCTTCATCTTGGGATTCCAGCGCTTGGTCTGATGCCCGAAGTGGACGCCCGCTTCGAGCAACTCCTTCATGGTGATAGTAGCCAATGAACCTCCTCTTTAGTCTGCATCCTTTGCGCCATCGTGCCGCTCCGGATTGCCATTCCCGCCCCGTACCGAGGCACGGGAAGAATTGAACACCCTAAAACCAGCTGTCGGCTTTCAGCCGTCAGCTCTCAGCAAAGATCCAAAGCACTTGTCATTCCGAGCGAAGGCGTCTTTCAGCCGGAGCGAGGAATCTCGGTCGCATCTGCACTCGCCCAGCGGCAACTCACGCTACCGCTTGCTGAACTGGAACCGCTTGCGGGCGCCCTTCTGTCCGTACTTCTTGCGCTCTTTCCCGCGCGAGTCGCGGCTGACCATGCCCTCGGACTTCAGCTTCTTGCGCAGTTCCGCATTGAACTGCATCAGGGCGCGCGCAATCCCGAGCTTCACCGCGTCGGCCTGGCCGCGCACGCCGCCGCCCAGCACGCTGGCAATGACGTTAAACGAAGCTGCCGTATCCGACGACGCTAGCGGAGACTTCGCCGCCGAACGCTGCGCCGGAGTCACGAAATATTCCTCAAAGGCGCGCCCGTTCACCTTGAAATCGCCGCTGCCCGGACGCAAATACACACGGGCAATCGCCGTCTTGCGGCGTCCCGTTCCGTAGTATTGAACTAGCTCTGCCATTTAGCTCCTAGCCTCTAGCTCCTAGCCTCTGGCTCAAACCAGAAGCGGAGTTCCATAAGTCTTGTCATGCTGAGCGTAGCCGCTTTTCAGGCGGAGCGAAGGATCTCAGTCTCCTCGAACCGTGCCTACGCTCTTACTTCCAGCTTCAAATCCTGCGGCTTCTGCGCCTGGTGCGGATGCTTGTCGCCCTTGTACACGTTCAGCTTCGACAGCATGTGCGCCGCAAGTTTGTTCTTCGGCAGCATGCGCTTCACCGCCGACTCAATCACCGCCTCCGGCTTGCGCACCAACCGCTTCTTATAATCTTCGGTGCGCAGACCGCCGGGATATCCCGTGTAGTGGTGATACTGCTTCTGCTCCGCCTTCATGCCGGTCGTTCGGATCTTCTCGGCGTTGATCACGATCACGTGATCGCCGGTATCGAGAAACGGCGTGTATCGCGGGTTTTCTTTCCCTATGAGGATGCGCGCGACCTGCGAAGCCAGGCGCCCGAGCGTTTGCCCGTCCGCATCCACGACGTACCACTTGCGCACAATTTCCCCCTCTTTGGGGAAATAGGTTGACATCGGAAATCTCCCAGATTGAAAAAACTGCGAAAGAAGACCGCTCGTTGATTCCCTAGCGAGGACGCCAGGCCATCAGGCGGGCAACCACACGACTACCAAGTCCTTACGATAGCGTAATCTGCAAAGAATTGTCAACGCTGGGTTACTTCAAATCCACCGGTGGTAAGGTAACCGTCGGAGGACGGTGTTCAGGCGCCAAGCATTCTTGCAGTCTCCCTAATCCGTCCTTGAAAATCTCTCCCTGAACCGTAGCGCCCTTCGATTCTTCCAGTACCTTCCCAGACCCTAAGAATGCGGCATGCAATCCCCGGCGCCTGTGTTATATTTTGCGCCATGTTGAAACGCCGACCGCTCACGGCGTGCTTGACAGTCATCATGTTGCTTTCGCCGCTCATTGCCCGGGCCGGCGATGAGACAGGTGAACCCGCCCCGCCCTTCCGCGCCAAAACCACAACCGGCGAGCAATTCAACAACGATTCCATCAAAGGCAAAGTTGTTCTGTTCGAGTTTTGGACCACCTGGTGCAAGTACTGCGAGGAAGAAGCTTCGCTCGTCGATGACCTCGCCAAGGAATTCAGTGGGAAAGGTTTGATCGTTCTCGCAGTTGACGTTCTCGAACCAGATCAGAGAGTTAAGAAGTATCTTGTCGAACACCCACGTACGGTTCCGATCGTGCTCACCAAAGACACCAACCTAGCCGCCATGTATAACGCCCAAGTCTATCCGATCTATGTGGTAATCAACCGCGACGGCAACATCGCCGCCGAACAGCGGGGATCTGCCGGAGAGCGAGGCCTGCGCCGCCTGCTCAGGCGCGCAGGGTTAGAAGCAGATCGATAGTCTTAGTAGCGCCGGCATCCCGCCGGCTGTAGCGGGGGCGTCTCGCCCGCGCGGGTTATACCATTCAGAGCACTATTCATAAGCCAACGCGTCAATCGGATCTCTTTGCGCCGCCTTCAACGCCGGATACAAAGCCCCCGCCAGCGCGCCCACAACCGCAATCACCGCCGCCCGCAACACCCACTCGTTGCTCCAGAACAGCCGCAGCACCGGCTTTTCAAACATGATCGCGCGGCGCGTCACTGCACTCAGGACAATCCCCGCGACGATCCCAACCACCGCCAGCAGCATCGTCTCCCGCA
>WNGK01006583.1_pt1 | contig 12217 bp, 13 predicted proteins | sample 5400601 | NCBI WGS metagenome assembly WNGK01 (sample SAMN13153376, study PRJNA577476) | soil metagenome | isolation source: 60 cm soil or saprolite under Garry oak tree replicate 1 | place: USA:California | collected 2016-06-15
ACGACGCAGCACCGTCGGTTACTGGGAAGCGAGAAGAGCGTCTGCCGGCTGCTTTGGCCATGGCCGCCACTGCTTGATCACCGCAGGAGGAGGGCTTCCCTCAACTGGTTCCTCCGAAGCCTCGCAGGTGCTGAACCTTTTGATACAATGTGCCCGACGGTGCAAGGAAGAGGTATAAAATTGGTGAAAGAGGACTGGAAACCCGTCGGTTCCGGTCGGTTCCGCGAGCAGACCCGGGATGCCGAAGCCGTCCCGGGTCTGTTTCTTGCTCTTCTCATCCAGCATCTGCCCACGTCCGTTTCTCTCCTCTGCACAGAGGTCAACTCCAGGCGCCCCTGGTTCAGCAGTGGGAACGTCATCTTTCCCATCAGGGACGACTCGATGAACTTTTCCTTCTGTTCTCAGACTCCAAAAAAGCAGAAGAGGATCAAGCGGCTCTCTCCCATCAAAGTCATCGCATCAGATGCGGGAGGGGAAGGAACCAGCGTTGCTCTCCTGTGATTTCGCCAGCCTGGTTCTGGGATGCGGGAAGCCGCCAAGCCGGTTCCTTTTCCTTTCCGCGGCCTGCGGCTCACCTAGCCGTCTTGCATCGGTGCATCGAGGAATTCGGTGAGCATCGGCAGCAGCAGGTGGGTACGCGTCATGATCCCATGATAGGGGGGCGCCCAGCCCACATGCGTCGTGGCAGGCGCAGGCCGTCGGCATCCCCGACCAGGATCAGGGTGGGGGTTGTGAGTGCCGCCACGCCTGCTGTCCAGTCGTAGTCGGACGTCGTCAGTTGCCTCACCTTGGCCACCACGGTCGGCCAGGCTTCGGGCACAGGCGAGGTCCGCAGATAAGCGTCGTGGATTGGAGTTCCGGCGAACGCTTCAGCACTGATCGCGCTCATGGCTGCCAGGTCTTCGGGGTACCAGCCATCCCTTTTGAAGGCGGTCGAGGCCAGCGCCAGTTTGCGCACCACCTCCGGGTGCCGGATGGCGGTTTGCAGCGCGACGCCGCCTCCCAGAGAATAGCCGAACATATCGGCTTGGGCAAGGCCCAGGTGCCTGATCAGGGCGGCGAGATCGTCGGCCATCAACTCGTAGCGCAGTGGGCGATCAATGTCGGCGGTATGCCCGTGTCCTTGCAGCTCCACGGCGATGACGCGTCGCGTCGTGGCCAGCTTGGGCACCAGCTCCCCCATCGCCTCGATGGTCCAGAAGGCGCCGGGAAGCACCACCAGCGGCTGCCCGCTCCCGTGGAGCTCGTAGTAGAGATCCAGACCGTTGACCCTTGCGTAGCTGCCCCTCTGGTTCTTGTTGGTAGTCATGCCAATCACTCCATGTCTTCTCAATCTCGTTGCACGAAGTCGTGGGTCTGCACGACCATGCGGTGTCCAACGAGTTCGCGTCTGGTCGTCTTTCCCTCGCTGCTCTGTGCGTTTCCTGCGAGCGCATCCGCTTCTGTTGCTATTCTAATACCATGAAGCAAGCACAACGAGAAGGCAGATCCACTGCGACCTCCTCCTCCCAAAACCTAACTGGACTGACCACTAGTGGTCAGTCCGCTTTGCTTTTAGGGAGGTGGTATACTGAGCCAAAACGGAGAATGACCATGCCCCAGCAGCCAGCAGTGACCTTGACCGAGGAAGAGCGGAGAACCCTAGAGACCTTTGTGCATCGAGGCAAAGCCAACGCCCGCACCATCACCCGCGCCCGCATCCTGCTCAAATCGGCGGACGAATGGAGTACCGCCAAGCTGGCTGCCGCCTTCGATGTGTGTGAAGCAACCGTCACGAATGTGCGCCGGCGCTTCGCGCAAGGGGGACTGGAAGCGGTCTTGCACGATAAAGTGCAGCAGCATCGGCGCAGTGCTCTCTCTGGTCTCCAGACTGCTCATCTGATTGCCGTGGCCTGTAGCCCGGTCCCCGATGGGCAGGACCATTGGACGGTGCGCTTACTGGCGCGAGATCGCGGTGGAGTTGGGGTTTGTGACCAACATTTCGCCCAATACGATCCATGAGCTGCTGAAAAAAACGGGCGTCATCCCTGGCAGCACGAACACTGGTGCTTACCATCAGTCGGAGGAGAGTTTGTAGCAGCCATGGAAGACGTGCTGGACCTCTACGAGGAAGAGTATGACCCGCAGTACCCGACGGTCTGCCTGGATGAGAAACCGGTCGTGCTGCATGCCGATGTCCACCCTCCCGTCCCAGTTGAGCCTGGTCAACCCGAGCGCATCGATGACGAGTACGAACGCAAAGGGACGTGCAATTTGTTTGTGATGGTGGAGCCATTGGCTGGCTGGCGGCACGTCGAGGTGACCGAGCAACGTACCATGCAGGACTACGCCAAAGTCGTGCGCTGGCTGGTGGATGAGGTCTATCCGCACGCCGAATACATCCGGCTCCTCCAGGACAACTTGAACACGCACACCCCTGCCTCCCTCTACGAAACCTTTCCCCCGGCGGAAGCGCGCCGCATTCTCCAACGCATCGAGTTCCATTATACGCCAAAACATGGCAGTTGGTTGAATATGGCCGAGATCGAGATTGCCATCCTGGAACGCAATGCGCTGTCACGACGCTTGCCGGATGAGGCGGCCTTGCGCGCGCCCGCGTGTTGGCAGTGGAAACGGAACGCAATGCGCACAAGCGCGGCATTGCCTGGCAGTTCACGTCGCGCGATGCACGCCGCAAACTCGAGCGGCTCTATCCGGTAAAAGAACTCTCATCGGAATGACAAGGAGTCTTCTTTGAAACCTTCCTGTGGATGTTGCCTGCCGGTGTTCGACCCTAACTCTGGACCGAGGCTTCGTGGTGCTTCTTGGGAAGGTGCTTCGGCTCGGCCAAGGACGAGTGCCACCAACAAGTACACCACCGGTCCGAGTCCTGCATAGCAGAAGATGCCAATCGTGCGGAGCTGGATGTCCCCAAAGGGCAGAAAAATCAAACCGGCGAGACTGAGTATTCCGCTCAGCGCCAGGGTGATGCGGAGCGCTAGTTGGAGCCGGCCTTCTTTGAACACCGCTGCCGCGAACAGCAGCGAGAGGCCATAGAACCAGTCCCACGCCAGGATGTCCAGGGCATAGACCACGGAGGGCCACTTGAACGAAAGGAACAGGGGCATCCACGAGACGCTGGTGAATGCCACCTGCCGGCCGACCGTCAGCACCACGAAATGGACGCTCGTTGTGATGGCCGCGCACACGATCATCAAGGCGAGCGCCATCAAGCTGTAGACCTTCACCGAACGCTCAGCAGAGGTATGCACCGCTACCATGACGACCACATACAACGGTGCCGTGACGACGATGAGCAGTTCCATCAGAAAAAAGTACGGGTCCGGGATGGGTTCCTGAGGTGATTTCAAGGAGACCAGTCCGAGGGTCGTGATAACGACGTACACTCCTCCGAAGAAGACGAGGGCCAGGGCTGCGGCTTTCCCGATCCGGCGAGACGCTTGTGTTTGCTCCAGGTGATGCATATTCATTCCTCTTTCGCTTTCTCAGGGCTATGTTCTCTGCGACGCTCCGTGTCTGCAGAGCGATCGGTATGCTTTGCTCGCCTCATCTGCACTTCCCCGGCAGCCAGCAGCAGTTCCTTCTTTACTTCGTCGCTCTCGTCACCACAGAGTCTAAACCTTTCCAGCATGGAGTGTAATGCATGGACCTCACGAGGACATCACAATAGGGAGCTTCCCCATCACAAGAAGGTCACAGAATGCGGAGGGAATCGACAGCGGTCTCTGAGAGAGCTTCTCGAGCGAGATGCAAGCATGAAGAGATCCATACCTCCCCCATGTGCCTGCTTCTGCTGCTGGTAGAAAGGTGTGAGATATGCTGGCAGCCATGAGAGATGCTGCCCGACAAAGAATCACATGGGCAGGAGGAAACCTAGCCACATGAGACTTGACTCTGGGGGCAGGAACTGCCGGAAGACCATCGCCTGGAACACCTCAACCTTGCCCTCATCCCCAACAAAGCGCTAAGATGGGCAGAAAGGAGGTTCTTCTATGTCAACTGAAGACAACAAAGCCATTGCTCGCCGGCTGTATGAAGAGGCGTTGAATACGGGAGATCTCGCTGTTGTTGACGAGCTGGTGGCTCCCACCATTGTTCTCCACTACGACTATCCTGCAGACATTGCTGGGCCTGCGGAAAATCAGCTTGGTCTTGAAGCGATCAAACACTTCGTCTCCCATTTGCGCACCACCTTCCCCGACTACCATTTTACCGTTGAGCTCCAGGTCGCCGAAGGGGATCTGGTGGTGACTCGTGGGACGGCGCGTGGGACGCACCAAGGGGAGTATTGGGACAGAACGTTTCAGGACATCCCTCCCACTGCCAAGCAGGTGTCGTGGACGGAGACAGCGATTGATCGGATCGTTGAGGGCAAGATCGTGGAGAACTGGATCAACGAAGACGCTCTGGGGAGACTGCAACAGATCGGTGCTCTCCCCACGCCTGGGCCAGCCAGGTAGTCACCTCATTCGTTCTTGAAAGGCTCATCCTGCACGCCAGAGTCAAGTCTCATGTAGCTAGGTTTTGGCAGGAGAACACCAATGAGTCACCAAGAGCAGCGCAGGGGCATTCTACCCATTTCTTGGCAAGACTATTTCGGTCTCTGTAAAGGCCTAGCATGAGCTCTCTCGGCGTATAATCCCCAGATTATTCTGGGTATTGCTCGGGGAGGATGATATGCTGCCACACTGCTTTCCCATCTGCTGCAAGCTGAGTTCTATGCCGTGAGAAGCACGCGCAGATGGAAAGTCCAAGTCGTGTATGATGCTCTGGTGTGGGTAGTGAAACCTGTGCTGGCTCCTTGGCATATCTGTTCTAACACCTGCCTTTTAGCCGCAACGAGCAGCACGAACCACACACGCCGTATTGTTTCAGGCGAGACACCATCATCCTCAGCCACTTTTCGCAGAGGTTCCTTCTTTTCAAGAACACGGTGCAGCACAATCGGCCATGCTGAAGCGGGTCTCCCATCTGCTGGGTTTCTTGATCCTGGCCGCCGTTGCTGGAGAAGAGGAGGAGTGCTTCTCTGAGCTTGTTGATCTTCAGCCAGAAGGTCTTGGAGCTTGTGAGACAGCTTTCCTGACGGCTCAAGGAAGAGGGAGCAAATTGGTGACAGAGGACTCGAAACCCGTCTGTATGACTTTCATACCTCGTGACCGCAGCGAGATAGAGACATCGTAGCTGCTGAGAGAGCAGAAGGGTACACTTCGGGAAGAAAGGCGTTGGTGTCAATCTTCCCAGGAGTGGACCCATGGAAACAGTCTATCGCATGAAACGGAGGAACTTGCGCTGGCTGATGCAGCAGCATCCTACCTGGACCTGTCGCCAGCTGGCCGAAGCGGAGGAGATGTCGCTTGGGTGGGTGAAAAAATGGCGCCGGAGATGGAAGGAAAGTGAGCCGGGCGACGAGCAGGTGCTGTACAGCCGTTCGCGCGCCCCCAAGCATCCACGTCCCCGGATCAGCGAAGAGGTGGCAGCACGCGTGGTCGCCTTGCGCGATGAGCCACCAGAAGGGGTGCGCCGGGTGCCAGGTCCCAAAGCCCTGGCCTATTACCTGCCGCGAGACCCAGAGCTGCAGCAGTTGCAGACCCAAGGCCACCGACTTCCCAGCTCCACCCGCTGTATCTATCTGATCCTCAAACGTGCCGGCCGGATCGCCGAGCGTCCTCGTTGCACCCATGAGCCGCTGGAGCGCCCTGAGCCGTTAGAGGCGTGGCAACTGGATTTTAAGGATGCCTCCAGCGTGCCCGCCGACCCGCAGGGCAAGCAGCAGCATGTCGTGGAAGTCCTCAATATCATCGATGTGGGCACCAGCTTCCTTCTCGACGCCCATGTCGCAGCCGACTTCCATGCCGAAACGGCCCTACAAGCCATTGTACAGACCTTCCAACGCTGGGGGAGACCTCGGCAAATCACTACGGATCGGGATGTGCGCCTGGTGGGCAGTCCGCACGGCAGCGATTTTCCCTCGGCCCTGCGTCGCCTCTGTGCCTGTCTAGGGGTCGACTATGTGGTCTGTCCGCCGAAGCCGCCCGATCGCAATGCCTTTGTGGAAAGATACCACCGCTCCTTTCAACAAGAATGCCTCGGTCTGGAGCAGCCTCGCACCCTGCAGGAAGTCGCAGAAGCCACCAGCCGGTTTGTCGAGCATGACAACAAGGAGCGTCCCAATCAAGCGTTGACCTGCCACAATCTCCCCCCAGCGGTGGCTCATCCCCAGCTCCCGGTGGTACCTTCGGTTCCCCTGTCCGTCGATCCAGATAACTGGCTGCACAGTTGGGATGGCTGGCAGGTTCGGCGCCTGATCAATGCTCAGAGCGAAGTCTCGGTCGATGTAGACAGGTATTCTGTCTCAACCAGGCTGGCTGGGCAGTGGGTCACGGTTCACCTGGATGCTCATGAGCACCGCTTACCATTTTGGCACCAGGGGCAGCTGATCCGTTCCCAGCCGCTCAAAGGGTTGGTAGGAGAAGTGCTTCCCTGGTCAACCTTTGTCGCCACGCGGAGTCGAGCAGGCTCGCTCCCAGGAGCGGCGTCGGCGCTTGCAGGTGCGCCGCATGGCTTCTGGCTCTGATCCATCTGCGTGAGCCCTGAACGCCGCCCGGCTACGATGTTGAGAAACAGTCCCGGTCACGAAGGATGAAAGTCATACAGCCTTTCTGCCTCCCGCTCTTCACCAGTGATGGGTTAAACGTGTACTTCTACGCCCTCACGGCCCATTTTGGCCAGTGGCTCACAGGATGCGCGTCGAGGGCGGAACGTGCGAAAGTCGGCAGGTGGCGACGGGATTGACGTACGGCCAAGTGAAAAAAAGTTACCGGAGGCGCAAGTTGGTTCGGGTCACGCAGGTGATGCGCCTTGGGACACAGGCAGATCTTACGGTCGCGAGGCCTGGGATGGGCTTCTCGGGACGGCTGAATACCGCTTGTATCGAACGGGCTCCACTGACCGTCCGTCACGGCGTGGCTGCGCTGGCTCGCCGAACCTGAGCGAAGGCTCAGCCCTCCTCACAACTCCTGGCTCATCTCGAGTAGTGGCGCGCCTACTATCATTTTGTACGGCCCCATACATCGTTACAGGTAGCGCTGGTTTCGCCACGAGAGCGAGGTGACAAGTTGGTGGCACAACGAGACCTCCAGCGTACGGAAGCTCTGGCAGCAGAGAGAACGAACCGACGATGGACCGCGTACGAGGTGCTCTCTTGCCCATTGCCGCCGGTTCCCGCTTGAGAGCCACTCAAGCCAGATTCGGTGGCAGTGTCATGTCGTGGAGAGGTCGGTGAAAGTGCCAGCAGAAGAAGTCGGATGGGGCCTCACTCCAGGATGAGGTGGCCTGTCTGGACTGTCCAATGACGAAAAAACCAGCCCGAAGGATGTTTGCAGAGGTTGATCGAATTCTCCACCATGTCCTATGGCAGTACCGAATTTTTCAACATGCTGGGTGAGTTTTCGGAAAACGTTTCTCAAATTCTTCAGGTTACGATACAATATAACTGTTGTATTGTAGTAGTCCTCGTGTGAGGAATTGATTCTCCTCACCAGAAGGAATATCATCTGAATCTCTTTCTTGTTTTGGAGGCTTTATGTCAGTAAACACCGAACCAGCTCTTTTCACAAGACTCGGATTCGATCCGGCTTATCTGCCTACATTCGAGGACAAGGTCTTTATTGAAGGTCCGCAAACGGCGCGCCGCCTGACGAATTTTTTCACGTTGCTCTTATTAGCGACTGTCATCGCCACCTATGGAGTTCTCTCCAATTCCACTGCGACGGTGATTGGTGCCATGATCGTGGCGCCGTTGATGGGGCCGATCATGGCTATTACCTCCGCTGTTGTGATGGGATCTTTGCCACGGGCTCTACGCGCTTTCGCGCTCACTGTAGCCGGGATCATTGCGGTGATTCTCTTCTCCTACCTGTTGTCGTTGATCGTACCAAGCTTTACCATCTCATTTACAAGCGACGGCGAGATTACCTCGCGCATCAATCCCGGACTCTACGCGCTTCTGACTGCATTGGGGGCAGGTGCCGCTGGAGCTTTCATTATATCTCGTGCTGAGATCGCCGACGCGCTGGGCGGCGTTGCAATAGCCATCTCGCTCGTGCCTCCTTTGTGCGTTGTCGGGATCTCTCTTCGGGCTGGTCAAATGAGTGCAGCCGAGGGCTCCTTGCTCCTCTTTATGACCAACTTTCTCGCCATTCTTTTCGCGGGCGGCGTGGTCCTGGTGATTATTGGCTTAGGAAAATCGGCTGCCTCAAACGAGCAACTGCGGTTCCGTCGTCGTGGCTTCATTCTTTTCGTTGTATGCCTTCTGCTCATAGCCATTCCCCTCTCGCTGACAGCATATCAAAATATCACGGGCATCGAGGATAACAATACCGCTACAGTGACCGTACAGAATTGGTTGCAAGGTACATCCTATCAAGTAGATACGGTAAGCGTCAACGGCCGAGTCGTATCGGTAACCGTAGATGGTACTGGTCAATTACAACCCTTACAGCAGTTGGCAAACCAACTTGCTAGAACGCTTCGTCGACCAATTCTCCTGAATGTACGCACGGTTCCAGCGCAGAACAGCGAGTCGCAAGGCCCGTAAATACCCTTTTGATCGACCTGGTATTGACAGGAATGCGGAAGTATTTCCTTCGATTTGAACAGGGGAGCATGTATGAAGCGGGTCACCAGAAATATCGATCTCGTGTACGCGCGAGATCTGCTCGAGAGAGTTCCCCGCGCGTGTATCTCCTTTGCCTGTGACGACGGGCCGCATGTTCAACCGATTGTGCTGGTGTGGCATGAAGATCGCTACTTTGTTGGTATCGCCGAGAATGCCGATTGTCGACCAGCCACCGGCCAGGAGGTCGTCATCCTCATTGACGAGGGGATCCATTTCTTCGGTACTGCCTCTCTCGATGGTGGATCATTCAGTCTTTTCTCCAAACCGCTTGACCATCCCTCTCAACCCTGCTTATCCTTTCTTATTAAGGAAGCTTCCCAGGCTCCTCATTTTAAGCAAAGAGGATTCTTCTGAACCTTCATGTGTTCTTGTTCTTGTTCATGCTCTCTGGCGCAGCTTTGTCATCTCTCCTGGTCCCATCATTACTCTCCCCGCTCGAGAGCAGCAGCGAAGCTACGCACCAGGGTCCAACGCCTTCTCAAGCCACGCTCCTCCCTCGATTGCCCAGCCTGTCGCCTCGCCTCCCCCCTCTCATCAGTTGTGGAGCCAGCGCCTCTCCCTGTCCGACCCTGGGGTGAGATGAAAAGTCTCCGGGGAGCACCCAAGCGGGTGAACACACAGGGCTTGGCCTGTCCCAACCGAGAGTGCCCCTCCTTCGGCATCACAGACGCTCACATTCATGCGCCTCTTTGGGGATGGCAAGCATGGCCATGCCGAGCGGATCCAGACCTTTCGAGGTCCTGCCTGCCGCACCACTTTCAGCGCTCGATGCCACACTCCTTTGTCTCGTTTGAAAACCACCTCTCACCAAATCGGGATGGTGCGGATCTCGCGCGAGCCTTTGGGCTGGACCCTTCCGAGGCCTTGCGTGTCGCAGGGCTATCGACACGCGACCATCACGAGCCTTTCTGACGCGCGGGTACAGCGTTTCACAGTGGTGGATAATTCGGACTTTATTCCCTCTCGCTTGACAGTCCATTTCGACTCCCCTTAATATCAGGAAGCTCTCTCTGTTTCTTATTTCAAGCGGCGAGGATCGTTATGGCTTTACACGTTTTCCTGTTTCTGCTCGTATTCTTCCTTATGCTCTCTCTAGCGCTGCTTTGTCGCCTTTCTTGGCCTCATCTTCAGTTTTCCCATTCACAAGCAGGCAGGAGACGCGCTCTGGTCAACCGTCTCCTCAAGCCCCGCTCCCCAGACGATTGCCCCGTCTGTCGTCTCGCCTCCACCCCCTCGTCGGGTGTAGAGCCAGCACCCCTGCCTGTGCGTCGGTGGCCTGAGGTGAAAAGCCGACGGGGAGCACCCAAGCGCGTGAACACCGAGGGCTACGCCTGCCCCAACCGAAAGTGTCTCTATTCCGGCATCACCGATGCACACATTCACGCTCTGGTGGGAGATGGCAGGCATGGCCATACCGAGCAGATCCAAACGTTTCGAGGCCCTGCCTGCCGCACTACGTTCAGTGCTCGACGTCACACGCCGCTATACCGTTTGAAAACTCCCTCTCATCAGATCGCCATGGTGCGGATCTCGCGCTGGCTGAAGGGCTGGACCTTTCCGAGGCCCCGCGGGTCTTCGGCCACCGACAAGCCACCATCACGAGCCTTTCTGACTCGCGCTGGTGAGCATGCTCAAACCTTCCACGAACGCTCCTTCGGCCATCTCTGGCTCCCACACCTCCAACTGGACGAACTGCGCACGAGGCTCCGCTGCGCCAAACAGGTGCTGTGGCTGTGGGTAGCCATCGATCCTCGCACGAAGCTTCTTCCTGTCCTCCAGTTGGGTCCTCGCACACAGAACATGGCACATACCGTTATCCACTCTTTGCGACAGGTCCTGGCCCCTGGCTGCCTGCCGCTCTTCACCAGTGATGGGTTAAACTTGTACTTTTATGCGCTGACCGCCCATTTTGGACAGTGGCTCCAGGCTGGTCGCCGAGGAAGGCATGGACGCCAGTGGCAGGTGGCGGCGGGCCTGATCTACGGCCAGGTGAAGAAAAGCTACCAGCGGCGCAAGCTGGTTCGTGTGACGCACGTGATGCGCCTTGGAACAAGCGCCGCTCTCAAGGCCACTTTGCAAGAACTAGGTTTCTCTGGACGACTCAATACCGCTTTTATCGAACGGCTGAATCTGACGGTTCGTCATGGGGGAGCAGCGTTGGCGCGCCGCACCTGGGCCACGGCGAAGCCTGCTCCACACCTGCTGGCCCACCTCGAGTGGTGGCGAGCCTACTACCATTTTGTGCGTCCTCACCACTCACTGCGAGTGGCGCTCGTGCAGCCACGAGAACGAGGGGCAACCTTCTGGCGCAACGAGACCTCCAGCGTACTCCGGCGATGGTAGCAGGCAGAACCACCCGACGATGGACAGCGCGGGAAGTGCTCTGTTATCCTTTGCCGCCGACGCCACACTTCAGCAGTATGTGAGGGTGAATGAAGTGAGAAGACGCTCAGTGAAATGCTAGGAGGCAGCTTAGTGAAGATGAAAGCCGAGACAGGCGCAAGGGACCTCTTGGATGAAGTACCCTGCCTATAGAATCGAATGTAAAGAAACCAGCCAAAATGCATTCGTAGGGCGCCGATCGAATTATCCACCACTGGCAAACGCTGTACCAAACACGCCAACTGCGTCGCCAGGTCGTAGAGCAGCAGCTGGCCTTAGAGCTTCATACCAAGTCGCTCGAGCACCTGGTGCAGCAGCGAACACACGAGTTTGTTGAGGCCAATGCGATGAAAGACAAGATCATCAGCAAGGAGTTTTCGGTCCAAGGGGATACGGCAGGGCACGTCTCTATCAGATGCTCGTCGAAGATGAAGAGAGCGAGGTTGAGCCATATACGAAGGTCATCGGAGCTGATGCGGAAGTTTCGCGCTATGCTCGGCGAGGTGTGTTGGTCTTCCTGGGCGGTGTCATAGTTGTAGTCATGCTGCTCTCTTCGTTACTCAGTGCTGTCTTGCACTAAACTGGCCTCGAATGCGCCAGGATGCCTCGAGGACACCCTGGCGCATTCTGCATGCAAAGAGGGTGCAGGCTCGTGCGCCAGGAACTCCCCTTTTTTAGCCTCAAAGGCACAGTTCCCCTTTGGGTACAACCCCGTCAAAAAGAGGATCTCCGTCAGGTTGATCTTGTTGGCGAACTCAATTTCGATGCTCACATCAATGGCAAAAGATGCACTCAATTCGTGCTCAAATAGAAGGTTCACCAACAAGATCAAATGGTGAAAGAACCCACTTCACGCCTCATCCGCACCTTTCGTGCTAAGAGGCCCTCCTTAAAAATAAAGGATTCCGAGTTCCCATTTGGAAGTGCAGGGAGCTAGCGCCCTCTGCCGAGGTGTCCCTGCATCATTTCTTTTTTAATAAAGAAGGGAACTCGGAACGCGAATGTTGCCGTTAGGCGATGAGCGTACGCCGATCAACCATGGAGATCGCTTCGTTGGTCAACCCCCACTTTTGAATGAGCTGGCTATAGGTCCCATCAGACTTTGCCTTCGTAAAAGCGTTCTTCACGGCGTTGAACATGGCCGTATCACTCTTCCGA
>WNGK01008496.1_pt1 | contig 12216 bp, 11 predicted proteins | sample 5400601 | NCBI WGS metagenome assembly WNGK01 (sample SAMN13153376, study PRJNA577476) | soil metagenome | isolation source: 60 cm soil or saprolite under Garry oak tree replicate 1 | place: USA:California | collected 2016-06-15
ATTTACTGACGCTGGGATAATTCACCGGTGGATCTGTCAGAGACTCACCGCAAGCCCTGCAACTGTGATTTGGTTCGAGATCAGGTGATTCGAGGCTGAGCGGATCGCTCTCGCCACAATCGGGGCACGCATCTTGTAACGGGATGCGGTGAATGCTGCAACGGACAACGCAAGCAAAGCACCATTCCCAATGCACGTGGATCACGCGTTGGTTCGCAATGCACATAGGGCAGAATGCGTAGCCGACGCGTTGGCGCCTTCGTCTAGGACAAGACGGGTCGCTGGGGAACTGGAGTAAGAGAACAGTTTGAAGATGGGGAAGCCTTCGCTGGAGATCGAGTGCTTGAGGTCTTCCGACTGGAACTCTGCAGAAGCGCGCCATTGCCTGAAGGAACGAGGGTGGAAGGCAGTGATCGAGCGATTGAAGACCAGGTATTTCAGGGTAGTTGAACTCGAAGGCTTCGAGCAATTCCAGCAAGGAAGTGCAATTGGCAGACGCAACTCTCAGCATCCAGGAGGAGAACAATTCAGATGGAAGCGGCCTGGGCGCGATCGGCAAGTGAGCAGGTGCGAAAATAGTGCTCATCGTGAGGAGACGCGCCGGTTACGCCGGTCGGCAATCGAGATCAACGATTCCCGTGACAAGGTCATCTTTGAGCAGCGCCAGACTGATCTGTTCCTGGCCGCACCGAATCGCTTCTGCCGCCGCCGTTTCAATGAGACGGCAAATGCGGACCAACACCCCTTCCGTCAAGTTGAGGATTCGTTGATGAACCTTTGGATCACGAAACTCTGAAGGCAGTCGCAAGGGGGAATCGACTCGAAGCTCAACAGTAGCTGCTGGAACGCCGAGTCGTTCTCCCATGCGGGCAATTCTGCGGCCTCAAAGCGATCGGCAAGTTGCTGGTCTGTCATCAGCGCCTGCTTGGCATCATTTGTTCCGGCGCAAACCAAAGGTATTCGCAGATCGTTGGCGAGAAAGCGGATCGCGTTCAAGATGATGCGCTGCTCCCGGAACGACCCGGCGAGAAGTGAATGGATCTCGTCGATGACCAACATCCGAACCTCGAGCTGGTGCGCTAACGCACGAATTCGATGACGCAAGGTGGTAATGCTCGTGGCCTGCGCGAAGACGCCGCTCATGCCATTCAAGATCTCCTCGTATAAATCACGTTCACTTGGCGCAGGCGGCATCTGGATGGAAACGACGGGAACGCGCGTTCTCCCAAGCTTCCTATCGAAGTGTGACCGGTTGTCTCGAAGGAACTTCTGAATGATCCGCGTCTTTACCATGCCAGTTGCTCCGTATATCACCAGACATGGCATGCGATCTCGCGGAGGATAATCGACGAGATCCAACAGTCGTTCCAGAATTCGTTCGGCCCGCGGATACTGGATCCATCGCTCCTGACGAAGCCAATGGATGCGGTCGTCATTGTTCAACAGCGCCGCATCGCGACAAGGAGGCTGCAGGTGGGATACCTCATCAGTTTTCAAGTGCCCTCCCAGATCTCCACCGGATACGGCTTGATTTCAACGGACGTACCATTCGCCGCGTCAGATTGAGGATTGATCTCACGAGGAGTCGCTGAATCGGCCGGAGTCTTCTCTTGCTGGCGCCGCAGCTTTGCGGTGGAAACCGCCATGTCAACAATCCGGCGCTGTTCGAGGATGTTCGCGAAGATGGTCCGCTCGGCCTGACTGTTTTTGCCCTGCTTGCGCAGTTCCTTTAGTGCTCTTCCAATTCCCAGAGGGAGATGGGCGGGTGGCCTAGGTTTGCGTAGGGAATCGGCCAATGGCGACCACTCGGGTCACGTACAAAAATTTGAGAGAGATTGCGTGGGTCGTATTTTACGAGGAGAGGCTGTTTCAAACGCCCGGCCCACGGGCTCAGAATGTTGTCCCAATAGCGAATGTTGTAGAAGTGAATTCCGTCCCTTTGTATTTGTCTTGGGACGGCTGGCAGAAAGTCGAGTAAGAACTCGCGTTCATCCGACGGATGGCGTAGTGGATTCCTTCTCTTCGCAATGCCCTCTTGCCAAGCGGCCAGAGGCGTCATCCCGAGAGCGGAATGGACCGACAGATGATAGACGCCGGCGATCTGAAGAGCGAGCCACCGTTCCAACTCCGGCAGGGTGAGCCGCGCGCGGCCCTCAGACGCATAGGCGCCCTTCTCTTTCACATTCGAAAATGTTGTTCCTGGGAGCAGATGAACAGCGCCCATCATAGTTCCAATTAACCGCTCGATATGGCCACCGTATTGCGGCCTTCCTCGTGGTCTGTGATCAAGTTGAATGCCATATTCTTGACAGCCTCGGACCAGCGCCTCCGAGTGGAATTCCTTCGCATTGTCCACATGAATCGTTCGCGGCAATCCCGCCACCGGCCAGTCGAGATTCTGCAGTTCTCGATCCGCCAGCCAATCGGTCTTGGACAGGACTGCGTGCGAAAGAGTAAGGGAGACGGACAATGCGGAAGGAGCCCAGAGAGAGACGTGAAAGCCGGCCACCATCCGTGCCGCCACGTCGATTGCCAAGGATAGCCACGGGCGACCGATTGGCAGTCGACGCTCGTTGTCTACAACGATCGCATCCACCGGCGTGTGATCCATCTGAAGAACGTCCAGACGGAACTCGGGCCTCAAAGTGGAAATGTTGACCGGGCCGAGCTTCTCGCGCGCTTTCTTCGATCCCTCTCGCTTTCGCATTACGAGCCGTAAATCCAGCCCCTCCACTCGCCGCTTCACCGTGCGATAGTTGGGAACGGCCAATTGTCGCTCGGCAAATTGTCATCTGACCTCTTGGATGAGAGCCGCGAACGACGGCCGCTCAGGCCTCAAATGGAATTCCCGTATGCAAGAGTCCAGTAGATGCTCGCGGGTCTGGTCCATAACTGTCCGGCCGATTTGGCAGCCTCACAAGCGTGGGCCCTATGTGAGGGAATTCATTCCTGCACTATCTTCGGAGAGCGCTCATCTACTTTTCAAAATGGAACGAAGTACAGAATTCGCTACCCGGGTAGCAAGATGCTGACCTGCTTCATGGTCGAAGCGGAAGTGTTGTCCAGCATAGATTCGACTCAACCCTGCCTCCACAGCCGCATCAGAAAAACTGTCGAAGTGACGAGTCACCCCGGGCAAGGATTCAGACGTTACCTCGAGATCTATCTCATCTCCCAGCAAGGTTCGCAAGACGCGACTTGCAGCAGTGCTGATAGCGCTGTGCGCGCCAGGGTAGGAGGGATCAGGGGCAGTCTTGGTAGAGAGTGGGATCCATGCTGTATCTGGTTCAGTGAGAGGACTACCGTCTGTAGCCGCCATTTGAATCGCGGTTACTGGCCGCCACAGATCGTAAGTGTACTTTGCTTCAAAGAAGGCGATTACCGTGTCAGCCATCGTGATATTCAAGAGAGCGAACAGGTGGGCACTCCCAACCACACCCAGCTGATGTTGTAACGCCGCGGTCTGAGCGATCTCATTCCAGAAATCCTGAATATTTCCGTTCCAGAATTTTCCGATCTGGGTTTGATCTGGAGTGCGGGTTGTGCTTGTAATCAATCCCAGACTCTTGACTTCGTCAAATGATTCGGTATAACGGTCGCTGGTCAACTCGGGAGGTGAAGGAGGAAGAAACTCGCGCGCAGAGGCTATAGCGAACGGAGTGACACGCGACCATTGAACGAAATCAGCCGGCGCAAAGTTCGGAGGCGTCAGCTGATAACTCCCGGGCTGGTCGGTCGGAACGAAAGGAGGAAGAGTTGCTGCCGATCCATCGCCATCTCGCAACGCCAGAATTGCTGTCGCAATCGCTTCACCAACCATCATGCCTTCGGCCTTGTGGCGATCATTCGGAATCATATCGAGGTCCTGCTGAAGTTCGGAATCGAGTGCAGTAGAAAAGGTAGGGTACAGAGAAACCAGGACATCGTGCGCGGCCTCGTCTGCCGCGGCCTGAACTGAAGCTGTTCGCGAAACATGCGGAAGCCTGACGGCGTACGGGGCGTATGTTCTGTCAATGGCATTGACGGCATCGAAGATAGCGGCGTGCAAGATGGCGAAGCTGCGCGTCGAGTGAATCGACACAGGCTGGGCACCTGGAGTCCGCACAATCACCAGAAGGGTCCTGTTCCATTCGACGACCGGATTGACCGGATCGATAGACGTCGCAGTTGAAGCGCCGTCATCGTTGGCCTGGAAACCGGTGGCCAATGTTGTTGCGGGCTTCCAGAGGGCAAGACCCAGGAGTGCGAAAGAGTAAACTCTCTTAGTCACAGCAAATTCCTCTCTATTTTGAATTCGGAGAGCAAGTTAGATGATTGACATGGAGAAGCCGGTGGAAGTCCCCTCACTCAATGGATAACTGGAAGAGGAGCAGAATATTCCGCTCCATTGCTCAAATTTTCAAACAGTCACGACTTTTATGGCTGAGGGGCTCCTAAGAGTCACGTAAAGTTCACGCTGCCGGCGACGAGAAGAACGCTTATCGCCGACCGGTCTGGTATTGGCATGATTTAAAAGTGGGCTTTGAGGGCGAACTGATACTCCCGCGGGGTGTAGTTTGGATCGGTTTGCGAAATGGCTCCGAAAGCCGGGTTTCCGAAGATTGCGCCGCTACTGCCATTTCCGATATAGAAGTTTGGTGTGTTTGAGATATTGAAGCTCTCCGCGCGGAACTGGACCTTTAAACGTTCCGTGATAGGAAAGTCCTTGAAGATGGATAGATCAACATGGCGGAAGTTGGGCCCGAACAACGAGTTTCGTTGGGCCGTTCCGATCGTTCCTAGAAGTTGAGGGGCGAAGGCTGTGGTATCAAAGAAACGGGCTAAGCTCTTATTGCTCAGCCGAGCATCCTTGATTTGATCAGGACGATCCTGGCCACCGCTGTTGAGCGGGGTGGCGCGATTGTTGTAGCCATGTTGTTTACCATCGCTTTCGACAGGATTATCGGCGCCGCTGCCGGTTTCGGTGATCGTAAAGGGCTTTCCACTTTGCCACGCAGTGATTGAATTCACCTGCCAACCTGCCAGGGCAAACTTCTTTACACCCGTGAAGTTCTTCCCGTACTGCAGTGCGTACTTGAGCGAGAGAGCAAACCGATTTTGAATATCGTTTTCTGCAATGCCGTACTCAATCTGACGAATGCGGGTGGGATCGGCGTTGCTCCAGCCCTGGCTGCCACCTTGCTGCGAGAAACCGGTGATGTCACTCAATCCCTTGCCCCAGGTGTAATTCGCATCGAACGCAAGGCCCCTGGTGAAGCGCCGCTGGAACGAGGCCTGAAGGGCGTTGTAATTCGAAATGCCCTCGCTTTGGATGTAGCTGACGCCGGCTAGATTGGGAAGCTGGTTGTTCAGAGGACGAGCTGATCCTCCAGGATCGGTGATGGGGCTGAACGGAGCCGGTTGGTTGATGTTGTTGATTGACTCGGGCAGATGCTGGCCAATATTGGCGACATAGCCGATAGTGGCGACGTTGGCACCGAACTGCTGTTCAAGCTGCAGATTGAACTGTTGAATGAAAGCCGATCTGAACTTTGGAGCTTCGGCCACAAACGACAGAGCCGGAATGCTGGCGAGGTTCGTAATATTTGGCGCCGACGGGGTCGGCAGTCCCTCATCAAAGGTAGTTGGCCCACCCGCAATAGTCGCACAACTTGGGTTTTGAGACCCGGGATTCACGCCCAGATTCTGTTCAATCTGAATCGCGATGTTGGACTGACAGTTGGGGCTGAAGACGGAAGTAAATGGAGCATTCTTCAGATCGGCGTTGGAGGTGTAGTTGCCAGGGAAGAAGCTTAATCCGTATCCTCCCCGCACCACTATTGTAGGTGTCACTGACATGGAGAAGCCGAAGCGCGGCGCAAAGTTCGAGTAATCGGTTGGAATGTTCGCGTGGCCGTCGACTCCGTTCACGTCTGCGATCTTGAGAGCGGCTGTTACGTTTGCCGGATTAGACAAAAGCGCCTGGGGGAAGTCGAAGTTAGAGATTCGATTGTGCGCTTCTGTGAAGGGAGTGAAGACGTCATAGCGGAAGCCACCCACTAATGTCAGCTTCGAGTTGATCTTCCAGCTATCCTGCACGAAACCGTTCGGCTCGTAGCTGCGGTAGTCAGGGGGAAACAGGTTGAAGTTGCGCGTATCGTTTTGAAAGGCGCCGACCAGGGTCGATGCAAGCTGGTTGTCTTGCTGCTTGGTCAGATCCGGATTGTTATCGGTCACTAGACCGAAGCCGTACGCGCCTGCTGCGGAGGCGCTTTGCACGTTGCGGGCCTGCCTGCGAAGAAAGCTCCCGCCGGCTTTTATATTGTGATTGCCTTTGGTCCAGCTAAGAGTAGCGGAGTACTGGAAGGTGTTGTCGATGTCCTGAAGGGGAACGAACGCACCATCTCCGAGATCGGAAAAGGGCCCCACGGAAACCGGTGTGAGGGAATTGGCAAAAGGACTGAAGGAGGTATGACTCGCGGGAAAGCCCACGGTCGTATCTGCATTCGCGCCGAAATTCAGCGGAAGTGAAAGGTTATTGATTCGAGTGAACCCAGCCCTCAGGTCGAGCAGAAGGCTTGGAGTGAAGGTCTGAGTGAAACCCAAGGCATATTGCTGGGCCACATCGGATGCGGGGCCATCAAAGTCGAACCGGCCACCGCTTATTTGAAGACCATTCACCGTTCCCAGACCTGGCGGGATGAAAGTGTTTACCGTGTTGTACGCGAAGCGCGCAAAGAGCAAATTCCGGTCGTTGAGTTTGTGGTCAACCCGAGCATCGTAAGTATTGCCGAACTGAGTCTTGTTCGGGCTGATCGTAAAGTTATTCGACAACTGACCTGCCGCGCCAGAGTTCGGTGCCGGAAAGAGTTTGAGATAGTTCAATGCGATTGGGTCGATGGTGAGACCGGCCGTGCCATTGGCTGAAGAGAGCAGGTCCTGCGGGTTGGCGCCGCCGATGCTGTTGATGTCGTTGTACTCCGAGAGGGTAGGCACCGTCTTGACGTAGGTGACGCCCGAAACCACACGTAATCCCTCATAGTCAAAGTAGAAAAATGTTTTGTCTTTGAGGATCGGTCCACCAATGCTGCCTCCAAACTGGTTCTGTCGCAGCTCGGGCTTGGCCCCGCTCGTCTGGAAGACATTGCGGGCGTCAAAGATGTCGTTGCGGAAGAACTCGTAGGCGCTGCCGTGGAATTGATTTGTTCCTGAGCGCGTGACAATGTTGATCACGCCGCCGGCCGTCCGACCAGCCTCTGGAGCATAGCTATTGGTCTGAACCGTGATCTCCTGAATTCCCTCAACGTTCGGTTTGACTCCGATCGACCCGATAATCCGCTCGTTATCGTCAATTCCATCGACTACCCAGTTGTTGAGCGTGTCGTCCTGGCCGTTTACCGAGATGCCGGCGGCGTTGGTTCGCCGATCATCGGGTCGGCCGCCGCTGCTGAGGCCATTGCCGGGCCCTTCATTGGCGCCGGGAACAAGTTGCACAAGCTGAACGAAGTTACGGCCGTTGAGCGGGAGGTCCTGTACTGCCATCGCAGTGACGTTTGAACTTACCGTTGCGCGGTCAGCTTGCAAGAGAGGCGTACTCGCAGTGACTTCAACGACGGTTGACTCCGAGCCTAGTTGCAAATGGACGTCTGCTCGAGCGCGGTCACCTGCTTCCACGGCCAGATCCTTGGTGACCCATGCTTGGAAGCCATTCGCTTTGGCGGTGATGGAGTAGTGTCCGACGGTGAGGAACGTGAAGCTATAGTCGCCCGATCCATTGGACTGGACGGTACGCGTCTCGTTGGTCGCGAGGTTGACGAGTGTAATGTTAGCGTTGGGAACGACCGCGCCGGAAGCGTCAGTGACCGTTCCGAGGATATCGGCGGTGGTCAGCTGCGCGAACGCAGACGAGGTAAAGAAGACTAAGGTCGCCAGAAACCAAACTGTTTGCCCGATTTGCTGAGAGAGCACTCGCCTGCACTGGCCAAGGCGGCTTATGGCTGTGTTGTTCTCAAGGTTCATCATATCCATTCCCTTGTTTGGTTGAAGGTGCTGATTGATGAGGCGCCGATGTTCTGGCGTTCAATCTCAAACTCGCTGGAGATTCCGTCCATGGATACTGTGGGTTGTGCTTTGTGAGGGTGTTGAGCGTGCGATCTGGAGATGCTCATTGAAGCTTCAGACTTCTTCGAAGTTATCTGCGGTCTGCACAACTCCGCCAAGCGTTGCGTGCAGGCGCTTTGGCCGAAAATCAAGAGCCCCAGCCGGAGCACGGACACAATTTCCGTGGCGAATCCCATATTCAGCTCTCGGCAATGTGCGTGGTTGTGGTTGGTGGCTTCTCTTCTTCTTTCATCGCTGACTTGAAGCCGCGGATCCCTTCGCCGATCCCTTTGCCGAGTTCGGGAATCTTCTTCCCGCCGAACACAAGCAAGGCGATTCCGAAAAGGACGAGCAGGTGCGTTGGTTGAAACAGCCCTTCAAACATCGGTGCTCCTTAAGCAGACGTTGCAAAACAAGCTCACAGTTATGCGAATGATGCTGGCGCTGCGGCAATTGATCAGTCACAGCGCCAGCGCACGAAGTAACAGAAAGAACCATTGGCAATCAAAATCCCCGCACGACTGAGTCTGCTGCGATAGCCAGCTTCATAGACAGGTCAAAAAAGTCGTCCGGTTGACCGATGAACATGCCATCCTAGATGAAGGCTTTCACCGTGGCCACGGCGCCTCCGAGCTGCGTCGAAGTCGGTCGTATGACCGAACACCGCGGCAGACTCTTGCTGATGAAATTGCATGGCTCAGGCAAAATCTTGTTGGTCTGCGTCAGCTCTGTTGCAGGGTTGTTTAAGTCGGGGAAGGTCAGACCGGTCACTGGATCGACGACGCCGGCCAAGGGCTGGGATACTGCGTTCCCGCCCTTATCGTGCCACAACCCGAAATGATCAATCTCCACGCCGCTGATACTAACCAGAATCCGCAGCACAGTGGGATCCGTGGCTTTGAAGGCGAGCGTGGGATAGAGGCTGGCCCCGCCTTGCTCAATGAAAGCAAAGTGAAATCCAGCGGTGTTGGCGATTGCTTGAATGCGATTCGCGTCACGACCGGTGATGGGCACCGTTGGGTTAGTGGAGAGGGGAGTGTCCGTATCGTTCAACGGGATTGCCGGCTGATTCGTTATAACCAATGGCCCCTTAAACACCGCACCAAGATCCGGGTTCTGTCCACTGCGATACCGGGTATACCAACTGAGGTCCACGTTGAGGTTCATCAAGTTGGTAATCCGTCTGATTTGCCGCGCTCCAGTCGCCTGGCTGCTCGACAGGTTTTGAAATGGGCCAAGGTCTAGCGGGACTTCTCCTTTCGACCGCAAGAAGGCGGTCAGGAAGGCCGCATGGCTCAGCTCATCATCGGTGTTGTCAGTGATGTATTGCGGCATGTCTCCATCCAGATTTTCAAGTGCCAGAGTGTAGGCTGGATTTCCTCCGATGAATCCCTGGAATTCTTCGTCTTCCTGTGCGTCTCCGCGGCCGGAAGGTCCGACTCCCCCCAACTCCGCATACTGTTTCCAAAGATCGCTCTCCACAAGTTCGGCCCATAGCGCGAACTGCAGAAGAGCGACATCGCCAGGAGAAAGCCTGCCACGGCTTGACCTGCTCTGACCCTTGGTTTCGGTCGAAAGCAACGCACCCGCGGACAACGCTGCTCCGGTCATGCCAAGTCCCCTCAAGAACGAACGCCGCTTGACGACACCTTGCCAATGGCGTTGAACGTCTCCGCCCGTCGTAGATGTTTCTGGTGTAACTACCTCCAACCTAGATGGAAGACTCACTTCTTTCATGTGCGCTACGCTCCTGATCTGAAGATTGCCGTACAGTCCGGCTGCAGTAGGGAACTAGCGCAGGCGATAAATATTCCCTACTAGAGAAATTTCTTTTGCTCTCGCATTTGGTGCCAAGTGCATAAACGACGGGTTTTCTGGACGGTGTCGACAACAACGACACATCGATTCCCGGCACGGAAGCGGAATCCTCAGCAACAACCCCGACTCCACTCAGGAGTTCCGCGTAATTACTAACAACTTCGATCCTGAATTCGGCCGAAACACCGGAGTCATTATTGACGTGGTCACCCGCGGCTGAGCCAACAACGTGCGATGCTACTAGCGTGGCCGCTATAACGCGCTTGGGGCGCGAGATTACTTCAACTGGGTTCCCACTCCAGACAAACCCCGGTCCGGATCCGCAGAACCCTTACGTCCGCAATGATTGTGGTTTCTCGGTCGGCGGACCTATCATCAAGAACCGCACCTTCTTCTTCATCAACAATGAGCATCGGAGATTCCGAGCTACACTCACCGCGACTCCAGCTGTTCCGACGTCTGCATACAAATCTGGATTGTTCACTGCACCTGATGGGACACAGGTCGATGTTCGGACCCCCACCTGCAGCCGGCAACCTGACTGGATCAAACGTGGATCCGGCAATCAGCAAGGTTCTTGACCTTTTGCCCGGGGCCCATGGCGGGCCTGCGATTCCTGGAGTGAATGACCTGCTTAACTTCCCTAGTCCCGATAATTTGAATGGATACACCTGGACCGGAACGTTCGATCACAGACTGACGGCGAAACATCACTTATCGCTGCGCTATCCGTGGACTCCAATCGGCCAATCGACTCATAATAAGTTGTCGATGACAAGGAGAGGACGCCTCCGGATTCTGTTGCGCAGGCGTCCAATCGGTTAGTTTGCTGCGATTCCGTTAAATCCGGAATTTGCGGTGATACCGCCAGCGGCGCCTGCAGTCTTGAGTGTCCCATCTTTCTGGATCGCGAAGATGCCTATCGTTCCATTCTTCGAATTCAGTGTGTAGAGGAATTTCCCATCAGCGCTGATAGCGATGTCAAGATTTGTAGCTCCCTTGACGTTTGCTCCTACCACTGTGCCAGGAAGCGCCGACAAATCTCCATTTGCAGCGATTGCAAATCCTGCAATGGTTGAAGTACCGGCGTTCGAGACATAGACGAATCGGCCGTCCTGTGTGACTGCATTCCAGCAATTTGCCGCACCCAAAGTAGGAACGCTGCTGCTGATCGGGGAAAGCGTGCCATTGGAAAGAATCGCATAGGAAGAAACAGCGGATCCATTCGCGACGTTACCTGGCCCGGTTTCAGAAACGATTACAGCGCCGCCGGGTGCAAAAGAAACTGAGAACGCACCAGGCCCAACACTTGAGTTGACGACAACCGGCGAAAGAGTTCCATCCGCTAGCACCTTGAACAAGTCGATGCTGTTTGTCAAACGCTCTGTCACCGCGATGAATTCACCATCAGGGCTGATGGCAATCGATGCTGCGCCGGCAGTATTGGTACTAAGAAACGCGGGGGAGTGATCGATCTGGGTCAGATGGTCTCCTTCGAGGCGAAAGCCAACCACGTTACTACTGCCGCCTGTATTGAGTACGTAAACCAGATTCCCAAGTTGCGCTATCGCGTTGGGCTCGCTTCCGAAGGAGGACACTTTGTCCGACAGAGAGAGCGTAGATCCAAAGACACGGAAGACCGAGATCTCGCCGCTCCCCGCATTCACCGCAAAGAGTAACGAGCGATCTTGACTGAGAGTGAGGGAGCCCTGAGATTCTAGCGGATCGTTATTGCCTCCGCTTCCGCGGCCACCTGTCAGAACCCTCTCAGCTTCCCGTAGCGTTCCATCTTTGGCACGCTCGTAGGCGATAACTTCATTTTGATCTGCAGCGTTTGTCATCACAAACACTGCGTGATCGCTATCTTCTCTATTACCCTGGGCAGTGGCGGCCATTGGAATAGCAGCGGCGGCAAACACGAGAATCATTGACATGCTTTGAATCTGTTTGTGCATTACTTCACTCCTGGTTGTTTAGATTTGCACGGCACTGATTGGGGAGGACGAACTGCAATCATCAAGAGAGCCATGTGCACATAGATACTGTCGTTGAATGGTTACAAGAAAAAACAGAATTGTTGCGACACTCCGGTACAGGTAAGGACTCTATCGCCTCGCATACAAGCACATTTAGAGGACGGGCGTTGCTTTGCATCGTGAGGCACGATTCCTCATCGCGGCGGAGAGGCCTCTCGCATGCGTTTCAGGCATTTCTCGTGATCACAGAGAATTGAGAAAAGTGATCAGCGCGGCATGCTCTTGCGGAGTGAGCTCATCGAAGCGCCGTTCGGCCTGGCTGGCTTCACCTTTATGGCGTTCA
>WNGK01020181.1_pt1 | contig 12215 bp, 10 predicted proteins | sample 5400601 | NCBI WGS metagenome assembly WNGK01 (sample SAMN13153376, study PRJNA577476) | soil metagenome | isolation source: 60 cm soil or saprolite under Garry oak tree replicate 1 | place: USA:California | collected 2016-06-15
AACCTACGGCACCAACTGTTAGTGTTGGACGCATTCCCATCGATCCGGCTAATGCCCCGGCACAGATGGAGCCGACCGGCAAGAGCCCCCGAAATAGCATTTGCATCACTGCATTCACTCGGCCTAGCAAATCGTCCGGGGTTATCGCCTGCCGTAAGCTAAGCTCGCAAACGTTATAGATCGGCCAGCCGACGTCACCCACCTGCGCAGCCATCAGAAAAGCGGTCGCAGCAACGACGGACCCACGCGCCAGGGGAATCATCAGGGTCGCAGTTCCCATTACCAAGATCGACCCAATTAGGGTCACTCCCAGACCAAATCGCCGCATAAGGCGCGGAGCCATCGCTGCCCCCAAAATATTTCCGACTCCACCGAGAGCTATCACCACACCCATGAGTGCCGGGCTGAGGTGCAAATATCGGATCGCGTACAAAACATACAGAGACGCGAAGAATCCCCCAAAAAACCCAGCCGTTGCCGAGTGCCCAGCGATTGCGCGGCGTATCGGGGAATGGGTAACCGCTCGCAACCCACTGGTGAAATCTTCCCAAATATGCGAACCGGGAATCGAAATGACGTCAGCCTCCGGCTTGCGAACCAGCCAAACCGTCAGCGCAGAGGCAAGAAACGAAAGCGCATCGACCAGGATAGCCATGGGAACAGTTACCAACTGGATTAGTATGCCGGTAAGTCCGGGTCCCGCGATCTCCGCGAACGAACTGCTCAACGCGAGCTTGCTATTACCCTCGAGCACGTGATCGCGCTCGACAAGCGAGGGCAGATACGATTGGTAGGCAACGTCAAAGAGCACTGTCAGTATTCCGGCCGTCGCAACGACAACGTAAACCTGTCGCATGCTCAATATTCCGAACGACGCCGCGACCGGGATTGATCCCAGAACCACCGCGCGGCCCAGGTCTGTGACGATGAGGATTGGCCTGCGCCGCAGCCGATCCACCAGGAGTCCGGCTCCCAGTCCGAAAACAAGGGATGCGAGACCTCCGATCCCCGCAAGCAGGCCCATCTGGAACGGGTTTGCGTTTAAGACCAGCACCGCGACCAGCGGCAGAGCCAGGAGCGTGACCCGTGATCCGATCTCAGATATTGTCTGGCCAATCCACAGCTTCAGGAAATCTGAGTTGTGCCAGAGGTTGGTAGGTCGCAAATGCATGCCGAATAGGGTCGCACACCCACTGAGGAATGCCTAGATAGTGCCGGAGTTGCCTAGTCGACGCGAACAGCGATTTCTTGTTTATTTTGAAACTCTGCAGCGTTACCGGTTGCCCACTCGAGGAATGTCTTTGCGGGTACTCCAGTGATCACTGCGACTGTGGACGTAACGTGCGCAGGTTGGCCGATCGCGGCAGCCCAGGCGTCGAGCAGCATATTCACTGCGGGCAGAGGCCCGATCCTGAGCAACTCACGCCGCGCCTCGTCTGGCGAGATTTCTTCGATGCGCAACGAGCGGCCGATCACTCGAGCGATTGTGGACACCTGCTCGCATTGGCTCAGCGATTGAGGCCCGGTCAGAACATATTCCGCTCCAGCGTGTCCGTCCTCACACAACGCGCGGACCGCGACTGCGGCGATGTCACGCTCGTCGATCGGGGCTGTAGGAGCGGCGAGATGCGGCCATCGCACGACATCGCCGGCGCGAATCTGCGGCGCCCACCAGCTCAGAGCATTTGAGGCGAACATTCCGGGCCGCAGGAACGTCCACTCGAGTCCCGAAGTCTCGATCAACCGCTCGATTTGCTCGAACATCGCTCGCAGCGAATTGGGCTGTTGGAAGAGCGGATGCGCTGTTTTGATCGGAGCTGAGAGAAACACAATGCGCCGTGCGTGCTTCGCAATCCGCTCCAAGGCAGGAGCCACAGTGCTTGGCGGCGCCGTCCACACAAGGAACACCTTATCTACGCCGGACAGCGGTCTATCAAGCGTTTCAGGGAGGGTGAGGTCTCCCCGCACCGCCTCAACCTGTGGTGGCAAGCGAACCGCGCCCGGGTTACGCGCCAGCGCGCGGACTTGTGCGCCCGTGGCCGCCAATCCGGAGACAACCTGGCGGCCGACGGTGCCTGTCCCTCCAATGACTAGAACACGATTCATGTAGGACTATCCTACCGCTAAAGTCAGGCCCTCAAATGGCCGCCAAGAAAACCTTCGACGAGCACCCACGTGGTACGGACGGCCTCTGGGTTGTAATTCTTTCCTTCATTGAACAGCGGTTGTGCGTAACCGTGGCCCATACCGGGATAAACAAACATTTCGAAGGGCCGTTTTGCCTCTTTCATAGTGGAGAGAAAATGAATGGCGGCTTGTACTGCATCTGTATCTTCGGCTCCGGCAATCACTAGGACGGGACTTTTGAGTCTCTCCAGCCGTTTTGTATCGATTCTGTCAAAACCGGATCCGTAAATGATCACAGTTGCGCTAACTGCTTCCGGGTCGTTCAATCTGCATTGAGCGATTCCTGTCCGACCATGCTAAATCCAACGGTCGCCAGCCTTTCTGCCGGGTTGCTTTAGATAATCTAGTCCAGCTTGTAAAATCTTGTCGGTTGCCTTTTGGTCTAAGGACTGCCTCAACTTCACAACCTCCTCATGACTGGTCGCTGATTTGCCTCCATAAAGATCAACGGTGCTGCGAGCGCTACAAACAATCCACGGAAAGTGCTCTGCCCTAACCCTCTGCTGAGAGTTCTTTGCTGCTCACTGAAGGCCATTTCCTTCTAGCCATAGCCACGCAGAGCTTCTCTGTCATCCGGTGCGACTGTGATTTGGTAAAAAGCAGCAACCCCTTGTTGGCACGAGCCAACTCCTCCATGTTCCAGTGCGCACGCATGATTCCCCCTGTTGAATGTGAGTTACTCCCCAGCAATAAGTGTCCAATCTCGTGAGCTGCAACGTGCCCAAGAATGATTGCCGGGTCCACGAATGTCTCATAGCGCAATTTTTCGATTCCTTCATAAAAGATGTCGGCTTGACAACCGGTCCCGTCAGACGAGAGATAGGAAATCCCTAAAGTAGAATCTTTTAAACTGAGGGAACGTCGCACAATGCGCAGGTGGAGATGCTGTGGGAAAGCAACCTGCCTGCACGCTACCTCACCGCCCGGAGGCTCGTCCGCCGGGGAACAATTGAGCCAGTCAACATGTATTCCCGATTCTTCGAATACTTGAGACGAGACCTTTTCTGCCTGCTTCAGTATTTCGGAGGAAATGCCCGAATCGTTGAAAACAGAGATCGCCACGCCTGGGCTTTCTTGAGGCAGGTTCTTGGCCCAAGCTGCTGCATTTGAGAAAGCAATAAACAGTCCGGCAATCAGCAACCGCTGCGCGTGCCGTAATGAAAACCTTTTCATAATCTCACCCTAAGTACAGTTCGTTTGCTTTTCGCGGTCCGGATATGCGCCGGTCATCCTCGTTCTCAGATGTTTTGAGGAAAGCGGGGCGATTGTTCATCGCCCCTGCTCTCCACGGTGTTGGCTCTTTCAGTTTGGGGTGCAGCTGGCTGGCGTTGTAGAATTGTTCGGGTTTGTGCAGAGTGGGCCCAATCCTGTCTTGGCATCAGGAACACTGAGCATGGCAAAGGGTCCAGCCTTATGCTCGCCGTTGAACGGCGTGGGCTTGGTCGGGTCGAAGTGGCAGCTGGGCAGAGCTGCGGCATCCAGGGGATTGTCAAACCAGAAACCCACATGGAACGTGTTCGTCGGAGCCAAATGCACGTCGGGGTCAAAACCGAAGATATCGTTACCAAGCCAAACCAAAGCTTCCGGTGAAATTGGGGTCTTTGGTGCCATCGGCTTGAAAGAAGCTGTTCTGGACGGTGAACAAGTCAAACGCGAGCCCAGGCTTGATGCCATCCAGATCCAGGATTAGCGTGTCATTCTGCTTGCCACGAATGACGGTGGCGTGAGCTCGTGGCTCCTCAAAAGGATTGGCACGAAGACAATCAACGACTGCCGGGTTCGGCAGCAGGTTGAAAGAAATCTCGTCCTTTGTATCTTGTGCGGAGGCGATGCCGGAGACGGCCAAAACTGCGAACGCCGCCAGCATGCCATGCATGATGCTGTGAGCGGCTCGACCGCCCCAGAACTTCTTGCTGCAATTGTTATTCAATGCTTTCTCCTTATTTTGTGACTTAGATTGTTCATTTGCGGGGTCCCAGACCTTGTTGCGGGCTTCACCGCTACACCTGCGGCACGAGATGCCTTTAGAGTTGCGGCAAACTATTGGCCCCTACTTGGGATATCGGAATCCGGTGGTAAAAGACGACAAGATGGATGAAAAGATTGAGGTTTCGGCAGTTTAACGCGGCGAGTGCCGAACCACTCCTCGACCAGGACCGCAGGATCAGTGCTGCAGAGAAATCAATACGGGACTTGGGAATCGATCGAACTCCCGTACAGCAATAATTTCTATCACCGCTTTTTCGGCTTACTGCACTGTGACCTTGATGTTTGTGGTGTGAGAAATAGCTCCAGACTGGGCGGTGACCATGATTGAAGCGGTTCCCCGGTTCGGCTGCGTATTGCTTCCGTAACCACCGCAACCACCGATGGCGAGACACATGGCCACAATTGCCGTTGCTGCCGTGGCGGTCAGGAATGAAACGCGAGCTGTTCGAACACTTTTAGCACGTGACATCGCGAAGCTGAATAAGACTAATGCTAGAAGGAGAGCACAAGGGCCAAGTACGTCAGGCATCAGAACCCCGTAACGAGAAACGTTGGCTGAGGTCGTGACCGTCAACGTAGTGCTCGCGGCTCCATTGGCAGGCGTCACCGTCGCAGGACTAAAGGCGCAGGTGATCCCAGTGATTGGCGAGCAGGAGAACGTCACATTGTTCGCGAAGCCTCCGGCAGGCGTGATCGTCAGCACGAACTGAGTGGACTTGCCGGCAATGACCGCAGCGGTCGCAGGGGATGCACCAAGGGAGAAATCGGGGTTGGCAATGTTGATGGTAACTGATGCAGATGTGCTGCCATCAAATTTTGCGTCCCCGGCATAGGAGGCTGTAAGAGAATGAGCACCGGCGGCCAGAGTGTTGATCCTCAGGACGGCAACACCGGCGGCGTCTAGTGGAGCGCTTCCGAAGCTCGTGTTTCCGTCGAGAAATGTGACTTGACCCGTGGGTATACCTCCGGCTGAGTTAATGGTCGCGGTCAATAAGATTGTCGAGCCAGCGGTGGCGGCCGCGGGCGCCATGAGAGTCGCCATCGTGGCAATCCCAATGACTTGCAGGGGTATTTTTTCGCTGCTCGACAAGAATGCGGCATCACCACTGTACTGTGCAGTGATGCTATGGGTTCCTGCGTCAGCGAAACTCGCGTTGACAGCGGCCGCACCATTGACCAGCGGGGCAGCCCCCAAGCTATTGGATCCATCCAAAAACGTGACTGTGCCGGTCGGAGATCCCGGGTTGCCGGGGCCGGCTGCGACGGTGGCTGTGATCGTTACGCTTGTGTCGGTGATGGCATCTGGAGCGGATACTCTGGTTACACTGACCAAGCCCGTGGTAATTGCCCCGAATAACCCGTCGTTTTCGTTGGTGAATTGCGAAGTGAAGTAGAGCGTGTTTTTGTCTCCAAATCCATCGGCTCGAAAAACCAGCCCGTGAAGACCAACTTCGCCTAGGGCGAAGCCATCGCCGTCTAGCAACTGCCCCACAAACTGCCCGCTCGTTGGATCAAACGCGCTGATGGTCCCATCGCCAACATTGCTAATCAGAATATCGTTACTGAATGGGCCGAAGTTGGCGCTGCACGAAATTGCCATCCATGTCGAAGATGCTGACGATGCCGTTTCCGGCCCCTACAACTGGATCGTGCTTAGCGGCATCTTGCAACGCATACGTCACCAAGACCTGGCTTCCAATCACTTGAATTCCGAAAGGCGCGTAACCCGCAGGCAGATTCGGATCCGTAAACGGACCGGAGAGGGCCACTTGAGCGAATCCGGGAAGGAATGTCTCGATGAATCCATTGTGGAAGTCCGTGACCGCAAACACTGGTGCAGTTAACGAAGAGTTCAGGACCGCCGCGCCCTTGTAAACTGCGCTTGTTATACGACGACGTGGTGTTGCTTGCTGCGGAAGATCGCCATTAGCATCCGGGCCCCAGGTGAGAATTGTTCCCTCTTCGGTAACCAGAATAAATGGTTGGACAACTGATGGGTCGGCGAAGAATGAATTCTGATCGGCAACAATTCCGGTTGGAGTCTCAAATCCGGTCCCTGTGGCATTCGGGACGATGAAAGCGCCTGGCAAGACGCCTAAACCCGTTGCGTCAAGAGAAGTGACACGTCCAGCCTGATTATCCGCAATGAAGAATGGCTGATCTGAAAGGAAGGCAATCCCCCACGGGTTGACCAAACCTGGTGTGACATTGTTGGCCACGTTCGGAAGGTTCGACGAGAGATTGGTCTGCCGGTAGCCAATTGTTTGTGCTGTGGCGTTAGTCGCTCCAAACAGAAATCCGAATAGAAAAAACGAGAAAAAACAAAGAGCAATTTTGTGTTTCACTGTACCTAGCTCCTCCTAAGAGCAAAAAACATCTGCGCGCACGGGCCCGAGTGGCACCGAGTCTAAAATCCGAGAGTTCGTGATCCGAAGTTATTCGCGCGAAGAGCGTCCGCCGTGACGCATCGGTAGCGTTTCGGCCTATCTCGGTGCCTGCCGGATTTCCGCGCTACGCGGGGACAACACCGGCGGCTTCCGCTCGCACTTGTTCTCCTTGCAGTAGTCGTCGCAGTCGTTTGCGGGCTTTGTGAAGCTGCGATTTTGAAGAACCTGTCGAGCATCCCAAGAGTCCCGCGATCTCGCTGTGCTCGTATCCAATGACGTCGTGCATCAGAAAAATCTGTTTGTAGCCGGATGGCAGCTTGCGGATTGCACGCATGAGGTTAAGCCGCTCGACCGCGCCAAACATCGAGGTGTCGCAAGAACTGTGCTCACTTGGACTTTCGCCACTCGGGGTGCGCCCCTCGAAGTCTTCGGACAGAAGTTCAACGGGCTTTTTCCGGCGCAGATGCATCAACACAATGTTCACGGTCACTCGATGCAGCCAAGTTGAAAAACCGGATTCACCGCGGAACGTGGAAATCTTTCGAAAGAGCTGCAAGAATGCTTGTTGGGTCAAGTCTTCGGCTTCAGCCGGATTCTTAATCATGCGGTAGCACAGGCTGTACACGCGCCGGCAATGCGCCTTGTAAAGGTATTCGAAAGCGGCAGCGACGCCCTGCTTGGCTTGTCCTATAGCTTCTGCTTCGGTCAAGCTGCCCCCGTTTTCTATTGCAGTCAAATTCGTCATATCGCACCTTCCGAGAACTAGGGCCAATTGCCAACCTGCACAGACCCCCTGAGTCGTTTCTCCTTTATTGGCTCTCCCTCATGTAAGCTTCCCAGCAATCCCCGCCAGGAAACCGGCGGTGGAAGAAGTGGTAGCCCTCCTGCCCGGGAATCTTGAAGCAGACGAATCCGAAGCCTTCTCCCGAGACAATCGGCTGCTGACATTTGCTGCAGATGACGGTTCTGAATTCCACAGCTCACCTCTCCAGCTTGCTCTTCCCTATTTGACCGCTCGCTGCGTAGCGCTTTCCGATCCTTATGGGCTCTCTGTGGACGAGCTCGCGCAGGAGCCGCGCACGCGAAGAGCACTTCAGTCATCCGACTCTCCGCATACGCGGATTCGCTGCACCGCGCTAGCAATCAGTTCTTACTGATCGTTGCGGAAGAAAAAGTAGTCGGCGCTGTAAGGCACGAGTACCTGGTGACCCACGTCGGTAGAGGCTAAGCACCCCGTAGCGGGATTAGAGGGAGCAGATCCACCCTTTGTGTTCAGACGCTGAATAAACGTAGTCTTGGTTAGGGATTTGCCGCCCGCAGGTCCCTCGTCAGCGCCGATCACCTGCAGCAACAAGCAGTCAATCGCGCCGCCATTCGGGCAACTCGAGTCGGAGCCGGCGGTAATAAAATCCTTCTTTTGCGCCCAGACTCGGCTGCTATCGAAGGAACTCTGCCAAGTTACATCGCCGAAACGCGGCGGTTTCGGTCCGATGTCATTCGGATTTACAACCGGGCTAAGAAAGTGCGTGATGATCTGGACCGCTTCCCCAAAAATACGAGTGAAAAGAGTAGCTTCGGGACGTGCGTTGTTGACGGTCCAGGATACGCCGCCCGCTGGGCTGGGCAGGCAAACATATCCTTGCGTGCCGACCCCGTGACCCAACAGGAATGCGGAAGTTCCCTCAGGAGGCGTAATACGCTCCGGTGTCGTTGGGCTTGGGATCGAGCTGCTAAAGTTGCTTTCTTCCCTCTTGTCTTGGCCCTTCTCTTGGGCGCAGACAATGCCGGAAACCGTCAGCGCTGCCAACGCCAGTGCCATTGTTCCACGAATGAAGCGAGCTGCTACGCCGCTCCAGAAGTTCTTGCTGCGATTGTTGTTCACTGCTTTCTCCTTATTTCTTCGACTTAGATTGTGTAAATGCACGGCACCTCGAAGGCCCCCGCCCCGTAATTCACCGATACGCTCGACGCACGGAATCGTGGTGCCGGCGTATGACTGGAACTATTGGTCCCTACTTGAGATATCGGAAATGGAGGGGAAAAGACGACAACGGGTAGGAAGGGCCGGAGGAGGTTGAAAGAGTACTACGTTTGAGTTCCTGATTCCGCCATCTGCCGGGCAGTGCGGGTGTCGAAATCACACCGACCTAGGACCGCTACCGCCTCAGAAGTTGCCGATCATCCACACATTTGCCTCTGAACTGGAACCCATGATTGCGAGATGACGCCCGTCTGGGGAGGGAAATCCCCATCTGAGCTTCGGTTCTGATTCCTGCCAGACAGGCTGGGCATCGCCATTGACGCCGACACGCAACAACGTAGTGGTTACGGAATCCACGGATGATACGAACATACTTTGAGAATCATTTCCCCAATTAAGTTCCTGGAGGTCAGGATAGCCTTTTACCGTGATCGTTTTCGTCTGACCTCCGCCAAGCGGCACCAGCTGAATCTGATGCCCGTGCTTTTTCATGATGCCGATCCACGAACCATTGGGAGACAGTTGCCACGAGTAATCAAACCCAATGTCGGCACTACTGCCCGTCGCAAGCGGAATCCGCACAAGTTCCTTCCCCGGACCGCCGAGTGGATCAAATGCAACTACCGCCAACTCGTTCTTGTCGGCCGACGATCGCGCAAAAACACAAAGATTGGCGGCTTTGTTTGTGCACCAAAATCTTACAAATCCCCCTGTTTCAAACAACAGTTGAGGAACGCCCGCCTTTAAATCAACTCGATAGAGCCCCATTTTGTGCGAAGCAACCGGCGCGCCCTCCAGAACCATCGAGGCCCCATCCGGACTCAACCGGGCCATATAATAATTCGTGTCGCCGGCGGGGGTGATGAGTTGAGGAGCACTGCCCGGATCTAATGCTTGCCGGTAGATCAGGCGGTTTGACGTTTGTTGCGACGAGTAAATCACCTCGCGGGAGTCTGGCGTCCAAGCTAAGAGAATATAGTAGTTATCGTCGAGCGTAACCCGACGGGGGTTCTCGACACGGCTTTCATGAGCGGTGAGGTCCCCGACAAAAACAGAAGAGTGATCATTGCCTCTTAGAAAGACCAACTGCTTACCACCTGCCGTCGCACTGAGGCTATACACAGAAAACCCCGACCAATCCGTCAGCTGGCGTGCTTTGCCTCGCGGGCCTCCATCTTTGGGGTCGACATCCAGTTCCCATAAATTATCCGCCTCGGCGGAGCCGACTTCCGTGTTCCGCGAATAAATGAAACGCCCTGACGATAGCCAAGTGAATGCGGTCAAGTGCTTCTCAAGAAGGATTGTCCTTGGGTCTGCGCCACGAAGGTCACAACTCCGAACCATAATCTCTACGCGATTATCCTGGTCACGCCTGTAGCGGTATGCAAGGCGATTTCCTGCAGGCGACCAGGAGATGCCGCTGATTGTGGCCTGGTTTTCGGTTGTCAATATCTTGTGCGGAGACTCTCCCCGTGAACCCATCAACCAAATTTCGCGTGCTCCAACGGCGCTCCGCATCCTTTCGTAGGCAATTTGGGAACCATCGGGTGAAACGGTCCCTCCTTCGAACATGTCCCCAACTTCAGCAAGCTTCTGTGCCTCGCCTCCTGCTATCGGAATCGACCACACTGTGGACGGTCTTCCGGGGACACTTGCAGACGCTAGGAACCGTGCGGAGTCAGGATACCAACCTCCAAATGCCCACAAAGCTGTCCCCGCCTCGACCCCCGGAGGCAGCGGCACATCCTGAGTTGCGCCCGTTGCGACGAGTTGCAGCGAGATACCCTGCCGGTCGCTGTAGCCTAGGTACTTACCATCGGGAGAAATCGCCGCATTGAGCACCGGCGAACCCTGAGCGTTTGCCGTGAGCTTTCGCTGATTGAACTGGGCCAGAGGTTCGACTCGGCGAGGAATGAAAACTATAGTTCCGATCAATGCCAGAGTCGCCAGCAGCCCCGCTGTAACACTTCTCCCATGTCGGCGAATGAACTTGCCGGTGCGATAAGTGATTGCGTCCGGGCGAGCACTGATGGGCTCGTGCCTCAAGTACCGCTGCAGGTCGTCAGCAAATGCCTTTATCGAGGCGTAGCGCTCCCGCGGATTCTTCTTCAGCGCCTTCCCGACAATCGTGTCGAGGTCGCCGCGCAGTAACCGGGCCAGCTTCTCAGGCGTCGTGGCGCGTTTCTTGGCATTCGTGACGGCGTTCTCTCCATTCGCCTTCATGGAAGCCACGATTTCCGAAGGACGAGATGGCTCGGTCTCCAAGATAGCCTTGACCAGACCAGCTGGCGTGCGCGGTCCGGCGTCTGCCGGGTGGTGCCCCGTTAGCAGTACATACAGCAGTACCCCTGAGGCATAGACATCCGTACCGGCTGTCACAGGTTCGCCCTTAAGTTGCTCGGGAGCCGCGTATTCGGGCGTCATGGCCCTTCCACCTTCGAGCGTGAGCGGCGACTCCCCGCTCTGTCCATCGCATTCCATCAGTTTGGCAATTCCAAAGTCGAGAAGTTTCGCCTGGCCATCCACTCCCACTAATATGTTCGAAGGCTTCAGGTCACGATGCACGATAAGGTTGGCATGTGCCTGCTCTACAGCGCGCAAGGCATCGATAAAGAGCAGGACGCGCGCCTTGGCATCAAGCTCGTTTTCGTCGCTATAGCGGTCAATGTGGTTGCCCTCAACGTACTCCAGTACAAGAAAAGGCTGCCCGGTTAGCGACACTCCCGCGTCAATGAGTTCGGCGATGTGGGGATGCTTCAGCCGGCCCAGAATGCGCCCTTCGCGCTTGAACCGCTCTTCGCCACCCTTCCCCATCAGCGCGATATTGAGAACCTTCACCGCTACGCGCCGTTCAAATCGTCCGTCGTTTCGTTCCGCCAGCCAGACGGCGCCCATTCCCCCGTGGCCGATTTGCGATACCAGGGTGTAAACACCCAGAGCTTGGCCTGCCAGGCCAGGCCCGCCAGGCAATTCCAAAGCGCTCGCCTCCAGAAAACCTTCCTCAGACAACAAGCGGTGCTCGCGAAGCAGTATTTCAAGTTGATAGGCCAGGGTTGGGTTCTCGTTCTGGAGAGAGGACAGCCAGATCGAGCGCTGGTCGTCTGTCATCTCCAGCGCTTCGTCAAGGTGTGGACTAAGAACCTGCCATTGATTGGGGCTGAGCTTGGACATCTATAGTTAGACCGGCAAATCCGCGCGAATATTCCGATGGAGATAGATGCGCGCCTTTTCCCACCTTCTCTGTACGGTACGTTCCGACAAGTTCTCCAGGGCGGCGATCTCGGCAAACGAAAGCCCGCAGAAAAACTTCATATCAACCAGCTCGGCAAGCTTAGGCTCGACTTTCGCCAGTTCATCTAGTGCATCGCTGATCAACGAGAGTTCTTTGGCGTCGACCGGATTCTCACCTTGGTCGGTCTTGAGCGAAGTAATTTCGAATTCACCCCCGCGCTTGATCGCGTTGCGGCTCCGGGCATGATCTATGATCAGCCCCCGCATCACCCGCGCGGCATACCCCATGAACCGCGGCCGGTCAGGAAAGCGGCTGCCTTCACGCGCGGCGATGTCGAGATAGGCCTCGTGCAGAAGAGTTGTGACACTCAGGCTTGCCGGAGATCCCCGTCGTGCCAGTTCCCGTTTCGCTAGCCGGTGCAACTCAGAATATAGGCTGC
>WNGK01020379.1_pt1 | contig 12215 bp, 12 predicted proteins | sample 5400601 | NCBI WGS metagenome assembly WNGK01 (sample SAMN13153376, study PRJNA577476) | soil metagenome | isolation source: 60 cm soil or saprolite under Garry oak tree replicate 1 | place: USA:California | collected 2016-06-15
TGTGCGCCAGCCAGCAATTCGGATTTTTGAGCAACGTGTCGCGCCAGACTGTGTCCTCGCTCTTATAAATGAAACATTGTCGTGCAGTCAGCAGGGCCAACACAAAGAGGACGAAACCCAGTGCCGCGTTTCGGACATGACGGCTCACGCCAGAAAGAACATTAGGAAATGCACTCGCCAAAGCGATCACTCCCAGGCTCGACAGATACTGCCAGTGATCGGCGACGAAGGAGAATTGGAAGGCATAGCCGTCGAAGAAGCCAAGGATTGGTCCCAGGGTGACGATGAAGAACGCAGCGGCGGCGAAGGGTCCTTTGCCGATGGTTTTGCGCAGGAACCAGAGAGCAAGGAGGCAGAGTGCGACAAAAGCAGGAACGAGCAATAGCCACAGCGACGGCACCTGCCACCGGGGATAGATGAAAGTGAGATCGTTAGGCCAGATCAGCTTGAAGAAGTAGAAAAGGGTGGCTCGCCCTGCGACGATGCAACGTTGGTAAAGCTCCAGGTTGAAAGAAGCCCCTGCTGCTCCGACGTGATGGACTTCGAGCCAGGCAGTCAGCAGGCCCGTCGGCAGACCGACGAGGAAATAGGGAAGCAACGGGCGAAAATCCGCTGGGCGGATTTGTTCGCGTTTCCACCAAATAAGAATAGCAAGCACGACCGGAAGCGAACAGGTCACGCTCTTGGAAAGCAGAGCACAGATAAAGAAGAGCAAAGAAAGAACAAACCAGTTCCCTCGACGCGGCAGGTCGCGTCTTTCCAAGTTTTCAAAGTTGAGATAGGCGAAAATGCTCCCAAGGAAAAATGCGGTCGAAAGAAGATTTTTGATTTCAGTGACCCACGCGACCGATTCCACCATGACTGGGTGCACTGCGAAAACAGCGGCGCCGAACCAGGAGCCGCGCAGGCCGAGCTTTCGCAGGACTAGCCAAAACAGAACTGCGTTCAGTGTGTGCAACGCGACATTCACAGCATGATAGCCGAATGGATGAAATCCCCAGAGTTGATACTGAATCCAGAAGACGGTGCCGGTGATTGGATAATATTGTTGTAAGGCGAGGAGATCGAACCAGAGCCGATAGAGACCGTTCACTCCTTCAAGCGTGTGATTGTGCATCAACCACGCATCGTCGTCCCAGATGAAGCCATTGCGGAGCGCTGGCAGATAGGCGAGCACGGTAAGCGCCACCAGAAAAGTTGCTTTGGTGGAAGTCCGCATGGGCGCGCGAGTCAGTCTGGGCATGTGCTGCTGGGGCATGGAATAGCACAATGGATGCTTGGCGGCCGTTGAGGATTCGGATCCCAAACGTGGTGCGTGATTCCCGAGTTCAAACACTCGAAAAAAGGTTTCGTTTGCCGGTTGATCCCAATGCCATGAACGGAACCGGAAACCGCACAAGGGAACTGCGCAGTCTCTTTGGTGGCGATTTGGTTTCGCATCCCGTTCGAGTCCGTGATTGGTTTATGGATTAAAAGCGCGGGAGAAAAACGGGACCTCAGACGAGGAATTCTGAAAATCATTTCTGGCGGACAAGCTGGGGTTGATCGCGGGGCGCTCGACGCCGCGCTTGCATTTGAAGTTGAGTGCGGCGGGTGGTGCCCGGCGGGACGGTTGGCCGAAGATGGGACAATTCCGGAACACTATCCAGTGGTGGAATTGGCGAATGCCGGATACGCCGCACGCACCGCGAGGAACGTGGCGGATTCGGATGGCACGTTGATTATCTCAAACGGGGAGCCGATCGGCGGAACCCGTGAAACGGTTGATCGCTGTATCGAAATGCGGAAGCCGTATCTTATTATTGATTGCGCGAGTATGAGCGTCGAGGAAGCTATCGAAGCGGCAATGGAGTTCGTTAAAAATCTGTCATCCCGAGCGGACGCGAGGGACCTCTCAGTTGGTCAGGTCATAAGCGAACATTCGCGAGGTTCCTCGGTCCGAGCCGGACTGGCATTGTCTGCGCGGCTCGGAATGACAGTGTTAAACGTGGCTGGACCACGGGCCAGTCAATGGCCAGAAGGCCACAAAACTGCGCTACAAATTGTGTCAGGCGTTCTGCGCGTGCTTAGTGGACAGAACGACGCCAGTGAATACAGTTTGTGACTCGCCAAGCGGCGACCCCTGAACATGGCACAAAGCGAAGCAGAAATTCAGCGGCAGAAGGAAATGCAGCAAGCGGAGGAGCTGCTTTTTAGCGGCCGGCAGGAACTCGGTTTCGCCAAGGGACTTTTCCTGGGAAATTTTGTAGCTGACTGGGTCATGCCGTATCCGCGGCTTGACGCGACGCGGCAGACGGAATTGGACAGTGCACTGAACGAAGTGCGCCAAATGCTCGATCGCGACCTCGACCCGGGCTGGATCGATCGCAATGCCGACATCCCGCGCCACCTCATCGATGGCCTCGCCCGCACCGGTGTTCTCGGGATGACGGCGCCGCGGGAATTCGGCGGCCGTGGTTTCTCGCAAATGCAATGCTGTCGCATTCTGGAGGAAATCGGGAAACGCGATGCGTCCACTTCGGTGTTTGTTAATGCTCATCACTCGATCGGAATCCGTGCGCTGATCTTGTTCGGTACCCGTGAACAGAAAGCGCAATGGTTGCCCTCGCTGGTCGCTGGAGAAGAACTAGCGGCGTTCGCGTTGACCGAACGCGAGGCTGGTTCGGATGCCGCCAATGTCCGAATGACAGCCACACCGAGCGACGACGGTTCGCATTACGTTTTGAATGGCGAAAAACGTTACATCACCAATGCAGCGGTGTCACAGGTCTGGACGGTGATGGCACGAACGCCGGTTCTGGGCAAGCCGGGCAAAGACGCGATTACCGCTTTTTTGGTCACGCCAGACACCCCTGGTGTGGAAATGATCGAAGGACGAATGCCGAAGCTCGGAATTCGCGGCACTGCCACCGGCCGTTTTCGTTTAAACAACGTGCGCGTGCCGAAAGAAAATATTCTCGGTCCGCTCGGCAAAGGTTTGCGCGTCGCGCTGACCGTTCTGGATTTTGGGCGCACCACTTTCGGAGCTTGTTGCACCGGCGCGGCCAAACATTGCCTGCAACTGGCGATCGAGCACGCCAACTCGCGTCAGCAATTCAAGAAAACATTGGGCAATTTCGATTTGGTGAAAAAGAAAATCGCGCGCATGGCAGCCGATGTTTACGCGATGGAAGCGATGACGAACGTAACCGCATCGCTGATCGATCGCGGCCTCGAGGATTACATGATCGAAACGGCGATGCTGAAAGTTTTCACCACCGATCGGCTATGGGAGGCGGTCAACGATGCCTTCCAAATCCACGGCGGCTCTGCTTATTTCGATGATAATCCGCTGGGACGCATGTTGCGGGATGCGCGGATCAATCAAATCGGCGAAGGGTCCAACGAAGTTTTGACTTCGTTTATCGCGTTGGTCGGAATGCGCGGGCCGGGGTTGGAGTTCAAGGAAATTTACGACACCATGATGTCGTTCTCGATGAACCGGGTCGGCAAAGCGTGGAGCGCGGGCGTGAATCGCCTGGGCGCGACTGTTCGCACCCCGAACGTGCCAGTGCAAAGCGCGGAATTGCGCGGGTTCGCTGGACAACTCGGGCGTTTGATCTGGCGCTTTAATGTCGCGGTCAATCGCGCGCTGGTCGTTTACCGCGAACCGGTCCTGGACATGCAGCTGATTCAGGAGCGGATCGCAGGGGCAGCGATGGAACTGTTCGCCTCAACCTGTGCGCTCAGTCGCTGGGATTCGGCGTTGCAGGCGCGCGGGCGAAATGGCGAAAAACAACCACTCGATTTCACTGCGCCGGAGTATTTTTTGCGCAAATCGATTCGTCACGCCAAGGAATTGCTCGCGAAGTTAAACGATAATGATGATCGGGCGTTGCTCGCCGCGGCTGATTCTACGCTGGGAAAACCGTCGCCGATTGGTCAAAACGATCGCTGAACGGTTTCTTTTTCTCGGCAGAGCGGAACTGGTTCCCGCAGTTTGACATCTCGCTGGCATAACAGGCGCTTTGATGGCGCGCATGCTCAACCCCGGTCGCGACCGCTACCATAGCTGCCGAAAGTCCAAATTGCCTCGCGCGAGATAGCAACCGGGATCGATCTCAGCGAAGGCTCCTTGTTGGCTCTTTAGTTCTTGTTCTGTTGTTACTGCCTTTAATCCCCGCATTCGAGAGAGGCGGCTCGCCGATGGACGAAGGATCGCTGCTCCTATATCCCGAACTAATTCAACGTGGCAAGATTCCATATCGGGACTTTGAGACATTCTACGGACCGGCCAATATTTATTTTCTGGCCGCGACCTACTCCTTCTTTGGGGCGAACATCTCGGTGGAGCGCGGAGTTGGCTTTCTTTATCGCGCCGTCGTCCTTTCGCTGTTCTTCGCTCTCGTTTCAAGATGGAACACGGCTCTGGCTGCGGGTTGCACCGTGCTCGCTGGCTGGATTTTGCTTCTTTCGCAACTCGCCGCCTATTCGTGGTTTGGTGGTGTGGCATGCGTTCTTGGCTCCTTTTTCCTTTTGGCTAATCCCAATTCGAGCGCGTGTTCCTGGGAGGCCTGCTCGGGGGCACAGCGCTCCTTTATCGAGTCGATCTTGGGCCGGCTGTGGTCGTATCAACTCTTCCGTTGTTTCAGCTAATATGCCGCCCTCAGCGCTTGCGATACCTTGCAGGTTTTGCTGCCGGCTCAATTCCGCTGATCCTGCTTGCTTGCGTAACCGGACCGCAGCAAATGCTCAACAACTTGTTTCTTTACCCGTCCTTTATTCCAGCCCGGGTCGCCACCTACCGATCTTCTCAGCCGACCCAGATGTGATCGGATTGTTTGTTGCCCATCTCATCGCAAGCGCAATCAACCTTGCGGCCAGTATTGTTGGCATTCGCGCTGAGCGATGCGACGTCAACGGTCGTCTTTTGCTGGCGTTGGCGCTATTGGGCGCGGCACTCACCCCCCAAGCGATGCAGCGTCTCGACGTGATACATCTGACCTGCGCCGCTTTCATTTCCCTCGGAATGCTACCGTTGTCGCTGCTCGTTTTGGCGTCTCGCGATTGCGCTGCATCATCAAACCTCAAGAGTGTGCTGCTCGCAAGCTTCGGTATTCTCGCTACGATCGAATTCCTCGCGCCGGAACTAACTGCCTACACTAAGCACGAATTCCGATCCGCAATTTTTTCGCAGAAAGACGAACAGCTCTTTGTTCAGCACAATGGCCGTGTCTTCCCCTGCTACAAGCGGGAAATCGCAATAATGACGGGTCGCCTGCTCGACAGAATTGGGAAGTTGTCCGCCTCTTGGAGAGAGCCTATTCATTGGACCGGCTGATCTGCGCCGAACCAATTGTACTGATACATTTCTCTATTACATGCTGCCGAAGTTGCGGCCGGCCACCTACCTTCCTCGAGATGAATCCTTTTTCAGCAAACCGTCCCGGATCGCGTCTGGCGGAGGATGTGAAAGACGCCGATTGGCTGGTGCTAAATCGCGATTTCGACCTTTGGAACGAGCCAAATCGCTCGCGCGAGTTTCAATCCGATGTGCCAAATCAAATGGTGAAAGAGCACTTTGAGGTCGTCGGCGAATTCGGAAGCTATCTTTTGTTCCACCACAAAATCGGACCGAAGGTCGTGCCAGAGCAGCCCCAAATGGCGTATTTCTAGACCAGGTTCCGTCACGCGAGGTTTACTTGGCGATCCTTGGATCTCGCGCGCGCACGAGTCTACGCGCTTTCGGCTCGCAATGTTTCGACATGCACGGCATTAAAATGCAATCTGCGCTCAGTCGCTTTCTTCCAAAGCATAATCGAGCCGCCGACGAGCACGACCCAAGGCAACAGGGACCATGTGGCCAAGGCGGGATCTCTCCCATCGGAGATGGCAACAAACCAGGGAAATCCGCGAGCAATTGCGGTGTAGACGACAAAAAGGAAAATCGAACTACTGACGGTGAGCCACAAATAAAGCGAACTCGAAAGAACAAGAATGAAAGGTGCAAGCCAGACCATGTATTGAACGCATACTCCCGGCGACAGCAGGAAAAAAATAATCCAAGCGTAAGCAACGGAATCAATCAAGCCACGACCGTTCAGCTTCCGGCGACGAAAGGCGATTGCGACCACAGCAGCAACAATTGCGACTTTGAGCAGTAGCGCCGTAGCGGCGGCAGGCACCGGCAAATCGAAAGGCCCCGTGCCATTGAAGGACTGCCAACGCATGAGCCGAAGACAATAGGTAATCCCCCATTCGCCCCAATAGCTTCCGTATAACAGAACGTTTTTGGCAAACAGAATCGGAAATTGAAAAATGGGCTGAGCCCAAAGCACAACGCAGCATGTTGTAAAGACGGCGCTGAATCGCAGACCACTTCCGCGCGCGACCCAGAAGAAAAAGAAGACGGGCAGCAATAAAAGTGGGATCACTTTGATCTGGCAACTGAGCGCGAAAAATAATCCGCACAGTGCGGCTTTTCCTCGCAGGCACATAAACGCAGCGCAAACCAGAAACAACACCATTACCGGATCGGTGTTCCCGTGAAAGCCGGAGACCATCAACGAAACCGGGCTAATTGCGAAAAGGGCCAACGCCCAGGTTGGAATAAACACACCCGTTTTCACCATTTTGGACGATTCCAGGCAAGCGAAGGAGAAAAGGGAAATGAATGCCGGCAGCCTGACACCAGGGCTGCTCGGTCAACGCTAAGATGCCGCGCAAATAATAAGCGGTCAGCGGCGGGTGATTAAAGTAGCGGCTGTGCTGATATGTAAATTCGAGCCCATGTTGGCTCAGGACCTTAGCGAAGCCATAAAAGAATACGGCATCATTCGTGCCGATGGTGTTGTAGGCGATCGCGAGTTTCAGGGTCAGCGCGACGAGTGCGAGCGCGACAATGCCGGCCGTGCGCAGATCGCGTTTGGGGTTCATTCCCAAAAATTCGAGCAGCTTGAGTGCCCTTTTGCTGGCGCCACCACCAAAACGTCGATCAGCGGGCGAACAGTCAACTATTTCCTGTCACTTTAGATTCGCCGGCGATTTTAGAATCTTTAAGCCACGCATGAGTTCGGGACTGACTAGTTCGTAGAGCGGATATTCCACGGCCATCACGACGTAATTGCGCATCTCCAACGCGCAGGTTAGGCCGACAGCGGCAAATAACGCGATGCTGCGCCATCGTTGTGCGACCAACCCAATCAGGACCAGTAATTGGCTGAAGGCGAGGACACGCAATGGCAAGTCCCACATATTTGCGTAACGCAGGTTCATTCCGTATTTGATGTTGCACATGACGAGGTAACTCGCGGCGATGAAGAGAAAACAGAACCACTCTTGCTTCTTTGCCCGCCGCAGGTTGAAAGCGGATCCGATTGCGAACAGCAGGACAATTGGACTAACTAGCATTAGATCGACCAGGTAGCGATACCATGGACCATCTCCAGTGAGAATCGCGTACTTGAGTTCGTAGTTCTTACTAACCGACAGATGATAGGTCGCAATCAAGGGAGTTGCTCCCCCAGCCAGCATTCCTAGCAGAACGACCCCAAGAACGGGGCCGATGACGGTAGCTAGAAGTAATTCCCGCGTGACCGTGCCAAACTTCAGCCAATGATTGGCTATAAGAATGACGACGACCGCGACCCAGACGAAGAAAGCGTTTTCTTTTGTGAGAACCGTCGCGGTCAAGGCAACGGTGTAGAGAGCTAGCCAACGCCAATCCCGAGACGCATGCAGGTTTTCCCAGAGCGACCAAAGCACCAGCATCGCCCAAAAGGTGAAGAATCCATCCACCAAGGCATGCTGCGACATATGCAATTGGGTAGGGGCAAAGGCCATCAGCGCTCCAACCCCAATTGCGTACCTGGATCCACCGAGTCGCGCGCCAAAGATCGCGGCCAACAGAAGAGTGAACATGCTGAAGACGGCCGACACGTTCTTGAGACAACTTAGTGTCTCCGATCCAAACAGCTCGTGCCATAGATAGGCAAAAAAAATGTAGAGGAAGCGGACCGGCGGCAGAATTGAACCCGTTAATGTTTGCTGCTTCTCCCGATAGCGCTGGATGATCTCAGGATAAGAGATCAAGCCAAAGCGAATAAGCTTATCGGTGTAGTCGCGATAGAGGCCTTCGTCGAAGCCCAGTTGCTGACTCGCCGGTTGTGGATGCAGGACAACGAGACTGCAAAGCGGCCCGTCGGGTTTTTGAAACAGCGCAGGCGGGAGGCGGAGGAAAATGCCGATTAGCAGAATGATCGCTAGCGCGATGATTCGTGGATTAAGCAAACGATGAGCAGACATTCTGTCGGCGAGAAGTAGCGAAGATGTAGCGGTTCTGAGGGTTGTGAGCAAATCCAATCCTGCCAGGGACCGAAGCTTACTTCATCCGAGAAGTCATTGTTGCTCGTGCTTTGCGGGTTCGCAGGGCTTCGGGTGCACCCTACGAGCTCGATCAGTGCCAACCCTGGACCACCGCCAGCGAAGTCTGCTCCAGCTCGTTGATCCGAGTAGATTGAGGCAGCGACAAGGGCACCGCATCTACCTTGTTCGCGTGCGAAATTGCAAAGACACTTAGTTGTTGCCACCAGGAGGCTGTATAGGCCCTGTTATCCCATTTAAATCGGGAAGCGGGAGCTGCTGGCAAAACCATTGGTCCATTTTCCGGAGGCGGAAGATTGAGTCCACCGACAAACCAAACACACCTTCCTGAGACCAACGTGGCGCGAACGGCCTGCCCAAGATCGTCGATCGGATGTGTGGAGATCATTTTCGCTTTCATCAGATCATAGCGATGAATCCGATGATCAGCGATGCTGGGAATTGTCATCCAAGGCGCGGTTCCGCGGTAATAACGCTGAAACGGGATGCCAAACTGCCATGGAGTAACGACAATCAAATCATCCGGTGCAGCTCGCGCTGCAACCGTCCAAGCGGCAACGTCGATGTTGGTTTGGCGTTCCGTGATAGCTGACCAATCGGCAAAAGGCGCCGCGATCAATGCGGCCAATCCCAATCCGAGCCGAACCAATCGTAACCAAGCCCCCGTACAAAGACTCGATGCAATTAAATCCAGGGTGGCCCCAATGAGGCAGATCAACGCAAGATAATACCAAGCTCTTGTGGTATAGCTAAGGACTCGAAGAAATAGGTAACAGCCTGTAATACTCAATCCCGAGACGATCAAGGCAAACCAAATAAGCTCCCGGTGTGGGACGAGCTGACCGCCCTGGCTTTTATAAATTCGAAAAATGAAAATGCCCATTAAGCCAATCGCAATCGAGTACCAAAGGGCCGGGATACTATAAGCCGGATTGCCAAGGGCGACTTCCAAGTGCTTCCACAATGAATAAGGGGTTGGTGCGCCGCGTACCAAAATGCTCCAATCTCGGGCGCGCGAGTAGGCCGGGACATAAGCTAGAAGGCTACTTAAGACGACCGCACAGATCGTCGAGATCACGAGGGCATGTTTTAAACAACGCCGGAAGAGAAAGACTACAATAGCCGACGCAACGATGGCCATTAACAGAATGCTGTTGTAGAGGAGAACTTGAACACCAAACAAACAAACTAACATCGCGGTGACGCTGCGTTTCGGAGTCGAAGCCAGAAGGAGGCTGCCGACACAGCCAAACATCAGGACGATCAGCGCACTGCCCAAGCCGTAACCTCGGATAGTTGTTCCCCACACGAAAAAGGTTGTGTTTAAGCTCAGCAACCCGAGTCCGACCAGTGGAACGCCACTGCGAAATAACCGTGAGTTGATCCAAAATGCGCCCACAAGTAAGCAACTGACACAAAAACCGAAAACACGTAAGACGGTATCGCTCGAGCCGAAGAGGGTTGTGTAGACGCGGACAATAAACGGAAACAATGGTGGAAAAGCTTCGTGTTGGAAGTTGCCCAGAAGGTCAGAGAGCGATGGCATTCCTGCCAATTGCACGACGGCGCATTCATCTCGGGAGAGTGCGTCCGCATGAAAGGCTCGAACCAAAAGCAACGAGAGGATAGTCGCGGTCAACAAAAGGCCGAGAAGCCATTCAGCCTTGGTAAGTAGATCCCATTCCTTCGCTGAAGTGTCACCTTGACGCATCGTTCGCCCTACCTGGTTCGGCAGATCCGGACCAAATGGAGCATGACCAGCTCGGAAAAACGCGTTCCACCGGCTATTCCATTTTTGTGAGGACCTCGCCGCAATCGATGTCATGACTTGTGACGCGCTCAGCCAAGACTGCAAAGCCGCGCCGATAGGTCAGCGAGCAAAAGCCGACAAATTGTGCGGTTGAGGCGCCGGAAATCCACGCGCGTAACGTTCAGCAGCTTCGGTACCGGTTGGTTCGACCTAGGGAGATCCGACTTTGATTTGTTCACTCAAAGTCCTGAATTCCGGCTGGTCAGGTTTGAGCCGGAGAGCCGCGTCGATCTCAGCTTGCGCGGCTTCGCGATTGCCTTTCCCAAGGAACGTTTTCGCTAGGAGAAAGTGGGTCTTCGCATTGGCGGGATCGATTTGTGCAGCCCGCCGAAACCAACTTTCAGCGTTGGCATAATCGCGAGCATCGAGGGCGATAACGCCAAGATTGTTAACGGCCCCTTTATGTTGCGGATCGATCGAAAGTACGGCCCAATAAAATGCCAGTGCGTCGTCAGTCTTTTGCTGTGCCAGACGCAGATTTCCGAGCGCGAAGAGTGTCTCGGAATTATCCGGCACATAAGCGTAGGCAACAGCCAGCTTCCTTTCCGCGAGCGCCAAATTGTTTGATTCGAGCGCTTGCCAGCCGCTGTTGTAGGCGTCGAGCGCCCAGAGCGAGGGGTCGCGTTGCGGCCAGGAGATAAAGAGGGTGGAAATCGCCAGAAGCACGATGTAGGCGAGGGCTGGCCGAAACTTGCCAGCAGCCAGGTTATTGAAAAACATGACCAAACCGCAGGCGGCGAAAACAAGAAGGCCGGGAACAACGGGCAATCGATAGCGCTCCGTGGTGAAAACCGGCAACAACGCCAGCATCTGTAGAGCGATCGCACAGGTGACCCAGCGCCCGGCCGGTGCGGTTTTCCATCCGAGGATCATCGCCGGTAACGCGAAGGCGGCCACCAGGCCAAAATAAATCCCAGGGAAGGTCACTCTCTGCTCCCGCAGGATGGTAATGATGCTGAGATCGTCGTACTGGAATGCGCTCCAGAACGTGCGCAATTTGCGCGCAAGTAATCGTAGCCAGGCCGCCGGATCGCGCTTGATGTAGTCACGCGCTTTAGCGGACCAATAGTGCGAAACCTCGCCACGTTTGAGCGAATGCCCGGCGGCGGATTCGGCCGCGTCTATTGAATCCTGCAACATTGCGGCCTGCCCGGCGCGGAGACCAGGGGGGAAACGCGGATAACCATTCGCGCTCGGATTATTTCCAATCCAGAAATTAATACCGCTGTGGGCGGATAGAAGCACACGGTCGCGGGCAATCAGACAATTGTGCACCCAACACGGCGAAGTACCGGCAGCAGCACCAAGGAAAAGCAGGACGAGGGCACTGATTCGGGTGCCGAACTGGGAATGAGTGGAAATCGCCGGCTTGAGCACGATAGCGCTGATTAACAACGGAACGAGGAAAAGAATCGTTGCGATTGCCGTCGCGGTGAGTCCGACCAGTAATCCCAGGATTAATGCCTCCCATATCGTTGGTCCGTTTTTGCGGCTGATGATTCGCCAAACGATGAGCCAGAAGATAAAGACGACCAAGGCAGTGGGCATGAAAAGGGCGGCGTAGGTTTGTGCTGGGACGAAAAAGGCCCAGCCCGCCGCCGCGACCAAGCCTGCAATTTGGGCGTGGCGCTTGTTGGTTCCGGGAAAAATGCCGACCGAAACCTTATAGATCAGGGTCGCCGCCCCAGCCTCAAGCAGCGCCTGCAAAAGTGCGGGAACAAATGGACCGTAGCCGGCAAGTTTGTAGAGGGCCGCGAGTAGATAAGCGTACCCCGGCAGGCCGTAAAAGGCCAGGTGGTCAATGAGCTGGCCGCTAAGAATCCGCTGTGCCCAATCATCGTAAAAATGCATGTCTCCGCGCGTCGGCAGCAGATACGGTGAAATGGTCAGGCGGGCGAGGACAATGACACGGATGAGAAGAACGCTCGCGAAGACGTAGTGCGCCGGCTGGAGATGAAACGAACTGAGGAGCTTACGGAGAGTCACGATATCGGATCCATCAGCAAGTGACGGCTACCGTTGCATTTGCAAAGCGAGAATCACG
>WNGK01016176.1_pt1 | contig 12214 bp, 8 predicted proteins | sample 5400601 | NCBI WGS metagenome assembly WNGK01 (sample SAMN13153376, study PRJNA577476) | soil metagenome | isolation source: 60 cm soil or saprolite under Garry oak tree replicate 1 | place: USA:California | collected 2016-06-15
ACTGACACTGCTGGGTTGCGTTCGCGTAATTCAGCGAGCATCGAGAACCCGTCTCGATCCGGCAGATTCAGGTCAAGCAGAATGAGGCTAATATCCGGATGGCTCGCGACGGCCTCCATCGTCTGAGCGCAATTTGAGGCCTCCAATATGACCGCCTCGCGCGTGAGTTTCCTTAGGACGCCGTGCAAAGCCTCGCGAATTAAGGCGTGATCGTCGACCACAAGAATTTTCATTAATGGCAGGTTCCCTGGGCTTCCGCAGACAATACTGCATTCCAAAAGGCAAAGCATCTGCCGGATACCGCTTTGCCGACCACTCGCGTTCCGGCGGTAAAGCCCTGTGTCGGGCGGAGAGATGGAAGCGAGGGGGTGCGGTCTGACAGCTGTAGCCGCCATTGGCGATATATAAAGCCGGCGCATGGATCTGACACTACAGTCACGGCCTCGCGGGCGCCTCTGGCAACATCCGGTGTTTTCGTGACGGTGACCGCTCAATATTCGAATCCGCATAAAATGCTTCACACACCACCCGCGGCAATCCAGTGGTTGGAGGCTCCGAGTCCGCCACCGCCGGCGAGGATTCTCCCATATGCTCTCGTTGGCTCGTTTCGAGCCATCGTGTTCCGTCTATGGGCGCGAATGCCTTCTGGAATCTTTCGGCAGCGCGTCGGCAATGAAAATGACCTTGGCGATCTTGCCGGGCAGGCTCGCCCCGCCGGTGCTGACGGTGACGCTCGCCGACCTGGAGGCGATAGAGGCGCGAGAGCGGAAACCACGCTACAACGAACCGATGCTTGCCGACGATTTCGATCATTGGCTCGCCGGACGCACCACCGAGCCGGGGCTGACCAAGACTTTGCCGACAACACCATCGATCATCGATCGAAGCTTGGCATCGTCATGGAGCGCGGCCAACTCCTTCAGGGCGCAGTCGGCTTCTTGTGAGGCCGACGATATGGTCGCAATTTGCCCGTCGAGGGCGCGCCCCTCTCCGCCGAACGACGTCAGTCGAACGAACGGCCGGTGGCGGATGGTCGGTTCGACCCAATCGGTCGTGATCGGTTCATGGCTTGTGGGATGATCAGGGCTGATGATCAGGTCTAGTGTCGCGCTTTCGGCGAAAACCTCAGCCAAGGCACCACCGCGAGAACCGTGTCCCGGGTCAAAGGCAGCAAGAGCTCACGCGAGAAAGCTTGCTCGCAGGCGCTGGCAGCGGAGGAAGGGATTGGTAGGGGAAGTTGCGCGTTCAGCTGGCCTGATGTCCCACGAGCGGGGAAATAATAGATTCCTGCCGCTCGCCCACGGCTGATCAATGCGGCACGCCCAAGACGAAGGTGTCTACGGCACCTGCCCTGGCGGCACGCGAACATGGATGACGCTTTTCTCATATTGACCCTCTGGTTCTTGTTGGTGGCCCCCCAAGCCACAAAGTCGCTCTTTGAATGTCCCGGTTGTGAAAGACTGTTAGCGATTGGTTAGTACCAAAGGCCTGTAACAAAGGCGTTGTCAGGATTGTAACAGCCATGTAACCTCCACTTGCGGCTGTGGTATTGGACTACGCGCTCGCCATGCGCGAGGCCTGATCTTTGCACGCAATCGACGATTTTGTGATGGCCGTCACAGCGGCCGCAGCCGTCGCGAGACAAGGTTAATGCGGCGACCTCGGCCGCTGAGTGAGAGTGCGGCCAGGGTCCGATTTGGGGGGCGCGAACGCACGGCTTTGTGCGAAGGACCGCGCACAGTGAGAAAGAGCGTTTTAGTTGTAGCACAACAAATTCAGCTCCGAGCTAGAATTGCGCGTGTGCTGCATTCCGCTGGTTATGGCGCCGAACTCGCCGATAACCCGAAGCGGGCGCTCGAGCTTGCTGCGCGTAAGGACATCCAAGCGGCAATCGTCGTGCAGAGTCGCGACCTGGCCGGCCTGGGGCAGGAGCTACGCGATAAGGTTCCAAGAACGATCTTGGTGGGGCACCGAACCGACAAAATCGTGCGACCGGGCCATGCGCTTCAGGAGACAGATGCATCTCCGGAAGACGCTCTGGACGAGCAGAAGCTGCTCGATCAACTCAGCGAGCCAGCGGCGTCGCCAGGGAGCAAGGGCGATGAGACTGTCCCAGCACCGGTAAAAATCGAGGACTGCAAGCTCGACCTGGCCGGCCATACCTTTGTCGATGGCAGCGGCCGGGAAGTGCGGCTGACCCGTGCCGAGACCGCGCTGCTGACCGCCTTCGTAGACAGTCCTCGCCGGGTCCTGTCGCGTGACCAGCTCCGTTACGCCGTTGCCGGGCGTGGCGCGGAACCCTATGATCGCAGCGTCGATATGCTCGTCGCTCGCCTGCGGCGCAAGATAGAGCCGGACCCGAAGGCGCCACGATTCATCCTCTCCGTGCCAGGCGTCGGATATAAATTCGACGTACGGCCGCAAAGCGCCGCGGATGGCGAGGCACCGCCAGCCCTTGAGCCGGAACCGCTCAACCAGTCCGGACGCGGAGAGGCCATCCCGGCAGGCACGCCGGGCCAGGGCAGTGCCGCACCGCATTCTGAGCCAGAAAGGCGCCAGTTGACGGTGCTGTCGTGCGGGCTCGTCGGCTCGACGGCCCTCGCAGTCAACTTGGATCCGGAGGACTTTGGCGGCACCATCCGGCGTTTCCAAGAAATTTGCACCTCCGTCATCACGCATTGGGGTGGAGCTGTAATCAATTTTGTGGGGGACGAAATTCTTGCGTCGTTTGGGTATCCCAAAGGCCACGAAGATGACGCCGAGCGCGCCGTGCACGCAGGCCTCGATCTTGTGGAAAGAATCGGCGAGGTCCGATCACAGTCTGGTGACCCATTGCAGGTGCGCATCGCCATTGCGACCGGCTTAGTCCTTATCGGCAAAAATCAGGCTGCCATCGGAGAAGCCGTCATCACGGCTGCCCGATTGCGGGACATAACGCCCCCAAATTCAGTCACCGTCACCGCGAGCACACGTAAGCTCCTCGGTGACCTGTTCGTTTACGATGACTCGGGAGCTTTGGGGCCGGAAACGACTTACCAGGTCACGGGGAAACAAGCGATCGAGATGCGATTCGTCGCCAGCCAGACGGCGAAGCTGACACAATTCATAGGGCGCCAGCATGAATTGCAGCAGATGTCGGCCCTCTGGGAGCTGGCCAAGGCCGGCAAAGGTCAAGTCGCACTTCTTTGCGGTGAGCCCGGCATCGGCAAGTCCCGTGTCACCAAGACCTGGTTAAATCTTATCGCCGACGAACCGCATATCCTTATCCGGTATCAATGCTCTCCACACCACACCAACAGCCCATTTTATCCCATAATCAATCAGCTCGAGCGTGCGGCTCAATTCGAGCGAGAGGACACGCCAGACGTAAAGCTGAGAAAGCTAGAAGCTGTGCTCTCTCAGGCCGGCGCAGCAACGCTGGCGGATACCCGCTTGTACGCAGCCTTGCTGTCGATCCCTACGGACAAACTTAATTCGTCGTCAGATCTGACGCCACAACGGCAGAGGGCGCTTACGATCGCCGCGCTGCTCCGACAGCTTCGCGATCTTGCGCTTACGCGGCCAGTGGTCATTGCGCTCGCGGATGCGCATTGGATCGATTCGAGTACGCTCGAGCTGCTCAGTCGATGCATCGCGTCAATCAAGGCTGCGCGTGTTTTCGTCTTGATCAATTTCAGGCCAGAATTCTTTCCGCCCTGGCTCGACGAGTCGCACGTAACCATGCTGACGCTCAATCGGTTGGCGCGCGAACAAACCGAGGCCATCATTCTTGACGTAGCCGGAAGCAAGGAGTTGCCACGCGATCTCCAGGAACAGATAACCAGCAAGTCCGACGGCGTTCCTTTGTTCGCCGAGGAGCTCACGAAGACAGTGCTAGAATCTGGGCTGCTGCAAGATGCAGGTGACCGATACGTCGCAGTCGGTCCGTTACCGCCTCTCGCCATTCCGACGACGCTGCGAGGCTCGTTGACCGCACGTCTCGATAGGCTTGGCGAAATCAGGGAGATCGCGCAGATTGGCGCCGCCATCGGTCGCGAGTTCTCGTATCGGTTGCTGGCTGCCATCGCCCCGGTTTCTGGCCCCACCCTGCAGACTGCTCTCGCGCACCTTGCCGCTTGCGAGTTGATCTTCGTTCGCGGCGAACCGCCGGATTCGACTTACATCTTCAAGCATGCGCTGGTTCAGGATGCGGCCTATGCCACTATGGTGCGGAGCAAGTGCCAACAACTCCACAGTCGGATTGCCGATGCGCTGACGCAGGGATTTCCTGAGACGGTCGAAACACAACCCGAGCTCATGGCCCATCACCTCGTTCAAGCGGGGCTTACCGAGAGGGCCATTGACTATTTCCGAAAGGCTGCGCGCCACGCCATCGAACGGTCAGCCAATGCGGAGGCCATTGGGCACCTGACGCGTGTGCTCGGAATGCTGGAATCGCTTCCGGAGAATCCAGAACGCGAGCGTCTGGCGCTCGAATTCGAGGTGATGCTCGGTCAAGCAATGATCGCTGATCGCGGCTACGCGGCACCCGAGACGAGAAAGGTCCTGCTGCGGGCGAAGACGCGCTTTGAGGATTTGACCGATCCCTCGCAGAAATTTCCCATCCTCTATGGGATTTGGGCAGGCCACTATGTCGGAGGCGAAGGCTCCAAGCAGACGGACGCAGCCATGGAGTTCCTTGCCGCGGCCGAACGACATAAAGACACGGCGGCGCTGTGTATTGCCCATCGGATGCTCGGCACCACGTGCGTAACGAAAGGGGAATTCGCTACCGGGCTACATCACCTCGAGCGGGCACGAGCGCTGTACGATTCGGCACATCATTCTCGCTACCGGTACCAGTACGGCCAGGACATCGGGGCGGCGGCACTGTGTTACCTAAGCTGGGCACTGTGGCATCTCGGACACGTTGATCGGGCGTCAGAGGTCGCTGCCGAGGCGATGAAATTGGCCGAACAGCTATCCCATCCGCACACACTCGTTTACACAATTTGCCATGTTCGTGCGTTCATCGATCTCTTTAGGCGCCGCCGTGAAGATACACGATCGTACGCAGCCAAGGTTGTCTCGCTCAGCACCGAGAATGGGTTTTCGCACTGGGTAAACTGTGGTCGGATTTTCGAGGGCTGGGCCGACATATGCCGGGGCGAGGTGGACGGGGGGATCGAATTACTTCGGGCAGGTGTGGCCGCTTGGCAGAAACGAGGAGCTCGGCTGTGGCTGCCGATTTTTCTGACACTGGAGGCGGAGGCTTGCGCCAAAGCGGGCCGCGGTGACGCCGCGTTAGCGGTTATCGAGGAGGCCCTCGCCATTGCCAAGGATACCGGCGAGCGCTGGGCCATGGCCGAGGTGCTACGCGTCAAAGCCCACTTGTTGAAAGCAGTAGCGGGGGCAGAAACCAAAGAAATTGAGACTATCCTCGTCAACAGCCTGGAAATCGCGCGAGCTCAACAAGCGCGGTGCTGGGAATTGCGCGCCTCGTGTGATCTTGCGCGCCTTTGGCAAGCTCAAGGTCGAGGGAGAGAGGGCCTAAAGCTGGTGCAAGCAATCTATAAGCAATTCACAGAAGGCTTTGACACAGCGGACTTGCGGGAAGCCAAAGCGCTGATGCAGGACCTTAAACGGAGCGGGGGCCGCAAACGCAACGAGTGCAACTCGTTCTCTCGGCTTACGCATTTTTAACTTGAAGTCAGCGCCTGCGGTGGCCAGGGTGGCTGACGCGGTCTGAAGACTTTAGCACCCACTGATACGTTTCGGCCCACTCTGTTACCGCCGTGCTTTGCCGCGGCAAATCGCAGCCGAGCTGTTGGAGGTCGCTGAACTTACGCCAACCCAGGGGCGACATCCGGGACCCGCGGGCCGCGCCTAGCCTCTTGCGAGTGTCAATGGAGCAGCCGATGAATGGAAAACGTGTCGGGATCGTACTTGCGGCGCTATTTGGCGCCTCGGCACTCGCCACGCCATCCCTTGCGCAGAACCAGCAATTCATCCCCCAGCTGGTGTATCGGACCGGCGCCTATGCGCCCAACGGTATCCCAGTCGCGAATGGCATCGCCGACTATTACAAGCTCATCAACGAGCGCGACGGCGGCATCAACGGCGTCAAGATCGCGTTTGAGGAATGCGACACCGGTTATGCCACCGACCGCGGCGTGGAGTGCTACGAGCGGCTGAAGGGCAAAGGCCCAACCGGCGCCGCCTATGTATTCCCGCTCTCGACCGGCATCACCTTTGCGCTGACGGAAAAGGCGCCGCTCGACAAGATTCCGCTCATCACCATGGGCTACGGCCGCTCGGAGTCGCGCGACGGCTCGGTGTTCCAATGGAACTTCCCGCTGCTCGGCACCTATTGGACGGCCGCCGACATTCTCCTGCAGCACATCGCCAAGAAGGAAGGCGGGTTCGACAAGCTCAAGGGCAAGAAGATCGCGCTGGTCTATCACGACTCGCCCTACGGCAAGGAGCCGATCGCCCTGCTGCAGAAGCGCGCGCAGATGCACGGATTCGAGACGCTGTTCCTGCCGGTCACGCATCCCGGCGTCGAGCAGAAGGCAACCTGGCTGCAGATCCGCCAGAACCGTCCCGACTACGTGCTGCTGTGGGGCTGGGGCGTGATGAATTCGACCGCCATCAAGGAGGCGGTCGCCGTCGGCTATCCGCGCGAGAAGATGTACGGCGTGTGGTGGTCGGGGGCCGAGCAAGACGTGCGGCCGGCCGAGGCCGGCGCCACCGGCTACAACTCGGCCACGCTGCAACACACCTCCGGCCGGTTCAAGGTGCACGAGGATTTGAAGAAGTACCTCTACGACAAGGGCCTGGGCGCGGCGAAATGGGAAGATACGGGCGAGATCCTCTACGTGCGCGGATTGATCAACGCCATGCTCGGCGTCGAGGCGATCCGCACCGCGCAGGAACGGTTCGGCAAGAAGCCGCTTACCGGCGAGCAGGTGCGCTGGGGCCTCGAGAACCTCGACATCACCGCCGATCGTCTCAAGCAGCTCGGATTCGAAGGCGAGCTGCGGCCGGTCAAGGTATCCTGCGCCGATCACGAGGGCGCGCGCGTCGGACGCATCCAGACCTGGGACGGCAAGGACTGGAAGATCTCATCCGACTGGTACACCAGCGACGACAGCGTGATCGCGCCCATGGTCAAGGAGGCCGCGGCCAAGTACGCAGCCGAGAAGAAGATCACGACCGGCTGCCTGTTGACGAACTGATCGCGAGGATCTCACCCCTCGCCGATCGAATAACCCTTCTTAAGCTGGCAGCGACGGAGCGGTCACCGACCATCCAACCCAGACGTCTGCTCGAGACCGGCGCGCTCACGTCCTACTGGTCGGATCTCGACGATCTGTTCCGTCGTCGATCACGGCGGCGAATTCGTCTCACGCGATCTCGATCTATGGGCTTGTCAACGCGGGGCCGCCAGGACCAGTTGATCCGACCGTTCAGCTGCGTCGCCCGGGCGATCCAGTTCCAACCGTAACACTGATCCGCTCCACTTGCGTCTTGCCATCCGGAAACCTCCAGCGCCAAGCACTGCTTGTAATTGGTGGCGGTTACCCTCGCCTTCTTGACAGTGACCTTGCCATTTTCAGGCGGTGACGTCAGCTGGATCGAAGGAAGTGGGCCGGACGTACAGTCCGGCCGCACGTTGACATACACCCCCACACGAATATCCGTGTCAGGTTCCCCACTCGCCACGCGGCTGACGCTTTGCACTTGAGCTGAAGCAGAGGTAGTGCACGCAACAACAACAGCCGCGATCACTGACCAGAGACAGCGCATTTCGAGGTTCCTTAAAAATCGCTCGCAAAGTTGACAGTATTTAATGTTTCAGCCCTGTTCGCAAGTTGGCCCGCTCCCAAATCTAACCCATGATTGGAGCGCGCCCCCTTGGGCGCATACAAACAGCAGTTTTGAGCACCTGCCGGGCGTGGTGATCCTCGAATTGGGCGATGCTTAGGTAACCGAGCGCAGAACGCAGTGTCCCATGAGGGCGTGCTGCAGCCGATCACGGTGTCCTGCGCCGACGGTCACGACACAGGCTGCACTCGGCGCCACTTTCTCGACAAGGCGCTACTAAAGCGAGGACCTCAATCCTCTCGCCACATCGAGAGTGATAACGGCAAGGGCGAACCACACGTCCTCCCCGTTTCCGCGCTGCCTTAGCAAGATGGGTGGTGCCGCGTATTGGCGCCAGCGGTCCCGTTATTGGCTGGGTTGGGCCTATTTTGGGGACCAGCTTGTGCGCCAGCGCCGGTCACTTGCTTCCACGACTGCTGCCTGCATCTCGTCGGAGGCGACCGTGACTACGAGTAGTACCTCGATACTTCGCGTCTAGTGCGTCCATGTCTTCTGGAGCACAGCGGCCGCCTCGGTCCATTGGCATGCCAGCTTGAGATATTCCTCACGCTGTCCGGTATCTACCGTTAGCTCGGCCGCCTTAACACAGTTCTCAGCATGGTACTCATAAAGCTTCTTCAGTGCCGTCAAGTCCCCGGCGTGGTAGTACTCATAATGCTGCTTCAGTGCCGCTATCATTATCATGTCTTTATCTAGCTCCTGCCGCACACCTACACACGCCAAATGGCGGGCCAGGACATAGTGTTGTCAGTTCCGGCTGGTTCTTTGCCCATTAGCCGACTCCGACACCGTTGCAAATATGTCGTTCGGCATAGGGACCCCGGGGGCGGGCAGCCCAGTCTCACGTCCTGGGTGGTCTCCGTGGTCCTGTCCCTCAAGTCCCAGGGAATAAAATGGAATAAATCGAGTCTCTCACCTTTTGGCCCCTGTGCATCAAGGCTCACGAGCGTTTTCATCCCCCTCAACTTTTTGGCTAAAGTCAGCTAATTTGGCTGGTCAGCGGATAGGACGCGCCATGCCGCTGTTACGTTCGTCCAGAAGGATCTTGCTAGGGGAGAAGATCACCCCAGCGGACGTATTCGACGCCCACACCGAGCGCGTCATTGCAGAAGGCCGGATTATTCTTTGCGCGTTGTCGCTGCTCGCGATTTGGCTCGACCCCGGGCAATTGGCTGATTCCCCGCCCGCGACGCAGGTCCTTATTGCATATTCAGCGCTTGCGCTCGCTCTGCTCGCGATCCCGTTTTGGAAGTTTCCTGGCCCGGTGGCCGGATATCTCGTTCATGCCGCCGATATCGGATTTCTCGCCGCACTGGCCATCCTGAGCCAGGCAAGGCCCGGTCCGTTTTTTGCGTTGTTTATACTCTTCATTCTCCTCGCGGCCGCCCTGCGCTGGGATTGGCAGGGGGTGCTGGGGACGGGCGCCGTGCTCGCTGTGATAATATTGGCCGTGGGAGTGGTCGCATCGCGGTCCGCTCCGGCGGGCACGTCCGACAGCTTTGCTTTGAACGGAGCGACCGTCCGCGGCGTGAACCTGATCGCAGCCGGAGGTTTCCTGGCCTATTTCAGCGCCTTGCGAGTGCGGCGGCGCGACCAGCTGTCAAAGCTCGCCGACTGGCCAGGTCCCGACCCGTCACACATGAGCTCTCCCAGCCTGGCAACAGTGCTCAGCCATTGTGCGCGTACCCTCGAAGTGCCACGGGTGCTGGTTGTTTGGGAGGAAGTAGACGAGCCTTTCGTCAATGTCGCTGTCTGGAAAGATAATGTTTACGAGCATACGCGGGAAATTGCCGGGGGACTCGACGATTTCCTTCGATCGAAACACTACTCTGATTCGATATTTGTGACCACCAATGTGAGATCCGGTTTTGTCGACATGCAAGGTGGGGCGGCTCGCTTAAAGACGCCGATCATTAACGAGGAACTCATCAGACGATTTCAAATTCGCAGCGTCGGGACGGCACCGTTTGTGGGAACCCTCTGCAGCGGGCGGGTCTTCATTCTGGACCGTGGCAGCTGGGGTGATTTCTTGTTGCTGTTGATCAAGTTTGTCGCGTCGCGGATCGGAATGGAGCTCGACCGGCAAATTTTGCAGCGCCAGACCGAAGAGGCTGCGGCCGCCCGAGAAAGGATTCGGCTCACTCGTGACCTGCACGACGGCATTCTGCAAAGTCTGACGGCGGCCAGGTTTCAGCTCAAGCTGTTGACTGATGGCCAGCGCGATGAAGATGCCCAGTCACGACTCGATACGATCAAACAGCTGCTGAATAACGAGCAGATCAGGATCAGAGATTTCGTGCGCCAGACATTGCCGAAATCGGACGCCGGAACCAAACTTGTATTGAGCCGGGATCTGCAGCGGGTTGTTTCCGAACTCGGTGAACTGTGGGAATGTACGACCTCTTTGTCGGTGGACCCAGAGGATGCGAGTGTTCCAGCAAAATTAGGCGCTCATCTCTCGCTCATGCTGGCGGAAGCGGTTTCCAATGCGGTTCGGCATGGCGGAGCTTCAACGGTCCGGGTTGGTATTCGCAAAACGAATGAACATCTGGCGATACAAATTCAAGACGACGGACACGGCATCGGCTCCGCTTGCAAGTACGACCACAAAGAGCCTGCCGATGCGGCGTTAGGTCCAGTTTCGCTGCGCGGGCGTGTTGTTGAACTTGGCGGATCGCTGGACGTGCGTAGTTCTCCACTAGGGACCGAGCTCCAGATACGGGTGCCATTGGCATGAACGGTCCTCGGCCGCCTATTTCCATTGTTTTGGCTGATGATCACCCCGTCGTGCTTCAGGGGATGGCCAGTATTCTCCGTTCGCAGCCAGACATCAACGTGGTCGCGCTCTGTGAGGATGGGATCGCTGCGGCAAAGGCCATTCGGCTGTTCGTGCCGGACATCGCTGTGCTCGATATCAGCATGCCCGGTTTAAATGGCCTCGATGTCCTGTCAAGTATAACCTCGGATGGACTTGCTACGAAGGTTATATTTCTGAGCGCCACTGCCACCGATGGTCAAATCCTGACCGCTATAACACGTGGCGCAAAAGGCATCATGCTCAAGGATATTGCGCCCGAAAGCTTGGCCAATTGCGTGCGGCAGGTTGCCAAGGGCCGTCAGTGGTTCCCGGCCGATGTCGTCGATGCTGCCATGGAGCGAGAAATGGGGCGTCGAGTGCAGAGCAAGCAGCTCGTGCAGACGTTGACGCCACGCGAGCGGCAGGTTGTCGTCTCGCTGTGCGAGGGAAACTCGAACAAGATGATAGCCCGCCAGCTGAATCTAACCGAGGGTACCGTGAAGGTTCATCTTAGTAACATCTATAACAAACTCGGCGTCGCGAACCGTACAGCTCTTACGGCGCTAACGATCGTGCACAGAGATCAGCTCGATCCCGGGGTCAGCGACGTCTTTGATATGGATTGGAACGCGCCTGACGCCAGCATGGGTACGTCTGATCCGATATCAGAATGAATGAGCTTGCGAACGACGGATCCTGATGATCCGGGTGCCTTCGCGCGCTTCACAATCGACTCCGGATCTACGCGCGCATCCTTACGAGCCCGCTGCAATGCCGGCATCGAGCCTATCTGCACCATACCTGCTCATTGATGCTCCCTCTCGGTTTCCCTAGAGTTGGGTATCGAGGCGACAAGAATGAACGCGCGCACAGAGCATGATCCGCTCGAAATCGTCAGCACGCAAAGCCTCGAGTGCGAGCTGAACCTGGTGCGGGGCGCGGCGGCCGGTTCGCTCTTGGGCGTATTCGGTTCTCGATCGATCACCTGGCAGGTCAACCGTGAGGCCGCGATTTTCTTAGGAGCGGGCCGGGCGCTGTTGCTGCAGCTCGCCCATCCCTGGATTGCCGCCGCAGTCGAGCAGCACTCGGACACGTTTGCCAATCCCATTGGCCGTTTCCATCGCACCTTCGGCACCGTCTTCACGATGGTCTTCGGGACGCTCGCTCAGAGCCTCGACGCCGCGCGCCGCCTCCATCGTCGCCACGCTTCGATCCAGGGCACGTTGCAATCGGCGGCGGGACCGTTTCCCGCAGGCTCGTTCTACTGCGCGAATGAGGTGTCCGCGCTGCGTTGGGTGCACGCCACCCTCGTGGAGACGGCGCTTATGGCCTATGCGCTGGTGCTGCCCGCCCTGACGAGAGAACAACGCGAGCGCTATTACGCCGAAAGCCGCCTGTTCGCGGCCCTGTTCGGGATTCCGAGAGAACACCTCGCGCGCGACTGGACGGCTTTCGCCGCCTACACCGAGGCGATGGCACGATCCAGCACGTTGACCGTCACCGATCCAGCGCGCGTCATGGCGCAGCGGCTCCTGGCCGGCGCGGACACAT
>WNGK01010909.1_pt1 | contig 12211 bp, 11 predicted proteins | sample 5400601 | NCBI WGS metagenome assembly WNGK01 (sample SAMN13153376, study PRJNA577476) | soil metagenome | isolation source: 60 cm soil or saprolite under Garry oak tree replicate 1 | place: USA:California | collected 2016-06-15
GTGCCCGCGCCGGTGATCACCGCGTCGCTGTTCCAGCGGTTCGAGTCGCGGGGGCTGGGCGAGTTCACGGGGCGGTTGCTGTCCGCGATGCGGTCGGAGTTCGGCGGGCACTCGGAGAAAGCACCCAGGCCGCGCTGACGCCGCCCGGGCAGGTGACGCCGCCCGCGCTGCAGCCCCGCCCGCGCAGCACCCGGATCAATCCGGGGATCCATCCGGGTCAACCGGATCAATCCCCGTATCCATCGGGCTCGACCCAACCGCGGGCGGACCGGCCGACGTGCAGATTGAACCAGATTGTGGCTGAATTACCGATACTTCTAAGACTTCTCGACGCCGCGCTGGCGCCCGGCTAGCGCGGCCTCACGCGCGCAGGGTGCGCTGCTCGACCTCGTGGCCGCGGCCGACCAGGATGACCGAGACCAGGCCGGGGTCAAACAGGCCGTGGCCGATCACGCCCGGGGTGGCAGACAGCATCGCCGCGAGCTCGGCCGGGCTGGCGAAGGGAGCGTGGTAGTCGGCGATGGTGCCGCCGTCCGGGCCCGGAGGCGCATCGCGGAGGGTCACGTTGCCGAGCGCGCGAAGCGTGGCGAGCAGGCCGAACTCGAGCAGCTCGAGCGGGACGGGCGGGTGCAGGGCGGGCACCGGCTTGGCGGAGTCCGCGATCACGACGAAGCGGGCGGCGGCCGCGGCGACGATCTTCTCCCTGGTGTGGGCGCCGCCGCCGCCCTTGACCAGCCCGGATCGACAGGCCGCGGCGCGCGAGCGCGGGCAGCAGGTAGCCGACGGTGGTGCCGGTGCCCAGGCCTACCCTCATGCCGTCCTCGACCAGCAGCGCCGCGGCCTCGGCCGCTACCTGCTTCTCCCGGTCAGCGCTCACGGTGCACCAGCCTCCCCGATCGGTCGTCCCATGACACTATGTGTGGCATGCACTCCAGCAACCACAGGACCGGATTGCTCCCAGATGACCATGTCATCGTCCTGTTCGGCGCGACGGGCGACCTGGCCAAGCGCAAGTTGCTTCCCGGGCTGTTCCACCTGGCCAAGTCTGGCCTGCTACCCAAGAACTACCGGATCATCGGCTCGGCGCCCGCACGGTTCGCGCTGAGCGACGAGCAGTTCAGGGCGCACGCCAAGGCCGCGGTCGCGCAGTTCGGCCTGGCCAAGCCGACCGGTGCGGCGTGGCAGGCGTTCGAGAGCAAGCTGACATTCGGGGCTGCCGACCCCGACGACCCGAAGCCTCTGGTCGCGGCCGTGCAGGAGGCCGAGCAGGCGGTCGGCGGCCATCCTCGCCGGCTGTTTCACCTGGCCGTGCCGCCATCGGCGTTCGCGTCCGTGATCTCGATGCTCGGCCAGGCCAGGCTGGGCGAGAACTCCCGGGTCATCATCGAGAAGCCGTTCGGCGTCGATCACCCGACGTGCGTCGCGCTGACGAAGTGCGTTCACTCGGTCTTCGACGAGTCGCAGGTGTTCAGGATCGACCACTTCCTCGGCAAGGAGTCGGTCGACAACATCCTCGCCCTGCGCTTCGCGAACGGCCTGTTCGAGCCGATCTGGAACCGGGACCACATCTCGCATATCCAGATCGACGTCCCCGAGAAGATCAGCATCGAGGGCCGGTCGCAGTTCTTCGAGGGCACGGGCACGTTCCGGGACATGATCGTGACGCACCTGTTCCAGGTGCTCGGCTTTGTCGCGATGGAGGCGCCGAGCAATCTCAGCGCGAAGAGCCTGCGGGACGAGAAGTCGAAGGTGTTCCAGGCGCTGCACCCGATCGACCTGTCCAGGGTGGTACGCGGGCAGTACCTGGGCTACCGGGACGAGCACGGTGTCGACCCCGAGTCGCAGACCGAGACATTCATGGCGATGCGCGTGGAGATCGACAACTGGCGGTGGGCCGGGGTTCCGTTCTACCTGCGCTCGGGCAAGTCGATGGCACAGCGCCGCCAGACGATCACGCTCGGGCTGAAGGAGCCGACGCTGCGCATGTTCCCGAACGTCGCCCACCTGCCGACGGGTGAGCGCCGCAACGAGGTCATCATCGACTTCGACGACCCCGGCTGGATCGCCGTGCGGTTCCTGGCCAAGCAGCCTGGGCCGGCCATGCGGCTCCGCGAGGTCGAGATGACCTTCCGGTACGAGGACTCGTTTCACCGGATGCACAGGCTCGAAGGTTACGAGCGCCTGATCCTGGAGGCGATGCTCGGTGACCAGTCGCTGTTCACCAGGTCCGACGAGATCGACCGGCTGTGGGAGGTAGCGGCTCCGCTGCTGAAGGACCCGCCGCCAGTGGAGTTCTACGAGCCCGGTTCCTGGGGCCCGCCGTCGATCAAGCACCTGATCTCGCCGCATCGCTGGTATCTGCCGGACGGCAAGGACTAGCCGTCCCCAGCCCTGCGGCCCGCGTCAGCCGACCTGCCCGACCGGGCGGCCGTCCTCCAGGTAGACCGTGCCCTTCGCCGCTACTGCCGCCTGCACCCGGTGGCTGATCGGGCCGCTGAGCAGGGACAGCGCCCTGCGCGGCTTGACGATGCGGTACTGCGAGATCTCCTCCGGCTGTACCGTGATCGCGCCGAGGACATCGTCGGCCATCGCGCCGCAGTCGAACAGGAACCGGATGCCGCCGGGCCGCCCGGGCCGCGGCCGGCGGAAGTCGACGCAGGCCAGCCGTCCGCGGTGCACGGTCAGGCCGCACTCCTCGAGTACCTCCCGCCGGCACGCCTCCCACGGAGTCTCCCCGTCGGCCTCCATGACGCCGCCCGGGATGGTCCAGCCGGCCTTGTAGGTCGGCTTGAGTATCAGCAGACGGCCCTTCCGGTCGAAGATCAGCGCCCCGGCCGAGGCAGGGATAGCCGGGCCCGGGGCGGCCGGGCCCGGGGCGGCCGGGCCCGGGGCGGCCGAGGCAGGGGCGGCCGGGCCCGGGGCGGCCGGGCCGAGCGCCACCGATGTGGCGGGACCGGTCTTGCCATCGGGGACCGTCATACGATCGGCCAGGTGTGCACCGGTTCCTTGGTGTTCATCAGCCCGATGTAGTCCTGCGTCATGATCCGCAGCGCTTCGCCGCGATCCGCCTGACCCTGGTCCTGGATCCGGCGGACGAACGCGACCTGCCAGGATGCCCCGTTCTGGCGCACCAGGCAGCGCTGCTCGATGATCGACAGCATCCGGCCGGCGTCGGCCGCGCTGACACCCAGGCGCTGCAGGCCGCTGGCGGCGAGCGGCAGCAGGTGGCGCAGCGTCAGCTCGGTCACCGGCACGTCGCCGTAGCCCGGCCAGAAGACCACGGCCTCGAGGCCGTTCCTGGCCCCGGCGACCAGGTTCGCGGCCGCCGCGTCGAACGGCATGCGCGACCAGACCGGCGGGTCGGTCTCGGCGAGCTCGCGCACCAGGCCGTAGTAGAGGGCGGCGTTCGCGAGGACGTCGGCCAGCGTGGGGCCGGCCGGGAGCACCCGGTTCTCCACCCGCAGGTGAGGCTTGCCGTCGGCGACCGCGTAGACGGGACGGTTCCACCGGTACACGGTGCCGTTGTGCAGCGTGAGCTCGGCCAGCTCCGGCGACTCGCCCCGGTCCAGCACCGCGACCGGGTCCTCGTCGTCGCACAGCGGCAGCAGCGCGGGAAAGTACCGCAGGTTCTCCTCGAACAGGTCGGTGACCGAGGTGATCCACCGCTCGCCGAACCATACCCGCGGCCGGACGCCCTGGCGGCGCAGCTCCTCGGACCGGGTGTCGGTGGCCTGCTCGAACAGCGTGATCCTGGTCTCCCGCCACAGCTCGCGGCCGAACAGGTAGGGGGAGTTCGCCCCGATCGCGACCTGGATGCCGGCGATGGCCTGGGCCGCGTTCCAGTAGCACGCGAACGAGTCGGGGCTGACCTGGAAGTGACACTGAACGCTGGTGCACGCGGCCTCGGGGAGTATGTGGTCGGTGTAGGCGAGCAGCTTCTCCGCGCCATCGATGCTGATCCGCATCTCCTCGCCGCGGGCGGCCAGCATCTCGTCGTTCAGCAGCTTGTACCGCGGGTTGGCCGAGATGGTGTGGACGCCGATGTCGCTGCGCCGCAGGCTCGGCAGGATGCCGACCATCAGGATCCGGCTGCCGGTTCCCTCCGCGCGCTCCGCCGCGTGCGCCACCGTCGCGCCCAGGCTGGACTCCAGCAGCGAGAACCCGTCGCCGGCCAGGGAGGCGGGATCGGAGTCCAGCTCAATGTTGAACTGGCCCAGCTCGCTGGTCCAGACCGGATCGTCGATCGCGGCCAGGACGTCGGCGTTCGTCATGGCGGCCCGGCCGGCGCTGTCCACCAGGTTGAACTCGATCTCCAGGCCGACTCGCCGGGACCCGGCGTCGAACCTGGACTCGCGCAGCATTCGCTCAAGCACTTCCAGGCAGGTGTGTGCCTTCTCACGGTAGGCCCGCCGGTCCCGACGGGTGATCGCGATCGCAGGTACGTCCCTGCCCATCAAAGTCCTCCACGCGCGACGGCTCTAGCGCTGTCTACCAAGATTTGCACGGAAAGGGCGGGCTGACCAGGGTCAATATGCCCTGGTGTACCCTCTCGTACGGCACTGTCGCCAGGTAGCTACATCCACGTAGCGGCGACCAGCCCGGTAGCTAACCTGACCGGGCGGCCGCGACCGCCGCCGCCATCCGGCGCACCGCCTCGGCCACCAGCTCGGGCGACGTGCCGATGTTGAGCCGGGCGAACCCGGCGCCCTGGCCGCCGAAGTCCTGGCCGGGGCTGAGCGCCACCCGGCCGCGGTCGAGGAACACGGCGGCCGGGTCGTCGCCCAGGCCAAGCCCGCGGCAGTCCAGCCAGGCGAGGAAGGTCGCCGCGCCGGGAACGTAGCCGACGCCGGGAAGCTGCTCGCGCAGCAGCCGCCCGAGCAGGCGGCGGTTCTCGTCGATCTGCGCCACCGCGGCGTCGAGCCACCCCAGCGACCGCGTGAAGGCGGCGACCGAGCCGAGCAGGCCGAGGTGCGAGCAGAGCAGCGCCTCCCAGCGCTCGGCCAGCAGCGCCGCCGTCTGCGCCGATCCCGCCACCGCGAGCCCGCACTTCGTACCCGCGGTGTTCCAGCCCTTGGAGGCGGAGGTGAACACGTACGCGCGCTCGGTCATGGGATGGTCGATCGAGCCGAACGGCACGAACCGCGCGCCGGGCAGCACGAGCGGCGCATGGATCTCGTCGACCAGCAGCAGCACGTCGTGCCGCTGGCACAGGTCAGCGACGGCGCGTAGCTGGCCGGAGGTCCAGACGGCGCCCACCGGGTTGTGCGGGCTGCACAGCAGGTAGGCGCTCACCCCCGGTTCGGCGAGCGCGGCGTCGAGCGCGTCGAGGTCCAGGTCGAAGCGGCCGTCGTCCCGCCGGCGCAGCGGCGCCTCGACCAGGAGGCGGCCGATGAAGCCGAGCCGGAAGAAGAACGGCCCGTAGACCGGCGGGTTGACCACCACGGCGGAGCCGTGCGGCGTGGCCCCGAGCAGCACCTCGACGATGCCGGTCATCACGTCGGGAACCGCGAAGACCCAGTCCCTCCTCGGTGTCCAGCCCAGCCGGCCCGCCGCGAACGAGGCGAACGCCTCGCCGAGCTCGCCCACGTGCGGATAGCCGGTGTCGCCGATCGCCATCGCGGCCGTGATCGCGTCGCTGATCGGCTCGGCCAGGGTGTAGTCCATCTCGGCGACGAACGCGGGCAGCACATCGGCGGGGTAGGTGCGCCACTTGAAGCTCTTGCGCTTCGCGAGTTCAAGGGGCGAGCAGTTCCCGAGGATGTCGTCCATCCCATGGATGCTAGGACACGCCCTGACCACGGGCTGCGGCGCGCGCCCGGACCCGGATGACCGGGTGCTCGACGACCGCGATCACCCTGCTGGCCATGAACCTGGCCGTGCGGACCGGCACGCCGCCGCGCGTCAGCTCGCTCACCTCCACCAGGCCGCGCCTGGTGACCACCTCCACTCGCCTGCCCGCGCGCGTGGCCAGGACATCGTAGGTCTTCGTGACGTCACCGGCGTCGACGACGATCTCGACGCGGTCGCCTTTCATGCCGTTTTATTACCCCGGCGGCGCCCCGGATACGCCGTCCGGCAGGTCCAGATCGCCGCACAGGTACCGGTCCACGGACGGGCCGACGGTCGCGGCGAGTTCGTCCACGCTGGCCCCGGCCACGACCGGCAGGCCGAGCACCAGCCTGGTCAGCGCCAGCCCGAGCATCTGCGTGGCCACCATCGCGGCCCGGTACTCGGCCTCGGCGTGACTGCCCTGCCGTTCGAGCCCGGCTACCCGGGCGAGGGTGCCGAGGATCGAGTCGGAGATGAACTCGCGCAGCATGACCGCCGCCTGCTCGCTGGTCACCGCCGACCTGAGCAGGCCGAGGAAAGTCTCCTTCAGCTCGTCGGACTCCCACAGCGTCAGCGCCGTGCGGACCAGGTGCGCCCCGAACCCCGGTTCGCCCGGCGCCCCGCCAGACAGAGCCGCCGTCAGCACCTCGCTCGGCACGATGGGCAGCCGCATGGCGGCGGCGAACAGGGCCTCCTTGGTCCCGTAGTAGTGATGCACGAGCGCCGGATCCACCTCGGCCACGGCCGCGATTCCCCTGATCGTCGCGCCGTGGTAACCGAAGTCGGCGAACTGCGCCCGCGCGGCCTCCCCGATCGCCTCCCTGGTCCCGCTGTCGCCGGCCGGCCGGCCGGTGCCCCTGCGGCCGGCCGGCCGCTGGTCCGCATCGCGCCGCCCGCCGCCCCGCCGACCGCCCTCGCCGCCCCGCCGACCGCCCTCGGCGTCGCGCCGGCCGGCCCCGGCTCCCGGCTGGCCGCCAGCATCGGCCGTCACGCCGCAGCCTCCGCCAAGGACAGCTCGAAGAAGCGCTCCTCCAACGTCGCCGGAACCTCGCGCACGGTCGCGGGCAGGTCGCCGAGCGCCCGCCGCACCACGGCGGGATCGGCACCGGGCACCCGCAGCCCGCGCCCGGCCAGCGCGACCTGCAGGCCTGCCCGCTCCAGCGCGCCGAACGCGGCCGACCACGACTCCGCCTCCACCGCGACGGCCCGGCGGGACCCGACGATCTGCGCCGCCGTCCCCTCGGCCACCACGCGGCCGTAGGCCATCACCACGAGGCGGCCGCACTCCTGCGCCTCCTCCATGTAGTGCGTGGTGACCAGCACGCCCGCGCCGCCGTCGGCGGCGTCGGCTATTGTCTCCCACAGCCTGGCCCGGCCGAGCGGGTCGACCCCTGACGTCGGCTCGTCCAGCATGAGCAGGTCGGGCCGGTGCGACAGCGCCTGCGCGAACGCCACCCGCCGCTGCACCCCGAGCGGCAGCGAGCCGACCAGTTCCCTGGCGTACGGCAGCACCTCGTCGGGCAGCGCGGTCGCGCCCGTGCCGTGCTGCTCTGCGCCGTTCTGCTCTGCGCGGCTGCGTCCCGGGCGGAACACAGCCGCGGTGAACTCCATGTTCTCGGCCGGGCTGAGGTCGTCGTACAGGCCGAGTCCCTGAGGCACGTACCCGATCCTGCTGCGGGTGCGCCGCGACGGCGGCTCGCCGAACAGCGCGACCTCGCCGTCCGACGTGCCGATCAGCCCGAGCAGCATCCTGATCAGGGTGGTCTTGCCCGCTCCGTTGGCACCGAGCAGCCCGACGATCTCGCCGGGACCGACCGCGAGGTCCACCTCGCTGACCGCGGTGAAGCGGCCGAACCGCTTGGTCGCTCTGGTGCACGCGACGAGCGCCGTCATTCCGCACCTCCCGCGGGCCGCCCGGCCCCGGCCCCGCTGGCCCCGGCCCCGCTGGCCCCGGCCCCGCTCGCCCCGCCGCGGCGGACGGCCAGGGCCGCGACGGTGACGGCATCGGTCAGGTCGGGCTGGATCGCGCCGTCGCCGCCGGGCCCGGGTTCGCCGTCCGGCTCCCAGACCCGCCAGCGGCCGGCCCGCCGCCAGGACCTCGCCGCCGCGTCGCCGTCCGGCCGGGCCGCGGCGGCGCGCAAGGACCCCGGCATGGCCGCAACGATCTCCTCAGCGGTCCCGGCGGCCAGCGCGATCCCGGCGTCGAGCACGAGCACCGAAGCGCACCGCTCGGCCTCGTCCAGATATGTGGTGGCGAGCACGACGGCGCAGCCCTCGGCCGCCGCGCGGGCGATCAGCCACCACAGGCCGGAGCGGCTGACCGGGTCGACCCCGGTGGTCGGCTCGTCAAGCACGATCAGGTCGGGCTGGTGCAGCATGGCCGCGATGACGGCGAGCTTCTGCCGCATCCCGCCGGAAAGCTGCCCGGCGAGCCGGCCAGCGGCCGGGGTCAGGCCGGCCCGGTCCAGGTACTCGGCCGCCCGCTCCCTGGCCAGCCGCCTGGGCATCCCGTAGCCCTGGGCACGGAAGTCCAGGTTCTCCGCGACAGTGAGGTCGGGGTAGATCCCCGAGCTCTCCGGCAGGTAGCCGGTCCGCTCCTGGCCCGGGCGCCTGACCTCGCCGCTGTCCGGCGCCAGCGCTCCGGCCAGGCAGCGCAGCAGCGTGCTCTTGCCCGCGCCATCACCGCCGACTACCGCGGTCACCTGGCCCGCCGGGGCGCACAGCGTCACGTCGGACAGGGCAACCGTTTTCCCGTAGTCAACGCAAACCCCGCGGGCACCCCAGACGGGCAGGCCGGAGCCGCCCGGCCCGGCTGCCGCCACCACGGCGTCCCTGCCGGTCACGTCGCTGCCGGTCACGCCCCGGCTCCCTGCGGCTCGACGGCTCGCCCGCGCGGGCCGTGCTCGCGGGCGGCCGGAGCCAGGTAGGCGCGGAACCGCAGCGTCGCGCCGGTCACGACGATCGCCCCGAGCAGGGCGAGGAACACGAACGGCTGCCACAGCGCCGCGATCGGCTCCGCCCGCAGCATCACTCCGCGGGATATCTGGTTGAAGTAGGTCAGCGGCAGGAAGTAGGCGATCCAGCGCACCCCGGCCGCGATCGAGGTGAGCGGGAAGATCAGGCCGGACAGCAGCACCTGCGGCAGCAGGGTCATCACCGCGAGCTGGATCGCCTGGCCCTGGTTCTGCGAGACACTGGAGATCAGCACGCCGATGCCGAGCGTGACGAACAGGAACGCCAGGGCGCCCAGCCCGAAGACGGCCGGGTTGCCGCGGAACGGCACCCCGAAGAGCGCGATGCCGACCGCCAGCACGATCGTCAGGTCCACGGCCGCGACCAGGAAGTACGGCACGATCTTGCCCAGGAAGACGTCCCTGGGCCGTAGCGGCATCACGGCGAGCTGCTCGAGCGTGCCCGACTGACGTTCCCTGACCACGCCCAGGCTGGTGATGATCGTGCCGACGAACACGAGCACGACACCGCACAGCCCGGGGATCATGATGGCCGAGGTGGTCAGGTCCGGGTTGTACAGCACCGTCACCTCTGGCGTATTGGCCCCGCCCACGGTGAACTGGCGCGGCGAGGCGGCCAGGGCGGCAAGGGCGGCCTTCGCCGAGAACAACTGGCTGCCGTCGATCAGGACCTGCGGCCTGCCGGCACCGGTCACGACCGCCATCTCCGCCTTCCCGTCGCGCAACTGGTCCCGCGCCCAGGCCGGGCCCTGGCCGGGCGCCGTCGTGGTGACGTCGAACGGGGACGGCAGCCGCCCGGCGACCAGGCCGGCCTGCGGGCCAGAGACGGCGACGGTGATGGACTTGACGTCGAAGCTGGCCGCGTAGCCGAGGACCACGAGCAGCAGCACGGGCATCACGATCATCATCGCGAGCGTCCGGCGGTCCCGCCGAACCTGGCGGAACTCCTTCACGATCATTGCCCACATGGGCGTGCCCTTCGGGGAGTCAACGTTGAGTCAGCCGGTGACGGGGCGTCGGCACGGAGGCGACCGGCCGGGCGGTCAGCGTTGGGCCAGCCGGTGACGGGGCGTCGGCACGGAGGCGACCGGCCGGGCGGTCAGCGTTGGGCCAGCCGGTGACGGGCGTCGGCACGGAGGCGACCGGTCGAGACGATCTGGTAGGAATAACTGCATGGCGCTGACTCGGCATGCCGGGACGTGGACGATCGAGGACCGGTGCGAGTCGACCTGGCACTACCTGCCCTTCGAGGTGCCGGCCGGGTCCAGCGCCTTAAGAGTCGAACTCGACTACGACGCCGCCGGGACCGTGCTCGACCTGGGCTGTTTCGGCCCCGCGGGATTTCGCGGCTGGTCCGGCGGGGCGCGCCGGTCGTTCGTGATCGGCGCGCTGTCGGCGACGCCCGGCTACCTGCCTGGCGAGCTCGAGCCCGGCACCTGGACGGTCGTGCTCGGGCTGCACTGGATACCCGCGGCCGGCGCTCGCTACGCGGTGTCCGCCGAGGTGTCGGCCAAGGCGGCCGGCCAGGCGCCGGGCGACCGGGTTCCTGGCCCCGGGACCGAGCCGGTGCCGCCGCTGGCCAGCCAGCGGGCCCGCCGCGAGCTGCCGGCCGACCACGGGATGCGCTGGCTGGCGGGCGACCTGCACGCGCACACCGTTCACTCCGACGGCCTGATGACCGTGCCCGAGCTGGCCAGGTTCGCCGCCGGGCGCGGGCTGGAGTTCCTGGCCGTGACCGACCACAACACGATCAGCCACCACGCCGAGCTGCGGGCCGCGGCCTCGGCTCACGGCATCACGCTGCTGGCCGGCCAGGAGCTGACCACCGAGCAGGGGCACGCGAATGCGTTCGGCGACATCGGCTGGGTCGACTTCCGTGAGCCGCCCGACGAGTGGCTGGCCATGACGGAGCGGCATGGCGGGCTGCTTTCCGTTAATCATCCCTACGGCGGTCACGTGAGCTGGACGGCGCCGATGAAACGGCGCCCGCCCCTGCTCGAGGTCTGGCACTGGAGCTGGCTCGACCCGCGCTGGACGACGCCGCTGGCCTGGTGGCTGGCGTGGGATCCGGCGGCGACCGCCGTCGGCGGCAGCGACTGGCACCGCCCGGGCTCGGACGCGCCGCCCGGTTCGCCGACCACCTGGGTGCAGGCCGAGAGCGCCGACGATGCCGCCGTGCTCGGCGGGCTGGCCGCCGGGCGGGTCGCGATCTCGGCCGGGCGGGACGGCCCGGTGCTGCTGCGGGTGGACGGCGAGCTCGTCGCGTGCGGCGGCGACGGCACGATCCTGGCCGGCCCTGACGGGCCCAAGTGCCGGGTCCGCGGCGACCTGGCCAGGTTCACGGGCGACGCCGGCCATCACCGGCTCGTCGACCCGTCGGGCGCGACCCTGGCACTGACCGGCTGACCCCGTTCCCGCCGGCCCGCGTCGTTGTGATATCTGTGCCTGGACCGCCGGACGTCAGGAGGACACGATGGCACGATCGCCGCGCTGGGGCATCACGCTGCCGCTGCCCGGTCACCCGCTGACCGAGCAGCGCGAGATCATCTCCTCCCTGGCCGGCCTCGGCTACACCGACGCCTGGTCGTCCGAGCTGAACGGCGTCGATGCGTTCACGCCGCTGGTCCTGGCCTCGCAGTGGACCGACCAGCTCAGGTTCGGCACGGCGATCGCGGCGATCTACACTCGCGGGCCCGCGCTCCTGGCGATGACCGCGGCGACGCTGGCCGACCTCGCGCCCGGCCGGTTCGTGCTGGGAGTCGGCACGTCCACGCCGGTGGTGGTGGAACAGTGGAACGCGATCCCGTTCGACGCGCCTTACCTGCGCTCCCGTGACACGCTGCGGTTCCTGCGGGCCGCGCTGACCGGCCAGAAGGTCACCGAGCGGTACGAGACCTTCACGGTGAACGGGTTCCGGCTTGAGCGGCCGCCCGCGGTGCCGCCGGGGCTGGCGCTCGCGGCGCTGCGTCCGCAGATGGTGCGCCTCGCGGCGGCCGAGGCCGGGGCGGCGATCACGAACTGGCTCTCCCCCGCCGACATGCCCGCGGTGCGGGAAGCCGCCGGCCAGGACTGCGAGCTGATCGCGCGGATCTTCGTGTGCCCGACCGCGGACGCGGACCTGGCCAGGACGATCGGCAGGCGACTGCTCACCGGATACCTGACCGTGCCCGCGTACGCCGCGTTCCACGAGTGGCTCGGCCGCGGTGAGCTGCTGCGGCCGATGCACCAGGCGTGGGCCGCGGGCGACCGGCGCGGCGCCGGCGCCGCGATCCCCGACGAGGTCGTCGACGACCTAGTCGTCCACGGCGACCTGGCGACGTGCAGGGACCGGGTGGACGCCTACCGCGCCGCCGGGCTCGACACGCCGGCCATCGCGATCATCCCCCCGCCCGGCGTCGACGTCGCCGAAG
>WNGK01037183.1_pt1 | contig 12211 bp, 13 predicted proteins | sample 5400601 | NCBI WGS metagenome assembly WNGK01 (sample SAMN13153376, study PRJNA577476) | soil metagenome | isolation source: 60 cm soil or saprolite under Garry oak tree replicate 1 | place: USA:California | collected 2016-06-15
AGTGGAGCAATGACTATCGTTTTGAGCATAAACATGACATCTGGGGAGATCGAAGCGGGTACTTTTTCAGTGATTGTGTCGAAGCCACTACATAGAGCAGAAATAATCTTCGGCAAGTGGCTGGGCTATGCACTGATTCTATGCACCTACACCGCCATGCTATTTTTTACCTTCCTGGGTCTTATCTACTGGAGGACAGGATACTTTCCTGACAACGCTCTTTCCGCGCTAGGCATGCTTGAAATCAGTACGCTTGTATTGCTGGCCCTCACAACCCTGGGCAGCACGCTGTTTCCCACCCTGGTCAACGGCGCCATTGTGATTATGCTCTTTATCGGCGCACCACTCGCGAGCTTTATACAATTGATAACGACACCAGGTGCAACAGTGCAGAACATCACAACGACCGTCAACCTTGTCATACCAACCGATGCTCTCTGGCACGGGGCTTCATACTACCTGATTCCCTCTTTCTTATTCAATATACTCCAGCAACGAGGCCTGCTAAGGGATTTGGATACGCCCTTTACCTCTATCCAGCCACTATCCTCAGCCCTCTTCATCTGGGCCATCCTGTACTGTATCGTGCTGCCGATCATTGGCGCGATTCGCTTCCAACGACGCGATTTATGAAACAACTTCACCCGAAGTAACAGTGCTGATGTCGACCACGCGGACTAACCTCAATTAATTGATGGTCGCTGTCATTACGATCTCACCAACCGAGGAGCGCTCGATCCACGTACCAGCAATTTTCCCTTCAGGATTACCTGACGAGTAGGGCGACCGGGATCTTCAATGCGCTGTATGAGGAGTTCCGCCGCTGTTTTGCCAATCTCGTAGGTTGGCTGGGCAATCAGGGTAATGGCCGGTTGAACCAGAGAGGACCAGGTGGTTTCGTCAAAGGAAACCAGAGCAATATCATCAGGAATACTAAGGTTGCGCTCTCGAATAGCTTGCAAGGCTCCCTCTGCGATCAAACTGTTCACCGTGAAGAGCGCATCAGGAGGCTCAGCCAAATCGAGCATTTTCAATGTCGCCGCGTATCCAGCATCAGACTTCGGAGGAATATACTTCATGTATTCCGATTTTGGTGCGAGACCATGAGCACGCAGCGCCTTTTCGTAGCCTATCTGCCGTTCTAAACCGGTGCTCATCTCACTACAGAGGGCAGCGATCCGTCTATAGCCCTGTTCAATAAGATGCGTGATGAGGCGATACGCTGCATCGACGTTATCAAGCAGCACGGCATCGACATCACTATTCGAAATGGATCGATCAACGACTACTATGGGAAAAGGGAAGTTCGAGCCAGCGAAGTTGGCGATTGTTTGTCGCGTTGGCGACATAATTGCTCCTGCGACAGCTGTATCACGCATCAGATTGAGGTAGATCGCCTCTTTCTCGGGATTCTCATCCGTATTGCATAGTAGTACGCTGAATCCCTGCTCATATGCAGTATCCTCCACGGCACGGCTGATCGCGGTAAAGAATGGGTTGCTAATGTCGGAAACAATCAGGCCAATCGTGCTGGACTGCTGGGAACGCAAGCTTCGTGCAACCAGATTCGGCCGATACCCTAATCGCTCCACTGTTGCCATCACACGCTCACGCACTTCGGGCCTAACATGCAGACCATTGGAGAGCACACGCGATACTGTGGCAGTTGATACTCCAGCAGCTTCCGCGACATCTTTGATGCTGACCATTCGAACGCTCACCATTCGAACGCTCACCTCCTATTAGAGCAAATTATTGTAAACGATTTAATAAGATTATAGCATATTCATGTTAAAAATGCTAGATTTATTGCAAACGATTTTACAGATGTTCATTATATCATGGGATTCAGGGCCATGTTCTTGTGGGATTTGGGGTGTCACAAATCTTCTCTCAATAGGCATAAATCTAAGGCATAAGACAGTATCCGTAGAGGCGAGAGTGGGAGAGCTAGGAAGGTGATTTCGTGTAAATTTTGAAAAAGAGAATTTTTGCTTAAAAACCCTTGACAATTTAATTGTAATCGTTTACAATTGTTACATCAAAGACGTTCCATTCATGGCGATAGTTGAAACGTTCACACAGACAGTTGACATAGAGGCAACACAATCACCTAGAATTGGTGAGGTAACAGAATGAAGCACATCATTAGCCTTGGTGAAGTACTCATCGATCTCATCCCGAGTAATCAGATGACGAATTTGGGCAGCTTCTGGTACAAGTCCTCGCCGATAATTACGTTGACACCCAGTACATTCGTGTAATCAAGAAAGCCCCTACAGCGATAGCGCTAGTAACGCTGCATGCTCAAGGGCAAAGACACTTTACCTTTTTTCGTCAAGATACTGCCGATAGTCAATTACAAGCTGGAGAATTAGATTGGAGTGCCTGGAAAGATGCAGCGGTCTGTCATGTAGGAGGTGTCCTGCTCTCCACCGAGCCCGCCCGAACAGCAACACTTGCGGCAATGGACTATACCCGCCGTGTTGGGTCAATAGTATCGTTCGATGTGAATGTTCGTCCAGCATTATGGACATCCCACTCTGATATTCATAACACGCTGGCTAAAGCTATAGAGCGCACAGATATTCTCAAGTTGAGTGCCGAAGAGGCAGTGTTCGTCTGTGAACAGAGCAGTTTACCAAAGTATCCTCACGAAAGGAGCTGGCTCAACACATTGGGAGAAGCTCTTCTAGAGAAGGGACCAAGTCTGGTGATCATTACCTTAGGCGCCGAGGGTGCGCTTTTGTTTACAGCCAGCCACCAGGTCGAAGTACCTGGGCGACCTGTTCGCCCACTCGATACAACAGGGGCAGGTGATGCATTTATGGGAGCTGCTTTATATAAGTTAGTACAGCAAGGATGCACTACATCCTCTGATCTTTTATCTCTTTCAGAACAGGACCTGAACAACCTTGGCAATTTTGCGGCTTTTGTGGCCGGGCTTAGCGTTACCAGTTATGGAGGTATTTCATCATTCCCTTTCATCTACGATGTCAGCGATTTCTCAACTTATCAAGAGAAAGGTAAGGAGCAATCAGGCGATATGCAGGGATAGCATCCCATATGGTTTGCAGAACTCTCCATTGTGAATCTCAGGAAATCCTCGTATCTTGTTTCTCTCTTAGTTCGTCTCCGTAGAGTTTCTCTTTATTTGTGAGTCTTCTCTTTCTAGTGCATGCCCAGTGTCTACATACAACGAAAAGGAGTAAGTCAGGTATGTCTCGATTCTTCAAAACGCCGTTCACACTTTCTACTGTCGCTGCGATCGCCCTTGTGGCCCTCATCATTGGAGTCCTGGCCGGTCGCCTATTCGCTCCGACTTCAACCAGTGCAAATGCGAATGCCCCTGCCTCCAGCAATCGAGTCGATGTCATAGTTAAGGCGACTGACTCACAGTTCTGGCAGGCTATGCTCGCAGGTTCCCAGGCTGCAGGTAAAGACTGGGGTGTTCAGGTTGGCCTCTTTGGTGCAACCTCAGAGGCTGACGTCTCCGCCCAGGTGGGTCTGGTAAGCAGGCGCTCAAGCCGCCGACCGGCTTGGAACGCTCCTACAGAAGAAAGGTATCACGTCCGGACAGATACTCATTGAATCTTCCGTCGCTGGTGTCCAGACGATTGTCGACCGTGACACTGGGTTTATCAATGAGTTGAAAACTAACTTTCCTGGCCTACAGATTGTCGCTCACCGCTACAACAACAATGATACGCCGACCGCTCTTTCACAGGTGAATGACGCAATCTCTGCCAATCCCGGTCTTGTTGGAATTTATGCCGATAATAACGTATCGGCTGATGGTGCGGCTCAGTCCATTCAGGAAAACAAGGCTCAGAATCGCATTGCCGCGGTAGGGTTCGATTCTGATCCCCAGGAGATCAACGCATTGAAGAATGGGACGCTGCAAGCCATTGTGGTTCAGAATCCCTACTTCTTTGGTTACCAGGGTGTGGTTGCAGCCGCGATGAGTGCCCAGGGACGATTTTCTGCCTGGCGGGGGAGAATGGTGCGGGTAAGTCTACGCTGATTAAGATTCTGACGGGAGCCATTTCCCGTGATAGCGGCGAGTACCACATTGATGGACAAGATGTGGGTTCTCCAGGCCCCGCCCAGGCGCGGGCGCTAGGCGTTGGTGTTGTCTACCAAGAGTTGAGCTTATTGCCCGAGGTCTCTGTCGAAGAAAACCTGCTGATGGGGCGACTGCCAAACGCCAGGGGGATCGTCAACAAACGCGAATTACGCGCTCGTGCGACTATGATGCTTGAGCGTGTTGGCTTGAACAATGTCGATCCCAGCGCACTAATCTCAGACCTGCCCGTCGCCACACGTCAAATGGTGGAGATTGCCAAGGTGCTGGGAGCCGACGCCCGCATTGTGATTTTTGATGAGCCGACGACGGCCCTCTCCGAAAAGAATGCTCATCATCTTCTACAACTCATCGATCGACTCAAGAAGGAGGTGGGAGTTGCTATCCTGTATGTGACGCATCGTCTTGAAGAGATCTTCGAAATTGGCGACCGCATCATGGTGTTACGTGATGGTCAATTCGTTACGACAGCACCCACCAATCAATTCACACACGATAGTTTGATCCGCTCAATGGTGGGAAGGCAGATTGAGGCGCTTTACCCGAAAAGAGAACACAAAAAGTTCGGGAAAACCTTGCTGTCGGTTCAGGGGCTTAGACTGCCTGGAAGTCCCTTTAGCATCAACCTGGAGGTCCATGCAGGAGAGATCGTAGGACTAGGGGGATTGGTAGGAGCAGGTCGCACGGAGACAGTGCGTGCTATTTTCGGGGCCGATCCAATGGTGGCAGGAACCGTGCTTGTCGATGGCAAGCCTCTGCATCCAGGATCTCCAGAGCAAGCTGTGAGAGCAGGACTGGGGCTACTCACAGAAGACCGCAAAGAGTTAGGACTGCTAGCAGCCCTCTCAATCAGGGAGAATGTGACTATTGCAGATTTGTCCGCCGTTACTCGACTTGGCGTCATCTCCAAAAGGCAGGAAGCCTCCCTGGTCAATAATCTTGTGCCTCGCCTGCGTTTAAAGTTTCACACAATTGAGCAACCCATCTCATCGCTCTCCGGTGGGAATCAGCAGAAAGTCTTACTTAGTCGTTGGTTGGCCACGAAAGCGAAGGTTTTGCTGCTGGACGAGCCGACCAAGGGTGTCGATGTTGGAGCCAAGGCAGACATCTATACGATCATTGGCGATCTGGCAGCCCAGGGGCTGGGCATCGTCATCGTATCATCGTACCTGCCGGAGTTACTCGGCGTTTGCGACCGTGTGATCGTCCTGCACGACTTCGGGGTCACCGGTGAACTTCCGATTGAAAAAGCGACGGAAGAAGAGGTACTGCGCCTGGCAAGCAGCGCCCCCGTTTCTATGAATGCATAGCAGAGAGGAGATATCTCATGGCAACTACTTCCAGTACTCCACAGCCCTCGGCAACGGCGGCAGTAGAGGAACAACGGACACCGATCAGCCTGGGGCGTGAAAGCGGCAGCGTGCTGGTACTGCTGATCTTTGTCGCAGTGCTCATCCTGACGACCAGCGATTTTCTCACCCTTACGAATCTAGACAACCTTGTGCGGCAAGTAACCGTGTTCGCGATCCTCTCGGTCGGAGAGTTATTCGTGATCCTGACTGGCGGTATTGACCTGTCTGTTGGCTCCATCCTGGGCTTGAGCGGAGGTGTGACAGCTCTGATTTTAGCGAGCGGCGCTTCAATTCCTGTGGCCATCCTGGTGGGACTTGGCGTCGGGCTGGCCGTTGGACTGATCAACGGTCTGCTTGTGACACAACTCAAGCTGCCCCCATTCATCGCTACACTAGGCATGCTCGGAGTCGCACGTGGGCTGGTCCTCCTGCTCACAGGCGCCAAAACCATCGCGCCGCTCCCTGATGCCTTCACTGCGATTGCCAACGGGTTCATCCTCGGCTTGCCGAGCCTGTTCTGGATTTTGATACTAGTAACAATTGTAGCAGCCTTTGTTCTGGGGCGGACGATTTTTGGTCGTTACGTTTATGCTGTTGGTTCCAATGCAGAATCGTCGCGCCTCTCTGGGGTGCCTGTGAACTACGTACTGCTCGGCGTGTATTGCATCAGTGGTTTGTTGGCTGGCTTCGCTGGCATCTTAACTGCTTCGCGACTTGGCGCAGGTATTCCCACAGCAGGAACCGGGTACGAGTTGCAAGCCATTGCCGGTGCAGTCATCGGCGGTGCCAGCCTGTCCGGGGCAAAGGGTCGTGCTATTGGCGCCGTTCTAGGAGCAGTCATCATGGGCCTGCTTGCCAACGGAGGCAATCTGCTTGGCATAGACCCATTTTACCTGCAAATCGCCATTGGCTTGCTCATTATCATGGCAGTCTACTTTGATCACTTGCAGGGAGGCACCATCAAATTCCTGCGCTTTGCCAAGTAGTGAAGTAGCAAACCCTGAATGCAAGTTTGTTGTAAAAGCTTTTCCAGGGCGGGGGCAGCCCCGCCCCTACTATACACGAGTCTGGCGTCATTTACAGTGAAAGGAAATCTGAATAGTTATTTTTTTCCCCAAATTGGCAAGCAACGAAAACATGGGGTAATCTTAAGAATAATACTAAATACATTCAGAAACGCTGCTCTCGCAGCTACAGATCGTGTCATCTGAATGTAAGGAAGTATAAGAAAACAGACACTCAATACATCATGGAGGAATGCACATGGAGGACGTCAAGAATTACCTGTCGGATATGGATGGAGTCATCCTCAAAGGCACAACGCTCATTACTGGAGCAGCAGAATTCGTGCAAAATTTGCTGGCTAATGGCATACCATTCTTGATTCTGACCAATGACTCCAAGTTCACACAACGTGACCTGCAGGTGCGGCTGTCCTTCATGGGACTGGAAGTGCCATCGGAGGCAATTTTCACGTCCGCGCTGGCGACCGCGCAATTCCTCCATTTTCAGCACCCGGGTGGCAGTGCATTCGTCATCGGGGAGGCGGGTCTGACAACAGCGCTGCATGACATTGGCTACGCGCTCATCGACCACAATCCCGACTACGTGGTACTTGGAGAGACAACTACGTATAGCATTGAACGCATCACACGAGCCATCCGACTCGTAATGGATGGCTCGCGTTTCATCGCCACCAATCCAGACGTAATGGGACCAGGTGAGGGGGGAATTGTTCCAGCGACCGGCGCCGTAGCAGCCTTGATCAGCGCGGCCACAGGGGTTAAGCCCTATTACATCGGTAAACCGAATCCACTGATGATGCGTTCGGCCCTGCGCGCAATCAATGCCCATTCCGAGGATTCCGTGATGATCGGTGATCGCATGGACACCGATATCATTGCTGGGATCGAGAGTGGCCTGCGCACAATTCTCGTGCTCACAGGAGTGACCTCACGCGAGATGGTAGACCGATTCCCCTACCGTCCAACGTGGATTCGAGAGTCAATTGCACATGTTGAGGTGTGAGGAGTACTTTTCTTAGCTCCCAAGTGGAACTGGAGATGGCACCTGTTCCAGAAGATGTTGTAAGATACGTTTCCACATTACGTTTTTTCCCAAAGAATGGGAACGTATGTTAATTGCTTACTTCAAACAAAAACGTAAGCTTGTACACTCAAAAGGAGAACAACATGAGAAAAATAATTGTAACAATGTGGGTTACTCTTGATGGCTTCATTGCTGGACCAAATGAAGAAATGGATTGGATAATGGTCGACCAAACAATGGGGCAATATGAGGACGATCTAGTAAGCTCGGCGGATACCCTGATCCTTGGGCGTGTGACGTATCAAAGCTTTGCAGGTTCCTGGCCATATGTGCCCGAAAACCCTTCAGCCTCAGAGGGCGAGAAAGTATACGCTCGCAAACTGAATAGTATGCGCAAAATTGTCTTTTCAAAGTCGTTGGAAAAGGTTGAGTGGAACAATTCACACTTGATGAAAGAAGTTCTTCCCGAAGAAATCGCCAAATTGAAACAAGAGCCGGGGAAGGACATGGTGATATACGGTAGTGCCAGTATTGTACAAACCTTTACGAATCTTGGCTTGATTGATGAATATCAGCTTTTAGTCCACCCTGTTGTGTTAGGGAGCGGAAAGCCTTTATTTGCAGGCATCGCAAAGCCAGTACATCTAAGGCTATCGCAAATAAAAAGCTTTCCATCAGGTGTAATCGGACTGTATTATGCAGCGCAAAGCAAGTGAACACTGCATTCAAACGTCAGGTGACTCTGGCACATCGAGGAAACGTATATGTGTAGAAACATCAAGAGCCTCTTTAACTTCGAACCGCCCGCGACCGAGGAAGAGATTCTTGCGGCCTCGTTACAATTCGTGCGCAAGGTGAGCGGCTTCAACAAGCCATCGAAAGCCAACGAAGCAGCATTCCTTGCTGCCGTTGACGAGATAGCAGCAGCTACTTACTGGCATCCACTTTTACGCTTCGCTCAGGACATGCTTGCCTCCTCCCACTTGTCATCCTGAGCGCAGCGAAGGATCTGTCTCGAGGGGCATAGGATTAGCGAGAGACCAATGATCGGTTACACATAGTGAAGAAGAGGGCGGTGCATTCCTCCTGCCTTTAGGCGGAGGTTAGTCACTCTACCTCTTGCATTCTATGGTACACCATGTTATAGTAGATGATATGGAAGAACAACATACCAAACATGTCACCTATAAGATAGCGTATCATTTCGTATGGTGTCCCAAGTATCGTAAGCAGGTACTTGTGGGCGATGTAGCACGATTTGTCGAGTCAGAAATTCGACGCTTGTGTGAGGAAAATAAGTGGTCAATTGGAGCCTTACACGTACAAGAAGATCATGTGCATTTGTTTCTTTCTGCTGAGCCAAGAATAGCACCCTCACTCATTGCCAATACCCTCAAGGGTATTAGTGCCAGACAAGTCTTTAAGCAGTATCCAGAGGTGAAGAAACAAGTGTGGGGTGGCTCCTTCTGGTCACGTTCGTATTATGTGGGCACGGTTGGAGACATGACCGAAGCTACCGTTAAGAAGTACCTCGAGTTAGGACAGGGCTAATGCATAAGACGTACAAGTACCGCATCTATCCGCAGAAAGCTACGGAGCAGAAGTTGTACTTTGTGCTCAATCGGTGTCGAGAGTTGTACAATGCGGCGCTCTCCGAACGCAAAGATGCCTACCAGTACGCGGGCAAGAGCATTAGCTACTACGATCAACAAAATGACCTCCCTGAGATCAAGGCAGAGATCAGGCAGGAATACCAGGATATTGCAGCTCATGTCCTACAGGACGCCTTACGTCGGCTTGACAGGGCCTTTCAGAGCTTCTTTCGACGTTGCAAGACTGGCGAGAATCCAGGGTTCCCACGTTTCCAAGGTCGCAACCGCTATGACTCGTTCACCTATCCTGATGGTGCAGGCTGGAAGTTCGATGGCCAGTATCTGCATCTCACCAAGATCGGCAAAGTGAAAGTCAAGCTTCACCGTCCACTCACAGGGAAGATCAAGATCGTCACCATCAAACGTGAGGTTGATCACTGGTATGTCACCTTTTCGTGTGAGGTAGAAGAGCCTGAGAAACTTCCTGTGAGCTACGAGGATGTCGGCATTGATCTGGGCGTTACGCATCTGGCGACCCTTAGCAATGGCGAGATGATCGAGCATCCCAGGTACTACCGTAAGGCTCAGAAGCGGCTTGTGAAGAGACAGCAAGCCTTATCACTCAAAAAACATGGTAGTCATCGTCGAGACAAGGCGCGTAAGTTGGTTGCCAAAGCCCATCGAACGATTTCCCGCCAACGAAGAGACTTCCAACACAAAGCATCGAAGCAGCTCGTCGAACGCTATCAAGTCCTGGTGTTTGAGGACATCAAGACAGGTAATCTCACCAGGAAGCCGAAACCGAAACAGGACGAAAACGGGCGATACCTGCCGAATGGAGCGAGTGCCAAGGGCGGGTTAAACAAGTCGATTTTAGATGCAGGATGGGGCACCTTTGTGAGTATGTGTACGTACAAGGCAGCATGCGCCGGTCGGACACTCATCAAAGTAGACCCCAGGTTCACATCTCAGGTGTGTTCAGGCTGTGGGCAAGTGCGCAAAAAGGATTTGTCCGAACGCTGGCACAGTTGTGATTGTGGAACCGAGTTAGACCGCGATGTCAACGCGGCCATCAACATCCTTGAGCGTGGAAGACGCCAACAGAGAGTACTCACTGTAGAAGCTCCCTACCTTTAGGCGGGAGAGCACTTCACGAAGACTATGAAGCAGAACAAATATGATGATCCTGGATTCTTCGCCAATTACAGTCAAATGGCTCGTTCAATCGGCGGACTGGATGCTGCTGGAGAATGGCCTGCTTTCCGCGCGTTGCTTCCCAAGCTACGCGATAAAAACGTGCTTGATCTTGGCTGCGGCTTTGGCTGGCACTGCCGCTATGCGCGCGAACAGCAAGCACGATCGGTGGTGGGAGTTGACATCTCAGAGAAGATGATAGCGCGTGCCAGAGAGAGTACCAACGATTCCGCAATCGAGTATCGTCGGCTTGCGATTGAAGACATCGACTTTCCCGCAGGGGAATTCGACGTGGTGCTAAGTTCACTTGCACTTCATTATGTCGAGCGCTACGATATCGTCTGTTGGAAAGTTCATCACTGCCTTGTACAGGGTGGCACCTTCGTCCTCTCGGTCGAACATCCAATCTTCACCGCGCTCGCTGTACAAGACTGGTATTACGGTCAGCATGGTGAGCGATTACATTGGCCTGTCGACCATTACCAGGATGAAGGTCCGCGTCAGGCAAGATTTTTGGACCATGATGTGGTCAAATATCATCGTACTGTCGCCACCCATCTGAATGCGTTACTTGACGCTGGCTTCACCATTACGAAGCTTTCCGAACCTCAACCGACGCAAGAAATGCTGGACAAGCATCCTGAAATGCGGGATGAAACTCGTCGCCCTATGTTTCTCTTGATCGCAGTGGTCAAGTAGGAGTCGATATCTATTTATATTGCCCCTTATTTCTTTCCAACGGTCGCAAGCCATCTACGCCAGGCGAGTGTTTGCTGCGCCTGGACATGTAATCCCGCCTGGATGAACATCGTTCGCAGTTGAGCAGGGCTATGAAAGCGCTTTAGACGAACAACTCCCACCAACCAGTCTGGTAAAGAGATATCTACAAGAATAAAGTATCCCCCGGGACGGAGCACGCGCGCTATCTCGCGTACACCTGCTGCCTGGTCCTGCCAGTGGTGGAAAGAGCTGGTGCTTAGCGCCAGGTCAACCGAGGCATCCTGTAGCGGCAATGATTCTGCCATGCTCGTAAAGAATGTGGCATTGGGAGTCAAGAGTTTTGCTTTCTCTATCATGCCATGTGCCGGGTCTACCCCGATTAGTTGCGCCTCCGGCCAATACCTGTAGGCTCGACGCAACAGTCTTCCTGTTCCACAGCCGACATCAAGAACACTCTCAGGCTGGTGAATGATACCTGCTGCCAGGGCAAGCGCAGCTTGATGCGTCTGATCAAAAAATGCTCGTTGCAGCCAGGAATTTTCATAGCTACTTGCCCATTGATCGAAACGCTCTATGTCTTTTTCAGAATGTTTTGTTGCCATTCTTGTATCTCCTTACTTCCAATCGCCAGCAAATGACTTAATCATGTCGCCTATTCTTCTTCGAGCCTCTCCTACGACGACGTGCCGATGCCCCTTTGCTATGTGTCGCTGTAGATGACGAAGATCGAGGGCGCGGTTGACTCTGTTGCCTCTCTGCATCATGTTACCGGTAACAAAGAACTGCTGGATCATATTGAGCAGCAGCGAAGTTATGCGGTACAAAGCGAGACCAGCGGCAAGTTGCCAGCCAATGAAAATGGTGATCAACACCATAATCAGTGGCAAAATGAATTGCATAAGTTGTGTCAATTGCATCGTAGCATCTTTGATGTCAGCGAGAGCGTGCGGCTGGGACATACGCATCTGTACGAAGGTCACGATCCCGGCCAGAATTGGCAGAATATGCGTTGGATCAGGCACGCCCAATGAAATGTGCCAGGCTGCATTGAGCATAGTAAACCAGTTCAGGTCAATATTAGGGATGCTGCTCAATTGGGGCAAAAACGGATATATGATGCTATTGAGATGGGCAAGACTGGCATGATTCAGGACGATATTGAGAGCAGAGTAGAGGCCAATAAAGATAGGTAACTGAATCAGAAGTGGCAAGTATGAAGC
>WNGK01006587.1_pt1 | contig 12210 bp, 19 predicted proteins | sample 5400601 | NCBI WGS metagenome assembly WNGK01 (sample SAMN13153376, study PRJNA577476) | soil metagenome | isolation source: 60 cm soil or saprolite under Garry oak tree replicate 1 | place: USA:California | collected 2016-06-15
TCGGACTCGAACAGCTCGCCGATTCACCCCCAGCCCACACGACACTAGCGTAGCAACGAAAGCACCTTCCCTCTCCACTTCCTTCCGGCCTCGTAGCACGTGATCTCTCCTTTGATCCGTCCCTAGCTCTGCGTGACCGCCACAAAAGGGGATTTCGCAATGTACATCAAGGCAATTAAGCACATTCGTCGCCTCCGCGGCGGCTCGCAGGCTCAGCTCATGGCCGCGGACGACGGACACGAGCACGTCGTTAAATTCCAGGGCAATCCGCAAACCACGCGTGTACTGGCGAACGACTACTTGGCGGTTGGCCCGAATGGTCGGATTGAGCGTACCCGAGCCGGTCATCATTTATGTCGATGCCGAGATCATTCGGGAATACAAGATCTCGATCCATGAAATCGGCAGCCAGTCATGGACTTCGGAAATATCAAAAACATGAAAGAGTTCGCTGGCATACTCGCCTTTGACAAGTGGACCGGAAACGCTGACGGTCGTCAGGTGGTATTTCATAAGAAGCGATCCCAGCGGAAATACACCGCAGCATTTATTGATTTCGGCTACTGTTTCAATGCAGGTGAATGGAGTTTTCCAGACTCGCCGTTGAGAGGCGCTTACGCTCGCCAGGAGGTGTACGCGCACATCGCGTCATGGGGCGATTTCGAACCGTGGCTATCGCGGATCGAGCGATGTTCTAAGGCGATCTTGCAGAGTATCGCCCGAGACATTTCAATCGAATGGTACGGAGAGCCCAACGACTTGGATTGTTTACTGGATTCACTGTTTGAGCGGCGCAGGGCTGTTCGCTGTCCGATCGATGATTTCAGAAAGTCACACCGAAATCCGTTTCCTAATTGGAAGCTGGGTCCGATAGCGGGCACGTCTTCGGATCGCATTCGGGCCCTCGCATCGATGATTTCTGTACCGGGATGAGACGGGCCCTATTCCGAGTAACCGTTGTCTTCTCGGTCGTCATCATCTTTTTTGCCGTCACCTTCGTCTTCCTCTTCGTCTTCTTCCTCGTCTGGCTCTTGTCGAAGCACAAGATCGGGAACTACCGACTGATCAGAAGGACTGCGGGGCGAGTACAGGGTGCAATAGGAGGCGAACGATGCGCACATTGCTTATCAATCCAGTTCGATCACAACCGCCACATCGAATTTCGAATAATACTTCTTCACGTCTTTTGCACCATACTTTTCGCGAAATCTCTCGACCACTGATTTCACGGCCTTCGCCTCGGTGATTGGCGTTGCACGGAATTCCGCCTCAGTGCCTCGCGCATCGATCCGAATCGAGGGGTTCTGAAGCACGTTCTTATACCACTGCGTGTCCGAGCCCTGAACGGGAAGGAGATAGAGCTTTTTGCCTTCCAACACTAACCAGACCGGAACCGAAATTGTCTGTCCGGACTTCCTGCCGATGACGCTGATCTTGATTTGGCGGTAGCGAGTGAGGCGATCTTTGAGGTCGTTCTTAGAACCTGCCATGTGACCTCCATCCGATTCACGGCTTAGGAATGTTGTGGGTCTCTCAGCGCGGGGTGATGCGCACGACTTTCCTCTGCGGCGACCGCGACTCGCTTCGATTTCCGATAGACGTTCGCAACGGCCATTGTCCAGAAAGGAACTAAATCGACGCCAGGCGCGAGCTTAGCAAGAAACGATGGCAGAAATTCCCAGTGCCAGCCAAGAAGGTGAAGCATCGTGGCTGCGATCCCGAAATCGAGTATGTCATCAGCGGGAGATAAAGCGCCCTCGACGAATAAAGGAAAAACGACGATTTGGAGAGCATCCGCAATAATGGCCAGCACCATGGCGGCTCGAAAGCGCGAGCCCGGTGAGATTGTAACGGTATCGTGAGCCACGCCCGTCTCGCTCTCTGCTTGACTCATTTTATATGAAAACGACTAGCCAGCCGTTTGGGGCACTATGCGCCCAAACTGAGCACAGAATGTATCCGCGTTCGTGAGCAAAGCATCGCCCGCGAATTCGAGGCTGGCAATTGAACGGGCGGCGGCATCACGATGGCCGAAACCACAGGCATCTTTGACAACCACGGGGATGTAACCAAGATCAGCACCATGCCGCACTGTAGGTTCAATACCGATTTCCATGGCGATGCCGACGATGGCAAACGCATCAATGCCGCAATCGCGCAGCGCGATGTTCAGAGGTGTCCCTTCGAACGCGGACATAGTGATTTTGTCGAAGATGGCTTCACTCGGCAGTGGATTCAACTCCGGAATGAGGTGAAATCCCGGGGAGTCCCGCAAGAACCACGGCTTGACCTCGTCTGCCGAGTTCACGCGTTGCCAAGCCATCGCCACACGGAACTGAGACACGCCCATGAGTTCCTTCGGGAGTGACATATGGCGCGTGAAAAAGACCCGAATTCTCGCCTTGCGAGCGGCTTCGAGAACCTGAAGCACTCTGTCGGTGATCTGCTGGCCATTCTCGATCTGCTTCACAATCCCGACTTGCATGTCGTACACAACCAAAGCCAATCGTGCTGGATCACAAACGTCGTCCAGCGTTTGGGGAATATCTAGTCCGAATGCCTGCCGCATAACGAGTTCCTCATGAAGAAGATCGAAGCTCATTTTAACTTGGATTAAAGGAGCCAAGGCCGCTGAATCCAGTCATTACTTCCAGTCATCGAAAAAGCAATGAATGGAGCTTGAATGATGACGTATGTGAAAGCGCTCGAAGACGAAGTTTCAACGTGGCCGCATGTATCAGTTCACTCGCATCGTTTCGGGGGCCGTGAATTCCTCTTCGACAAGGCAGAAGTTGGTCACGTGCATACAGGAGGGATCGTTGACATACCCTTTCCGCGCTCAGTACGCGATGCATTGTTGGCAAACGGTCTTGCGGAGGAGCATCACTGGGCTCCGAACTCAGGTTGGACCGCTTTTCATGTCCGCAGCGAAGAAGACCTGAAGCATGCCTTCTGGCTCATGCGGCTGTCATATCTCCGTTACGCGCTGAGGACCGCAACTGATCCGCAGAAGCTATTTGAGGAGGAAAGTGAACACCTACACTTGAGCCCTCAATTCAAATCGTTGCTCGAACCGTTCGTGCCGAAAACTGCAACCCACGTTTCCGCTGAGCCACTGTTGGCGTAGAGCGCTCGGTCACTCCAACTTGTACTTTGAGAGGTGTCAAAAATCTTATTCAGGAGCTGAGCGAAATGGAAAACATGAAAGCAGTGCAAGTCCACAACTACGGCGGCCCGGAAGTGCTCCACTTCGAAGATGCACCGCGCCCTACACCGGGCTCCGGTGAATTGCTGATAAAAGTCCATGCTGCCTCGGTGAATGCCATCGACTGGAAAGCCCGAGCAGGCTACCTGAAGGATGTCTTTCCTCTTCCGTTGCCTTACATTCCGGGCTGGGATGTTTCCGGAATTGTCGAAGCAGTGGGTTCCGGGGTCACCAAATTCAAGAAAGGCGATGAGGTTTATGCTCGCCCGGATGCCGCCCGCAACGGTAAAGGCACTTATGCGGAATACGTCGTGGCCAAGGAGACGGAAGCGGCCCTCAAGCCAAAGTCAATTGACCATGTCCACGCCGCTGCCATTCCTGTAGTGGCCTTGACAGCATGGCAAGCGCTATTCGACAAGGCCGGGCTAAGCAAAAGCCAAAGAATTCTGATTCACGGCGCAGCCGGAGGCGTGGGCAGCTTCGCCGTGCAACTTGCGAAATGGAAGGGAGCGCATGTCATCGGGACTGCGTCGGGGCGGAATCAGGCGTTCCTAAGGGAATTGGGAGTTGACGAGCCAATAGATTACGAAAAGACCCGCTTCGAGGATGTAGTCCACGATGTGGACGTGGTGCTCGACACACTGGCAGGCGATATACAGAACCGCTCGTGGAAGGTGCTGAAGAAGGGTGGGATTCTCGTTTCGATTGTTGCTCCACCCTCAGCAGACGAAGCTGCCAAACATAGCGTGCGCTCGGCTTTCTTCTCCGCGCACCCCAGTTCTTCGCAGTTGTCTGAGATTGCAAAGCTCGTCGATGCTGGGAAACTGAAATCAGTGGTCGAAACCGTGCTACCGCTCTCGGACGCCAGACGCGCCCACGAACTCAACGAGACGGGACACGCACGGGGCAAGACAGTCTTGAAAGTTGCCTGACAGCGTGAACTGGTTGCGGCACGCCGATGTTGACGACCAACCGCAGAAAGGCATGGTAGGCGAGGGCCTGACCGGTCGAGGCTCTTGTCTTGATCGGCCTCGCGATCCTAAACGACGGACGATTTGGCAGACTCACCCAAGAAAGAACACATCCGCAGCTACTATGGCGCAGTCGGATGGCTCATTCTTGGTGTAGACCTTTTTCGCAATGCTGGGTGAGGCCGCTGCAACGCTCGATGTTGTCGTCCGCCTCAGAGCCTCTACTCACCTGCGTATAATTCAAACGTGCTGACGCTTCCCGCACTGTTGCACAGTGAAAGATAGACGAGTGCGAGAGAATTCCTGACCTGTGGCAATTCAGATGGAACCTGGTATCGATGAGTATCTCCGCAAACGATTGATGCCGGTAGAGGGCGCGATCCCACATCTGTCCAGAACCGACATGTACGGGAATTCCATTCCCGCGGGAAGCGTGGGCGGCGATCTCTTCGAGTACATCAACTTTCAACAACGCTATAACATCGACGCGCGTATCGCGAGCGCCCTTCGGTTGTCCAGAGAGTATCTAGAACCGCTTCCTGATGGTCAGATTCCGCGAAACTCGGTAGACGAGCACGTGCAATGGCTGGGGTCGAAATCTAATCCTAGCGATGTGCGCGAGGCCGAGTACAGAAGGGCAAAAAGCTCAGAACAACTAATGGTCGCCGACAATTTGCACGAACTTTACACAACCGCCGGCGTCCTCTTGGTGGATGCTCAGGGGCATGGGATCATCTCGGCGAAGATAGCCTCGACCATACACGATACCTTTCACGCTTTTATACTCACCGAACTCGATCGGTACGGAAAGACTACCCCAAAGCTATTCGAAGACATCAATGTCCGGCTCGCGCAATCCGTCACCGCCCGCAATGCCTTGGGCCGAGACGCGCACGACGAGTCGCGCGAAATCGCGACCATGCTTTACGGCGAAATACGTCCCGAAGGACATTTCCGCTTTGTAAATTTCGGCAGCCCTCCACCATTAGTGTTTTCGGCGGAGTACGGGCGCTTCATACCGATGAATACCGATCACCTCGTGCAATTCCCTGCGCTCGGTTTGGAAATTCCCGAGGATCATCCTGACCGAAACAAATATTTTTCGATGGCGGTCAGACAAAGGCAGATGAACTCCTCGAATATAGCGGAAATCACATTGATGAGTCCGGGAGACATCGTTTTTCTTTACTCCGACGGTGTGTATGACGGCAGCGATGAGGAGGATCGCCTACGGCTCGAACGCATAGTTCGTGACCATAAAGAGCGAGGGCAAAGGAGATTTGCAACGCGATCCTGGACTATGCATTAAAGCAGGACCAATACTTTCACCAGATTGGCGAAGAAGACCGCATTGACGATAAAACCGCGTTTATCATCAAGCACAACTAAGAACTGACTTTCGACTGCAGGGCGAAGACCTCCGGCGCCTCTGCGCGCGAAACTCTCGAAGAAACGCTGTAATTCAGTAACCTCCGGATCGCCCGTCATACGTTGACAATCTCACGGATGTGGAAGAAAGTTCAAAACATCCGCCGGGATCCAAGAGTCGCGCTGTCAATGCTCGGCCCCAACACCAGTGCCCAGCGGCTAAGGGAGTCCCTGGTGGTCTATGGTAGCGCCCGCATCATTGAAGGCGGAGCGCCCATCCTGCTCCAGCGCTTGGCGCACATTTACGTGGGGCCAGACTGCGAGTTTCCTCCACCAGGACTGAACGTAAAGCCGGGTTACATCACACATGTCGCTCCCGCCCAGATGCGCGGAATCGGTCCCTGGATCGAGAGCGGACGGTGATTGGTGCGCGAGCGTGCGTGTCTTCTCAAAATACCAGGAGTGGCTGGCCGACACGCTCGTGCGAGTCGCAGTGATGCCGGGAATTTCGTGACCGGATTCACACTCGGCTCCCTCTCCTCCTCCCGCTTCGACAGCTCCTCCTCTACCAACGTCCTGGAGATCCCAGTGTCACGCCCGTTGGCCAGGTTGAAGTTAGGTTACTATCCCTTACCTGTGGAAGAAGCGCGCAACATCCGTTCGTTGCTCATTTCTTCAAGTTCCTATGCAGCTATAGATCCGTGTGCGGGAGACGGCACCGCGCTTTTAGAAATCACGAAGGGCACAGGCGCGGACCTCGCCGCAATTGAGATTGATGCCGATCGCGCTGCGGCAGCCGCGCAGAGAGGAATCGCAACTGTCCACGGCAGCGCATTTGAGTGCAAGGTGCAATTGGAGAGCTGCTCGCTTCTGTACCTGAATCCTCCATACGACACCGAATTAGGGCCGCACAGCAATCGAAGAATGGAGTCGGTGTTTCTGGAACACTGCCATCGCTGGGTACGAACGGATGGTGTGTTGCTGTTTGTGATCCCAGTAAGCGCGCTGAATTCATGTGCGCGACTACTTGCTAGCCAATTTAACCGAATCAGCTTATTCCGGTTGGAACACGCAGATTGCATCCGATTTCACCAGATCGTAGTTTTCGGCAGCCGCAAGAATTCACATGCACGTGGCGAGCCGCGGGGAGTAGACGACCTCCTGCGTACAGGGTATCGGCCGAGTTTGATCCCACCGCTCAATCCGGATGTGGCGGAACGCTATGTCATTCCACCGTCTCCGCCGGCCATGATTCATTACACAGGCTTGCCGCTCGACCAAATTGAGGAGGCGATTGACCGTTCAGTCGCAACGCAAAACGCGCGTGGCGTGCTGGTCCGGAAACAGCAGAAAATGAGCGGCAGGCCCGTAACGCCCTTGCACAAAGGGCACGTTGGCCTTCTCGCCTGCAGCGGCATGTTGAACGGCTTCTTTGGACAAGGTGACGACCGACACATCGCACACTGGCGCGCGGTGAAGCATGTTGATGAGTTCAATGAGGAAGGCGAAGAGTTGGGTGAAACCATCATTCGGCGCCGGGAGCGGTTTAGCCATGAGTTGACGCTCGCCTTCGAAAATGGCCGGATTCTCGAATTGAAGGAGACCAAGGAGAACGGCCCAGCCGGCTCCGAGGAGGCCGCGCCAGAATTCGAACATTCAAGTAAGATGTAGGCAGTCCTTCCATTTCCATCCCGCATTTCACCTAACCAAAGCCACCGAGGAAACGCAAATGAAGAATGCCTATGAGCGCTTTGGCAGGCTTGTCTATGTACGACGGACCGAAAAGACGGCCACCAATATTCGCCTTCATCTCGACGCTTTTGTTGGCCAGGAGCGCGGCAAAGCCCATTTGGTTTCGGTCATCGGTGGAGATGTAGAGATCGGGGCCATTGCAGCGGCTTTTGGCAACGGGGACATGTTCACGGTGATAGATCCCAACGGCGCCGAAACCTTAGTCGCGCTCGGAGAAAAACCGCTGCTCTTCCGCGGTTCGATTGCGGGACGCAAGCGCCCGCTGCGCCATCTCGTGGCGTGCTCCCAGGAGTTGGCCGCCACGAGCTCCGATGGCAAGCCTCGTGAGTGATGACGACACGTTTATCTGGTCCGCGCTGGTCAGCCATTACGGACTACCCGCTACACCTGAGTGGGGGTCCTGGATGCTTGCCGAACTGCGGTCACAGAAACGCATCCACGCTCTGTCTGGGTTTGGGTACGAAGGAGTTGCGATCACGGGAACGCGCAAGCAACTACTGGCGCTGCTCTCAAGAGGCCTAAGAACCCGAAATCTGCGTTTTCCATCTGAAAACGGAGCAGTAGAGTGGCCTCGCATCCAGCTCGCCAAACACATTTCGTAATCCCTGCCTCGCAAGAATCAAGACCACTCTTAGCTAAGTTCAAAACAGAGGTCCTTTGCCATGACAGGCGCAATCGCAACAAGTGCATTTCCAATCTCGCGCCCTCAGCCCCTTCCGAATTCCAGTCTTCTCAACTTGCTCGAATTAGCCCGGACCATTCACTCCGCGATGTGTACCGCGAAGCAGGATCTGCCTTGGGATACGCGACAAGCACTGCGGGTACTGCCGAACAAGCGCTCTACCTGATCGACTCTCAAACATTTGATGTGGTCTTGCTGGATGTGAAACCGCCGATTGTCCGCGGACTCGAAACGCTGCGCTGCATCAAAGCCCGCCATCCGGGGATCGAAGTAATCGTGGTGAGCGTTTGCAGGACGGTCGGCTCAGCAGTTGAGGCAATGAAGGCCGGGGCTTGCGACTATCTCACGAAACCTTTCAGTCTCAGCGAACTGAAGCTGACGTTAGAGAGGATCGCCGCAGATCTCAGGTTCAAAACCGACGACCGGATGCGATGCGGGAACCTCAAGAACGATCAAGGGTTTGGCGGCATTATCGGCCGAAGCGCGGAAATGGAGAAACTCTATCGGCTTGTTGCAAAGGCCTCGCAGAGCTCTCACCCCGTGCTGATTCTTGGCGAATCCGGCACAGGGAAAGATAATGATAGCCCGAGCCATTCATTACTCCGGGCCATGGCGTGACAAGCCGTTTATCCCGGTCGATTCACAGAGCGCCTGACGGATAAACGCATTGTCATCCACGATCAAGACGGCCTTCGCCATCGACAGACCCCTCTGGGCATTGAGGCCAGCACAGTTCTAGCGCGCAACTTCTTGGATGCGATCATTCCTTTCCCGTTGTGTGTGCAGCTTCTGTTTATTTTGGAGCTATCCCCTTGATGCCGGGCGTCTTTGCTAAAACCCACACCCTTCGTGGGCTACTACAAAACCGCTGGCATGTTCCGAAATCAGAACAATCTCATAGTCGAGGTTCGCGGGCGGTCCACAAAGAGTAATTGTTCAGAACAGAGCAAAGGGCCATGCGAAAAGATCCATCCGATCCGAGCAGGTCAATGCCAGATTCCGAATCGGGTCGGAAGAAAAAATACAGCGCCCCGCATTTCACTAGGCTGACCCCGGAGGAAGCGAAAGCCGTGCTGACGGCGAGGGGCTTGCCGGACAGTCCGCTAGTGAGAGAACTGTTGGAATGGATTGCGGAGCTGGAGAAGCGACCTACAAAAACGTGATCCCGCTTAAGAACCGCTAGGACCCAAAGCGGCGCGGCTGAAGTCCTTCGCGGGTCGGTTTCTTTTTGCGAGTCTGCGCAGGACGCCGAGATGCCTTCTTTTCCAATTGGTCTGTTTGCCGCTGCGCTTTATCGGCTTTTGTTCGTTTTTCTGACATGCGGATAGTCTCCCACAGGTCTTGGACCCTTGGCTACACCTGGGGACGTGCTTCTTTGCGTTTGATTTGTTGTGGAATGCGGGATGCGCTCGTGGATCGGAAGCATGAACTCAAGCGCCTGCTATTGCGGGTTCCGGCATCGGCTCCATTGAGATACGCGGATCATGTCGAAGCGGCGGGAGTCGCATTGTTTGAGTGCGTATGCGAACTGGATCTGGAGGGGATTGTAGGCGAAGAAAAGGCACGCGCTTGTGTCACCGAGCGCGAGCAGAGCACGTCGTACAAGATTCGCAATCGGTCCTATTCGCAAATGGCAGGCCATGAGGAATTACTCGAGCGAGATCGCGGGAGTGAGCCTGCCCCGGGCTGGCATTCGTGTGAGTTGGCGTGTGCTGATGTCGAAGGCTAGACTTTCCACTCCGCCTGGAACAGCTTCGATTCTAAATGCTGATACTGCCGAACACGGTAAAATCCGCGCCTCACCTTGTTGAATATTTGCTGGGGAGTCCCAACGCACCAGCACGATGCGGCATTGCCTTTTGCGTGGTCATTAGGCAGGATGCTCCCAAGCGAGAAGTTCGGATACTCTTCTTGCAAGAGCTTCCCGATTTGTGCAGTTGAGAACTTTCTGAAGCCACGTTCTCTAAATACATTGGCGAAGCAATCATGGTTTGTTAGTTCACTGTTTTCATGCATGACCCTCCTCCTTGGCGACTGGTTTCTTGGGAACATCCCTCCCCCGGATTATGTTCGTGCCGATTTTTAAATCTACCGAAATGTTGCTTGCAAAACTGAGCACAATCGCACATTCCCGAAAAAAATGAAAGCATGGTTAAGCAGTGAAAAAGACGCCAGTAGCGCACTAATCAGAATTTCGGGTCGTGGCCTCATAGTGCATTGATGGGGGCCACTTTGACTTCGTGCTGGGGCTTTCTAGAGATTTGACCTGTGCCGATAGCTGTTTCGATTCTTGGATTAATTTCCCAGCTTCAACGATGGAAGCCGTGAAAAAATGAGCTGGGCGTAGTCTCCCAGGCTCACCATTAGCGGTGTAACGCGACTCCTGTGCAAGGGCACTCGCCGATTCGACCTAACGATTGATGAAGCTGCTGAGCTTCATGTATCGCTGAAGGTTATACGTCAAGGCTGCAAACAGCGCCTCACAAGCTACCTTCGATGTGGTGCGGCATCTGAACTGCCGCAGCCCGCATTTGCTTTTGATCCAAGCGTGAGGAAACTCTGCCACTCGTGCCCGTTGGCGATATATCCGCTTTGCATGGGCAGTGCTCATCCGTTCATCAAATCTTCGAATGGGGACCTGGTCCTCAGAGACGGTGATTTTGCGTCCGGTTTGTTTCAGCTCACTTTGACCGCAGCAAGCCTGCCGCGAGGGACACACGTGGCATTCTTCTTTACGAGCTATGTAGACTCGGATGGTGCGGCCGGGCTGGTGGTCGAAGTACTGAAACCGTAAGCGTTTGTTCTCCGGACAGATCATCTGATCTGTCTGAGGATCATGAGTGAAGAGTTCGGCACGATAGACGCCTCCGCCTTTTGCTTTGGGCCGTCGCAAGCGACGCTCACCGAAGCTTCCGAAGAACTCAATGCCTCTTTGATGCATGGCGATCACGCTCTCATGGTTGGTGAAATCTCCATCCGCAACCACTTGGGCAGGATACGAGCCGTACTGTTCTTGAAAACGATCCATGGCAAGAGGCAATTCCTTGGCATCGTTGGAAGCTTGACTGACAGCTACTCCCACAACCAGTCCCTGAGCCGTATCAGTCGTGAACTGGACGTTGTAGCTCGGCGCAATGGCTCCATCCCCCTGACGCATAAAGCGAGCGTCAGGATCTGATATGGAAACGTGGGCCGGTTTAGTTTCGTTCTCCTTTTTGGCTTGCTCGATGATGCTCAGGGCTTGCAGTGCGAACCGGAGTTTCGCTTCGCGCTCACGCTGGAGGCGGTTGCGAGCTGCCTCTTGGCGTTGTACTAGTTGATCGCCGTTATCTGCATCCACCTCGGCGACGTGGCATTTGGCGAGATCAAGACACTGTTGGAGATGTTTGCGGTCGAGAAAGCTTCGTTTGGAAGCCTGCGCGCGAATTTTGGTGCCGTCTTGCGTAACACGTTCCAGGCCGACCAATCCTTCCGCAAACAGAACCCCGAGCACTTGCTCCACGAGGTTCTTCAATGCGCTGCCATGGGCGACCCGAAAGCTCAACGTGTGGTGGTTCACTACCTGCATGCCGGCCAGCCACTGCAGTCCCGGCTCATGCTCCATCTCCCGACTGATCTGCCGCGCGCTCGAAACGCCTCGCGTGTACGAATAGATCCAGATCGACAATAGTAGATGCGGCGAAATCGCGGATCTACCCACGTCTCCCTCCACGGCACGCTGCTCTTCAGAGAACTTACTGAGGTCCAGTCGGCTCAGAAATATCCAAATCGCTCGCGCTGGATGGTCTTCTGCGATGAGGCTTTCCACGTCGGTTGTTCTCAGTAATATCTGAGTCCGATCGATAGGTTGGAAGCGTGGCAACTTGCTAATGCAAGTTTCGTTCATGCGATCAGTGTGCCTGAACCATCCCAAAACTCAATGCATGGCTTGATTCTTTCACGGCTTCTCGGCGCGGACGGGAGGTTTACCTCACTTTATGCGTCAAGTTTGGGGCTCATCGAAGCATCTAACCGGGTCCGTTTACGCCGCTTAGGAAGCCGCCCAAGTGCCCGGTCAGCATCACCATACCGACAGCCAGAAATTCAATCGCCAGGCGGTAGCTTGGCAAAGCTTCTGCCCGCCGCCGTGCGCGGAAATTTACCCACCAGACCAGCCAGATCATCACGCTCGAGACGCACGCAAGTATCAGGTGCAGTAGTAGAATGCCCTTCAGTTTCTCCCCGTCGAGCTG
>WNGK01020047.1_pt1 | contig 12210 bp, 10 predicted proteins | sample 5400601 | NCBI WGS metagenome assembly WNGK01 (sample SAMN13153376, study PRJNA577476) | soil metagenome | isolation source: 60 cm soil or saprolite under Garry oak tree replicate 1 | place: USA:California | collected 2016-06-15
GACCTGGTGATTGGGGGGGTGCTGATTCCGGGCGCGACGGCTCCCAAGATTGTGAAGCGGGCCATGGTTTCGCAGATGAAGAAGGGCGCGGTCATCGTGGATGTGGCGATCGACCAGGGCGGCTGCGTGGAGACGGCGCGGCCTACGTCGCACTCCGATCCCAGCTATGTGGTGGACGGCGTGGTGCACTACTGCGTGACGAACATGCCGGGTGCGGTGCCGCATACTTCAACTTTGGCGCTGACCAATGCGACCTTCCCATACCTGATGCGGCTGGCTAACCTGGGTGCGCGCGAGGCGTTGCGGCAGGATCCCGGGCTGTTGGAAGGATTGAACACCTGGATGGGCGCGCTCACACACCGCGGGGTGGCGGAGAGCCAGAAGAGAGAATGGACGGCTGTCGCTGACGTGCTTGTTTAGGCTGACTGCCCATTTTGGTTCGTGGTCCCAGCGCCAGAAAAAGGCGCAAGGAAGGGCATCCCGCTGGCTGGCTGGAGTAAAACTTATCCCAGCCGAACAGGTCTGTATGGCATCGGCTTATTTGTCGAGAATCTGGATGGTGGTTGCCGGGCCCAGGTCTGCGGGTGGGCTCCACGAGCGAAGAACCCAGACGACTTTCTTTGCGGGGGTCACCTCGATTGCCTGTACGAGCGGGTCAGTGAGATCAACTGGGCCGCTCCACTCATTGAACCATTGATTGATGAGCGTGTTGCCGTTGGCCAGGCGCGTGGCCGTTTGCATATTTGCGAGGCCGTACTCTGGCGCGTCGGCTGTGGTGAATTCCCAGACTGTTTCGCCTTTGCGATTGACCTCGCGGACATATTTCTTGGTGTTTCCAGAGATAAGCACGTTGCCGTTGTTCAGCGGCGTGGCATCCCAGATGCCGGGAGCATCCACGCTCCAAAGCTGCTTGCCGGTCATGTCATATTCAGCGGCGCGCCCCATATCCATGTGAGCCACCAGGAGCGTGCCTTTTGACGTGAGCCGTGCGCGGCGAAACTGGCCATGGATGCTTTCGGGGTGTGCGACCGGCAGGGTGAACTGGTGCTCGATTGCTCGGGTGGCCTTATTCATGATGACTGCTTTGGCGGGATTGCCGTTTTCGACAAAGAGAACGCTGTTTTCGCCATAGGGCTGGAAGGTATGGATCTCGGTGTTGGCCGGCGCGTCGTAATTCCAAACCACATTTTTCTGCGCGTCAATCTCGGTGATTGCGAACTGGTGAGCGAAGAGCACATGACCATTGGGAAGCAGGACGGCATCGCTGATCTCTCCTTTGCCGGAGTAGGTGCAGGACCAGGCGACTCGACCCTTTCGCAGGATGAACATTCTTTCCTGCTTCGACTCGCCGGCATAAAAGAAGTCGTGCCTTGACAGCTGCGTGTCGGGCGAACCTGCTGGCGGCGTGGCGGAAGCGGTTTGGGTCTGAGCCTGAGTGGACACAAGGATCGCGGTTGAAGTGAGCAGGCAACCGCAAAGGCAAAGGACCAAGCGGAGGGAAGAAGCCGCCTGGATATCGCGAAGGAAGCCGGTCATAGATTTCCTCAGAGCTGACCACGAAGTATACATGCATGCGGCCACAGCGCTCGGGCAGGCTAGGGATGAAGGCGTGTTCGCCGACGCTGATGAGGACCGCGGTTCGCGGACCGAACTATAATCCCCCCATGTTCTTCAAAGGGGATCGCCGGCGACGCGCAGTGGCCCTGCTTTCGGGCGGGGTGCTGTTGTTTTTTGCATTGCTGGGCGGGCTTCAGGCATTCAACACCTCGAGTGTGAGCTTTTTGAATCCGGAAACATCGGCTGAGACGCTGGCGTTTACCGGGGTCACAGTGGTCCTGTTCCTGGTGCTGATTGCCTTCTTGATGCTGCTCTTGAGGAACATTCTCAAGCTTTATGCAGACCAGGGCAGCAGCGCGCTGGGAGCGCGTTTGCGTACGCGCATGGTGCTGGGAGCAGCTTTGATTGCGCTTACGCCGGCGTTCTGCATGTTTCTGTTCAGCTTTTTTCTGATGAACCGCTCGATTGACCGGTGGTTTTCGCCCAATACTTCTGAACTGCGTGCCGACTCGACGCGTGTTGTGCAGGAACTGGCGGAATACGTTTCAAACAATGCGCGGGTAGAATCGGAATCGATTGCGGTATCCGGCAGTCCCGATCTGGACATTGCGGCTCTCCAGAATGTGCTGGGCTCTCATCGCATCACGCTAGCCGGCGGATTCGCAGCGGTTTATGGCAAAGATCGGCAAAAGATTGCCGCCTTTCAGCTTCCTTCGGAGTCGAGCCAGGCGAGCCTGTTGCCCTGGCTGGATCAGGGTGAACGCGGAGAAGCGGTTGGTCTGAAGGGGCCATTTTCAGCGGGTTTGCTGACCGCTGCGCAGCGAACCGACGAACCTGTCATCCAAGTAAGCGGTCAGGAGTACGCGTTGGGCATGTCAGTGACCGGGTCGGGCCGAGCCGTCGTTGTGGCGCTGCCGATGCCGCAGGGGCTGAGCAAGACCGCGGTGAGGATTAGAGAAGGCGCGGCGGCTTACTGGCAACTGTTTCGATTGCGGAATCGAATTCGCGCCAACTTCTTTCTTCTGTTGCTGCTGGTTACCGTATTCGTGTTCTTCACCAGTGTATGGCTGGCGATGTTTTTGTCGAAACAGATCACGAGGCCGGTCGCGGCGCTGGCCGATGCCATGGATGAGATTGCAGCCGGTAAATACGAAGAGCGCGTGGAGCTGATTACCACGGGCGAAATGGCTGAACTGGTGCGCTCGTTCAACCACATGGCTGCCGACCTCGAGACCAGCAGGCAGTTGGCCGAGAGCTCATCGGCGCAACTGACCGCAGCCAACCTGGCAATCGAGGAGCGGCGGCGCGAGCTTGAAACGATTGTCGAAACAATTCCCAGTGGAGTTGTGACCCTCGACGGCGGGGGCACGGTCGTGCAGGCGAATCGAGCATTTGCCGTGCTGATGGGTCAGCGCGATGACGCCGAACTTCGCGGGGCGAAGATCGAGACACTGCTGCCGGCCGAGTGTGCGGACGAACTCGCCGCAGTCATTCGGCGCGGGCATCGTATGGGCGCCGCATCCACTGAAATTGAGCTGCACGCGAGGGGCCGCACCATTCACCTGGCCGTCACCAGCGCTCGACTCGACCTGGCGCACGGGAAGAAGGGAACTGTGCTGGTGGTGGAAGACTCCACCGAGCTGTTGCGGGCCCAGCGCCAACTGGCGTGGAAAGAAGTTGCGCAGCGAGTTGCGCACGAGATCAAGAATCCGCTGACTCCGATAGCGCTTTCGGCGGAGCGGATCGGCAAGCATCTCGATCGCGGAAACCCCGATTCGCCTAATGTGATTCGCAAGTGCAGCGAAGTGATTTTGGGATGTGTCGGGACGCTGCGTACGCTGGTTGACCAGTTTTCGGCGCTTGCGCAATTCCCCGCATCGCAGCCGCGCGCGTGCGACATGAACAAGGTGGTGGAGGAGGCGCTGGCGCTTTTTGCGGGCCGGCTCGATGGCATTACGGTGAAGCGTGACCTGGAGCCCGGCCTGCCTGTTGTGCTGGCGGATCCGGAGGCGATCAGAAGGGCGCTCGCTAACCTGATCGACAATGCAGCCGAGGCGATGCACGGCAGCCTGCTGCGCGTGCTCGGTGTTCGCACTTCGCTGAGCGAGGATGGGGCAGCGGCTGAAGTGGTGGTTTCAGACACAGGGCATGGACTGACGGACGAGATTCGCGAGCGGCTATTTTTGCCGTTCTACTCCACCAAGCATCGGGGCACGGGCCTGGGTCTCTCGATTGCGGCAAAGATCGTGCAGGAACATGGTGGTTCAATTCAAGCAGAGAGCAACAGCCCCAAGGGAGCGCGTTTTGTGGTTCGCGTTCCGCTGATGGAGCCGGAGGCGCACCAGGGAATGGCGGCACAGCAGGTTGAAACGGTGAAGGAAGTGCGGTCATGAATCACATCCTGGTGGTAGACGACGAGGCGGAGATTCGGGCGTCGCTCGAGGAGATTTTGCGGGAAGAGGGCTACGGTGTAGTCACCGCCGGCACGGCGGCCGAAGCCCTCGTGATGATTGAGGATGCGCCATATGACGTGGTTCTGCTGGACATCTGGCTGCCCGATCGCGATGGACTCGATGTGCTGAATGATATTCACCAGCTGGCGCGGGAGACGCGCCCTGAAGTTGTGATCATCAGCGGCCACGGCACTATCGAGACGGCGGTGAAGGCTACGAAGTTGGGGGCATACGACTTTCTCGAGAAGCCCCTCTCGCTCGACCGCACGCTTATCGTGCTGAAGAATGCGGTGGAAGCGCGTCGCCTGCGGACTGAGAACCTGGAATTCAAAAAGCAGTTCAGCGTGGGGTCGGTGCTTACCGGCGAAAGCGTTCCGGTGAAGGCGCTGCGGCAACAGATCCGGCTGATGGCGCCCACCAACGGTCGTGTGCTGATTTATGGCGAGTCAGGCACCGGTAAGGAACTGATCGCGCGCGCGATCCATGCGGAAAGCCTACGCCGCGACCGCGTGTTCGTGGAGTTGAACTGTGCGGCGATTCCGGAAGCGCATATAGAGGCGGAGCTGTTCGGCTATCGGCACGGCGCGCAACGCGGCGGACCTCCCGAGCAGCGCGGCACATTGGAACGGGCCGATGGAGGAACGCTCTTTTTGGATGAAGTGGGCGACATGAGCCTGAAGACGCAGGCCAAAGTGTTAAGCGCGCTCGATGATCAGCTGTTTACGCCGGTGGGCGGCACGCAGCCGTTACGGGTGGATGTAAGGCTGATTGCGGCGACCAACAAGGACCTGGAAGAAGAGATTGCTAAGGGGAACTTTCGTGAGGATTTGTTTTACCGGCTGAACGTGGTGCCGTTTTCGGTGCCTCCGCTGCGGGAACGCAAGCAGGATATTCCGCCGCTAGTGCGTGAGTTTCTGGCTGACTTTGGGAGGCAATATGGCCGTCCGCGCATCGAGATCAGCGCGGAGGCGCTGGAAGCCCTGGCACAGTACCATTGGCCCGGCAACGTACGCGAATTGAAGAACGTAATCGAGAGAGTGCTGATTCTCAATCCGCGCACGCTGCGGATTGAGCGCAAGCAATTGCCGCCATTAACGCAAAGGGCGGTGACACGCTCGACAGAAGATTTTTCAACCTTGCAGGAAGCGCGAGATGCCTACGAGCGGGAATACATTCTCAAAAAGGTGGATGAGGCGCGTAATAATGTGAGCCGCGCAGCGGAACTGCTCGGTCTCGAGCGGAGCCACCTCTATCGCAAGATGAAGGCGCTGGGAATTAGCGTGCGCGAATAAATGGATTACCTTATGGGGCTCACCTTGACCAGGATCTGAATGGTTCTTTTCCTGAGAGCAGCCATAATAGTGGCGCGTCGAGCCTTCTCCTGGCGGTCACCTTCGGGAAAATTGATGGCGTTCCGCCAATCTCCATACAGCCGCCTTGCCTCTGCCTTGATCGCATCGGTGATGGACGCAGAGCGGCTCTCTGCGATGGCCCGGCAGTTCCGTGCCAACTCGATGTCTGACATGGACCAGTAACTTGATGATGAATCCTCGCGATTCATTTTGGATCCTTTTCGCTCCGTCTGAAAGAAAGGCGCGAGCAATTGAAATACAGCAATGCAGGTTCACTGTTGCCGGGGGATTAACCGCGATTCTAGGGAAATCCGGGCTAACAGGCGGTGATACAACTTTCTGCAAAGCAGGCTTCGGACCCGTAATGGGTCAGAGTGCAGCCTTGGGAATCGGAGAGGTTTGTCCGGGAAGGGCCGGTGTTCCGCATCTCGATGGGATTGCGGGCTGTCCGCCCGTGAACACAAGATCTCGAAAGCGGACAGAGGACCATGAGGCTGGGGTGAGCGGAGGGGGCGTTTTCACCTGGTACCGGACAATTGCACGATGACATAGCGAAGGAGTGTTGGCAGGCGAATTGCACGCATTCCACTCAAGTAGCAGTACGGGGAGGCTTGTGATGGCGTATTTTGAGCGCGTCAGGGACGTAGTTTCAGGGCCATTCAGTCCCGAAGTGATCCAACAACGCACCGCTGCGGGCTGGCAGATGGTGTCGATCGAATGGCGGCGGGAGCTGCCCGACTCCGAGGCTCCGCCGGAGGGCGGCTTCAGTGAAGCGATTCCCTACGGCCTGCGGATTTCGGAGGACTGCAAGCGGCTGGAGGTCGATCCGGATGAGAACCAGGTCTTGCTATTAATGATGGACCTGTTGGCGCAGGATTTTTCGTATTCGAGCATCGTGAGCGATTTGAACGAGAAGGGATATCGGACGCGAGATGGACGGCCGTGGAGTCGGATCTCGGTGTTCAACATGATGCCGCGCCTGATTGAGGTGGGTCCGCGGCTGTTTTCAAGCGTGGAGTGGGAGCAGCGGCGAAAGAGGTTTGCACGCCGTGAAGCGCCTGAATTGTAGACTCATTCTCCGGCCGAAGCGAATCTCACTGCTTCTGAATGGGCCCCAGGGAACCGGGGTTGTCGCCGAGCCGGGGATCGACGCGAAAGTCCCAGACGGTCTGACTTATGTCGGATGGGGAGATGATTTCGACCAGGGCGTACTCGCCGATAAGCAGGGGCTGGGTGGGTGTTATTTTGAGCCAGTGCTGGCCGGGGAGAACCTCCACCTTGGTAGGGATGACGTCTTCGTTCTGCGTCACGCGCGCACGATCGCAAAGCCGGATTGGGGAGAGTGCGCGCCGTGCTTGCGGCTGGCTACGTCCTTGGCGCTGCCGGTGTTGACCGTCGTGGCGTGGGAGACGACTTGTTCCGCGCCATTGCGTTCGTCGAGCGCGAGGTAGATGGCCGGATCGTTCACGTGCAGGTGGACTTTGGCGTGTGCGCCGTCGAGTTCAATGGCCGCGCGAGATCCCGCCATGGGGTTCAGGAAGCTGAGCCGGCGGTGAGTTTTGGCGTCGACTCCGACTTCGTTGGGGAGCAACTCGACCAGTTCGGGGGTGCCGTGGAAGGTGTCGAGGACAAACACGCTGTCCTGGTCTGGCAATTCCAGCCCCTTGGCTACTTCGGGCATGCGGGAGGCTTGCTCGGTGCGCTCGGCGGCCTCCTCCTTGTCGATGTCCTTGGCCTCTTTCATGGCGGGGGATAGGTCGTCGGGGGCGGGCTCGGCGTGATCGCGATCATACTTGCGGGTGGCGTCCCAATCTACCAGGGATTCAGGCAGTTCTTCCCACTCGCCGCCGCGCTCGAGCGAGATGTAGCGGACGCGATCGCCCACAACCTCATATTTGCGAACGATCTGGTAGGTACCGTCCTTGAGGATGAGGCGGTGGTTGGCGCCTGCGCCGGGAATACCGGGCTTGGTCGGCAGCGGCTTATGGGTCTGCGCCATGACGCAGACGCCCGCCATCGATAACAGCACCAGGCCGGCGGTCAGCAATCTGCGCAACTGAAGGAGGGGTTTCATTACGCTCACAGTTTAGACGAGCGAACAGGCCCCGGGTTGGCGAGTGGTGCTATCGAAAACCCTTTCAGGACGTCATTCTCACGTAACCGCTTCGTCCGCCGAGGCATCAAATCGCAGTGTATTCTAAAGGCATGAGGCTAGTTTGTTGACGGGATTGCAGGCAGAACGGTACCCGGATCACCGCTCGAGACCGCGAGGTTTTGTGGTGGCGACAGTGGTCTGCCTGGTTTTGCTTGCGCTGCTGGCGGTTGTGCAGGTTGCGCACGTTCATCCCACCGACGGCAACTCCGATCATTGTCCGCTGTGCATCGTGATGCATGCTGTGGCTCCGGTAGCGACGACCGCGGCGGTCATACTTCTTGTTCAGGTAGGAACTCCGGCCTCTGCTTTTGAGACGCGCGCCATTATTCGAACATGGCATCCGACGCTGTTTACGCGTCCTCCACCGGTTACCCGGTAGCGTCCTCTCCTTCCTTTCAGCATCATTCGTCACGCCGCTGCTTTTTTAACGCGCGACGAACCTCCACAAGCTGACTCGAAACCAAAGGGCGCAACCAATTGCTCCATCGGGCCGCGTGAATTTTTGGTCGCGGCAGGGTTCCCGCACCATTCAGCTGATCCTCGGAGGCTCGCCTATGCCGTTCAAGAACGGCGTTCATATTCGCATTTTTCTTCTCATTACGCTGGCTGTGATGCCTGTGTGCACGCTGGCTCAGGGTGGCAACGCTGGTGCAGTCCGCGGCACGGTTACAGATCCTACCGGAGCGGTCATTCCAGGTGCGACGGTGAAGCTGAGCAATCCAATCAGCGGCCTAGCCCGCATGGCTACGAGCGACGCAACAGGCCAGTTCGAAATCCCAAATGTGCCGTTCAACAACTACCAGGTGGCGGTCTCCGCTCCTGGATTTGCCCCGATGCATCAGGCCACCGAAGTTCGGTCCGTGGTGGGCACGAGCCTGAAGCTGATTCTTCAGATTGCGAGCGAAAGCCAGACCGTAACGGTGGAGGCGGGCGCCGCCGGCGATCTGGTTGAAAATGACCCCACTTTTCACACCGATGTGGATCGGGATCTATTTATCAAGGTGCCGCTGGAGAGTCAGTCTTCGTCCCTAAGTTCGCTGGTGACGGCGACGACGCCGGGTGTGTCCGCCGATTCGAATGGACTCTTTCATGGCCTGGGCGATCATGCTTCCAACTCCTTTTCTGTCGATGGGCAGTCCATCACCGACCAGCAGAGCAAGGTTTTCTCCAATCAGATTCCGTCGAATTCGATTCAATCAATCCAAGTAATCTCTGGTGCGCCGCCGGCCGAGTATGGCGGCAAGACGAGCCTGGTGATCGTAGCCACCACGCGCTCGGGGCAGGGCATCACAAAGCCGACAGGGAGCATTACCAGTTCGTATGGCTCGTTTGGCTCGGCGTCAACGGGCTTCGATCTTGCGTATGGTGGCAAGAAGTGGGGGAACTTCGTTGAGGTCGACGGATTGAATTCGGGGCGTTTTCTGGATCCGCCGGAGTTCGCCGTGTTCCACGACAGGGGCAACGAAGAGAACACATTCGATCGCATCGACTACGCATTTACGCCGGCCGACTCGATGCATCTCGACCTGAACTACAGCCGGTCATGGTTCGAGACGCCGAACTCTTTTGACAACCTCAACGTGCAGAATGTAGTCGGCGGAATGATGAGTTCAAGCCCCACGTTTGGCAATATCGGCGATACGGACCAGCGTTCAAAGATCGGCACGTTCAACATCTCGCCGACTTACACGCGCGTGGTCAGCAACAACTCGGTGTTCAACCTGGGCGCGTTTGTCCGCAAGGATCAGTATCACTATTATCCAAGCGGCAATCCGCTCGCGGACCGGGGACCGGAGAACCTGCAGACTTCGTCGATTGGGCAGAGCCGATCGCTGATGAATGCCGGAATCCACTCCGACATTTCGTATGACAAGGGCCGGCACACCTTCAAAGCCGGAGCGCAGTATGGGCAGACGTTGCTGCGTGAGAACGATGCACTGGTGGTGGTTGACCCGACGTACGCGTTCAGCGCGCCCTGCGTAGACGCGAACGGCAGTCCATTGGCCGGGTACTCCGATCCGTCGCAGTGCCCGGGCGGTGCGGCGGGCCGGAATCCCAACTACACGCCGGCTCTCGCGCCTTACGACTTTACGCGCGGCGGCAGCTACTACCACTACTCTGGTCGGGCCGATGTGAAGGAGATTGCGCTTTACGTGCAAGACCAGATCAAGGCGGGCAACTGGCTCTTCAATGTTGGAATCCGCGGAGATCTGTACAACGGGCTGACGGTAGCCCGGCAGGCTGAACCCCGCGTGGGCGTGGCTTATAACATCAAGCAATCAGGAACAGTGTTGAGCGCTTCGTATGCTCGGACGCTGGAAACTCCATTTAATGAGAACCTGGTGTTGTCGAGCCAAGGGTGTTTGAACGCGGTGCTGTCGCCGCTGTTGAGCTGCACAGCCGGAGTCTTGAACAATGAGGCAGCCGGCTACCGCAACGAGTTTCATGCGGGGCTGCAGCAGGCATTTGGCAAACACGTGATCGTCAGCGGCGAGTACATCTGGAAGTACACACATAATGCATTTGACTTCAGTGTGCTGGGCAACACGCCGATTACGTTTCCTATTGACTGGCATAACTCGAAAATCCCGGGATACGCTATTCACGTGGACGTTCCGCAGTTCCACAACCTGAGTGCTTATGTCGTGATGTCGTCAGTGGCGGCACGATTCTATCCGCCGCAGGTTGCGGGCGCTGGAGCAACGGTGGGCCAGACGGGTTTGCCATTTCGTATCGATCACGATGAAAAATTCAACCAGACTTCGCACGTGCAGTACACGTGGTCGCGGGGCAAGTACCTGACCGGGTTGTGGGGCGGGTTCAACTGGCGCTACGATTCGGGCCAGGTGGCGGGTGCTACGCCCTGCTACAACCCGCTTTCGAACGATCCCAACAGTGCTTGCGGAGATACATCAACGACGTTGAACGGACAGCCGGCGGTGGACTTGAGCGGGTTAACGGCGGACCAGGAATTCCAATCGGGGCTGATGTGCGGCGGCATCAAAGCGACGCCGGGACATCCGCTGCCGGCGGTTTGCCCAGTTTCGGAGTACAGTTCAACGCTGTTGAAGGTTCCGACGGCGGGAATCGGGGACAACGATCACAACCCGGGGCGCATTCAGCCGAGAAGCCTGTTCGACGCATCCGTGGGCAAGGACAACCTGTTTCACGCTGACCGCTACAAGGTGAACCTGGACCTGACAGCGGTGAATGTTACGAACAAGGTCGCGTTGTATAACTTTTTGTCGACGTTCAGCGGGACGCACTATGTCACTCCGCGGGCGCTGACGGCGAAGTTGACGTTCAACTTCTAACGCGGGCCGTGAGGATCGCAGAGTTTGTGATGAGCCGCATTGCGTTGTGGCTGATTGTGGAATCGACTGAAGCCGCGTCGCACGATGCGGCTTCACGAACTTGCTCCCCACGCGCGGTGTTTCGAGTCTAAAAAAAAGCGAACAGACGGTGAATTGATCCCAGGCCGGGGGGGAGGGGGGAGGGGTCCCTTTTTTGGCGGTACGAACCGGGCTGATCGACCGAAGAGCGCCAGGCCTCGAACTTGTCCCTGATGAGATTGTGCAACAAGGGCCGGTAATTTTCGGCAAATCCTATCCGGGCTCAAGACCAGGAGTGTAACCGCACTGTAGGCGGAATGAATCCCGAACCGTCAAAAGAAAGAAGGCCTGAGAATCGGAGATGAGGAACGCTCCTTCTTCTTCAGTTCTCACGTCAGGAGATTGCAAGTTGCCGCATCGCCGATGGATCGGATGGTTACCTGCGGTTGGTTTGGCACTTGGAGCGGGAGTCCCGGTGTGTGCGCAGTGTGGGCCGAGGCATCCGTGCTTTGAATCGCTGACGCATCGTATGGATGTCGATGTCGACGGGGCTCCGAATGCCTACGGGCCTCCGGGAAAGCCTGCTCTCGATCTCCCCATCAACGCTCATGACGGAGAGCGCGCGGACGGGAAACTTGTCGGGTACCTGGCGGATGAAAGGAATCGCCCAATCGTGCAAGGGGCGAAAGATCCTTTCCCCGGCTATTACGTTTCGCAAACGGCCTTTGCCGATGTCGCCAATCACAACGAGCAGGATCCGCGGCGGTATGTCGATGCGCGCAGAATCAACTATGTTGTTCGCGGCGATGAGGCGAGGCGGCGCGGCGTAAAGGTCGGCGACTTCGTGTCTGTTTATTCGAAGCGCACGCGCAAGGCCGTGTTCGCGATTGTTGGCGACACCGGCAATCCCACGGGCGACGAGGGCTCTCTTCACCTGCTGCAGGATCTCGGCTATCCGTTTCACGATGGCAAAGACGACTCTGTGTCCAAGCCGGAGATTGTGATTCGGTTCTACCCAAACTCCAACCCGAAGCACGAGTTCTTCTTTACGCAGGCCGTGCTGAACAAAGCCGCTGCGAAGCTCGGCCTCAGCCGCGATTTCACCGATGTTCGAGCAGGCAGGCGATGAAGGTACCAAGGGTGTTTGAGCATCGGGCGGAGATGGTGGCTATGACAGGCGGCTTTCACTTAGATCCAGTTCGTGCTCCAGGCTTCGATGTACTCCGTCTCCAATTCTTCCACTTGCCCGCAACAAGTTCAGTTCTTCGCGCTCCCGCCGAATCGTTTCGAGCAGCAACTGGCCCATTGTCAGGCCGACCGTATCTTCCGGAATGCCTCCATCGGGCCCGCACCTATCGATT
>WNGK01006590.1_pt1 | contig 12209 bp, 7 predicted proteins | sample 5400601 | NCBI WGS metagenome assembly WNGK01 (sample SAMN13153376, study PRJNA577476) | soil metagenome | isolation source: 60 cm soil or saprolite under Garry oak tree replicate 1 | place: USA:California | collected 2016-06-15
CGCGGGATCATTGTCCAATTCGTGCAACGCAGGCTCACTCCGATAAGCGCGGTTCAACTGCTCTACCCAGTTCTGCACGCCCTTGTGCACGCCGAATTCGAGGACGTGCCATTCCAGGCTCATGTCGTGTCCCCACTCGCGCACCTGCCCGAATTCATCCCCCATGAACAGGAGCTTCTTGCCCGGCTGCGCGAACATGTAGCCGAAGAGAAGTCGCAGGTTGGCAAACTTCTGCCATTCGTCACCCGGCATTTTGCCGGCCAGCGACCCTTTGCCGTGCACCACTTCATCATGCGACAACGGCAAAACAAAGTTTTCGCTGAAGCCATACAGCATCCGGAACGTGAGCAGGTTGTGGTGAAACTGGCGGTGAATGGGATCGCGTGAAAAATAGGTCAGCGTGTCGTGCATCCAACCCATGTCCCACTTCATGCCAAAGCCGAGCCCGCCGAGATACACTGGCCGTGAAACCATGGGCCAGGCCGTCGATTCCTCCGCATAAGTCTGAATGTCCGGATGCTCTTTGTATGCCTCGAGATTGAGCTGACGCAAAAACTCGATCGCATCCAGATTTTCGCGGCCCCCATACTTATTCGGAATCCACTCGCCCTCGCGCCGCGAATAATCGAGGTAGAGCATCGACGCGACCGCATCCACCCGCAATCCATCAACGTGATACTTGTCCAGCCAGAACATCGCGCTCGACATCAGAAAACTGCGCACCTCGTTGCGGCCGTAGTTGTAGATATAGGTATTCCAGTCAGGATGAAATCCGCTGCGCGGATCGGCATGCTCGAACAAATGCGTGCCATCGAAATACGCGAGCCCGTGCGCGTCAGAAGGGAAGTGCGACGGCACCCAATCGAGGATCACGGCAATGCCGTGCTGGTGCAGGTAATCCACGAAAAACATGAAATCTTGCGGCGTGCCATAACGCGAGGTCGGCGCGAAGTAGCCGGTGGTCTGATATCCCCAGGACGCGTAGAACGGATGCTCCATGATCGGCAGCAACTCCACATGCGTGAAATGCATGCGCGCCGCGTACTCGGCAAGACGCGGCGCAATCTCGCGATAGGTCAAAGAGCGATTGCCCTCTTCAGGAACTCGCGCCCAGGAACCCAGATGAACTTCATAAATCGAAATCGGTGAATTCAATGACTGCCGGCCGCCGCGCGATTTCATCCACGGCCCGTCGGACCACTCATACTCCAAGTCCCAGACGACCGAAGCCGTTCGCGGAGGCTGCTCGTGATAAACGCCGAACGGATCAGCTTTGTCCCCGAGGTGCCCGTGATTGTGCGAGACAATGTGAAATTTGTAGAGTGATCCTTTGCCGATGGCTGGAACAAATCCTTCCCAGATTCCCGAGCTGCCCTTCGGCTCCAGGCGATGCGAGTTGACGTTCCAGTCATTGAAATTTCCGATGACTGAAACTTTTTGCGCATTAGGCGCCCACACGCCGAACACCGTCCCGACTTCTCCGTCGAAAGTGGCGGGATGCGCGCCGAGCTGGTTATACGCACGGTAATTTCTGCCTTCGTTGAACAGATAAAGGTCGTCTGACGAGAGCAGTGAAACGTCGTGACGTACAGCTTCGACGATAGGTGATTTAGTCTTCATCTAACTTTCCCGATCTAACCTTCCCGATCTAACCTTCCCGATCTAACCTTCCCGATCTAACCTTCATGGGGCCGCAACTAGCCGTCTGTTCCAGCGCCAGTTTGGATGCATCTCCGTGCTAGACTGCATACAAATTCATTCTAATCAGGAAATCCGCCACCGATGCCCGTTCTGCGCGTGGTCGTTCTTTGGCACCAGCATCAGCCTTTCTATAAAGACCTTGTCACTGGCGAGTACCGCCTGCCCTGGGTGCGCCTGCACGCGCTTAAAGATTACTACGGGATGGTCAAACTGCTGGAAGAGTTTCCCCGGGTTCACCAGACTTTCAACCTTGTTCCATCGCTGATCACGCAAATTCAGGATTACGCAGGAGGAACTGCTCAGGATCCATTTTTCCGCGTGGCATCGCGACCGGCCAAAGATCTCACGGCGGATGAGCGGCGTTTTGCCTTGCAATATCTCTTTCAGGCGAATGCCCAGCACCTGATTGGACGTTATCCGCGCTACGCCGAACTATGGGACAGGTTTCAGAGCAGCGGCACGTCACCCGAGCTCGCCGAAAGATATTTTCAGCCACAGGACTTTACTGATTTGCAGGTGCTCTCGCAAATCGCATGGTTCGATGAGTTCTTCCTGCAGCAGCCGGAAATGGCCGAACTTGTTCGTAAGGCCCGCGGCTATTCTCTCGAAGACCAGAAATTCGTGATCGACCGCCAGCGTGACCTGATCGGCAAAGTTCTACCTGCTCACGCGGACGCTGCGAAGCAGGGCAGGATCGAGATTTCCACCTCGCCGTTTTACCACCCGATTCTGCCTCTGGTCTGCGATACCAACGCCGGGGCCGTTTCCACGCCAGGCTTGCCGCTGCCGCAGAACCGTTTCCGTCATCCCGAAGACGCGCGCGAGCAATTGCAGCGCGGCTTGGATCTGCACCAACAAGTGTTCGGCATGCGTCCGCACGGCGTGTGGCCCTCCGAAGGCAGCGTTTCAGAAGAAGTTCTGCCGATTGCATCCGACTTGGGCGTGCAATGGATGGCCACCGACGAAGGCGTTTTATCGCGGACGCTCGGCATGTCGTTCATGCGCGATGGACGCGGCCGAGTGCCCGACGCTTCGGCCGAAAGACTCTACTCCATTCATCGCTACGAAAATTCGCAGACTCGCATGCATCTGCTTTTCCGCGACCACGCCATCTCCGACTTGATTGGCTTTGTGTATTCGGGTATGCCGCCGAATGAAGCCGCATCGCACCTGATCCATAACATTAGAACTTCCGCGCAACCAGTTCTGGCCAAAGGGCAAGATGCCGTCCTCGCAATCATTCTCGACGGCGAGAATGCCTGGGAGTATTACCCGCAGTCTGGCCGCGAATTCCTTCGCCGATTCTATGATGCGCTGCAAAGCGATCCCTCGATCGAAGCTGTAACTGTATCCGAGGCCATCGAGCGCCACCGCAATTTCAGCACGCTCAATTCCCTGACTCCCGGATCATGGATCCACGCAAATTTCAACGTGTGGATTGGCGCGCCCGAAGACAACAAATCCTGGGACTATCTCTACCATGCTCGCAATTTCTATTCGCAGGCATCGCAGAGTTGTTCGGAAGAGCAGCGGAAGTTGGCTCTGGAAGAACTGTTCATTGCCGAAGGCAGCGACTGGAACTGGTGGTACGGCCCCGAGCATCACTCCTCAAACGACCGTGAATTTGATGAGCTGTATCGCAAGCATCTCTCGAATGTTTACCAGGCGCTGGGCGCGACGCCTCCCGATTATCTCGCGCAGCCGATTGCCGGCGGCACAACGCGTCCGTCATTCATGCCGCAGACGCATTACATCCACCCCAGCGTCAGCGGCGAAATGGTCCGCTATTTCGAATGGATGGGCGCTGCCCACTACAGCGCTGACCGGCGCTCCGGTGCCATGCATGGCAAGGTCTTCCTGATGGATTCGATTTACGCGGGCATCGACGACAAGAGCGTTTACGGACGAATAGATTTTGCGGAGCTACTTTCCGAAGGCGAGTTCGAAATTGTGGTGAATCTCGAATCCTGGGCCGAAAATTCCAATCGGCCTCGCCGCGCGCTCCGGCTCAATGTTGAAGTCCAGCAGGGAAAGATCTCGACCTGGAAGATTTCTGATAATGGCGATGCGCTCACAACTGAAGGTTCGGCCCTTGCCTTGATCCGAAATTGTGAATTCAAACTCCCGCTCTCGATGTTGTACGCGCTGCCGAGGGGATCGACCTCAGACGCGCCGGATCCTGCGACCAGCAAGCTCCGCCTTCGATTTAGCATTTGGCAAAATCGTCTGCCAGTGGACGCGCTTCCTGTCGAAGGATGGCTAGAGCTGCAACTACTTCCAGAAGAAGAGTTGATAGCGCTGGCACACTGAAGATTGTCGCGGTGTCCCCTATCGCGCCTCAATATGGCTTTCCTTCGTATACCTTTGTGTCCTTAGTGGTTAATGCCTTTACAGCTCTCAACCACAAAAGGACACGAAGGAAGACCGCAGATCACATCGAGGACCGCCATCCTCGGTGCATCGAGCTTCACTCGAAACCTTGGGTCTGCGCGACATCATTTATAATCGCGAGTTCCCAGAACACATATGGCCAAAACTTATACAGGTGTCGGATACCTGACCGGGCGTCGTCTAACCTTCAGCTCGGCGGCTCCCGCGCGCGTACTGATTAACGATGATTCCAAACCGATCCTAGAAAAAAATAAAGAAAGGCACTCATCCATGAGCAATATTGCGGAAATTCGCGGACGGCAAGTGCTGGACTCGCGCGGCAATCCCACAGTAGAAGCCGAAGTGTGGCTGGCCGACGGATCTAAAGGCCGCGCCATCGTGCCCAGCGGCGCCTCTACCGGAGAACGCGAAGCCATCGAGCTTCGCGACGACGATAAAGAAACCTACGTCGGCAAAGGTGTGCTAAAGGCGGTCGAAAATGTGAACGGAGAAATCGCTGCTACTCTCGGCGGATTGGACGCCGCCGATCAGCGCACCATCGACCAGAAGATGATCGAACTTGACGGCACCGAAAACAAAGCGCGTCTGGGTGCCAACGCAATTCTCTCAGTGTCAATGGCGGCCGCGCGCGCCGCAGCAAATTGTTACGGCCTTCCGCTATATCGATATTTAGGCGGCGCCGGCGCGAACACCCTCCCTACGCCAATGATGAATATCCTGAACGGCGGCGCCCACGCCGATAACAACGTCGACTTCCAGGAATTCATGGTTATGCCGGTGGGCGCGCCATCGTTTTCAGAAGCGTTGCGCTGGGGCGTAGAGGTTTTCCATACACTAAAGGGAGTATTAAAGAAACGCGGATACAACACCGCCGTCGGCGACGAAGGCGGATTCGCGCCCTCGGTCAAATCGAATGTCGAAGCCATTGATGTAGTGCTCGAAGCCATTCAGCAAGCCGGCTACAAGCCCGGAGAAGAAATCGCTATCGCCCTCGATCCCGCCGCCAGCGAGTTCTACCAGGACGGCAAATACGTCTTCAAAAAATCCGACAAGTCATCAAAGAGTTCCGAGGACATGGTCCGCTTCTGGGCAAAGTGGGCCAACGATTATCCAATTGTGTCACTCGAGGACGGCCTCGCCGAGAACGATTGGGAAGGTTGGGCGCTGCTCACCAAAGAACTCGGCAGCAAAATTCAGCTGGTAGGCGACGACCTCTTCGTCACCAATGTCAGCATTTTCAAAGAAGGCATCGAGAAGGGAATTGCCAACTCGATTCTGATCAAGCTCAACCAGATCGGCACCGTCAGCGAAACGCTCGATGCAATCGACCTGGGTCGCCGCAACGGATACACGTCCGTCATCTCCCACCGCTCCGGCGAATCCGAAGACACCTTCATCGCCGACTTGGCGGTAGCCACCGCCGCAGGCCAAATCAAAACAGGCTCCGCCTCTCGCACCGACCGCGTCGCAAAGTACAACCAGTTGTTGCGGATTGAAGAGGATTTGGGAAGCGCGGCGAGGTTTTTGGGATTAGAGGCGTTGAACTACCGGGGATGAGATGACCTCTGTGTCAGCTGGAGGAAGAATCCTGGCGCAAGGTACGATGGGCATATGAACAGCGCTGAAACGAAGTTGTTTTCGCTTTCAATAAATCCGTTGACGGCGGCTAGGAAGCCTGCGCGCTGGATGCGGTCGCCTGTCACTTCGCCGAAAATAAGACTCTGCCACAGATTCGACTGGTGAAAGCGTTCGGGTTCGCCTCAGCGAAGGCGAATTCACGGTTCCCGACGATTTCAACGACCCGCTGCCCAAGGAAATTGAAGACCTCTTTTACGAGTGAGCGTCCTGCGATTCCGATTACAAAAGGCCCTGGAGTATCCGTGTGAATCCGCGTAAATCCGTGGTAATTGTGTGGTGGCAGCGCAAGCTCGTTTGTGCTTCACCGAATCAGTTCAACGTGATCGCTGGTTTCTCTCGCGAGAGAGGTCAGTCCAGAATCGAGAGTGGCGAGCGTCGATCTGTGGTGCAGAGCCAGGCCCAAAAGATATGCGTCCGTGACTTCCCGATGGCCAACAAGCCGCCGTTCGAACTTCTTCACCGCGTCTGCGAATGAGATGTCATCTGTGAAAAAACGGTGTGCGTGATGTTGTTTGTTGGCCTTCAATAGGCCCAGGGCCTCCAGCGGATTGAGAGAATTGGAAGAAAACGCCGGGTTAGACAGGATGCGGACAAATCCCGATTCCGTGAGTGGACACGTCGCCCAGCCATGCCGGGCATTCTTGGCGAACCAGCGTTGCACGGTTTCGTGAGAAGTGTGGGTGGGCCAAGCCAACGCAATCAAGACATTGACATCCAGCAGAAAGGCCGCCACTACTCGTCCTCGAGAAGCTTTTTGACGCGGTCAGAATCAACCGCAGGGGAACCCGGTGGAAGTACTACGACGTGAATGCCGTTTTTTATTTGGGTTGGCAGTGGGGTCGCGAGGCCACGCCGAAGTAAGTCGGAAACCGCTCGTCCTAAAGCCACGGAACGGGTTTCCGCATATTGCTTCACCTGGCCGAATACGTCATCATCTAGATTGATAGTCGTCCTCATAGACAAGATGATGACGCATCAGACGGCATGATGTCAATGCGGCCTTGGTGATGCGCATGCGAATCACTGATGTCTCAGCCTGCGTCCCTACATCTTCCAGCGGCCGAGGTCCTCATCGCCGAGGTTTTCTAGGAACTTGCGCATTTCCTCGCTGGTGGCTTCGGCGGAGTTGGCGGCTTTCTTGGAGGTTTTCAGGACTTCGTCCTCGACGAAGATGGGGCAGTCGACGCGGAGGGCGAGGGCCAGAGCGTCCGACGGGCGGGAGTCTACACTGATGATGCGGCCGTCGCGCTCCATCCAGATCACCGCGTAGAAGGTGTCTTCTTTCAATTCCGTCACTACGATTTTGTGGACGTGGGCGTCCAGGCCGGCTAGCACATTCTTGATTAGGTCATGCGTCATCGGCCTCGGGGTGCTGACTTTCTCGATCTCCAGGGCGATGGCATTGGCTTCGTACACTCCGACCCAGATGGGCAGGACAGTGTCGCCGCCGGAATCTTTGAGAATGACAATGGGAGTATTGGTTACGGGATCGAGCATCAGGCCTCGGATTTTCATTTCTACTTCCATTGCGACTCCTTGCAAATCAAAACCAAAAACCATTCAACCACTAAGGACACTAAGTTACACGAAGGAAAACATCTTACTCATGACACCATCTCGCCTGCCAGGCTGTTTGGGAATATTGTTGTTACGCGCACTGGGACATAATTGCCTGATTGCAGATTAATTTCGTCCCGGGCGGTAAAATTCAGCGTTTTATTTTGCGTTGTCCTGCCAATCCATTGGTGGCGGGCTTGGTTTCTTCCTTCAAGCATTACTTCAAGTTGTTCGCCCAGGTGCTTTTGGTTTCTTCGTTGCTGAATTGCGCGCTGCTTTTCCTGTAGCACAGCTAATCGTCGCGATTTTTCCTGGTCGGGGATAGCATCGTGCATGGTGTTTGCCGGAGTGTTTGGGCGCGGCGAATACTTGAAGGCAAAGATTGCGTCGTATTCAACTTCGTCCAGCAATGACAAGGTCTGCTCGAAGTCTTGTTCGGTTTCGCCGGGGAAGCCGACGATGATGTCGCTGGTGATGCTGATGTCGCGGTGGGCGGATTTCATCCACGAAATTCGTTCGAGGTATTGCTCGCGAGTGTAGAGGCGCTGCATGGCGTCGAGCACGCGATTGGAGCCGCTCTGGACTGGGAGATGCACGTGATCGCAGAGCGTCGTCACTGCGTCGATGGCTTCAATGATGTCTTTTCCGAAATCGCGGGGGTGCGAAGTGGTGAAACGCACGCGGCGAATTCCGGGGACTTCGCCGACGGCAGCCAGCAATTCTGCGAATGACTTCTTGCCTGCCGAATCGTGATAGGAATTCACGTTTTGTCCGAGCAACTGGATTTCGGTGTAGCCGAGATCGGCCATCTGGCGGGCCTCGGCGAGGACCGAATCCGAGGTCCGGCTGCGCTCTTTGCCCCGGGTGAACGGGACCACGCAATAGGAGCAGAATTTGTCGCAGCCTTCGATGATGGTGATGTATCCGCGATAGGGGTTGGTGCGGGCGGTGAATTCGGTTTCGAAGCACTCGTCGGTTTCGCGATCATCAAGGCCGGTGACGCGACGGTTGCCTGCCTCGATCTGAATCAGCATTTGCGGCAGGTTGCGATAAGAGGCTGAGCCGCAAACCATTGAAACGTAGGGCGCGCGTTCGAAAATCTTCGCGCCTTCCTGTTGGGCGACGCAGCCGAGGACCCCAAACTTCTTGCCCTGCTTTTCAAACTTTTTGTAGTCGGCCAGGCGGTGAAAGACTTTCTGCTCGGCTTTATCTCGAATCGAGCAGGTATTGTAGAGGACCAGGCCGGCTTCTTCTACGGTTGGGACCTGGCGGTATCCCTGCGAAACGAGAGTACCGACGACCTTTTCGGAGTCGTGGGCGTTCATCTGGCAGCCGAAGGTTTCCAGGTAAAAAGTTTTCTGCGGGGCGGCCATAAAGGTCAGTATAGCGCAGGAATTCAGGCTTCAGGCTTCAGGCTTTGGGCTTTAGGTTTTGGGCTTCAGGCTTCAGAAAAATCCTAGTGTGTTTCTGAAAGAAGCGTTTTTACCGCTTGGCGTGACGTTCCCACCCTTTCGAAAATCGCGAAGGGTGGGGCCGCCTGGTTTTGGGTCAGCGAAAAACCCCACCCACTTTCGATTCTAGTAGCACCGACCTTACAACCACCGCGGGAGTCAACAATCCGCTTAACATCTCGGCGCGGCGGTGTACACTTGCGCTGGCTCAGGACAGCGCGATCAAATTCCTGGGCACCTTCGCAAAGGACAATCAATGAATAGAAGTTGGGGTAAATGTTTAGTCGTTGTGTGTGCAATTGCTGTGGCCGGCATGTGTGCGGCAAACGCATTCGCGCAAACTTCAGAGGTCAAAGAGAAACCGCCAATGTACTCGTACGTGGGGAACTGGTCTATTCCGCGGGCGCAATGGGCTGAGATGGAGAAGAACACTGCAGCTGACGAGAAAGTTTTGGCGAAGGCCCTTGCCGCCGGAACGATTGTGGCTTACGGCAACGATGTAAATCTTGTGCACTCAGGGGACGGGGGAACGCACGATGATTGGTGGTCGGCAATGTCCATGGCCGGAATCATCAACGTGCTGGAGCAGTTTTATCAAGGCGGAACCACGACGGTTCCCGTTCTGGCCAGTTCGACCAAACACTGGGACAACATTTACGTCAGCCGCTATTACAACTGGCATTCGGGAGCGTTTAAGAATGGGTACACCTATGTAGCTTCTTACAAGCTGAAGGCGGATGCTCCGGACGATGCGGTGGAGAAACTCAGCCAAAACTTAATTGTGCCGCTGCTGGAAAAAGAGCTAGCGGACGGCACCATTCACGAGTACGAAATCGATACCGAAGCCATCCACAGTGACGCGCCCGGCACATTCGTGGTCGTTTATATCGCATCGAGCCCGGAGGCCCTGGACAAGGTCAACGAGGCGCGCCGCGATGCGCTAAAGGCGAGTCCGCTGGCCGGTACGGCATTTGGTTCCATGATCGAGTATAGTGCGCATCGCGATTACCTGGCGCGCACGAATGCTACTTACAAATGACTGTTCACTGCTGGCGTGGCATCCCACCCTTCGGAAAGCGCGAAGGGTGGGGCAGCCTGTGGCTTTGGGCTTTGGAATTTTCTACTCACGTGGTTTCGTCTCACGCGCATCGAATGATGCAGGCACAGTACATAGGTCCATCGCTTCGTTCAGGATGACAGAGTGGATTTGTATCAGCAGTTTGCGGGAGGTCCTGCTATCTGCTGATTTGGGTTAGGCTTTGGCGTTCATTGAATTGCGGTCGACTGGGAGGCGGGCTGTGATGGCGGTTCCCGTGCCGTTGACTCGTGCGCCAATCTCGAGAGTGCCGCCGAACTGGCGGACTCGCTCCCGCATTCCGCCTATTCCCACTCCGGCTTCGGCGCCTGACTCCATGGCCGAACGCTTCTCTGGCGAGATCCCCTTGCCTTCGTCTTCGACTTGGACTCGAACTGCGCCGTCTGAACGCGCGATAGAAATTCTGGCTACTGGGCTGCGCGAATGACGATGAATGTTGGTCAGGCATTCCTGAATGATGCGAAAAGTTGCGATTTCGATTTCGCGGGGCAGGCGTCCGAAGTCATCCGGGACTGTGAGACTTACCTTGATCTTGCTGCGTTCAGCGAATCGTTCAACGTAGAGACGAAGCGCGGAAGCCAGGCCAATTTCGTCCAGCAGCGGGGGATGCAGCAAGTGGGCCATGGTTCTGACTTCATCGGATAGGTCGCGAATGATACCGAGGCTTTCCTTGATGGCCTTTTTGGAATTGGGGCTGGTGTCGGCGCACTCCATCGCCATGCTCAGGTTCATGCCTAATGCAGCGAGCATTTGTCCCGTGCTGTCGTGAAGCTCGCGGGCCAGACGTCTTCTTTCCTCATCCTGCAAATTCAGCAACGTGGCAGAAAGCTGGCGCAGACTTTCTTGGGCACGCTTGCGATCGGTGATGTCGCGAATCGCGCTGGTGACCAGCATTCCTTCTTCGGTTTGTAACGGGCTGAGGCTGATCTCGACGGGGAACTCATGGCCGTCTTTACGCACACCGTGCAACTCCAGTCCGTGGCCCATTGGGCGCACGCGGGGATCGGTGAAGAAGCCGGTCCGGTGCGATGAATGTTTAGCGCGAAAACGCTCCGGCACGAGCATCTCTAATTCTCTGCCCAGCAGTTCCTCGCGACTGTAACCAAACAGCTTTTCCACCTGGGCGTTTGCGAGTTGGATTTTGCCTTCGCTGTTTACGACCACGATTGCGTCCGGGGCGGCCTCGAGGAGCGCGCGAAAGCGACGCTCGCTGGAATCCAAGCGCAGGCGCTGCGCGGAAAACAGGCGATCCACCGCTGATGTCACCACAGCGACTCCGAGTACGAGCAGGGTGACAGAGGTGACGCCGGCAAATCCCAATGTCGAGGTGCTGACTGCGTGAGAGATGTCGGGAGCGCCACTCATAGGCGTGAGATGGGGCGTGAAATGGGCGGAAGCCATTCCGATGTAGTGCATGACCGGGATTGCGGCGCCCATTACAACTGCGCTGCCCGACTTCCATAGGAGCGAGGCTCGTTTCTCCTCGCGAAAATGAAAGGTGAGCCAGATCGCGATCAACGAAATTGCAATGGCGGAGACGACTGATAAGGTCAACAAAAGCGGGTCATAGGAACACATTGCCGGCAGGCGCATGGCCGCCATTCCGGTGTAATGCATGGTTGCGATGCCGCCGCCCATGATGGCACTGCCGATCAGGGCGCGGAGCCATCCCATTTGCGTTCGGCTTACTACGAAGAGGGCTACCGCGGAGGCGAAAACTGCGGCTAGAAATGACAGCAGCACAGTTGGCCAGTCGTAGAGCACGGGCACGGGCAAGGTGAATGCCAGCATGCCGACGTAGTGCATCGACCAGATGCCGAGTCCCATGGCAATTGCGCCGCCGGATAACCAAGCAATGCGAAGGCGTCCACTAGCGGCCGTGGTGCGGGCTGCGAGATCAAGCGCGGCATACGCGGCGCAGATGGCGATCACAACCGAGAGCGCGACCAGGCGGTAATCGTAAAGGCCTGACATGGCTTACCGCTCCCTTGCAGACGTGATTATTATTGAGGTTTCCACGCGTTCATGTGGAAGCCTTTGCAAAGCCAGACATCAACAATCCCGGGCAAAGGAGCACGAATCTGCTCACAATCATGGCACAGCGAATAGCGCTTGGGCAAAGCAAAGTTGCAGAAGTGGCGGCTTCGGACCGATTTCAAGATCACGAGGAGCGGCGAGCCGCTGGAAATGACAGTGATAAACAATTTCAATTGGACGCCCTCGCCACCAAAGCCCTAAACTCTTGTGAGTGCGACATGGACGCGCCAGGTCCCGGGTGCTGCGGATCAAGCCAACCTCTGCGCCCTCGCCTTTTCCCCCGCCGTTTCTGACTTACCTGTTCGATCACGCTTACGACGAAATGTTTGAAACGCCGG
>WNGK01006591.1_pt1 | contig 12208 bp, 13 predicted proteins | sample 5400601 | NCBI WGS metagenome assembly WNGK01 (sample SAMN13153376, study PRJNA577476) | soil metagenome | isolation source: 60 cm soil or saprolite under Garry oak tree replicate 1 | place: USA:California | collected 2016-06-15
CCTCTCTACTCTGCTACGATGCGCCTGGTCAGTGTTCGCGCTTTTCCAGCTCCCGCTCGATCCGACGGTCAGGAATCAACCAGAGGAGCGCAGCGAACACGTATATGCCACCGGCGATCCAGGAACTCACAAAGGCGAGCGGGATGGCGATGAAGTAAAGCACAAAAGAGAGTTTACCCTTCCATTCCCTACCAACGGCCTGCGCCAGGAGCGAGTCGCGACCCTCCTTGGCAATGATAGCGCGCTCGAGAACAACATAAGCGATAGCTGCCATCAGTAGAACGAAACCATATACGGCGGTCGGAATAGCAGCTAGCCCGTTCTCACCCATCCAACCCGTGGTAAAAGGAAAGAGCGACAACCAAAACAGCAAATGCAGGTTGGCCCAGAGAATTCCGCCGCTGACCTGTTCCGTGGCTTGGAAAAGATGATGGTGATTGTTCCAGTAAATGCCGAGGTAAATGAAACTGAGTACATAGCTCAAGAGACGGGGCAACAGCGGTTTCAATGCCGCAAGTTCAACTCCATGCGGCACCTTCAATTCCAGCACCATGATTGTAATGATGATCGCAAGGACGCCGTCACTGAATGCTTCGAGCCGGGTTGTTTTCATGTCGCCTCATATCTGTAGGGAAGCTGTCAGCTTCCCCTACAACTGCTCATTTAACGGTGTACCAAGTTTCTCGAGCCAGTCTCGTGCTGTTACGATGTCGCCATCGACCAATCCGTGACCTGCCCTCGCGAAGCGAATGGTGACATCCGCGCCGGCGCTGCGCAAAAGTTCGGCCAGGCGTTTACTTTCGGATGTCGGAATAATTGGATCGTCCGTTCCGGCACCAATCCATACGCGCATGGAAGAAAGATTTGGTGGTGTGTCTGGAATTAACGGAACCATGACCCGGAACAGGACCGCTGCGGATAATATTTCCGGCCGAAGCAAGAGCACACTCGCCGCGATATTGGCCCCGTTTGAATAACCAACGGCCACGACCTTATCAGCGGCAAATCCATAATGTTCAGCGGCGGCTGCGACAAAGTCCGCCAGTTCGTTCGTGCGGTTCTTTAAATCTTCCAGATCGAACACGCCTTCGGCCGACCGGCGAAAGAATCGCGGCATCCCATTCTCAAGAACTCTGCCGCGCGGGCTGAGCAACGCAGCGCTTGGATCGAGCTCGCGTCCTAGCGGGATGAGATCGCGCTCGTTTCCACCTGTGCCGTGCAATAGCAACAAGGTTCGATTCGAAGTCCCCGAAATGAATTCGTGAATAAGATCGGGCTGCAGCCTCATGATTTCGTCGGCACCTTGATCGGCGGCAGAATTCCTTCGATCTGTGAGCGCGCCGATTCCATCCACGGCGGAATCCGTAAATGCGTACCGAGTTCTTCCACCCTTTCATCCGAAGTAAAACCGGGTGGCTCGGTGGCGATTTCAAAAAGCACGCCGCCGGGTTCGCGAAAATAAATGGAATGAAAATACGTGCGATCGATCACTGGCGTCACGTTATAGCCAAGGTCGACCAGATGTTCGCGCCACTGGAGTTGTTCTTGCTCGTCCTTCGCGCGAAACGCGATGTGATGCACCGAACCCGCCGCGACGCGGCCCATCCCCGTGTCCGGCAAACAAAGCAGATCAATAATTCTGCCCGGAGCCGACTCGTCCGGCGAGGCAAACCGAAATCGGTTTCCCGATTCCTTAACCAAACGATAGCCGAAACTTTCGGTGAGTAATCGCGCGGTCCTTTCGTATCCTTCCAACGCGGCAGATACGCTGTGAAAAGCTCGAAGCGCATGCTCTGCCGGAACGAAGCTGTCCGGCCACAGCTCAATCTGAGGGAGAGAATCCGACGCGATCAGCTCAATCAGAAGTCCATCAGGATCAGTAAATCGAATTACATCCTGACCAAATCGCGGAGATGTTTTCTCCGCTGTGACATGCTGTTGCTTAAAACGCTCCAACCAATAGCCGATCGAATCCGGTGAAATCGCAAACGCAGTCGCTTCAATCTGACCCGTGCCGCGAATTCCGCGACGCACGCCCGGCCACGGAAAAAATGTCAGGATCGTTCCGGGCGTGCCGCGATTATCGCCAAAATAAAAATGATACGTTCCCGGGTCATCGAAATTGACGGTCCGTTTGACGAAACGCAACCCAAGTAACCCGACATAAAAATCGAGATTCCGTTGCGGATCGCTGGCGATCGCAGTGACGTGATGAAGTCCGCGAATTTTGCCGTCCATCAGGTCACGATGTTTGATGTTATCATTTTACGCCGCGCGTGGAGGCGGTTCGATTCGGAACCGACAGCCTATCGCTGGGCTCTCAGCGGCTCAACTCTCAGTACGCCAGTTCTCATGCTTGCGTGTACTGGCTGATGCGCCGTTACTTGGTAGTCACCATTGTTCCCGGGCATATTCTTCGTGTGATTTTGGCGATGGAAATCGCAGCGGTGGTTGAGGTCATACACTGCGCAAACGTCCTTGGGGAAGAGAAGGTCTAGTGTCCAGTCAAATGCCACACGAATCTTTTTGTCCAAGCCTGGCAACTTGCTGAGATAAACCGTCCGCCACATCCACCATGCGAAGAAGCCGGAGAAATTGAAACCGAAAATCCGCGCCACGCCCATGCGACGACCGATCGAGGCCAGCAGTCCAATGGTCTTAAACGAAAATGACTTTAGACGACGACCCGACAGTACAGCCGCGATATTCTGCGCCACTATTTTACCCTCGCGTATGGCATGCTGCGCGGTTGGCGGATGAGATTTCCCCGGATTTCTCATGTCCGGCACAAACGCGCAGTCACCCACCGCCCACACATCAGGCCAATCGGGAACTCGCAAGAATTGGTTCACGCGTATTCGGCCTCGTTCCTTTGTGCACGGGAGCGAAAGGATCAGCGGACTGGGCACTGTGCCGGCAGTCCACACCAAAGTGCTGGATGGAATCGCGGCACCATCGACCAACAATACGCTGTTTTCCGTCATGCTCTTGACCCGGCTGTTGAGTAGGACTTCCACGCCGCGTCGCGCGAGTACTTCCTGCGTGTATCGTCCCAGACTCTCACCCAGTTCCGGCAGGATTACCGAACCGGAATGCACGAGCATAACGCGCAACATATCTTCATACAGATTGGGATAAAACGGCAGCGCTTCCCGCACGAAGTCATTTAGCGCTGCAACGGTTTCCACACCGGCAAAGCCTCCTCCCGCCACCACGAAAGTAAGTAACGACTGTCGATCCGTCAGATTACATTCTGAATTTGCTTCTTCCAAGTGTCGGAGGATTTGGGCGCGCAATCGAATCGCATCCGGAAGCGATTTCATTGCCAGGGCCAGCTCGGAGAAACCCGGGAGGTTGTAAAAGTTGGTGATTGATCCGAGTGCGATGACCAGCTGATCATAGTCGACTTGTCGTGACTCGTTGCGGTAACCGCGCGAGACCAGCACCCGCTTGTTTGGCAGGTCAATCTCGTTCACGTCACCCACCAATACCTCGACCTTATGGAGCAGCTTCCGAAGGGGATTTACGATATTCGTGATCTCTAGGTCGCTCGCTGCGATCTCGTGAAGCATCGGAGTGAACAGGAAAAAGTTATCGCGGCTAACGAGGCAAATCTCCACTGTGTGTTGTCCCGCCAGCAATTTCTCAAGATGAATGGCGGCATAAACCCCGCCGAAACCACCGCCCAGAATGACGATTCGTTTTTTGCGCGGCCTACGAGTGATGCGAGCGATCATCGAGTTCTTTCTGTAGCGGAGCTACCGGTTAGAAGCTGTCGAGAAACCTGTAGATACCGCTAGGACGACCGCGCAGACGGTAGCTCGCTCTTTGCGTCCAGTAGTTTGGCCGCCGCTACACCGCTGGGACCGGACTGACTTAATCCCTTCTCAATCTCATCTCGTGCTGCGCCGAACTCCTTGACCGCCCGACCCATCCCTCGGGCGAGTTCTGGCAGCTTCTTAGCTCCGAACAGGAGCAACACGATAAGGAGGATTACCATCATGTCCGGCCCCATTAAATTCATGATACTTGCGATCGTAGTAGGCATAAAAACATCTCCGATATATTTGTTATCCACCTCGCTGTCGACTTAGTGGGCGCCGCCTATGGTCTGAGCCGTGAACTGTGGCAACTGTGGCGACTGTGGCGTGGGCGTAGGCGCAGTACTTATCGTAGTCTGACGCGTCATCGTTTCGGCTGTCGCGGGCTGGCTCGCGCACGAGACCAGCATCATGGCGAGCACCGAAAATACAGAGGTAAGAATTATCAGTTTTTTCATAGTGTGAGTTGTTGGGTTTCGTAAGAAAGTTGTGCTGCGTTCAATCCATTCATACCGAATTGGCAAAGTTATATTCCAAGAAAGTGATCTCGCGCGTCGTATGCCCGGCGGATCTCTGGAGAGGGAAGCTCGATCCACCAGGCCTTTCTAGTTAGGAGGAGCGGAATAAAAACAGGCCTGTCCAGTTGTACTTAACAAATGGAAAGATGTATATGAATTACAAAAAACTTATTGCAGTGACAGTTGCTCTTACAGTTTGTGCTTTTACAGGCTCAAACGTGATGGCGCACGGCGGCGGCGGTGGTGGTCATGGTGGCGGCGGCTTCGGTGGAGGAGGCTTTCACGGTGGCGGCTTCGGTGGGGGCGGTTTTCGAGGAGGAGGCTTTCACGGCGGTTTTGCCGGTGGAGGCTTTCGAGGTGGGGGTTTTCGCAGTGGTTTTAACACTGCTGGCTTTCGTGGTGATGGCTTTCGCGGAGGTGGCTTTCGTGGCCGTGGCTTTCATGATGGTGGCTTTCGCGGCGGTCGGTTCAACAATCGCGGCTTCGACAATGGGTTCTTCTTTGGTGATTTTGGTGACCCGTTCTTTTACTACCCCGGTTCATACTACGGGTACTATCCCTATGGCTATTATCCTGGCTATTATCCTTATGGTTACGGATACGGCGGCTTTACCAGCCGCGGCTTTCGCGGCGGTGGCTTTCGTGGCGGTGGCTTTCATGGCGGTGGCTTTCATGGCGGTGGCTTTCGCGGCGGTCGGTGATCCGTACAATCAATCTGTTTAGGCGGCGGTTCCAGACCACTGAGCGCGTTGCGAGTTCAAGCTATTTGTAACTTTTCAATTTTACCAAGACTCGCATGAGCTCCGAAGCGAGGAATGAGTTTTGAAACTGCTTCATCGCCTTGCTTACGTCGCTGCCGCGGTGCTCATCTATCATCAGGCGATCGCTGGGAAAGGCCATTGGCATATCGCACGATGGTTGTTGTTCCCACTTGCCACGCTGCAACTAGCTCGTTTGATAAAGACAGCGGTGCGAGAAAAGCGCCGAAATACCGCTTTGCCATCTGTTGCGAAACAGGTTGCAAGCGATATTGAATCTAGTGTTGCAGGGGCAGCCAGCCGCCGGTTGCCTGAATCGGTGTCGGATCACTCCCAACGCTCACCCATGCGGCAAGCGCGCGCGAATGAGAACCGCCGTTGTTTTCATCCGGCTTAAATTCAGCGCGCAGCGAGGAACCTTGCAGCGGAGACTGGTGGTGCACGAGCACAACGAAGTCGTGGGTAAGTTTGCGACCCGCGTTTTCACCGCGGGCAACATTCGAGGTCACGCCAAAGCCGAGGAAAGCGACATGCGCGATTGCTTGTCCCGTCATCGGCTTTGTCGAATTAAACGTGACCACAAAATTGTCGCTACCGCTGTTCTGTGAAATCGTTAGCGCGCCCGGTGTTTCGTTCGATTCGCGCGCCAGCACATCTGTGCCCGACCATTGCCACTCACGTCCGTTTAGGACGAATTCGGGAGTGTAAACTGTATTGCTCCGCCAACCCGCCGCATAGGTGTGCTGCCGCTGCGTGAATTCAACTGAGGCGAGCCGATCGTTCCAGCCGAGGTTATCCCAGTAGTTCACATGAAACGCGACCGGCACAAATGTCTTCCACAAAGACGGATGCGTCGTAAGCTTTGAAAGCGTTCGCTCGGCCGGCGGGCAACTGCTGCAACCTTCCGAGGTAAAGAGTTCCACGAAACTCACGCGCTTTTCGCCGCTCTCGAAACGCAATTGATCTGCGCCTGCGTTGCCGGAAGTCATGGCGACAACAGCGAACATGAGGAGAATTCGCCATCTGGTGGGATTCGTTTTCATATTAGCGTTTACTTTCTGTGCTCTTGTAATCGGCAAGACGCACCGAACCAATCAGTCAGATACTCTACCCAAGTCGCGAGCCAATTCTTTGAGGAGTTAGGGGCTCAGTTTCCCTTCTCAGTCAGGGAATAAAAATCGGGTCGAGGTGGTTGTATTAAACGAATGCAAAGATTAGTCCTGGTGCTCGTGATCCTGGTGCTCGTCGCATAAAATTCACGATTATGAAGCGCTTCGCATAGCCTAAGATGAATGGATTGAGCCGGACGTGTCCGACCGGGGTGCCGGCAGCAGAACCTACGAACGGATGTTCGCCTTGGTCAGAGCCGGCTCAATTCCTCCGCGACTGACTAGACTTCCCTCGTCGCATCCAATCAATGAGCTCAAGACCGATAGCAATCTACTACGAGCATCCGGATTGGTTTCGCCCACTGTTCGCCGAACTCGATGCACGCGGCATCAATTACGTGAAGCTGAATGCGTCCTGCCATTCGTTCGATCCGGTGGCAGCGGGCCCAGATTTTTCGTTCCTCTTTAACCGCATGAGCGCATCGGCCCACCTGCGCGGGAACGGTCAGGCCATATTTTTCACGCAGAGTTACCTGGCCTATCTTGAAACAGTCGATATTCGCGTAATCAACGGCAATCGCGCGTTCGCTCTTGAGATATCCAAAGCGCGACAACTCCAGTTGTTCAACTCGTTAGGTTTACATTTTCCGAAGACCCACGTCGTTAATTGCGCGAACGAAATACTGGCCGCGGCCTTGCATATTGGATTCCCGCTGCTGGTAAAACCAAATATCGGCGGACGCGGCGGCGGCATCGTGCGTGTTAATTCCATGGAGCAACTCGAAGCCGCTATCGACAAAGCCAGCTTGAGCTTTGGGATTGATCAAACGGCGCTTGTTCAAGAATTCATCCCCGTCCGGGACGGTCATATAACGCGCGTAGAAACGCTTGGCGGAAAATTCCTATACGCGATCGACATCCTTACGTCCGGACAAAATTTCAATCTCTGCCCGGCGGAAATTTGTCAGGTCGAAAGCGTTTCCGAATTTCTCGAAAACTCAACAGGTGGTGCACCCAATCGGCAGCTGAAAGTGGAGGCATGCAAGCCGCCACTAAGCACAATCGCTGAGGTTGAGAAGATTGCCGCGTTTGGCGGCATCGACGTCGGTGGTGTTGAATACATGGTCGATGACCGCGATGGCCGCATCGTCTATTACGACATTAACCCTCTTTCCAATTTTGTTGCGAATGCGCCTCAACTTCTCGGCTTTGATCCGCACGCGCGACTCGTGGACTACCTGGAGCAGCAAAAGGAGCATGTTTAAATGCGCTACGGGTATTGGCTCCCAGTGTTCGGCGGCTGGCTCCGAAACGTGGAAGACGAACAGATGGAGGCGACCTGGGAATACGCGAGCCGCCTAGCGCGACGAAGCGAAGAGATCGGGTTCGATCTGACGCTAATCGCTGAACTGAACCTCAATGACATTAAAGGCGCCGATGCTCCTACGTTGGACGCTTGGTCTACAACGGCAGCCTTGGCAGCGGTAACGAAACGCCTCGAGTTAATGGTCGCCGTCCGTCCCACGTTCCATTCGCCCGCGCTGCTGGCCAAACAAGCTGCGAACATTGACCACATTGCTGGCCCGGGCCGTCTTTCTCTGAATGTTGTCTCATCCTGGTGGGCGGATGAGGCGAAAAAGTACGGAGTCCACTTCGAACAACATGATGATCGCTACGCACGCACGGCGGAATGGCTCGAAGTCGTCAACCAGATGTGGAGGCGTGATCATTTTTCGTTCTCGGGCAAATATTACCAGGTTGAGGATTCGATTTTGCAGCCCAAGCCGATCTCACAGCCGCGGCCGGTGGTTTACGCTGGTGGCGAATCCGAAGCGGCGAAGGAATTGATCAGCGAACGCTGTGATGCCTTCGTGATGCATGGTGATCCGCCCGAGCGCATCCGCTCTAAGATCGCTGAGATGTCTGAGCGAAGAGAAAAGAAAGGGCTCGGCCGTATGACTTTTGGAGTCGCCGCTTATTCGATTGTTCGCGACACGGAAGAGGAAGCGCGGAAAGAACTGGCACGCATCACCGATGTGAAGCAGTGCGCCGCCGGCTACGAGAACTATCGACAATGGCTTGCCGGTACGAAACTCGACCAACATGTTTCGCTCGAAGATTATTCAGTCAGTAACCGGGGATTGCGTTCTGGACTGGTGGGTACGCCTGGCCAGGTTGCGGAACGCATTGCCGAGTTTGAAGCAGTGGGCATTGATCTCCTCCTCCTTCAATGCAGTCCGCAGTTTGAAGAAATGGAGCGTTTTGCCCAGAGCGTGATACAAAGGAGCAATCTTTAAGTGTTCTAGTGGACCGCCTGGAGAAATGCCCGAGTTGGCTCGGTTTCGTTTGCCAGGGCGGGACTATCCGCCCGCCTTCTTTGTAGCGTCTGACGAGCGCCATAATAAGAGCCAACGACCAAGATGGCGGCCAGTAGCTGAGCAGCCATCGTCTCGTAGGTAGAAAACACCGCAAACCACATTCCCATCCAAGCCGGGATAACATTGGTCAGCCAACTAATGTCTGTTCTGGAGATCCAATGCGCGAGTTGCATCTCCTGCGCTTGTTCGCCCACCATCACCAGCAACACAACTCCCAAAAGAATGCCTGTGCTAATTAGCATGTTTCGATATGGAAGATGCTTCTGGAGGACGAATGTGAGTACAGCGACTATCCCGGAGAGGAAAAGGCCGAGCAAGGCACCTTTCAGCACGACGCCTCCGCCTAGTTGCAGATTATAGCTTTGGAGGAACAGAACGACTTCGAAGCCTTCTCGATAAAGGGAAGTAAACCCAAGCAGAATCAAGCCCCAAAAAAGGGATCGTCGTGAGCTTTGGCCATTCGAATTGGCGAACAGCGCTCTTTTTCGGCGGTTATGCGCTCGGATCCATCCACCCCAGTAAATCCTGTGAAAAAACCAATTCATAATCACAACCAGAACGATGATCGCGAGAAGGCCGGTCGCAGCTTGCAACTCGAGCGCGGGAACACTTTCCGTAAGGTGGCCGACGATTCGCACCGCGATGAACCAGGTGATCAATGTCGCGAGGAAAGCAATACCTGCACCTATTGCAACGGGACGTCGGTGCACCTGATTGCTCCCAATCATGCTCGCCGTGATCGCCGCGATCACAAGGACGCATTCGAGTCCTTCGCGGAACACTAGAACTCCAATGTCCAGGAACGCGACGGTTGGGCTCGTGTGCAGTTGCGTCGGATCTGGCGCGCCATGCGTGGTAATACCTCGCCAGACAATCATCACGATCAAAAAGATCGTGGCGGCAAGAACACCAATTCGAAAAGAGGCACGGACTTTTTTGCGCGGCTTGCGTGTTACTCGAGCGATCATCGATTATTTCTGGGACGAAGCCGTTGATGAGAAGCTACGGCTGCGCAGATGGTAGCTCGCTCTTTGTGTCTAGTAGTTTGTGCGGCGGGGCTGCGTTGGGCCCGGACTGACTAAGCTCCCTCTCAGCCTCATCGCGCGCCGCGCTGAACTCCTTGACCGCTCGACCCATTCCTCGGGCGAGCTCGGGCAGTTTTTTCGCGCCGAACAGGAGTAATACGATGAGAAGAACTACAATCATGTCCGGCCCCATAAGATTCATGATACTGGCGATTGTAATAGACATAAAAAATCTCCGATATGTTTGTTTTGTTAGGATGTTGAGACCATCAATAGAACTGGTAATGGGCTACTTTGAAAAGTAGCCCATTACCATGGAACGCGCTTAGTCTTCAGCTTCCGACGTAGCGTGCGAGCGTAGTTCCGTTGTCGCTATTGCCCACAGCAATGATCTTGCCGTCGATCTGAATAAGGACAGTGTTAGCAAAGGCTACGCTCGATCCAAATGCTGTGCTCACAAAACCGCTGTTACCGAAGGTCGTGTCGACGCTTCCGTCGGGATTGTACCGCACCAAAGCGAAGTCGGACGACCCAGTATCAGTACGCGCGGTTTGTCCAACGGCGACAATGTCGCCGTTTCTCTGGAGCGCAACGGCAAAAGCGCGTGCCAGGATGTTACCCGGGAACGGTGTTGTCACGCCCCCATGAATGCCAAAAGCGTTATCGAGCGTTCCGTCGATCTTGTAGCTTACTAGCAGGAAACCGGAAACACTATTAAGTGACATGAGGTTCAGATCAGTAAAAATGGTCCCGGCAGTAATGATCCTCGTAACAGTTGAGGAGTTGTTAGTAACAACAAATCCGCCTGCATCATTCGCGAAACCCGGAGTCTGACCATGAATACCGAAATCTTTAACAACAGCGCCGTTCGGAGCATACGCTGATGTAACGCTGCCGGTGCCGACGAGGATGTTGCCATTAGGCACAACTGCGACCGAATCGCCGCCGAAAGTGGGCGCTACGCCATTCGAACCGAAAGTTGAGTCAAGCTGCCCATTCGCGCGCAAGCGTGCCACGATGCGCAGGCTTCCGCCTTCGTTATGTCCAGTGGCGACGAGGATTCTGCCGTCAGGTTCCAACGCGATACCTCCACTGGCTGGCGCAAGAAAGAGCTCAGCTGCTTGAATGGCTGTAGCACCATTATTGCCAAACGTGTTGTCCAGGCTGCCATTACTATTGAAGCGGAAAACCGTCAGGTGAAGATTAGCCGGAGCCACCGCGAGAATTTTCCCGTCAGTTTGAATGGTCACGGCAAATGCGGGTCCGGCATTAGTGCCCCCGATCACCACCTTGCCGCCGATGCCGAAATTAGGATCGAGCGTACCATCAGTGTTGTAACGCAGGAGGCCGGGTTGTTGCTGATTCTGATTAGTTGCAATCGACCCAGCTACTACGATCTTGCCATCACCTTGAAGAGCCCCGGCATTCGCGCCCGTGTTTGTCGTAAAGACGATGCCGCCCTTGCCAAACTTCGGGTCCAGAGTGCCCGCTTGCGCCATGAGCGAGGCCGGTAAAGCAAAAACTACCAGGGATATGCCCAAGGCAAGACGTTTTTGAGAAGTAACGCTTTTCGCGAGATTCTGAAAAACGCGCCTAGGTAAGGTTAAGGTAAGAAGGATTTTGCTGATCATTTTTGTTTTCATATTAGTTATCCGATGTGTGTGTTTTGTAAGGATGTTGAGTTGTTCGATCCATCTATACCGAATTGGCAGACTTTTATTCCCAGAAACTGATCTGCCACGTCATGTGCCTAGCGGATTTCTAGCGATCAGGCCTTTCTCGTCGGCGACAATGGAATAAAGACGGGGTGGTGTTGGTTGTATTAGACAAACGAAAGGATGCATGAACGAAATCGAACTCGGGCAACACCACCGCAGCGGAACGGTCTAAAGCAGGTTCTTTACGACATGGAGCGGTATTATTCGTGCATATAACTAATACTTAGAATGGATCTATTTTTATGACTTACAAAAAGCTTATTGCAGTAATCATGATCGTCATCGCCGGTAAGTTTGAAGCAGGCGCAATGACTCAGGCCGGCGCGTTCAGTTCGGCCATCTCACCAAGAAATGTCCCGCTTGCGGACAATGCTCGCTTGATTGTCGGGAGAGCAGCAGACTTTGGAACCTTCCTCTATGTTAACTTATTCATTGACGGTATTCCAGTTACGACTCTTGGGTACGGGCAGGGGTACGAAGCAATCGTGCGGCCAGGACAACATATGTTGTCGATAACGACCACTCCCTTGGGATACCAGAGGTTAGTATACCGCCCTATCACCATCACCATGGAACGCGGCCAGACCTATGCGTTTACGGCGCTTTGGGAAGAGACGGACCTGGCCACGCTTAAAAGGCCGGATGGAGCTTCTTCTCACTAACTGATATCCAGAAAGGACTAGTTATGAAATACAAACAACTCATTGCACTGACAATTGCTCTTACTGTTACCGTTTTTGCAGGCTCAACAGTGATGGCGCGCGGCGGTGGCGGTGGTGGTCATGGCGGCGGCGGCGGCTTCGGTGGCGGCGGTTTTCACGGCGGTGGTTTCAGTGGTGGTGGTTTTCGAGGTGGCGGTTTTCACGGTGGTGGTCTTCGCG
>WNGK01006592.1_pt1 | contig 12208 bp, 11 predicted proteins | sample 5400601 | NCBI WGS metagenome assembly WNGK01 (sample SAMN13153376, study PRJNA577476) | soil metagenome | isolation source: 60 cm soil or saprolite under Garry oak tree replicate 1 | place: USA:California | collected 2016-06-15
GCGCGCCCACGCCCGGCGGATAAAAACTCCGAATCAGCGCCAGCATTCTCTCAAAATCTTCCTTCGGGATGCCCGCATTGAGCGCCATCTCTTCCGGCGTGCTTTGGAGAAAGCCGTTGTCGTCGATGTTGCCAATGATCAGTTCCGCGGCCTTGCGGTCACCGGCATTGAGCGCCGTCTGATTCAGTTGTCCGATCAGATTTTGCTGCAGCGTCTCCTGGGTGGCGATGGAATCAAAAAAGAACTGGCGTCTATCTTTCGAGTCCTGCGAACGTCCGCTGTAGCTGCCCGACTGCGCCATGTAATCGCGCCATTCCTCGTCAAGGGTCGCCAGCTTATCGAACTCCTCTTTAAAATTATCGTCCGCGGATGCTTCCGCGCCGTCTCGCTCTTCCGGACTTAACTCGGTCGACAGCTCCTCCAGCACTGGGTTTGTCTCCATTTCTTGCTGAACCAGATTCCGCAGCTCAAGCAGCGGCGCCTGGAGGATGAGAAGGCTTTGTTGGAGCTGTGGCGCAAGAATTTGTTGGAGGGCAAAATTCTGCGACTGATGCATTCCTTGCCCGGCCATACGCCGAATTTACCGGCGCAGCCGGCGACAAGCAAAGCAATTCGCGCCAGTAATCTGTAGTGGCAGGCGTATCGCTTACGGGAATTTGCAGTTGCAGCCGATACGGCTGCCTCTACAGCGCCATATCCACTAACCAGCTGTCGCTCCGAGTGTAGAACTCGGGACGTATTCAGTTACCCGGACATCGCTCTTACACACCTGCCATTTCCCATTTTGCGATCGTTTCTTGAATCAAGCGGGCGATCTTGTCGTTCACTTTTGTGAAATAGGTCTTCGCTTTCACCGGATCAAACTTCGGATAACCCTGACCTTCTTTGTAAAGCATGATCGTAGATGGGAACGGATACGCGCTCCAGGTATTAGGCGGGGGAATCGCAGTCGCCATTTCAGGCCTGTAATGTCCTATGTGAACGAGAGCAGAATCGATCGCCATGATGTAGGCCGTCTCATTTTCCGCTCCGTGACCGCCATCCTGGCCGAACACTTCCAGCGTCACGTCACTGCAATACGACCACCAGTTTACGGCCAGAATTCTCGTTTCTGTCTCGCGTCCGATTTCCTGCGCAAGCGCGCTCAGGACCGCGGTCTGGCCACCGCCGTGGCCGTTAAGCAAAATGATGTTTTTGAATTTGTTCTTCGCGAGACCGACGACGACTGCACGGACATAAGCCCGATAAGCATCTTCAGGAACGGTGAAGCTGCCCGGATACGCGTCCAGATTTCCAGTGAATCCGTAAGGAATCACCGGCGCAACCAGCGCGTTAACTCGCGGTGCGATCGCGCGCGCCATCGCCACAGGCGCGAGAATATCCGTTCCATTCGGAGCGACGCCATGTGGCTCAAGCGTCCCCAGCGGAAGCAAGATCGTGTTGATTCTCGCAGGAACCCATTCGCGAAACTCGATCCAGGTGATGCGCTCCATTTCGCGCGTGCTGGGCGCGTTCTGCTGGGCGGTATTCATCGAAACAGAGATTAGCAGGAGCACGAGCATCCCGCTTGTGTTTTCTAAATCGGTTGCAAGCTGCAGACCCACATTACGTTTTCCCGGCTACCATCACCCAATCCACGGGTCGATCGAACGCGAGGATTTTTTCAAAGACATCCGCTGCTCCGTTGCACGGGATCGCAATTAAATCGGCGAAACAGTTGGTGCGAATCCGGCCGAGGACCTGCGGCTTCCCGAGCGCGCGTGCCGCATTCACGGTAACCATTTCCAAGACCGCTTTCGGCGAAAGCGCCGGTTCGCTGCGCTGTAAAGCACGCATCTCGGCAAATAAACTCAGGTCTTTGTTGCTCGCCAGGCTATCGGTGCCCAGGCAGACGTTGAACCCGAAAGAGCGCAATCTTTCGAAAGGAAAACGGCTGTGCACGAAATAGTCATGACTGCGCGGTGAGTGCACGACGTGGAATTTTCTCGTGGATCCTTCGAGTTGTTCGAAATCGCTTTCCGCTAATTCGTTCAGATGCGCGACGATCCATTCTGTTGGTAGCGCGCGACCGGCGGGTGCGCCGACGATCCTAGTGAACAAAGCGAACGGCGTCCCATGCTCGCAATCGCTCATATCCCGCCCAACGTTTCTTAAGAATTCATAAAGCGGCCCGGACGCATCGTGAAACATCGACATCTCCTCGCGCGACTCCGCCAGATGTGTGGTGAGCAAAATCTTCTCGTGCTGCGCGATCGCTTCGCAGCGCCGGTACAAATTCGCGGAAGCCGTAAAGAGTGCGTGCGGCGCGAGCCCAATTCCACCTCCCGAGCCTGGCGCGCATCTGAGCGCGTCCATTGCAAGATCAACAAGTTCGCGTGCGCGATCTGGGTCCCGCACATCGATTAATTCAGCAAACCACCAGGTCCGGATCGGTAGCTTGACTTGTGCGATCAATTCCGGAAACGCCGTGAGATTTACGATCGCCGTCGTCCCAAATCTTTTCGCTTCCGCAAAACCTTCTGCGATCGACGCGAGATAATCTTCCAGCGAAAGCTTCGCCTTCTTGGCGTTGATTGCGCGAATCCAATCAGCAAAAGATTTTTGCGGCGAGATTTTACCGCGCAAACAAGTGTAATCGACGTGGCAATGCGCATTGATTAGCCCCGGCAGCAGTGCTTGCTCACCAAGATCGACGAGTTCTTGTCCTGAGTGTCGACTGGAAATTTCCGGGAATTTTCCAATATCGGCAATTCGATTTCCGGAAATCACGACCGCGCCGTTCTCAATCGGCGGACCGTCCATCGTAACGACGATGCGCGCGCGGACGATCATTCGCCTTTGATCGCCTCGCGGCATTCGTTAACCAGCAGGTTGCACGGTTCCTGGCAAAGCAGTGGAAGGCAACGCTTGCGGTGTCCGGTCTGGTCGTGCAATGGATCAAATTTTGCCGGCGGCAATTTTGTCGACGCGACCGTACCGCGCTTATCCCGTTTCCAGAGAATCGTGCGCAAACATCCGCCGTTGGATCGGCAAAAATTTCCGGCGACATTGTCGATCTGTTCATCCGAAATTTTCGCCGCAACGCGGTACATCCCTGTTTGTCGATCCAGTGTGTCGCGCAATGGTGTCGTTCGCAGTTGACCGTTTTTCCAAGCGGCGAAGACAGCGAGTCTTCCTGGATAAAAATAATCGAGGCTGCGCTTCAATTCATCAAGTGTCGTAAGTTCCAAGCGCCAGCCATGACGTAAATTCGGAGCTGTTTTGAGCGAACGATAATTGTCGGCGTCGTCGAACTTGCTCAGCTCAATCGCGTCTTCGGCACTGTGAAAAAGCTTCAGATCGTCGCGCGTCTCGTCTTCGCGATGTGACAGCGCGACACCGCCATCATCCAATTTTCGGATCGCGATCTGGCCGATTCGCCGGCAGTCAGTCAACGCAACTTCCAAGATACGCTCAATCGCATTGAGCATCGCGCCGCGTCGATTTCTAGTGGAGGCAATGCGCGATGAGCCCGGCCGCGCGTTCGAGGAATTGTCGATCTTCCTCGCCGAAGGCATTCGCCTTTTCGCTTTCGGCGTCGAGCATTCCAAGAATCTTATGGTGCTCATTGATCATCGGGACAATGATCTCGGAGCGCGTTGTGTGAAAGGTGGGCAGATAGCGCGGATCGTGCCGCACGTCGCCTACGATGATCGGCTTGCCTGAGTCGAGCGCTGCCCCGCATAAGCCTTGAGTAATTGGAAACCGCGGATACGCCGGCGGTTCATCCCCCGTTTCCGCAAGGATGACAAATTCGTCCTTCACGATTTTATAAATGCCGATCCAGCGATAACTGCGCGCCCCGCGAATCATTTCCACGAGTTGCCTCAGTCGTTTCGGCGTGCAGCCGCCGGCGAGGGCAAATGCTCCGATCTCCTGAAGCTTCTTGCAGGTCGTTTCTTTCATTCGCGGGAGAGCAATCTCGTGCAAAAGAAAACAAGCGCGAGCGGGATTTCAACTTTTCGCGATCAACCCGCAAGAGAGCCTTCGGAGTCAAATTTGCCGGCCTCTTCGATAATGATATCGGCGAAACCCGGATCAGTGCCGATTGACGGCGCATAGAACAGTGCGCGACCATCAATATTGTACGGATTGCGCCGAAACACCTCACCGCACGCCGCGGGTGAAATCGTTGTCGAGCTTTGCTTCGTGATTCCCAGCAGCACCGGAATGTCTTCGTAGCTGTGGAGACCGTCCGAGATGAAAAACGGAACCACGACCGCATTCGGTGTTGTCGTCAATTTCTTCCAATCTGAAACTAGGGGCGGTTCTTCCATGTAAACGTTCAGCACGGCCGCATATTTTCCGATGGCCCGGATTTTTTCAGCTTCGCGTTTGGCCGCTACCGCGCTGTTTTCATTCAAATCCGTGCCATGCGCCACGATCAACAGCGTGGTCTGAGCCGGACTGACATCTTGTGCGACTTCGCCTGCACGTTTGAGCAGCAATTCAGTCATTCTCGAGTGATTTCCGACCGGCTCGCAATATTTCCAGACCTGGCCGCTCGGCCGTTTCGTGATCCGGCCATTCAGTTCAAGCTCGCGCGGAATCACGGTCTGCGTGAAATAACCTTCACTGATGAAATTCGGCACCACGCAAACCTCGCGAATCGATTCCGGATCGAACAAGAAGAGCGCGTCGCGCAGGCTCGGTTCCTCTTTCCAGAAAGCGCATCCAACATCTCCAAAAACTTTCCGACGCCGAATCTCCGCCGCGTGCGCCAGCGTCGGCGCGCTCGAGCCTGGATTCACCGTCGAGCCGTGACCGACGATGAGGAGAGCGCTTTGATCTTTCGAGATCATTTATCTTGGAAAAGCTCGAACACCCAACGCCGAACGTCCAACGCTGAATTAAACGGCAGCGGTACTGGCTATCCGCGAAACTCCCTGCGGGTGAGACACGCGAGTCTCTACATTTCGTCTGGGAATCTCTTTGGATTCACGGTTTCTTTTCCGCGGTCAAGTCCTGAAAACGAGGATCGTTGCGGATTTGATCCCAGATCGGATCGATTCGCAGCAGCGCCGGAGAAATCGCAGCGCCAGAAGGTATCTGCAGCAACCGCTTGAGAATGGGAATCGTGTGATCGGCATCTCCCAGGAGAGCGTAGATCTGCGCCATGGCCTCCTCCTCTTCGGGACCATCCAATGGATCTTTGGAACTGGGATCCATGGCCATGGCTTTTTGTCCTTCGGCGATAGCAGACGCTGCTTCGCCCAAACCTGCATAAGCCCGACCCAATGCGGCACGGAGCTCCGCCTCTTGAAAAGAATCCAGCGTTACCTTCTTGAGCTCGTGCTGAAGCTCTTGTGTCGCCTTTTGATAAGTCGCGCGCGCCGCCGCAACATTGCCGGCGCGCTGTTGACTCAAGCCAAGGCTGAAAAGTAGCCATTTCTTTTCGTCGGCGGGCTTCTCGGCCAGCGCTTTGGAGAGTATCTCTATGGCCTCGGCGTAACGCCGTTGGAACAAAGCTTGCACCCCGCGCATCAGCGGGTCGGTGCCGGGATTTGCGACCAGCGGTTCTACCGCCTTAAGATCTCCTGTTGCCCAAAAGACACTCGCTTTCATCCAGAGGGCAGTTGCATTCGTCGGCTCCAATGCAAGGACGCGGTCAGCTGTGGCTAGAGCTTCGGGAAAACGACGCAGGCACCTATACGTAATCGCGAGAGCCGTGGGGGCATCGATGTTGCGAGGATCAAGCTCTACGGCGCGGAGTAGCGCCACGATCGCCTCGTCCCAATGCCCAACCCGCCGCTGGATAAGCGCGATCGCTCTGATGACGTCAACGTTATTCGGAAGACCCTGCTCAGCTTGCTGGAATTCCGCCAGTGCCCCAGTGAAATCGCGCTGCCCGTAATAGCGGTAATAACCAAGAGCAAGATGAGTCTCCGGCAGGTTTGGGTCGAGCGCGAGAGCACGATCGAGGGCATCCTTGGCTGCCGCCAGCCGCGCTGGACTCGGATCGAATCCTAGCCAGTAATTCCCACTCTGCGCACAGGAGAGGTATGCCCAGGCGAGTACAAAATTTGGATCCAACTTCACTGCCTCTTGGTATGAATGGATCGCACCATCCACGGTAGGCTTATCAAACGGGGAGCCAGCTGTAAATGCGCGGCCACGCAAGTAGGCATCATAAGCTGGAACACTGCTTGTCCGCCTTACTTCAATGCGCACTTTTTCTTCCGGGCTAAGTGTTGCCCGAAGCGCGGCCGCGATCTCGCTGGCAAGCTCACCCTGAAGACCAAGAGAATCAGTCAGTGTTCGGTCGTAATGCTTTGCCCAGAGGTGGCGGTCGGTGCGCGTGTCGATCAATTGCACATTGACGGCTACGCGATCTCCGACGCGCCGCACACTGCCTTCGAGCACATTAGCCACGCCCAACGTCTGGCCGATCTGCCGGGTATTGCGCGTCCCGGCATCGCGATAAGCCATGACGCTTGTGTGGCTGATCACTTTTAACTCTTTGATCGTTGCCAGACTCGTGAGCACATCGTCTTGAATGCCGTCGGCAAAAAACGCGTCGCTCTTTTCCGCGCTCAGATTTTCAAAGGGAAGAACGGCGATCGACTTTTCGGCCGATGGGATGAGCGTAGATGCTGATGGGGCGATGTTACTCGCAGAGGCGGACATTATTTTTTGCCGATTTAGTCGGAGCATGAAGAGCGTTGTCGCTGCGGCAATGGCCACGACTCCGATTAACGCGGTCAGTTTGTAGAAAACGCCGATGCGATGAGCGACCCGCCGGCGGCAGGATTCCAGGGCTTCCATCAATTCCCGAGCCGACGCGGGCCGCTTGCTGGGATCGACTGCAAGGGTGCGGCGTAGCAGTTTTATTACTGGTTCAGGAACTTTCCTCGCGACCAACTGCTCGACCGGCAGATCGGTGCGCCTTTGACGATCACGAATTTCTTCAATCGTCTTGCCGGGATATGGCACTTGACCAGTCAGGGAATACCAAAGCGTGACGCCTAACGAATAAATATCCGACCGCGCATCGGCAGGCGTTCCGCCGAATTGTTCGGGGCTGGCGAAAGAGGGCGTTCCGACGAACCCTCCATGAGTGAGATCGGCTTCACCTACAGCATTCGTGACTTTGGCGAGACCAAAATCGATGACTTTGACTTCCAACTTTGCTGTCTCAGCATCGGCATCGGCCCGAGTGATCATGATATTGCCTGGCTTCAAATCGCGGTGGATCAAACCCTGGGCCGCAGCCGCAACCAGCGCCCGCGTCACTTGGATCGCAATTTCCAGAGCCTGCTCTACCTTGAGCGGACCATCTCGCCTAACGAGGGCTTCCAAGGTTTCGCCCTCAACCAGTTCCATCGCATAATAACAGCGATCGATTTCCGGCGAAGCGCCGAACTGAAATATGCCGGCCACATTCGGATGTTTTAACGCCGCCGCCGCTCGTGCCTCGCGCAAGAAACGTTCGCGTACCGCCTGCGAGTCACCAGCCGCTGCCGGAGTCTCGATTACTTTCAACGCCACCGTACGGTGCAGCACTTTGTCAGTTGCGCGATAAGTCACGCCCATCGCGCCGCAACCAAGTTCCCAGAAAGAACCGTCTTCACGCCGCGCGATCTCGAAATCACTGAAGACTAACGAGTCGCGCTCAGCCACGGATTCTTCGACCGATCCATTTAATCCGCCGCGCAACAGACAGGCCAGGCATTCGCCTTTCGCGTTCAATGACTCGTTGCAGCTCGAACAAATCGCGATGGGCGTTGTTAGTGTTTCCATTCCATCGCTTCCTCAACTTGCTGTCAGCACTCGCAACAGTTCGCGTAACTCGCCTTCGACTTCTGCCTCCGTCTGCACCGTGCGTCGAACTTCGGCGCGTAGCGCTTCCCGGTAACGCGCCCGCAATCTCGTGATATGGCTGCGCAGGGTTGAGGCTTGCGTCCCCAGCCGGCGGGCCAGATCGGCATAAGACGGCAGCGGATCGGCGCTACCGGTGAGGAAAATCCTCAATTCCTGGAACAGTCTCTCTTTGCCTTCAGTTTTGTAATAGCTCGAGAGTTGTTCCAGGCTGTCCCTAACGAGTGTCTCCGCCCAGGTCCGCTCGAAAAACTGATCTTCGCCAGCCACGTGGCCGGCGTCCACGTGCGTTCGGTAAAGCGACTCCGCCTCCGCGACCTGCCCCTCGTCCAATGGCAGAAGTTCCTGTCCGCCGCCGCGCTTGAGCGCATGAGCATGGTCGTGGGTGTTGGCGAGGAAATTCTTAAGCGAGGCGAGCAGGAACGATCGGAACTTACCCTTCTGTCGATCTACTCGCGTGTAGATTTTCTTTTCAATTAGATAAACGAAAAAGCTCTGCGTGAGGTCCTGCGCATCGTGCACGGAAGACCCGCGGCTGCGCACGAAAGTGTAAAGCGGCGCCCAATAGGTCTGACAAAGCTGAGCGAGCGCGGTTTGGGCGATCTCCGGGTCGGCCTGGCTTTCTCCGGCCGCGATGACCACGCTCCAATGGGTCGAAGCAAAGGTATCGCTCTGACCGTGGATGGTCTCAGCCAGAGTTTTCACGTGACCGGTGTATCAGAATCGCGTGAGAAAACAAGTCGCGAAAAAATTACGATTTCGTGCAGCACTCCCTCAGGAATCCCTTTGTAAAGGGAGAACAATCATCAGTTCAACATCAACAAAGGATATTAATTATGCGACACAACAAAATTTTCTCTGCGGCAATCGCGCTGGGTATGATTGCCTTCTTCACGATGGGCTCAGTGCTCTCCGCGTCGGCTTCCACGCCCACACCGGTACCGGTTACCATCACTGGTGTATATGATTTCTCGACGTTTCCCAATGTAACGGGAACCTTTACCACAAGCGGGGCCCTTACAATTTCAGGGACTTCTACAATGGCCGTTGGCCTTAATTATGATGGTATTCGCGCTCATTGCGTGGTTACGTTGACACCATCAAATGGGCTGGGAACGATCATAATTGATCAGCAATGTCAATTTGCCACTTCTATGCCCGCGCCCTACCCAACTGGTCAAGGTAAGGGAAGGTGGGAGATTGTAGGTGGCACAGGTGCTTATGCGAACCTTAACGGGAACGGGTCACTTACGATGCCGACTAGCGCACAAGGTTTTCCTGAAGAAGCAATGACAGGGTATCTTTACCACTAAAAGGTCGATACAAACAGCAGTACCTTGCAATGAGCCGTCCCGCTTCACCGCGTGGCGGCTTTTTGCTTTGCGAAAGAACACGAGAATAATTGGTCCCCATTTGAACGCAGTAAGCGCTGCTCATCTGTCTCGGAAAATTCGTGAAATCCGCGTAATCCGCGGTTAAAAATAAGAGGTCCTCCCGCCTTCGCCATAGCTGCGGCGCGGCAGGCGGCTCCGCTCGGAATGACAGGGCTTTAATATTAAGGAGGGATGCGGCGTTGAGAGTTGGACGTTTGCTTCTCCATTCGTTAGATTGACGCGCGATGCGCTTCAGAACGTACAAGAACACGGACTTGTCGGTCAGTGAAGTCGGCTTCGGGCTATGGACGATTTCCACCGGTTGGTGGGGAAATTTCACTGAAGGCGAAGCGATCGCGCTTATGCACAAGGCGTTCGATCTCGGCGTCACGCTGTTCGACGCGGCTGATACTTACGGAAATGGATTGAGCGAAGAGCTGATCGCCAAAGCGTTTCCAAAGCAACGTGATGACGTCGTGATCGCGACAAAGGTCGGCTACGATTTCGTGCATCACGGCGAAGCCCGTGGACGCGGCCAGCGGGAGATTCCGCAAGATTTTTCGCCGGAGGCGATCATGCGCGCGACGGATGCCGCGCTCCAGCGCCTGAAAACGGACCGGATCGATCTGCTTCAGTTGCACAATATCCGGATGGAGCAGGTCTATGACGACGCGCTCTGGACGACTCTCGAGAAATTAAAATCCGACGGCAAGATTCGGTATCACGGGATTGCGCTCGGCCCGGCGATCGGTTGGCTTTATGAGGGCGTTAATTGCATTCGCGAGCGTGCCATCACGAGCCTTCAACATATCTACAACATGCTCGAACAACATCCCGGGCGCGCGCTGCACGACGCCGCGACCGAAGCAGCCAAGGACACGATGTTTCTGATTCGCGTCACGCATTCATCCGGAATGCTTGAAGGAAAATACACCGCCGAAACCACATTCCCGCCAACCGATCATCGCAGCCATCGTCCGCGCAGTTGGCTGCTCAACGGCATCAAAAAGATCGACAAGTTGCGTTTTCTCGAAAATTCCGAGCGCACGCTGGGTCAAGCGGCGTTGCAATGGCTATTGGCAGATGATCGCATCGCCTCCACTCTGCCCAATATTTATAACGAGGAGCAATTGATCGAATTCGCGAAAGCGCCCGAGTGTCCACCGTTGACGAGCGACGACATGGCGAAGATCGAAGATCTCTATGCCGATAACTTTGGTCTCTCACCGGAAGAGCCAAAATTCAAAGGCACGATGGAACTGCCGAAGGAAAGTGCAGTGGCCAGTGCCTGAGTATTCTGACGCTGACGGAACACTGCTTTTCCTCGAGGGTTCATAGCTTCTTGGTGCGATTATAGGTCACCGCTTTTTTTCGGTCCGTTTCATTGCGAAGATGGTGTGATCGCCGGATGTTTTGCATCGGAGGCGCTCATGAAAATTCCAAAGCAGCTCATCGATTTTTTGAACGAAAGCAAAGTCCGCTACGAGATTCTGGATCATCCCGAGGCCGTCACCGCGCAAAGGATTGCCCAAGCCGAGCACGTCAAAGCGCGGCATCATGCGAAGGTTGTAATGGTAAAATCTGGAGAACAACACTTAATGACGGTGCTTCCCGCGGATCACCAGATCGATCTTGAAAAGGTTGCGAAGGCCATTGGAAAAGGCGCTTCGCTGGATACCGAACAAGAATTTAAGCCGCTATTTCCGGACTGCGCGACTGGAGCGATGCCGCCATTTGGCAATCTCTACGGTCTGCCAACTTACGTGGACAAGCGTTTGGCCCAGGAAGATTACATCGTTTTCGAAGCGGGCACTCATACCGACGCCATCAAACTCAGCTATGCTGATTATGAGAAGATCGTGAAGCCGCGAGTAGAGGATCTGGCGGTTAAACTTCAGCCAATGAAAGGAGTCTGAGATTGCGTGTCGCAGGCGGCTTGATTCTCTGGTTCTTGTGCGCGACAGCGGTTGCCGCAGAGAAGGTTTGCCTCATCAAGATCGATGGAGCGATTGGTCCAGCCACGGCGAGTTACATTTCGCGAAGCATCGATGAAGCCAGGACACAGAACGCGCAATGCCTGGTGATTCAACTGAACACGCCGGGCGGCCTGCTCGATTCGACGCAAACGATCGTCCAAAGCTTCCTGGGGTCCACTGTGCCGGTAGTAGTGTATGTCGCCCCGACGGGCGCGACCGCGACCAGTGCTGGTTGTTTCATTACCGTTGCCGCGAGCGTCGCGGCGATGGCGCCGGCCACGACGATTGGCGCGGCGCATCCGGTCACGCTCGGCGGTGCTCCGAGCGGCGGCGAAGAAAAGCTCGACGCCACGATGAAGCAGAAGCTCGAGAATTTTTCCGTGAGCTACATCGAAGCGATCGCTGCCAGACGCCAGCGTAACGTCGAGTGGGCCAAATCCGCTGTAAAAGAGAGCGCCTCGATCAGCGCCGAAAAAGCGCTTCAGTTAAAAGTTGTCGATCTGATCGCCGCCGATCTGCCGGAGCTGCTGAAGCAATTGAATGGACGCGTTGTGGACGGCAAGACGCTGAAAACCGCAGGCGCCGAGGTTTCGGAGATCAAAATGTCGGCGTCGGAACACGTCTTCCAAAAGCTCTGGCGGCCGGAGGTGATGTTCGTTCTCATGCTCATCGCGATTTATGGAATCATTGGTGAACTGACTACGCCCGGCGCGATTCTGCCCGGTGTGGTTGGCGCGATTGCGTTGGTCCTCGCGCTTTATCTGGCGGCGATTCTACCGGTCAACGTGACCGGGCTAGTCTTGATCGCGCTCGCGCTCATGCTCTTCATTTTTGACGTCTATGCACCGACGCACGGCGTCCTAACGGTTGGCGGAATCATTTCGTTCCTGATCGGCTCGCTTATGCTCTTCAATCGCGCCGATCCGCTCTTTCGGCTATCGCTGAACTACATCATTCCTGCGACACTGGTTACCGCGGGGTTCTTTATTTTCGTTATCGGAA
>WNGK01010691.1_pt1 | contig 12208 bp, 7 predicted proteins | sample 5400601 | NCBI WGS metagenome assembly WNGK01 (sample SAMN13153376, study PRJNA577476) | soil metagenome | isolation source: 60 cm soil or saprolite under Garry oak tree replicate 1 | place: USA:California | collected 2016-06-15
ACCTAGCCGCCCCTCGAGCAGTTACCGAGAAATTCTTAGGTTGCGGTTTTTGGCGGAGGTCCAAGACTGGTCACCAAGCAAAACTTCTGTAAGCTTATCCCGCCGACAATCGCGGGCCGGCAACCTCAAGAATTTCTCAACCACCACCCGTTGCAGTAGAGTACGGCCACTATGTACGCTAAGAGTTCCTCAACTCCTTTTTATCACCTGCTCACTGAGAGTAAGGAACTGACGCTGTGTGGTCGAAGCGTGGTGCCAATCGTGATTGATCGCCCGGCGAAGACATCGTCGCTTCACCTGACCTCCGACCGGCCGACTGATCGTGAGTTGTGTAAGGAATGCGCCAAAATCGACGAGGACCAACTGAGCGGTGAAACACTAAGCTAAGCGCGCATAATCTAGCGCAATCTTTTAGCCTTCCGTGGCCAACCCATCCGATCGGGTTTGTGTTTTGCGTTTACGCCACTAGCCTGTCTACCAACGATTGCACGTTTTGATTAGAGTGAATCAGCTTAACCGTTGGAGCCGTGTCTCTCAGCAACGCTTCTGCATCCTCCGGCGGAAGTGGGCGCGAGAAGAAAAATCCCTGGCCCCGCTCGCAACCGAAGGTCCTCAGTTTCGTCGCTTGCTCCAGCGTTTCAACTCCTTCTGCCGTCACGTCCATACCGAGATTGCCGGCTAGGGACATGATCGTGCGGACAATTTCTGTGTTCTCGTTGTTGCCGTTCATGCGCGTCACAAATGACGAATCGATCTTCAGAGTAGAGATAGGAAACCTATGCAGTGAACTTAAGGAAGAATAACCGGTGCCGAAATCGTCGATGCTCAGGCCCACGCCCAGGATGCGTAGCTGTTTGAGCATTTCACTCGCCGCTTCTACGTTTTCCACAACCACGCTTTCCGTGATTTCCAATTTCAAAGTGCAAGGATCAAGCTTTGTTTCCTCCAGCACTCCTTCTATTCGTCGAATAAGATCCGGCTGGGCAAATTGCTTACCAGAAAGGTTGACGCTGATCGTAAGCGGTTCATCCGCTGGAAATCGTTCCTGCCACTCACGAGCTTGAGCGCATGCCTTACGCAGTATCCATTCGCCAATCGGAATTATTAAGCCCGTTTCTTCGGCGACTGGGATGAACTGACCTGGATTAATCAACCCATATTCCTGGTGTCTCCAGCGCGCGAGAGCTTCAAAGCCAGTAATCTCAAAGGTATCGAGTGAAACAATAGGCTGGTACTCAACGAACAATTCGTCTTGTTCAATCGCCCGTCTCAAATCATTCTGCATCTCGAGCTGCTCTACTGCGCGAGCATGCATGCTCTTATCGAACACCTGATAACAACTGCCACCGAGCGACTTGGCGTAATACATCGCAGTGTCGGCGTCGCGTAAAATATCTTCGGGCCGATCATACCCGATTACGCTCGGAGCGATGCCTATACTCACCGAAGTGAATACCTGGCGGCCCTCCAGCTCGAATGGCAGGGCAAGCTCTCGCTGGATGCGTTCAGCGACATGGATCGCCTCATTGTTGCTCCTTAGATCCTCCAAGAGGATTGTAAACTCGTCTCCTCCCAGCCGAGCAATTGTGTCTGTCGGGCGCAAACAGCTTTCAATTCTACGGGCTATCGTCATCAGTAGTTCATCGCCGATGAGATGTCCGAGACTGTCGTTCACCACCTTGAAGCGATCGAGATCGAGGAAGAGCACTGAGAATAGCTGAGAGTCGTTACGAAGACTCCGAGCTATGGCGAGATTCAAGTGATCGACAAAGAGGGCACGGTTAGGCAGTCCGGTTAGCCCGTCGTGAAAGGCGTCGTGCAACAGTTGCGCCTCGGCCCGCTTACGAATGGTGATGTCCTGAATCTGAAAAATGAAGCGCGGCAATTTAGTTTCTAGATCACGAACACGCGAAACACTCAAAAGGGTCCACACCTCATGACCTAGCTTATGGATGAATCTCTTCTCTGCCTGGTAACCAGCAACCTGGCCTTTGATCAGCCGCGACTGTTGCACGAGGAGCTCTCCGAGATCTTCAGGATGAGTTAGGGACTGAATATCGGTCGTAAGCAGCTCATCTTCTGAATAGCCGACCAGCTTACACAGAGAGCGGTTTACCTGAAGCCAACAACCGTTCTCGGACACTAGCGCCATGCCAATGGAAGCATAGTCAAAGGCGCTGCGGAATCGCTCTTCACTCTCCTCGATCAATTCCGCGTGCCGTTTGGCTTGCTCAGCTTGCGCAGCTGAAACCTCAATATTCCTTAAGTAGGTTTTGTACGTGATATAAATGATCGCCATGATCGGCGTGATCATCAGAATGGCGTAGATCGAGAGACCTTTAAGAACGTGGACAGCAACACTCGCGATGGAAGCCCCGGCGAAGTAACTAATGGATGTCCAAAGATAAGAAGTTCGCCAGGTCGCGAAGATGGGCTGGTCGGTCTTGAGTGCCGTGTATATGGCCACGAGTCCAGAATTGGTAACGTACTGAACCAGGGCCATAACACATATCCCGCCGAGAAAGACCATCGAATAGCCGCCATGATCGAGATCCCGGATTGGTCCCAGACATAAGCGCACCGTCCAAACCGTCAGGAACGTAGAAAACGCCATTTGGGCCGAGTTGAACACCCATACCCTTAGCTTCTTGGTTACGTATAAGGAGGAACTCAAGCCATCCACTGCCGCGATTAGGACTGCCGCTTCGCCGCCATAAAGCATCATCGTGAGGAAGATAAGCGTGTCACCTACCGTGACTTCGCCTTTCACATAGGGGATCGGAACGCTCAGGCGTGCGGCCACGGCTACCATGGCAACGAGCAACAGCAGAAAACGCCAGTCAAGCTGATGAATGGGCAAGCGAGGCAGGGAAAAGACCAAGGCGGCCACCCCGGCGGCCACGATGAAAACCAAGAAAGGCTTGAAGCAACGTTGTCTGCTCATGGTCCTGATACGTGATCAGTTGGCGAATGTTAGTGCTGGAGGTAAAGCGTGTCGTAGTACTCACGGAACTGGTATCCCGCTTTCCGGTATGAAGCCTGCGCCGCCGAGTTCTTTTGGTTAACCAGTAGGCAAACAGACTTGGTGCGCTCAAGCAGATGATTCGTTAGCTGCGTCATACATCTTCCGCCATAGCCGTTTCCGCGGTGCTCTGGGCTGACATACACGCCTTCGAGATAGACCACATTTGGCGTATCACTGACGATGTCGGCTTTGAACTTCAAGCGCCCATCTTCGATGGCCACCCAGGTTCTTCCCTGCTTGATGCGACGTGCGCAACGTTCACGGAAGCCAGAAGGATCCATCTCCAGTGGGTTTACGCCGCTTTCTTCGAACGCCGTCTGGGCATGAATCGGGACGACTAGCTCAAGATCTTCAGATCTCGCCGGTCGCAACGATTGCACCGTATTGAGATTCTCGGCGATGCATTTTTCGAGCAATAATTCGCGGCAGACGAGTCGCGGTGGGGCGCCACCGTTCGTCGTGTAGTCACTCCTGAACCGGCTGATCTTTTTTCCCTCACCCAGCACGGCGTGCGGGGATGCGCAACTCTGGGTCAGCTTTGCGAACGCTGTCAGAGCGGCATTGCTCTTTGTTTCAAACAGGGTGATGTGGCCAATCAGAGCGACACCTTCAAGCGCGCCCTGGGTATCGCGGCAGCCATAAAAAATACCGCGATTAAAGGAACTAACCAGGCCGTTGTCGTTTATCCAGCTCGACATGATGAACGTATGTACCGGACGCGCGTCAAGGAAATTCAGGACCTCTTCCCGGTGCCGATTGTTGAGTGGATGGATCGCCTTGTGACCAGTCGGTATCGCCGCCGCTTTAGGATTGTTTGGCGAGACTTGAAGCATTTTTTGAGTCCTTATCTTGTGTAGGGGTAGGTTAAGGAACAATCTGAACTCAAACCTTAGTAACCTTTAGTAGCTCAGGCAGTCAATGCCAGTATCAATCACCACCGGCAAAACTGAAGTAGGATCGCCGTCAATCGTGGCAGCTTGCGCCTGGAGATAAAGGTCGCTCACGATCGTGCCGTCGCTGGCGATAGTACCGTCGGTGGCTATTACACCGTCGGTGACGATGGTGCCGTCGGTGACAATGGTGCCGTCGCTGACAATGGTGGCCAATCTGAGGAGCAGCACGCCATCACTCATGGTGATACCACTGCTGAGGAGGATCTTATCGCTGACGATGGTGCCGTCGGTGGCAATCACTCCGTCAGTGACAATCGTGCCGTCGGTCATAATCACACCATCAGTTACAATCGTGCCATCTGTGACAGTCACGCCGTCGCTGACAATGGCGCCGTCGCTGACAATGGCGCCGTCGGTGACGATGGTGCCGTCGCTGACGATGGTACCCAGCGCATAGACAGGCTGATACTTGGTAATAAGGCTTGTGCCCTTCGCCCAATGCTGGCCCAGCAGGATACCTTGTGACCAGGTGAACGTGGATCCCGCAAGCGTGGTCTGCGGAACCGGCAGAACAACTGTGTTCAGCAAAGCGGCCCCAACAGGCTTGGTGGTGCCGAAATTCGTGCGCACCAATCGAGCCAGCCGCACGGCGCCTTCAATATTGACCTCGCCTGCGCCCTGTTCGAGCATGTTGAAGCCGGCCAGCGGCTGCGCCGTGTACTCGAGAATGACCTTCACCATATTCGGTGTCAGCGTGGGATTCGCTTGCAGCAACAACGCTGCCGCACCAGCGACTACCGGAGACGCCATTGAGGTGCCATTTAGGACCATCTGGTCGCGCGTAGCAACCGGACTGACGTTGGCCGCCAGTTGCGGGTTCTGTGTTACCAGGAGATTATTAATGGCCTTTGCCTCGATAATTTTGTTACCGGGGGCAACGAGATCCGGCTTCATCAAGTGGTCGTAATGCTGGACGCCCGCGGCATCGGTCCAGGAGCTGCGTGTGGGACCGCGCGAGCTGTAGGTAGCCACGCCATCGTCATTGCGCGCATCGGTGCCAAAAGTGTTCGCGGCGCCGACCGTAATCGCTGACGGTTCATTGCCGGGACAGTGAATCTGTCCATAAACTTTCTGGCCGGCGGCGTTCTTGCCATTGTTGCCGGCGGCGACCACGACAACCACGCCTGAATTAACTAGGCGTCGCACGGCGAGGCAAATCGGATCATTCTTATAAGAATCAATTGCGGCTGTACCCAGGCTCATGTTGACGACGCGAATGTTGTAAGTCGCCTTGTTAGCAGCGACCCAGTCCAGAGCCGCGAGCGTGCTTGATACTGTGCCCGTGCCTTGCGAGTTCAGCACGCGCAGGTTGAGGAGATTTGCGTTGGGTGCGATTCCCAAATACCCGGCGTTCGATACGCGACCGGAACCGGCGACAATGGCGGCGACGTGGGTGCCGTGGCCGTAAGGATCATCGGTCCGATTTTCGCCGGTGAAGTCCTGGCTATAGACGACCCGCACCTGATTGCTCTTGTCCAGAAAATCTGTATGACTGGTATAAATACCCGAGTCGAGCACGGCGATTCCTATGCCTGTCCCATCCACCCCGGTGACGTTGATGCCGGTCGTCGTACGCACCGCATCCGCTCCCGTCGTTGCCGAAAGATGGCCCATGGATTGGGTCGGCCTGTCAAAAGATACGTAGGACACTTCGTCGAAAGCTGCCAAGGTATCAACAATGCTTGCCGGCAGCTCTACTGCATGCGCGCCGAGCGTCTGGAACGTCTTCCTGACGTGAACGCCATTGCTATTCAGCAGTGAGTTCAAGCTACTGCTCATGGGCGCGCGTAGCTGAACGATAACTTTGACCGTGTCCGTATTGCTTAGGCTGTGTGCTTTCTTCAGCAGGTCCGAAGAGGCTTTCGCCGGGTTGCCGAGCGATTGCGCCTTGGCACGTTCGCCTACCATGATGCCGCCGCCCAAAGAGAGGACCAATGATAAGCAGGTTAGCCATGCCACCATTTGGAAACGTTTGATCTTAGCGCGCCTAAAGGCATCTAAGGCCATGATGCCGGATAACGAAACGGCAAGCTGAGCGCGGTGAATTAATCGGGGCGTTGGGGTTGAATTTGTTGTTTCCATTTTCCTTTTCTCACTGAAGCTCTAGTTGAATAAACTTTCTTTGTTAGACCGCTTCGCAGCCGAGGCGGCTTCAATCGGGGATGAAAGTTCAAAAGAACCTGCCTGACAGACATCAGGCGATGGGCTGGTAAGCGACTAGTGTGCCGAAAGCTTCGAGATGAATGGAAACTGTAAGAACCCGATAAATACTAGGCGAAATGCGAAACGATGCTATCTGGCGCAATCGGTCAGAATGGCGAGACTGTCAGAGTGACAGGAATCAATTGTCGCTTTGATAGCTCAGGAGCCGACGAGTTGTCAGGCTTCGGTGGCGAGGTCGGCCGACTGGGTGTGCGTTTCGTATTCACGCAGTTTTCGATAGAGAGTTCGTGATGAAATTCCGAGGATCGCCGCGGCGCGTTCGCGATTTCCGTCGCTCTCTTTGAGGATGCGAAGGATGTGCTCTCGTTCAAGTTGTTCGAGGGTAACGGGAGCGGATTGCGGCGCTGTCGCGGTGGCCTGCCCGGAGCGACTTCCGACGACTTCGCTTTTCTCGGCGCCTGACAGGATTTGACTGGCTTCGATCATATCGCCATGAGAAAGCGCGGCCGCGCGTTCCAGACAATTCCGCAATTCACGCACATTGCCTGGCCAGGAGTGGCCTTGTAGAAGCTGCCGAGCTTCGCCGGCTAGATCGAGATTAGGCCGATTGAAGCGTTGTCGATAAATTCCCAAAAAATATTCGATCAGTTTGGGAATATCTTCAGGACGCTCACGTAATGGCGGCACCTGCAAGGACAAAACGTTTAATCGATAATAAAGGTCGGCGCGAAATCGCTGTTGGCCAATCTCTTCAGGAAGACTTCGATTGGTCGCGGCGATCACGCGCACATCGGCATTCTGATCGCGGGTCGAGCCTACGCGCCGAAAACGTCCCTGCTCGAGAAAGTGCAGGAGCTTGACCTGCATCACCAACGGCATGTCGCCAATCTCATCGAGGAAAAGCGTCGAACCATCAGCGGCTTCAAGCAACCCGCGCCGCAGAGAGCTGGCGCCTGTGAAAGCGCCGCGCTCGTGGCCAAAAAATTCCGATTCAAAAAGCGTCTCGGGAAGCGCGCCACAGTTGACCGTGAGCATCGGCATGCTCTGCCGCGCGCTCTTCGAGTGAATGAAGCGTGCCAGCACGTCTTTGCCGGTGCCGGACTCGCCGGTAAGCAAAATCGTCGAATCAGTTCGCGCCGCGGTTTCAGCGTGGGCAACGACCGCGGCCATCCCGGAATTCTCATGAATGATCGGAAGTACTTCGTCGCCACTACTCGTGGGCCTTGCCACCGAACGCAGCGAAGCATTCTGCTTTATCAACCGCCGCTTTTCATCGGCCTTGCGAATTACTGCTTCCGTTTCGTCAAGGGTGGCCGGCTTGGTGAGGTAATCGTAAGCGCCATGACGCATCGCCTCGAGGCCCGTCTGAAGCGATGTGTCCGCGGTAAGCATGACGACTTCGGGCGGGTCCTCTAACTTTCGAATTTCGCGGAGCGCATCGAGACCCGAAAGGCCGGCCATCATAATGTCCAACAGCACCACATCAAAATCTGACTCACCCAAAATCTTTAACGCTTCGTTGCCGCTGGCGGCCGGCGCTGCATCAAACTCCGCGCGAGAAAGCTGCTCGGTCAGCAGTTTGCGCAAAAGGCTGTCATCGTCAACGACCAGTACGCGAATTTTTCTGTTCATGATCTCTGTCTTTTTCCCCGCTCCCGCTGGGAGAGGGCTAGGGTGAGGGTTTAAGGCAAAGCAAAGTGTTCAACTTTACTCTCGCCCGCCACGGGGCGCCCGGATGAAATGAGAAAGAGAGTAATCTCTTAAACACTCTCGGCTAGGCCCTCACCCCAGCCCTCTCCCAAAGGGAGAGGGGGTTAGTTATCAAATTGTTGGCATACTACTAAAGTCTATGCTACTCCTCGGGCGCGCGACGTGGAATCCAGAGACGAAAGCGGCTGCCTTCACGTTCTTTCGACTGGACGGTAATGGCTCCCCCCAGAGACTCAGCGAGTGTTGAGCAGATCGCCAGACCAAGACCATAACCCTTTCCGGGCCCTTTCAGGCTGAAAAACGGATCGAAGATCCGCGTCAACGAATCAACCGAAATACCAGATCCGGTGTCGGCCACTTCAAGCATCAGGCGGTCCCCGTCGCGCTTAGTTGAAACATTTATCTTGCCTTCGTCCCCTTGCAGCGCATCAATGGCATTGCTCAAGAAGTTGTCGAGTATCTGTCGCAACATCGCTTCATCACTCGCAACTTCGCCAATGTTTTGGTCCAGGTCAATTTCGAATTCGATCGCGGGACCTGCCCGTTGCAATGCGACTTTGGCGCACTGTTTAGCGATTAAGTTGATGTTACAGCGCGCTCGCTGAGCCTGGCGCTGCCGGGTAAGATCCAACAGACCGCGGGTGATCTCTTTGCAGCGAAGCGATTGGCGCACGATCTCTTCGAGGTAGTAGTTCCATTGATGACTCTGTGCCAGCGCCTGAGTTTCGCTGTTCTGGCGCAGATCGCGCATGGTGGCTTCGGCGCAGGTCGTGATCGCCGCCAGCGGGTTATTGATTTCGTGAGCGACGCCCGCCGCCAGTTGACCGACACTGGCTAACCTCCGTGAGCGTCCCAATTGTTCCTGCATTTCGGAAATCCGAGTGACATCGTTCAAAGTCACCACGCGGATAGACTTCCGATCGGGTTGTTCAATCGGAAAAATTGAAACCATGATCCTTTGTCCACTCTCAGATCTGACCTCAAATGTGGAAGACGTCTTGCGATCCTCGGCCAGGAAATAGCCGGCAGCCTGTTTGCCAAATAAGCGCGCGAAAGCATCGCTGAACGAAAGTCCAATAACCTCGGGCGGGTGCAGCTCCAACATTTCCGCCGCACGCGCGTTACAACGCACGATGCGCTTGCGGTCGTCGTAAACCATGATGCCTTCGCCGATAGCGTCGAATGTTTCCTCCCAAATCTTCTGGCCGCGCCAAGCGCGTTCTTCGCTTTCATGTAGCGCAGCTTCGGTGCGTTTACGCTCGGTGATATCCCTCGCGATGCCTTGTGTTCCGACTGGCTGGCCGTTCTTCACGATCAAACGGCTGCTGATTTCGAGCGTCAGCACTCGTCCGTCCTTTGACTCAAGCTGCACTTCGTAATCGGTTCTCCCCTGGCCGGAAAGCTTTCGCTCCAACATTTCGCGAGCTGATTGCATCGAGGCGGGAAGGAGCAACTCGCGCATGTTAATCTTCATCAACTGTTCACGCGAATAACCGGTGAGTGTCTCCCCTGCTTTGTTGATTGAGGTCAGGTTGCCGTCAAGGTCGAGCGTGTAAACGGCGGCTCGGTGATATCGCGCAGGATCACTGTGAACAGCCTGTGGCCGTCAACCTCCGAGTGCGAGATCGACGCTTCGATGGGGAACTCTTCGCCATTGGCACGGACGCCGCTCAAAGCGCTCAGCGCGCCCATGCGACGGGCCGTAACTCCCATTTGACCAAACTTCTCGATGTGACTGCGATGTTGTTCGCGAAAGCGCGTGGGAATGAATCTGTCAAGCGCACTGCCGAGCGCCTCCGCAGCGGCACAGCCAAACATGCGCTCAGCGGCTGGGTTGAAAAGCACGACGCGCTGCTCCGTATCTACCGAGATCATCGCATCCATGGCCGAGGCTATAAGGCCGGCTATGCGCGCCTGACTCTTGCTTGTCGTCTCGAGGAGCCGCGCATTATCGAGTGTCAGCGCCGCCAATTCTGCCAAATCTTGCAGCAGCTTTTTTTCTTCGGTAGTGAACTGGTGAGGACCGCGGTAACCCGCGACCAGCCCACCCAGCGTTTGGTCTCCGGCCTTTAGAGGCGCCACTGCCAGATCACGAATCCCCTCAGCCGCGTGCACAGGAAATCCATGAACCGGCAGCTCGTTCTCCACTCCGATGCCCTCGAGAACGAGAACTGAATCGGCGTTCACGGCGCGTTGCGCAAGCTCGTTAGTGATCGGGTGGACCAGTGGCTGAGTGTCATCGATAGCGTGGGCGCGAAACCCGCTAACGGCTCTCCAGGTGATGGTCTTGTCGACCAGCGAAAAACTGACCACGCTGGCCACGTCGGCGTGCGTGATTCGGCGGACCAATTCGACGATGGTGCGTAGCGTGGTGGCGCTTTCCGTTTGCGAGGTTTGGGCGTCGTTTACTTCAATAGATAGGGCCATCAGCTCGGATTCACCGGGTGCAGCTTAAATCCGCAAAGTCGTCGGGGGCTCGGAAATCTTCTACGCGGAAATCAAGCTACGGTCAAGTGCTGAAACTGCTATGGAGTGCGACGGCAGAGCGCAGCGGCCACGGCCCTTTGGATTAATATTGATTCTGCCGGCCCAAAGAATCCAAAGCGCCGTCGCCGCTGCGCTCTGCCGGCGCACTCCAAAAACTGCTTGATGCCCGGCCTCTGTGCTAACTTCAAGATGACGATGTCGCAAATAAGGATCTCAACTCGCGGTGCGAAGCGGATTCGCAAGGGTCACCTCTGGGTATATCGCAGCGATGTGCGGGACGTGACGGACGCGAAGGCGGGTGACATCATAGCGGTAATAGACGATACCGGAAATTTTGTTGGGCAAGCGCTTTACAGCGAGCTTTCGGAGATCGCCCTGCGTTTTCTCACGACGCGGGAGGAGACGATCGATCGCGAATGGTGGCGCGAGCGTCTGCGTAATTGCGCGGAGCGGCGGCGGCCCATCGCGCGCGAAACTAACGCCTACCGATTGGTTTATTCAGAAGGTGATCTGATACCGTCGCTAATCGTCGATGTCTACGATCAAGTTTTCGTGATGCAGACCTTATCTCAGGGTACGGAACGGTTGCAGAGTACTCTGGTTGATTTGCTGGGCGAAGAATTTAACCCGCGGGCAATCGTCGAGCGCAACGATGCGCGCGTGCGTGAATTTGAAGGACTGGAATTGCGCACCGGCGTACTTTATGAGCGCGTTAGAGAACCGGGAGCGGTAGCGACCGGATCCGACTATGCAGCGTCAAAAAGTGAAGATCCGGTCGCTACCGCTCGCGGTTCTGTAACGTGTGATCGTATCGAGATCAATCAACATGGCATTCGCTTTCTTGTCTCCCCACTAAGCGCGCAAAAGACCGGCGCCTTTCTCGACCAACGAGAAAACTATCTCGCCGCGCGACACGTCGCTCACGGCCGCGCGCTTGATGGTTTCACCTTCAATGGCGGCTTCGCGCTTCACATGGCGCCAGCATGCGAAAGCGTGCTTGGAATAGACATCTCGGCTGACGCCATCGCCGCCGCGCAACGCAACGCCGATCTCAACGCCGCCCGAAACGTTGAGTTTCGCGCCGCCAATGTATTCGATGCCTTGCGCGAAATGGAATCGGCCGGTGATAAGTTTGACACGATCATTCTCGATCCACCCGCCTTTGCCAAGAACCGTTCAAGCGTAACCGCGGCCGCGCGCGGCTATAAAGAGATTAACCTCCGCGCGTTAAAGCTTCTGAACCCGCGAGGGATCCTGGTCACCTGCACCTGTTCTTATCACCTGAGCGAGGAAACGTTCCTCGACATCATCGCCGAAGCTGCGCTTGATGCTCATCTTCGGGTGCAAATCATCGAGAAGCGTGGACAATCAAGCGATCATCCAGTGCTGCTCGGCGTGCCCGAGACGCATTACTTGAAGTGTGTGATTGCGCGGGCGATTAATTAATTGGACGCCCTTTCTGATGGTGGGGTAAATCTGTGTTGCAGCGACTGTTCGCGGGCACGTCGCTTGATTAGCGAATCGCAGTCGCGCACATTGGCTGATCATGCTCAAAGTCGATTTGCACCTTCAACATGAAGCGGCCTTGTTTGAAAGATGGGTAACCAAGGTCCCCGGCTTGGTATTCTCTTACTTGGTCGCAAAATAGCGCACATCGAAGTCCCCCGCCAATATGGTCGAGCAGTATCCGATCTTGTCCGCTTATTGAATCGTACCCCGCAACTCTCCAAACGTTCTCTATGGAATCGACACTTCCCTGATATCGAGGTGGAGGATCGAGTTCCACGAAGGCGCGGAGCATATCCTTTATGTGTTTCTTATTCATCGCCTGACTGCGTTACTCCCTTTCGTTCCACTCAACCTATTTCTG
>WNGK01031032.1_pt1 | contig 12208 bp, 12 predicted proteins | sample 5400601 | NCBI WGS metagenome assembly WNGK01 (sample SAMN13153376, study PRJNA577476) | soil metagenome | isolation source: 60 cm soil or saprolite under Garry oak tree replicate 1 | place: USA:California | collected 2016-06-15
CGGCCGCCGCGCTGAGCGGGCGCAAGCTCGCGCGCGCACACACGGCGGTGATCGCGGACCTGCACGGCGACTGGCGTGCACCGACGCGCCTGTACGGATCGCGGCTCCGCGCGTTGCTGAGCCCGGTGGCCGACCGCGTCGCGCTCGGCGCGCTGCGCAGAGCCGACGGCATTCGCACGGTGACGGGTTACACGACCGGGCTCGTGCGTGAGCTCGGGCTCGAGCCGGCTGATGAGTTCCCCGCCTACATGGACTTCGACTCCTTCCTGCAGGAGCCGCCGAAGCCGCTTCCTGCGAACCCGCGGGCGCTCTTCGTCGGCGTGCTCGAGCGCTACAAGAATGTGGACGGGCTGGCCGAGGCTTGGCGCTCGGCTGCACCCCGGGTCCCGGGAGCACGCCTCCACATCGTGGGCTCCGGGACGCTGCAACCCGTCGTCGAGCAGCTCGTCGGCGACCTGCCGGCTCAGACGAGCTGGACTGAGCGCTTGACGCCCAGCGGGGTGGCCTCGGCGTTGGACGAGTCGACGCTCCTCGTCCTGCCGTCGCGCTCCGAGGGCATGGGCAGGGTGATCGTGGAGGCCTTCTGCCGAGCGCGGCCGGTCGTGGCGAGCCGCGTTGGGGGCATTCCGGATCTCGTCGAGGACGGAAGGAACGGGCTCCTGGTCGAACCGGGCGACACCGACGGTCTCGCCGACGCACTGGCCCGCGTCCTCGACGACCGAGACCTGGCCCAGCGGCTCGGTGCGGCGGCGAGCTCGAGCGCCGGTCTCTGGACGGTCTCGCCTCAAGACTTCGCTGCCCGTCTGGAGGATCTCGTCGGCCGGATGACCGGGCTAAGCTAGATCGCCTTGCGCGCAGACCGCTTCAAGCAGGTGCTGAAGAACTCCGTCTACCGGACGATCGGCGAGACCGCGTCTGCGATCGGCGTCAATGGCAACGGCGAGCGGAGCCTCCGCGTCCTCATGTACCACAAGGTGAACGACCTGCCCGGCAATCCGTTGACGATGCCCGTGTCGGTCTTCGACGAGCAGATGGACCAGCTGCGCGATCTCGACTACACCGTCGTCGACCTCGATGCCGTGCTCCGCCACTACGTCGACGCGGAGCCCTTGCCGGAACGAGCGGTCCTGATCACCTTCGACGACGGCTACTACGACAACCTGGGCAACGCGGCCGGCGTGTTGCGCAAGTACGGCTACCCGGCCGTGCTGTTCGTCCCCATCGGCTACCTCGACGACCGTTATCCGCTTCCGCACGAGGAGCACCTGGCAGCGCAGGGGATTCTCAACCGCACGATCGACTGGGAAGAGCTTGCCGACCTCGAGCGCGAAGGAATCCGCATCGAGTCGCACGGGATCTCCCATCGCCCGCTTGCCGATCTCGAGGTCGACGAGGCGGCGCGCGAGATTGCGCTCTCCAAGCTGAGGCTGGAAGAGCGGCTCGGCCGCCCGGTGCGTGCCTTCTCCTACGTCAAGGGCTCCGAGGCGCACTACAAGCCGGTCCATCTCTCGCTCGTCCGCCAGGCGGGCTACGACCTCGCCTTCACCGCGGTCTCCGGCGCCAACTCGCAGACGACTGACCCGCTGCAGTTGCGGCGCTACAACATCGAGCCCTACTCGCCACGCACGTTCGAGCTCGTGCTCGCCGGCGCCTGCGACCTCATCTCGTTGAAGGACACCGTCACCGGCACGCATGCGCGTCGCATCTTCAACGCAGCGCTCGGGACGTCCACGAAATAAGTGTCCGCGTACGAGCTGGCCGACTACGAGCCGGAGCAGCGGGCGGACTACCTGCGCCTCCTGCACGACGCGTGGGGCGACCTGGCCCTCTCCGGCGAGGAGTTCGACTGGTGGTTTCGAGACAATCGGGTTGGTTCCCTGATGTCGGTCGCCCGTGTCGGCGGGCGCGTGGCAGGAGTCGCGTCGCACTCTCTCTTGCGCATGATGTTGGGGGGTGTCGAGCGCGAGGCGAGCTTCTCTGTGCATGCGACGACAGAGTCCTCCGCGCGTGGGCTCGGCATCTTTCCGGCGCTCGAGCTGAAGCACGAGCAGGAGGCGGCAGACCGAGGCGTTGCTGTGGCGCTCGCCTTTGCCTCCAAGCCGACAGCGCCCATCTTCGTCGGCCCGCTCGGCTGGACTGAGATCGGGCGCATTCGTGTCTGGGCCAGGCCGTTCCCACGACGCCCCCGCCGTCTCGAGCCGTACGCGCGCATCGAGCGGTTCCGTCACGCGGGCGACGCAGCAAAGTCATGGCCGAATCACGTGGTCCGCGCTGCGGCGTACATGAATTGGCGTTATCTGGAGTCACCTCGCGATTACGTCGCCCTTGCAATGGGTGGGAGCTACGTGGTGCTTGGGCACAAGGAGCATCGCGGCACAGCGCTCGCCTACGTCGCCGACCTTGTCGGGCCTCCGAAGCCGTTGCTGCGCGCGTGTCTCGCGGAGGTGCATCCGGGCTCGCGAGCGCTCGTCGCGATTCCGGCGCCCGGGCAGCGTGCGGCGTACGCCTCTCTGGGTTTCTTCCCGACCAGCACGACGCTCCATTTCCTGGGCAAAGCGCTGGCCGGGGACCTGGACACGAACCGGCGAGCCTGGCGCTTTACGCTCGGCGACACCGACTTCTTCTAAAGCCGGATGCGGCGTCTCGTCTTCCTCACTCAGAGTGTCGATCCGGCCCATCCCGTGCTCGCGGCGACGATTCCAAAGATCCGCGCCCTGGCGGAGCGGGTCGACGAGGTCGTGGTTCTGTCGCAGTCCGGCAATGGCGACGGGCTTCCCTCGAACGTCGAGGTGCGGACGTTCGGAGCCTCGACGCGGCCCGCGCGTGCGCTGCGGTTCGAGCGGGAGCTCGCTCGGGCGCTGCCGGCCGACGCGGTGGTCGCGCACATGATCCCGCTCTACGTCGTGCTCGCGGCGCCGCTCGTGCGGACGAGGCGTACGCCGCTGCTGCTGTGGTACACGCACTGGCGGGCATCCCAGACGCTGCGTGTGGCAGAACGGCTCGCGACTGCGATCGTCAGCGTCGATCGTCGCTCGTTCCCGCTCGACTCGTCGAAGGTCCGCCCGATCGGGCACGGCATCGACGTGAACGAGTTCGCCTGCACGGATCGCAGCGGGCGAACGGGCCTGCAGGCGCTGGTGCTCGGCCGCTACTCGCCGGCCAAGGGGATCGAGACCATCCTTCGCGCCGTCCGGCAGGTCGACGGCGCGGACGTGCAGCTCCACGGCGTTGCGCTGAACGAGCTCGAGCGCAGGCATCGCAGGGAGCTCGAGCGCCTCGGCGTTCCGCTCGGCGACGCCGTGCCGCGGGCGCGGGTGCCAGAGCTGCTCGCACGGTCGGACGTCCTGATCAACAACATGGAGCCGGGAGCGCCGGATAAAGTCGTTTACGAAGCCGCAGCGGCGTGTCTCCCGGTGCTCGCGTCCAATCCCGTATTCGACGAGCTGTTCGACGGCTACCCGCTCTTCTTCGAGCGCGACTCCCCCGAAAGCCTCGCCGAGCGCCTGCGCTGGTTCGCCGGGCTGGGCGAGAGCGAACGCGCAGAGATCGGGCGCACCTTGCGAGAGCGCGTCGCGGAACGGCACTCGATCAGGACGTGGGCCGACGGAATCCTGGCGGCGGCCAGATGAACCAGAGCGGAACGGTGCTGCATCTGCAGAAGGTGGCCGGGATCTCCGGCTCGGAAGCGCACCTGCTCTCCCTCCTGCCGCGACTCAAGGAGCGGGGCTGGGACGTCCGCTTCCTGATGCTGCACGAGCACGAGCCTGGCGCTTGGGACTTCGCGCGCGAGCTGACGAGTCGAGGCATACCCCTCGACTCGATTCCGCTGGCGGCGGGCGTCGATCCTTTCGCCTTCCTGCGTCTCGCCGGTTATCTCGCGCGTCGACGGCCGAGGATCCTCCATACGCACCTGGTGCATGCGGACGTCTACGGACAGCTCGCCGGAGCGCTGACAGGGGTGCGCCTGCGCGTGTCGACGAAGCACGGCTTCAACGAGTTTCGCGAGAACCCCGGCTTTGCGCTCGGAGATCGCGCGATCGCGACGTTCGCCCATACGCACATCGCGATCTCTCGCGGGCTCGCTCGTTACCTCGAAGTGGTTGAGGGGTTCGACGGCTCGAGCTTCGAGATCGTTCACTACGGCATCGAGCCCGACGGCTCGCCTCGTCCCTACCGCGGAGCTGTGCCTGTGTTGCTCTGCGTCGGTCGTCTGATCCCGATCAAGGGTCACATCGTGCTTCTGCGCGCCTTCGCGGAGGCGCGTCGACGGATTCCGACCCTGCAGCTTCACGTCGCGGGGCGCGGCCCGCTGGAGCCTGCGCTGCGCGCCCTCGCAATGGAGCTCGAGCTGGGGGATTCGGTCCGTTTCCTCGGCTACGTCGCCCCGGTGCAACGAGCGATCGAGGAGGCTGCGATCGTCGTCGTGCCTTCGATGGGCGAAGGCTTCGGGATGGTCGCGCTCGAGGGGATGGAGCGCGCGCGTCCGGTGATTGCGGCGGAGATCGGCGGTCTGGGCGAGCTCGTGCGAGACGGCGTCACCGGTTTGCTCGTTCCTCCCGGAGAGGCGAAGCCGCTCGAGGAGGCGATAGTGCACCTGGCAGGGGATCTGTCGCGGGCGGCGGAGATGGGCGAGTCGGGCCGACGCCGCGCGCTCGAGCACTTCCTGCAGGAGCGCTGCACCGACCGCACGGAGCTGCTCTACGAAGGCGCCCTGGCGGCGCGTACATAACGTAAGCCCTCCGGATCCCTGGGACGTGTCCCTTTAGTGACATGTCTTGGGGTCAGACCCTCGGACCTGTCCCGCGGAGTGCCGTCTCGTAATGCAAGCCTCCGGATCCTAGGGACGTGTCCCTTTAGTGTCATGTCTTGGGGTCAGACCCCAGGACCAGTCTCGCGGAGTGCCGTCTCGTAGAGCGCAAGTGTCCGGTCGGTCATGCGCGCGACGCTGAACTGCGACTCCGCTCGCCTGCGTCCTTGCTCGCCATAGCTGCCGGGATCGTCAAGAACGCGCGTCACCGCGGCGGCCAGGGCCGCTGCGTCGTTTGGTGTGACGAGCAGCCCTGTCTCGCCGTCCGCCACGATCTCCGGGATCGAGCTGACGTTCGTCGCGACGACCGGCTTCGACGCGAGCATCGCCTCGAGCAGCGCCAGGCCGAAGCCTTCCCAGCGCGCAGGGTGGATGAGTAGCTCCGCCCGTCGCAGCCACGCTGCGACGTCGGGGACGCGGCCGAGCAGGTGCACCGGAACCTGCAGCTACGGCGAGCAGTATGCGCGCCTCGGGCCGAACGACATCCGCAGGATTCGACCCCCACGCGGCCGGCAGCTCGTCCAGGCCGTAGTGGATGACCTCGACCTTGTCGGCGGGAAGGCCGACCCGTTCCACCTGAAAGCGCGCCAACGCGTCGGTGATCGTGATCACCTTGGCGGCTCTGCGCGCAAGCGCGCGCTCGACGAAGCGGAATGCTCCCACCCGGAACGGGTCGTCGTTGTGCTTCGTCGAGACGAGTCGCTTCGCTCCCAGCGCTCCGTAGACGTCGGCATGCACGAGATGCGTGTGCACGAGATCGGCCTTCCGCGTCTCCCGCCGGGCGTGCAGCGCCAGCCGGGGATCGAGGTCACGCGGCGCGGGAACGCGGACGTACGGCACGCTCAGCGCGTCGTAGAACGGATCGGGTGCGCGCGACGTGTCGTCGAGCCCGAGAAAGCGCACATCGACTCCGCGCTCCGCGAGCGCCGGCAGGAGGGTCAGAAGATGTCGCTCGGATCCACCGATGCCTCCGATGCGGTGGACGTGCAGGATCTTCACCAGCGCCGCCGCCGCCTCAGCACCCAGTCGATCGCGCTCGCGGCGAGGAGGGCGATCACGAAGTCCGTTGCAATGCGATAGCGAGTTGCGCCGACGAAGACCATCGCGGCGACGGTCTGGTAGGCGAGCACGGCGAGGGCGAGCCCGACGAACAAGCGTGCGGTGACGAAGATGCCGATGAGCGCGAGCGCGTACAGGATCGATGTGTAGAGCGGCTGCGCCAGGCTGCGGATCGCTCCATGGCCGGAGTCTGTCGCGGAAGCCGTCGTGCGCGGATCCCATTCCATTCGCACGGCCTGCCCGGCGAGCTTCGCCTTTTCGCCGGGATGGTCGCGCACGAACACCCAGGTCTTGTGCTCGTAATAGCCCTGGTTGGCACACTCAGTCACATGAATTTTCTTTCCGGTTGCCAGGTATTTGTCGCGCGCTTCTTCCGGGTTCGGGAACGGATGGCCGGGCGGGTCTTTGACGTCGTCGATCCACTTCCCCTGGGCGAGAAGCTCGTATGTCTGGGCGTTGTTCGCCTTCCACAAGGCGCGGCCGTCGGTCGTGAGCGCGAAGCACCCGACCTCCACCTTGTTGCGGACGACCCACGGCGTCACGGCCAAGGCAGCGGCCGCGACGAGCGCGACTGGCGCCCAGCTCCAGCCGTTTCGGATCACCAGATAGCCGGCGACGACGAGCGGGATGAAGGCGAGTCGCACGTTGCCGAGGACAGCGAGCCCGCCGAACAGTCCCGCGGCGGTTGCCCACTTGATCGAGCGGCGATCCGCGGCGACGAGGGTGCAGAGGATGAGCGCCGCGGCGACGAGCTGGTCGAGCACCTCGCGGTTGAGGTGGACGTCGTGCCAGACGAGGTACGGATTGAGCGTCGCGAGGATCGCTGCGATCGCGCCTGCTCGCCGCGAGAGCACGCGGGCGCCGATCGCATAGACGAGGAACGCGGTCACGGTCGCGACCGCGATCTGCGCGCCTCCGACGGCCCACCAGGTCCGGCCGAAGATCCAGTAGATCGGGACCAGGAAGAAGCCGTACAGCGGCTGTGTGTACGCGGACGGCTCGCCCGGAATGAAGCCGAACGTCCCGTGATGCACAAATGTCTGTGCGAAGTCGTCGCTCTTGTCGGTGAAGGCCGTGAGGATGCGCCCGCGTTCGTGCAGGAGGACCGCCAGACGCGGAGCGATCGCCGCGACGGCGATCAGCCAGAGGTACGTGCGTCTCACGGTGTCGCGACTAAGACGGGCGCTTCCACGTGCTCGCGCATCCAGAGCTCGAGCATCGACAGGCACCACAGCCGGTGCCCGTGATCGGCGCGTCCGGACTCGTGCTCGTCCAGCAGGCGTTGCACTGTGTCCGGTCGGAACCAGCCGCGATCATTGGAGAGGAGCTCGTGCGCAAACCCGCGCAGGTCGGACCGGAACCAGCGGCCGAGCGGAACGCCGAAGCCGGTCTTGCCGCGGCGAGCCACCTCGGCCGGAAGATCGGCCGCAAACGCGCGCCGGAGGGCGACCTTGCCCTCGCGTCCGCGTGTCTTCAGCGAGTCGGGTAGTGCGAGCCCGAGCGCGACGACGTCGTGGTCGAGAAACGGCGAGCGCAGCTCGAGCGAGTGAGCCATCGACGCGAGGTCGGCCTTCAGCAGCAGGTCCCCGGGCAGGTACTCGATGTCGAGCAGCTGGAGGCCGGCGAGGCCGGGCCGCGACGGCTCCAGCCGCACCTGTTGGGCAAGCCGGGCGTCGGACCAGAGCTCCCGGCGGAGCTCGAGCGAGAACACCTCCATCAGGCGCGCGTACCGTTGTTCGGCCGGCGTGGACGCCACCCCGAGGAAGCGGGCTGCGCGGAAGAGCGGGGAGCGCGGCTCGCGCCGGGCGGGGGGAAGCAGCCGCAACACTGCTGAGCCCACCCGCGCCGCCGACGCTGGGAACCGCTCGGCGAGACGATGCGCGATGTAGCGCTCGTAGCCCGCGAAGGACTCGTCTCCGCCGTCGCCGGCCAGCGCAACGGTGACATGCCGCCGCGCCTGCTCGGCGATCAAGAAGGTTGGCAACGCCGCCTCGTCCCCGAGCGGCTCGTCGAAGGCAGCCGCGAGGCGCGGCAGTGTCGAGGCGACATCCTCCTCGATCTCCACCTCCTCGTGCACGGTGCCGTACCGCAATGCAACCGCGTGCGCGTACGCTCGCTCGTCATAGCGGGCGTCCGGAAACCCGACCGTGAACGTGCGGACGGGTTGGGACGATGCCTCCGCCATCAGCGCGACGACGATGCTGGAGTCGATCCCCCCGGAGAGGAGAGCGCCGAGCGGCACGTCGGCGACGAGGCGTCTCCGCACCGCCTCGAGCACCGTCGCACGCACGCGCTCAGACCTCCGGCAGGCGAAGCAACGCTTTCAGCTCCGACGCAAACGCCAGCGTCCCGTCGGGCAGCCGTGTCCAGAGGAGTGGCTTCTTGCCAAGCCGGTCACGTGCGAGCACGAGGCGTTCGCCCCCCGCGTCCCAGAGGGCGACGGCGAACATCCCGTGCAGCCGCTCGACGAATTGCGGACCGCTCTCCTCATAAAGGTGCGGGAGAATCGGCGTGTCACCGGTTCCGCGGACCTCGTGTCCGCCCAGTTGCTCGCGCAGCGACAGGAAGTTGTACGCCTCGCCGTTGAAGACCGCGACGACGTCGCCCGCCTCGTTCGACACCGGTTGGTAGCCGGTCTCCAGGTCGATGACCTTCAAGCGTTGGTGACCGAGCACGCAGCGGCCGAAGGCGTCCGTCGAGCCCTCGTCCGGCCCGCGATGGACGAGCGCCGCGCGCATGGCATCAACCAGCTCGGGATTCGGTGGGCCCGCTGGCGAATAGAGTCCGGCGATGCCGCACACGGGACACATACTGCACGGGCGGTACGCGGTCGTCTCGTGTCATGTGGAGCGTCCACTGGACGACGATGTCTGGAAACGCTTCAGCGCCGTCCAGGAGCGCAGGCCGAGCGGCTTCGCCATCGCTGCCCTGATGCGTCCGCCGGCCGAGGGAGAAAACGACGAACGGTGGCTCGAACGGGCGCGTGAGGCCCGGGCGCGGGCGCCGTTCGGGCTCCACACCCACTGGACCGCACCGGATCACGCGAGGCCGAGCGGGGGTGATCCGGCTGCGCTCGTGCGTGAGCAGGGACGCTGGCTCGAGTCGGTGGGGCTCAGGCCGACGTTCTTCTGCGGCGGCGGCTGGTACTTCGACGAAGGCGTGGCTGCTGCGGTCGCAGAACTCGGGTACGCCGACTGCACGGCGACCGCGTTCCGGCCGGGATATCTCGAGCCGGCTGCTCCACACCTGCAGCTCGAGGAGCCGACGTGGCTCGAGCTCGGCGACGGCCGCAGGCTGCTCGAGGTGCCGACGACTCACTCCATCGGCATGCTCGCGCGCGGCCTGTTTGCACCATTCCGGCGGCAGATCGTGCACGCCTACTTTCACGACACCGATCTGCTCGATCGCCGGCGCGCGGCGGCTCTTCGCTTCGGGCTCCGCTTCCTTGCGTTGAAGAGGACTGTGACGGACCTCGACGAGCTTCAGCGCGACTTGCGGCCCGAGAAGACGATGTCGTTCGCAAAGAGTCGTGCATGAAGAGGGACGAGACGTCCTGCGATGAGATGCAGCTGCACGTCCTCGAAGTCGCCGAGTAGGGCACGAATGTCGTCTGGCGCAAACATCTGCAGATGCGTCGGGTCCTCCTCGGGCTTGCGCCCCAGCAGGAAGCGAAGCCTGTTCTTCAGGCGGTACGCGTTGGGAACGGAGGCGACGAACGTTCCTCCAGATTTCAGCACACGTAGCACCTCGGCGGCGACGCGACGCGGATCGCGGAGGTGCTCGAGGAGCTCGCCTGCAACGACGACGTCGAAGGTGCCGTCAGCGAAGGGCAACGCATCGTCCAGGTCGGCCCAGCGCGTCTCGATTCCGAGCTTCTGGGCCTCGGCAAGCGCCTCACGGTCGGCGTCGACGCCGACGATCTCGTTCCCGCCGGCGTAGGTTCGCGTCAGGGCGCCGTCACGGCAGCCGAGATCGAGGACGTGCCGCCCGGGCCCGCCGACATAGCGGCGAAAGAGATCGACGCGTTCAGGACCCGCGAAAACGAAGCCCGCGCCTCGTTCGACGCGGTTGTGCTCGGCATACCGCTCGCTCAGCTGCTCCAGGCTCACCGATTGCGAGCCTAGCCGTCCTCGGAACTCTCGGAAGTACACTCCGGCGGGTGAGCACCAAGCCAGCCGTGCCGGCCGAGCCCCGGCCGGCGCCGGTCGAAGACATCCGCTCGGCCCGGCCCTACCTCTTCTCCGGCACCACGCTCCTGGCCGTCGCCCGCCGCCTCGCCAGCGTCGCCGCTCTGGTGACGCTCGACCTGTTGGGTCTCATCCTTGGCGTCTTCGTGGCGCTCATCTTCCGGGAGCTCTACCTCGGCCAATGGCCGCCGCTGTGGGGGATCCTGTGGAACACCGAAACCGATTGGCTGCCCTTTCTCACCGTCATCACGGTGCTCGTGTTCTGGGTGGGCGGGCTCTACCGCCGCCGCGAGCTTCGTGCCGGCATCGGGCAGGTCGTGCTCTCGATGGTGCTCGTCGCAGTGATCACCCTCGCGTTCGGCCTCGGGACGGGCTACCACTTCACGACCTACGGCCTCACCCCGACGGCTGTGGTCACGACCACGTTCTTTGTCGGCATCCTGCGTTCGAGCTACGAGGTGCTTACGCGGGACGCTTTGCGCCTCGCGGGCGCACGACGCCGGACGGTGCTCGTCGGCGAGGGCGAACAGCTGGCGGCTCTGCGGCGCACGCTCGGAGCCGATCGCAGTGGGATTCGCTACGAGTTCCTCGGCGCGATCGCTCCGAGTGGCGACGCCGGCGACCTGCGCGTGCTGGGTGGCCTCGACGCGGTGCCACGCATCCTGCGGGAGCACGACGTCCACGAGCTCATCGTGACGGATGGTGGCTTCGCCGAGCGCGAGCTCCTCGAGCTCGTCGAGGATGCGCACCGCTTCGGAGCCAAGGTAAAGATCGCGCCGCGCACCACCGAGCTGCTCTTGCAGCGTGCCGAATACATTCCCGGCGAGGGCGCGCCGTTGTTCGAGTTGCGCCCTCCCGCGCTCGCAGGATCGGAATGGGCGTTGAAGCGGGGCTTCGACCTCGTCGTGTCGAGCCTGGTCATCGTCGCCGGCTTGCCGCTCTGGCTCACGGTGGCCGTTGCGGTCAAGCTCAGCTCTCGCGGCCCGGTGTTCTATCGCGACCGGCGCATCGGGCTCGGAGAGCAGCCGTTCGGGATGATGAAGTTCCGGACGATGTACGCCGACGCGGCCGCCCGCCAGGGCGCGCTCGAGGGAGACAACGAGGCCTCCGGTCCGCTCTTCAAGATCAAGGACGATCCTCGTGTAACGCCCGTCGGGCGATTCCTGCGTCGTTTCTCGCTCGACGAGCTGCCTCAGGTGCTGAATGTCCTGTGGGGCGAGATGTCTCTGGTCGGCCCGCGGCCGCTTCCCATCCGCGACTACGAGCAGCTCCTTCCGTGGCACCGGAAGCGCTATCTCGTGCTGCCGGGGATGACAGGCCTTTGGCAGGTGTCGGGCCGGATCGATCTCAGCTTCGACGACCTCGTCCGGCTCGACTTCTACTACATCGAGAACTGGTCGATCTGGCTCGACATCACGATTCTCGCCCGGACCCCGCCGGCAGTCCTTGCCCGGCGCGGTGCGTATTAAAGGCGCCGACTTGGCGGCGCCGACCAGAGAGGTCGCGCGGGCTTTGCCCGCGCGACCGGCTCCCGCGCCCATGGTTTCGAGCCGGCTGCATCACGCTGCGATCTGACCGAGAGCCGACACATCCGTTCGCCATACTGATCGCAATGGCTGGTGCGCCGAAGATCCTCGCTGTCGCGTCTGCAACTGACCTCGACTTCCGCTACGGCTGCACGCCGGCGTGGTGGCAGATCTGGAAGGGCCTCAACGAGGTCGGGGTCGACCTCATCGTCACGCCGTACCGCGGGCGGGCGATCGAATCGCCGTGGTGGCGCACCGAGCCCAATCCTCTTTATCGCGAGGCGGAGCTCTTCGCAGGGGCCCGTGGGCTCGCCGCGCGCCTGAAGGGCGACACGTTGCTCCGGCGCGGCGAGGACCACCCCGAGGACACGATGGGCGACAGGATCACGCGCGAGGCGATCTGGCGGTACGTCACGCCGCGCTGGCAGCGACATCTCGAGCGGATCCTCGAGCGCGAGCGGGACGTTGCCGCGGTGATCGTCTTCACGGTGCCGATGGCGCACCTGCGCGGCATCCCGGCTCGACTGCGCGAGCGGTTCGACGTCCCGGTCGTCTTCTACGACGGTGACGTGCCCATGAGCCTGCCGGAGTTCGGCGGCATGGACACGGGGTTCAACTACTACCACGGC
>WNGK01006594.1_pt1 | contig 12204 bp, 9 predicted proteins | sample 5400601 | NCBI WGS metagenome assembly WNGK01 (sample SAMN13153376, study PRJNA577476) | soil metagenome | isolation source: 60 cm soil or saprolite under Garry oak tree replicate 1 | place: USA:California | collected 2016-06-15
CAAAGGTAGGGCGCGTCGCGCCGTGCGCGCCGTGTGGTTGACGTGCCAACGTTCGCGGCGCGCAGAGGACTGGCGCGCCCTACCAAAACAAAAAAAAGGGCGGGCCCCGAAAGGTTTCGGGGCCCGCTCAATTCAAACCGCGTAATACGCGGCAAACTTATTCTGGTTTAGAATTTCTTACTCAGGGCGACGTACCAGAAACGATCACGGATCGAGTAGAGCGACGTGTCGTAGTTGTCGTTGAACGCTCCTATGACCGTCGGTGGAGTGCGGTCAAACGCATTGACCACGCCTGCGGTGATCTTGGTGCCCCAGAGCATCCGCTGCCAGAACGAGCCGGTTTCCACGCCGGGAGCCTCTACCGGCTGCTTGCCGCCCTTGAAGTCCTTCCCCTCCTTGGAGTAGCCAGGGACAGGCGCTTCCATTGGCGGCCTGACAAACTCGTAGCTCGCCTGCAGATCAAGCGTCTCGTAATCCGTCACGCGCCGATGCAGCGCCCAACTCGGTGCCTCCGTCGGTGAGCTTAGGAGTACGTTACCATTAATGAAGCTTGGATCATCTTCGTAATCGCCGATGTAATTGCCTTGGGCAACGAAATCGAGATTCCCGGGTCCAAGTTTATATTCCCATTCCAAGCGCACAAAGCCCTTGTTAAAGGGAATGGCGCCCGGGGCCAGCGGAAGCGTGCCGTTGTTATAGTTGCCCAGGAAGTCGTTAAAGGGCAAGCCCGGGCCCGGCGAAATCTTCCAGGTGAAGAAGTGGTTGTAGCCAAGCGTGAACGTAAATTTGCCGAAGTTTGTCGTCGGCAGCTCGTAATTGGCCTGGATATCCAATCCCTGAACGAAACGGACACCCGCGTTGCCGGGCACGGAATCGATTGCTAACAGACCTCCAGCGGAATCGCGGGTTATCCCAAGGCCCGTGCCTCCGGGGCCCTCGATGGTTCCGGAACCGTTGCCAAAACCATCCGGATCGATCACGTTCTGCGTCAGCAGGAGTTGGGAGAAGTCTTCTCCATTCACGATCACATTCGTGCTGTAGATCTGATACCAATCGGCCGTTAGCGTGAAGCCAGGCACGAATTTGGGCGAATAGACCAGGCCGGCTGTCCAGTTTGTTGACTCTTCCGGCTTGAGAGCAGTGTTTCCCCGAATCCAAACGCCTTTTTGCGGCTGAAGCGTGCCGGCTGTAGGGCAAGTTCCACACGGGTCAAAGACGACCGGGAAGTCCTGAAACGTCGGGAAAAAGAGATTGGCTGGAGTTGGCGACCGGAACGATGTTCCATAGGTCCCGCGCAGCAGCAAATCGGGGATTGGCCGCCAACCAACCGTCACACGATTGTCACCGCCGTTATCGAACTTACTTGTGGCATGGGGAAATGATGTGTTTGTTGTTATCGGAAGATTTGGATTCGTCAGGTCATGGTCTGTAAAGTGTTCGAAGCGGTAGGCGTAATCCACTTCAAAGTAGTTGACGAACGGAACGTTCATCGTTGAAGTCACGAAGGGGATTTTGATTTCACCAAAATAGGAGTCCACCACCTGTTGGAACTTGGCATTAGGCACGGCGTTGAACCCGAGCTGATCGCCTGCCGCCTGCACCGGATCGCCGATCTGCTGGTCCTGCCGCCACTGATGGGAATAACCACCAGCGACGTCGACTCCGCCATTCCACAGATTCGGGAAAAAATGCCCGTTGAGCGTAATGTGCCACTCAAAAGTTTTGTCTCTAAAAAATGAGTGGCCGATATAGGCAGCCGCCTCTGCGCCAGCAACGTTATTATAAGGCGCCGTCCCCACCTGAACCCCGTCCACATAGATCGGAGCTACACCGACTTTGGGCGCGTTCTGGCCGACGAACGGGTCGAAAACGCCGGCCAGCATTTGGTCCACTATGAGGGTGCGCTCGGCATCGCCATTATCGATTTCTTCCTCCTCGAAACGCTCGTAAGTAATGCCGCTGTCATACCCGAAATGGCTGATGAAAGGGTTGTCCGCGAAATCCAAGTCACCCTTCACGGCGATCACCCAACGCCAGTAATCTTTATCGAATGTGCTTAGACGGGGACCCAATTCGTCTTGGAGGCGATATCTCACGAAAGAGAGATCGCTGCCAAACGGGTTGAAGGGCGACAGTTCTACTGAGTCCCCCCCTTCTGACGCCGGCCCAGCGAAAAGGGCAAACGGCGCCCCCGCCAGACCGTTGTTCTGTCTTTCATGCGTGTACATCATGTCTCCGTAAACCTGAAGAGCATCCCCAAATATCTTGTATCGACCGGTCACGTACTCGAGCGACTTTTCCATCGCCGGAATCGCCGGCGTAAACGCGCGGAAGTTGAACCGGGCGGGATCGACGCTTCCCAGAAATGGCCGGTAACTGGCCGGAGTCGGCGCATTATTCGACAGATCGATCAAAACAAGAGCCCCACCAGAGATGGTGTTCAGGGCGCCGGCAAAGGTGGGGCTGTTGTTGTTAAAGCCGCCGAGACCCAATCCGGTAACACCAATATTGGGATTAACCTCGATGCCGGTAGTATTGCTGGACAGGTCTCCTGTGGTCGCCATCACGCGGTCGCGGGACATAATGGCTGCGCGATTGTAATATTCTGCCGAGGCAAAGATGGCGACCTTGCCATCCAATCCTGTGACCCCGCCGCGAATCCACGCCTGACGCACATTCGCGTCGTGGTCAGTGGTAGTTCCGTAACGGGCCTCGAACTCGGCGCCTTCATATATCGGACCGTAGTCACGTATGTCATTCCAGAACTCAAAATTGACCACCCCGGCGACCGCGTCGGAGCCGTAAATGGCCGAGGCGCCGTCCTTCAAGATGTCAACCTTCTGAATCGCGCTGATTGGGATAAGATTGACGTCCGGGAAACCGTTGCCCAAATTGGCGCGCCGGCCGTTGATGAGGACGAGCGTGTTTTCGGGGCCAATGCCGCGCAGGTTGATGTTGGCCGTGCCATCGCCGCCATTGGAGTCATTTTCCGTGGCGGCGTTTCCGACAAAGGTGGGAAGCTGACGCAATCCTTCCACCGGCGTATTGCTGCCCGCTTTCTGGAGCCATTGGGCTGTGTAGGTTGTCACCGGAATTGAGGCTTGCTCTGCCGCGGTCGGAATATTCGAACCGGTAACGATGACTCGCTCGGCTACCGCCTCCACGGCCGGGCCAGGCGGCGGAGGCACCGCAGGCGCCAGAGGCGGCGCCGGCGCTTGGGCAAAAGCGTTTGATGCAAAAATTAATCCGGCAGCCGCCGGACCGAATTTAGTTAGCACGTTTTTTATCATTAGTTTCTCCATTGGTTTGGTTAGGTTTTCGCAGGAATTATCCAATCTCTGAAGCGATGACAAGCTTTTTTTTCACTTTTTTTGAAGTTTTTTTGAACGGCTGTTAAGGCCTTCTTGTCATCGCTTCTTCCCGTCTATTTGAGATTCAAAAGCCTGACAAGCTTTTTTTTCGCTTTTTTTGAAGTTTTTTGAGCGTCCTGCCAACCACGAATCCACCTTCGCCCGAGGGCTACGGCGGACAGGTGGACACGAATTCACACGAATTAAGAAAGGCGGAAGATGATTTTACAAGAGAACAACGGATCTCACGGATACCGCCAAATCCAACTGATCCAGTGATTGGTAATGAGTTTTCGGTTAGCCCATTTATGCCGTTCGTTAAACGTTGAATCGTTGAATCCGATGTAACGATGTAACTTTTTAGCGAATCACGTGTGCGCAGCTCATGTTTGGGGCGCCGCTTTGGCTCCGGATGCCAGCCGATCACCATCAACATCACACTGAATCCCGTTACGTAGGCAACGGCGACAAACCATCCGCCTTTGATCCATCGACCCACAGAGCGCGCTTCCGGGAAGATACTGGAAATTGCAACGCCCGCGGATGACCCAAACCAGATCATCGAGCCACCGAACCCCACCGCATAGGCGAGCATGCCCCAGTCGTAGCCGCCCTGGTCGAGCGCGAGCGCCGTGAGCGGAATGTTGTCGAACACGGCGGAAAGAAAACCCAGGCCCAGCGTCGTTCTCGAGGATGCCAAGGGCAATTTCTCCACCGGCATCATCGAAGCAATTAACACCAGTGAAAGCAGAAAGATCGAGCCTCGGAAGGCTCTCGGGAGTACTTCCCAGTCTGGTCGGCGCATTCCCGCGGAGACGACGATCGCCACCCACACGGCCACGCCGATAAACGGGAAATGGTCCCCCTGTCCGGTGAACTTCACATTTACGATCACGTTGGTGGCGAGGGCGAGCCCAAGAATCAGGCCGACTATGCCGATCCGCATCCAATCGACACCCGGATATTCGTGGACGTCTCCTAAAATGGGCGAGTATCTTTGTTGTTTGATTGCGGCAGGGATCCCGAAAACCAATAATGCCACCGACGAGGCGCTGATTGCATGGAATACCTGGATCGGCGAGACACCCGCGATCCACATCATCGTGGTCGTCGTATCGCCTATCACACTCCAGGAGCCACCGGCATTGGATGCGGCAACGATTGCGGCAAGATACCCGATATGCACTTTGGCGCGGAAGAGTTGATTCGCCATCGCGCCGCCGATCAACGCCGCGGCGATGTTATCGAGAAAACTGGAAAGAACCCACACCATCACCAATAAGATGAAACCGCCCTTCCAGTCATGGGGAAGGTACTTTGGCAACGCCACGGGCACATGACTTTTTTCGAAATGGCGCGATAACAACGCGAAGCCCATCAGCAGACAAAGCAGATTGGCGAGGATGACCCACTCGTGCTCGACGTGGGCGACGAAACCAGTGACGCCATCACCTGTATCAAAGCCAGTGAAAGCAATCTTATAGATCGAGATACTCACCAGACCGGCGAGGGCAACACGCAGGGTATTTTGATGGAACACTGCGACGCCAAGCAGCGTCAGCCCGAACAAAATGAAATCGACCGGGACGCCGAAGATGGCGGGATCGGCAGTCAACGCGATCGTATCAGAGAACACGGCCACGCCGTAGGTTGTAGCCCGGATCGGTGATCCCGGCCAGCGCGAACAAAAGACAAAGAATGACCCGCCTTCGCGTAGCTACGGCGCGGCAGGCGAAATCCAAATGCCGAAATCAGATCAATGACGAAACGCCGAAACGTCGGCTCATTCTGGGGAGCACAGGCTGCCAGCCTGTAGTTGCCGGCAGCTTGCCGGCAACACTTAGCGAGGTGTCTTCGCGTGAATGGACAATGCATCTCGGCAAGCTGCCGAGATGAACAGGCTGTGCTCCCCAGGCAAGATCAAGCTCCGCGTTCAGAAAAAATGATAACGGAGGAGCGGGCCTGCCGCGGCGTAGCGCAGCGAAGGCGGGTGCTTCGTCATTTCATTGACGCTGGGCTATCGACTCCGAATGCCTTCACGAGTTGATTTGCCAAGAATGGTTCATTTGATCTAACAGATAATTCGTCATGTTCACCGGCCTGATCGAAGAAGTCGGCAGCGTGATCGCCGTGCGCGCCAGCGATCGCGGCGCCCAATTGCAAATTGCCGCGCCGCAGATCGCGAAAAAAATACGCACCGGCGACAGCGTGGCTGTGAATGGCTGTTGCCTCACGTTAGGTTCGTGGCGCGGCGATCAACTCACTTTCGATCTTCTCGAGGAAACAATTGATCGTACCAATCTAAAAGTACTGCGGCCCGATGCTCCGGTAAATCTCGAGCGCGCCCTCTCCGCAGAGGGGCGCCTTGGCGGACATTTTGTCCAGGGTCACATCGATTGCACTTCGCCGATTTTGGCTTTTGAAGAGCGCGCAGGTGACCATCGCTTGGAAGTTGAGCTACCTGCTGAGTTTGCACATTACGTCGTGAGTAAAGGTTCAATCGCAATGAACGGCATCAGCCTCACGGTCGCTGAAGTCCTTCCGAAAAGCTTCGTCGTCTGGATTATCCCCTATACCAAACACCACACCAATCTTGATCGCGCTAAAGCCGGCGATTTACTGAATCTCGAGTTCGATGTTCTGGCCAAGTACGTTGAGAGAATGCTTTCGCGCTGCTCCTAAAGCCTAACCACGAATGAACACGAATGTACAAAGGCATTAAATGACGAAATCCGAATGACGGATGACGAATCAATGTCGAATCCCGAATGACTTACTTTAGCCACCGCGACCTTTCGACATTCGACATTTTGTCATTCATTCGTCATTCGTCATTCGTGCTTCGTCATTCGCTCATATTTCATTCGTGTTCATTCGTGTCCATTCGTGGTTGAACCTTCTGTAACCAAACCCAGTTCCGCTAACGAACACTCGCGACCTCGTGTAGTGGGCGTAATCATGTCGCGCGGGGACCTGGATCTCGCCGTTCGAATACGAAAACGGCCGGATTTGTTTGAACTGCGGCTGGATCATCTCGTAGGTCCGGCAGCCGCCGGATTGGACGAGCTGGAAGAAAAAATGTCGCGGCTGCGCGCACCACTTATCGTGACCGCACGGCATCCGCAGGAAGGCGGTGCAAATAAATTAAACCTCCGTCAGCGGCGCGATCTGCTCTCTCTATTTTTGCCCCATGCCCGGTGGATCGACGTCGAATTACGCTCGGCGGCTGACCTCCATTCGTTATTAAGATTAGCGCGCAAAAAAAATGTGCGGCGCATCATTTCGTTTCATGATCTCAAATCCACACCAGACTCCGGCGCCTTGCAGGTCAAAGCGCGCAGGGCGAAATCGCTCGGCGCAGATATTTTCAAAGTGGCAACGCGCACCGACACACCAGCGCAGCTCGCGCGATTGCTCGACTTCGTCACAAAGAAAGACCTCGGACTTGCCGTAAGCGCGATGGGAATCGGCAAACTTGGCGCAATTTCGCGCGTTCTGCTCGCTTATCGCGGCTCTGCTCTTGTCTATGGCTCAGTCGCCGCGGCGAGCGACATCGAAGGCCAAATGTCGCTCGAACAACTGCGCGCGTTCGGAATTGGACGGAGAATGACGAAGCGCGAAGGACGAAGGACGAAGGAATGACGAAATCCGAAGGTCGAACCAAAAGGCTTTGGCCCACTGTGGAAAGAGCTTCGCGGCAAACATCAAGGAAGGGCGCTTTCATTAAGCGCCCTCGGCGGCTGGAAAGCGACCGCTCCTTGCTATGTTGCTTCTGACTTCGTCATTCGCGTTTCCTTCGTCATTCGTCATTCGGACTTCGTCATTTTAATATTGGAGCGTTTTGCTCTTTCCACCAGGCGCATATTTTACAAGGGAGCCTGTACATCATGTCGTCATCTATAATTTTGCCTGGGCAGTTGCCAGTCATGCCTTTGCCCGGCGCTTTGCTTTTTCCACACGCACTGCTTCCGCTTTATATCTTCGAGCTCCGCTACCGGCAGATGCTGAAACACGCCCTCGCCCATCACCGCATGTTTTGCGTCGCATTGATTAAACCGGGCTGCGCAGACTGGCAATCGACCGCCGATTTTTTTCACACCGCCGGCGTCGGTCTCATTCGCGCCTGTGTCGAACGCGGCGACGGCACGTCGAACCTGATCCTGCAAGGATTGGAGCGGGTACGATTCAGGGACTTCGAACAGGAAAGGCCATTTCCGATTGCAACCATTGATTCGCTTGAGAGCGAGTCCGCTTCCTCGGTGGAAACCGAAGCACTCGCGGCCAAAGTGCTGGAGCTCTATTCCAGCCTTAAGGGGGATGGGCAGCGGCAGCTTCCACCAAAAGTGGATCGGTATCTCTCCGATTTGAGCGACCCGGAAATGCTCGCCGATCTGGTTGCTTCAACTTTCGTGAGCGATCCGCTGCACCGCCAGCGCATCATGGAAGAACTTTCCACGAATCGACGGCTGCGGCTTCTCATTCAATATCTGCGGGAGGAAAACGGCAGTGCGGCAGCGTGACTGTAGCCGCGTCTCTGTGAGACGCGCGACGCGTGCGTTTCAAAGACGTCAGCGCCGCGCTTCGCACAGCGAAGCGGCTACAGAGTCACAATTCGCTCGTATTCCTCCATCAAATATCGATCCGTCATTCCCGCAATGTAATCGCATGCTGTCCGGTGCAATCCCTCGTTCTTGATCCGTCTCGCTGCCGCTTCGCCAAGTAGTTCTGGATTGGCGATGTACGCGTCAAAAACACGCCGCAACATCTCGCATGCGCGCCGGTTCACGTCGGCGACGCGCGGATGGTAATAAACATTTTGATATAAAAATTTTCGCAGCTCGCGGTTCGCCTGGAATAATTCGTCGCTGTAGCGAATGAGCGGCGCCGGCTGCCGGCGCGCTTCCTCCGCGCTTTTCACCCCGGCATCAGCAATCGATTGGGCGCTTGTCATTATTACATCGCGCACCTGCATATCGATGATGTCGCGAATGATCAACTTTTGGAGATCGGGGTCGCGTACATCCGGATAACGAGAAATCACGGCGTCATGGGTTCGCCGCCAGACCTCGTTTTCTTCCAATTGCGCCGCGCTTAAAATTTTAAAATCAACCGCATCATCGAGATCATGGCTGTAGTAAGTGATCTCGTCTGCGAGGTCCGCGATCTGCGCCTCCAATGACGGGCAATGGTATTTTGCCCAGGTGGGGCACGTTTTTAACTTGCCCTCTTCGACATTTCGCAAGTTAGAAACTTGCGCCATTGCCGGCATCTCATAAAAAGACTGGTGCTTTCGCAAACCTTCCCGCACTTCAAACGTCAGGTTTAATCCGGGAAAGTTTGGATAAGGATTTTCGAGCAGCTCCACCACCCGCAGACTCTGGCGATTGTGATCAAACCCACCGTGATCGCGCATACATTCGGCGAGGATCTCTTCTCCTGAGTGGCCAAAGGGTGAATGGCCCAGATCGTGGGCGAGCGCGATCGTTTCCGCCAGGTCCTCGTTCAGTCCCAAGGCGCGCGCGATTGTACGGCTGATCGAGGCCACTTCGATCGAATGAGTCAAGCGCGTGCGCAGGTGATCGCCAGTCCCGTTCAGAAAAACCTGCGTTTTGTACTCGAGCCGGCGAAAAGCGCGCGAATGAATAATCCGCGCCCTATCGCGTTGAAATTCCATGCGGTACTCATGATGAGGCTCCGGGTATTTTCGACCGCGCGAGTCACCGGATTTTTCGGCAAACGGCGCAAGCACGGTGCGCTCACTCGCTTCCATTTCTTCGCGTGTTTTGCAGAAGGCGGTGCGACGCGACGCCGGACGGTCAGAAGAATGCTTGGCCACAATTGATTCCCAATCTTATTTGTCGATCTTAGCGTTTGAAATCTCAAATCCGATATGGCCAAGAAAACTCGCCGAAAAAAACAAGTCACGCCCGAACGTTTGATGGAACTTAGCTTCGCTTATGCACCGCCGCTGATCATTAGCGCGGGCGTGAGCAACCAAGTTTTCGATTCGTTGGAAGGCGGCGCGAAAACTGCAGAGCAGGTTGCAGAAGAAACCGGGGCATCGGCGCGCGCTCTGCGGATTCTGATGAATGCGCTCGTTGGTCTAGATCTTCTGAAGAAACATAGGCAAGGGAAGTATTCGCTAACGCCAGAAAGCGCCGCCTTCCTTTTGAGCAACAAACCAGGCACGCACGCAGGGTTTTTTGGAACCATTGCGCCGCAGCTCATCTCACGATGGCTACGATTGTCCGACATCGTTCGCGAAGGTCGTCCCGCCGTCGCTGTAAACCAGGAAGCCGAAGGCACAGAATTCTTCAGTCAGCTCGTGGAGAACATCATTCCGATGAGCTATCCGCCAGCGCAAAAGCTCGGCGATCATTTGAAGTTGGCGAGGACAAGGAACGAAATTCGCGTGCTCGATCTTGCCGCAGGTTCAGGCATTTGGGGCATCGCGCTCGCCCAAAAATCGCCGCGGGTGCGGGTGACCGCAGTCGATTGGGCAGGAATGATTCCGACAGCCAAACGAATCACACAAAAGTTCGGCGTAGGCGATCGCTTTAATTATGTCGAGGGCGATATATTGGCGGCGAATTTCGGCAGCGGCTACGACGTCGCCACGCTCGGCCACATCCTGCATAGCGAAGGCGAAGAAAGCAGCCGCCAGTTGCTCAAGAAAACTTTTCGCGCGCTCAAATCCGGCGGCACGATCGCCATCGCAGAATGGCTTGTCGATGACGATCGCACGAAACCCCTGCCGTCACTGATGTTTGCCGTGCAAATGCTGGTCAACACCGAAAAAGGCGACACCTTCAGCTTTAACGAGATCAAAAGCTGGTTGCAAGAAGCGGGCTTTAAGAAAGTGCGAGTGCTTCAGGCGCCGGGGCCTTCACCGCTAATCCTGGCAACAAAAGCTTAATCAAGAATCGCCTTTTCATCCGCGAAGCGAAATGCTTTCATGTCATTCCGATGAGAAAAGCGAAATCGCGCGCCGAAAGGCATGCTTCCTATCAGAAACCGGCCCTGCGCAGCGAGGCGTTTGCCCGGGCGCTCAGCGAAGCAAAATTGTGTGTCGCCGGTTCCGGCGGTCTGCGCTCGCTTTTTGAACAAGCCGCGAGAAAGGCGGCGTCGCTCCCCAAGCAGCAATTCAAGGAAAATTGGGCGTATGTTCAGACGATGCTGCGGCTGGTCCGCGCGTACGAGCGCGGTGAATACCAGCAGGTTTCGAAGGATGCTCTGATGTGGATCATCGCTGGTCTCAATTACTTGGTCGATCCATTCGATTTAATTCCGGACAAGACCCCGTTTCTCGGCTTCGTGGATGACGCCACCGTTATCGAGTTTGTAGCCGCTAAAACCCAGCAAACCCTCGATGATTTTATGACGTGGGAGACAACGGCTCCGGCGCGTCAGTAGGAACCGGATCAGACCATTAGCAGCGCCGGATTTTCCAGCAGGTGCCGCAGTTCTTTCAGATATTCGGCGCCGAGGGCGCCGTCGATGACGCGGTGGTCGCAGCTCATCGTGATCGACATGCGATGGCCGACAACGATTTGGTCGCAATCGTCGATCACCGGAACTTTTGTGATCTTGCCGATGGCGAGAATGAATCCTTGCGGCGGATTAATGACAGCGGAAAAACTGTCGATGCCCATGCCACCAAGATTCGAAACGGTGAATGTGCCGCCTTGAAATTCTTCCGGCTTCATCCGCTTGTTGCGTGCGCGATGCGCCAAATTCTTGGCCAGTTCGCTGATCTCACGCAGCGATTTGTTTTGGGCAGCCCGAATGACTGGCGTCAGTAGCCCGTCTTCAATCGCGACCGCGATGCCAAGATCGACATCAGCGTACTGCACAATCGCGTCGCCATCGAAGGAGGCGTTAACACGCGGAATTTTCACCGCCGCTTGCACCGCCGCCTTCAAAACGAAGTCGTTTACCGTGATTTTCGCAGCGTCCGCGCCTTCCCCGGCGGACTTCAACTCCTCGCGTGCTTCCATAAGTGGCCCGGCGTCGATGTCGATGTTGAGATAAAAATGGGGAACCGGACCGAGGCTTTCGACCAACCGTTGCGCAATGATTTTGCGCATTCCGGAAAGTTGAATACGCGCGCTTTCACCGGTCTTAATGGCCACTGGGGCGGAAGGTTTTGGAGTGGGGGGTTTTGATTTTGCCGCGGCGCGCACGTCGGTCTCCGTCACGCGGCTTTCCGGACCGGTTCCCTTTACGCTGGCAAGATCGACGCCGAGCTCGGCCGCGATTCGACGCGCGACCGGCGACGCTTTCACGCGCGCTTCTTCAGGCTTTTCAACTTTCGGCGCGGGCTTTTCGGCTTCAGCTTTCTTTTCCGCTTTCGGCGGCGCCGCCTTTTTTTCCTCCTCCTTTTCGACTTTCGGTTCTTCCTTCTCTTTCTTCGGTTTCTCTTCTTTTTTCTCCGGCTCCTCTTTTGCTTCTTCCTTTTTTTCTTCTTTGGCTTTGGGCTCTTTCTCTTTCTCAGCCTCTTTCTTTCTTTCAGGTTTTTCCTCTTCTTCCTTTGGCGTTTCCTCGCCTTCGCCACCGATGAAGGCGATCTTGTCGCCGACGTTTACTTTCCCGCCTTCTTCAACATAAATTTCAGTGAGCGTTCCGTCTTCCGGCGATTCCCATTCCATCGTCGCCTTGTCGGTCTCGATCTCAGCGAGCACTTCGCCGGCTGAAACGTTGTCGCCCTTTTTTTTCTTCCACGACACGAGCGTTCCTTCGGCCATCGTGTCGCTCAATTTTGGCATTTGAATTTCAGGCATGGTAGGAAAGGGTTAAAAAGGTTAAAAGAGTTACAACGTTACAACTGATTCCCTTGGTAACCTTGTAACATTTG